>Ga0210044_10000119_pt1 | contig 108158 bp, 90 predicted proteins | sample CryGey13umfilter_2_FD_183959 | JGI IMG/M metagenome (GOLD analysis project Ga0210044, IMG submission 183959) | Groundwater microbial communities from aquifer in Utah, USA - Crystal Geyser 4/9/14 3 um filter (SPAdes) (version 2) | ecosystem: Environmental > Aquatic > Deep subsurface >... | reverse complement strand
TCTATTTGGCAATTGCCGACCGTTTCAGCGGCGATCGCGGAAATGGCCGTGCACGGCTCGGCGCCATGGCGCCTGCCAGACGGCCGTCTCGCCAGAAATCAGCTTTTTGGGACAGGCTCTATGTAGCCGCTTTCGTAACCGGCCAGCAGGAAATGCCAGGCCCGCTCGGCGGCGTTGGCGCCTGATAGCGGATCCACGACCTTGGCCGGATCAACGGTCCCGAGGATCTGCGCGGCGGTCTCCACGCGATTCTGGGCAGCGGTCAGCACGGCCCAGTTGCGCTCATCCTCCGTCCATCCGGCGGAGATGTCGAACCGGCCCGAGGAGTCCGCCAGGGGCCAGTTCCAGTTGATGAACTGGGGCGACCCGAAGTCGCCGTCGGCGTTGACCCAGCAGCCGTCCTCCACGTGAACGATGTCGCCCGCGGGCACCGGGTGTCGCGCCAGGTAGGTTTGAATGGTGGTCGGGGTGTAGCCTTTTGCCGCCGCCGCGTGGGCGAACTGGGTGACGTTCTCGTTGTAATAGCTGTAGCCGCCGCTCCACGCGTTGTCCCCGTCGTGGGCGAACAGCACCAGCATGGGGTGGGCGGAGTCGTTGGCGCCGGCGATGGCGTCGATTTCTCCGGTCCCGAACAGGCCGTAGCCCTCTTCCCAGCCCATGGCGTCGGCAGCCGGCACCACCACCAGGGAGTGGGACGTTCCATCATCGGGGTCGATGGACTGCGCCCGGTGCGGCGTGAAGCCGAAGGGGTAGGGCACCTTCAAGGTGATCCCCCGCGAAATGGTGTGGTTGGTCCAGTTCGCCTGGGCGGGATTGGTCTGATCAGCGGGGTTGGGTGGATCGCAGTTGTCCAGCTCGGCGCCGTAGGGATATCCGACAGAGGCCCGGCCCAGGTGCAGGTCGGGCACGATGGACCATTCCACCCCCGCGGCGACCAGGGCGGGAATCATGCGCTCGCTGAAGCACATCTCGGCGGGGAAGAACCCCTTGGAGACCGTGCCCGGCCCCCAGGCCCGGCTCCAGATCTCTCGGGCGCAAGCCAACTCCATGGCCAGGGCGTTCTCGTCCAGCAGGGGGCCGATGGCGTGGTGAAAGCCCACCAGCACCGGGTCCAGGCGACGCTGCCCCGCCGAAGTCGTCCAGCCCATGGCCTGGCGATAGGGCGCGTACCAATCGCCGGCGTAGCGGCCCCCGTTCCACCCGGCGTCACCCAGGCTGAAGATGTTCTCCATGAGGGACCCGGCGAAGGACACCTGGGCCCCCGCGTCCGGCAGATCGAGCACCGAGGCGATGGCGTCGCGGGGATACCCCTGGTAGTCGGCCACCCGGTCGTCCTTGTTGAAGATGTCGAACACGGTGTTTTGGCTGTGACCCAGCGTAATCGTCTCGTACGCGGTTTCGTACCGGCCGGGTGTCCAGGACCCTCGTCCGGCCAGTAGATGGGCTGATGCATGTGCCACAGGTAAGTGGTGTGAACGTCCGTTCCCGACCACGCCGATGGGACCAGGGTCACGAAGCAGACGGCAACCAGAAACAAGGTTAGCGGGCGGCCGAGTTTCACGGCGAACCTTTCCGATGTGGATCCCAGGATGATGCATGATGATAGCATAAATTTCCGGCAGGTCAGGCCAGGGAACGGGACTCCGCAGCTGGGGCATCCTTGACCACCGCCGGGAGGGTCACGGTGAAGGTGGTCCCCGCCTCGTCACCGGTATTCATCAGGCGAATTTCCCCGCGCCAGCATCTGAGGATTTCCCGCGACCGGAAAAACCCCTGTCCTCCACCGCGCAAACTGAAACGGCCGCTGAAAATGCGTTCCCGGTGTTCAACCGGGATGCCCGCCCCGTTATCGGCCACAGTGATCGGGACTTCCAGATCCTTCCGCTCCAGGCTCAGGGTGATCTGCTTGTCATCCCGGGAGGCCAAGCGCTCGCGCCGCATTGTCCGGCAGATTGCCCAGGACATAGCGCAGATCCGAACTGTCGCTACGGCAAAGAAAGGCCGGATCCGAAACGATGGTCGGTGTCCGGAGGGCGATATCCGCCCGTTTGAGCTCCACTTCGCGGACCAGCAGCAAACCCTGGATCAACCGACCGTCCTCATGGGGATAGCGGGTGACGAGCCCTTGATCGGAGCCGGTCACGAGCCAGTTGGTCCCGGCCCGGGGACCGGGGATCACGGCCACCCCTTCGAAACAAGCCTGGCTGCGGATCCTGGCCAGAGGCTCGTCGCGGCGCCAATCCCAGATGGCCAGTTCGCTGGGGACGTTCGTCGCCATGCGGCGGGAAAAAGCGATGATCTCCTGACGGCCGTCTCCGTCGAGGTCGGCACCCTCGACTCCTCCGCCTGAGAAACCGCGACCAGCAACATTCTTCCATACCAATTGACCGGTCGCCGAAACCAGGAAAACACACCCTCGATCGTCGCTGGTGCCCCCGACGATTTCCCCGTCCAGATTGTTCGGGGAGGTACCGAAGAAGGCGATGCCTTGCCCCCTGTCACCCATGTCCACTTCACGCACCGACGCCGGATGGGGATTCGGCCCGCACAACCATTCCCGGATGATCTGGCCCGTGAAGGGATCCACCGCGACCAGCCCTCTCGGGTAGGCGTCGTACTGGACTTCCCGGGTGAAAAGGATTCCCGGTCGCCCGCGGCCGTCGGCATTGGCCAGCAGGAATCCGGGGTAATAGCGGCCGTCCCAGCGGCCGTCCGCGCGGCGGTCCGGACCCGTGGGCAAGGGGGCGGTGAACTGGATGTCCTGGTGCGCAGGACTCACGACCACGAATTGCCAGGCGCCGGTCTCCTTGTTCACGATGGACGTGAAGATCTCGTCGATATCGGCCGTGACACAGGAGGATTTCCCCGCTCCGTTGCCCTACACACCACCCCGCTTGAGAAGTTCAACTGCGTAGGGAAGGCTCGTGGGGTCAGTCGGCAGACGGTCTGCGGCGGGAGACGAAACGGCAATCAGCAGCATCCCCAGCACAAGCAGGGGGGCGGGCGGCGCGGACATCGGGGCGAGCCCAGCGATGCATGGTCCCGGGCGAGTGGACAGAGGAACGGTGATTTTACCTAATCAATTGTAACATAACGCGATGAGTGGAGTCAATCGCGGGACAGTTGCGAGCGGTCGGCTTGCGCAAGGATCGCCCCCGCCAGCATGAGCGCAGCGCCGATCATGCCGCGGAGGGTCATGCCCTCACTCAGGATCAGCCAGCCGCCCAGCGCGGCAAAAACGGCCTCGAAACTCAGGATGATCGCCGCCGGTGCCGGCCGGGCGTGGCGCTGCCCGATAGCCTGCAGGGTGTAGGCCACTCCCACCGACATCAATCCGGCGTACAGGATGGGTCCGGTCGTGGCCAACAGGGCCTGGATACGGATGGTCTCCAGAATCAGGGCTCCGATCAGACTCAACACGCTGCACACCGTGAACTGGAGGACCGCCAGGGGAAGGGCCGGCAAACGTTGCACCAGGTGCCCCACCAGCAACACGTGGCCCGCCCAGAACCACGCTCCGATCAGGACGAGGCCGTCGCCGCGGTCGAGGCTTCCCATTCCCCGCGCACTCAGGAGGTATAGGCCCACCGCGGCGGCCAAAACCCCCAGCCAGGTTCGACCGCCCGTGGCATGTCCCCAGAGCAACCCCAGCAAGGGGACGAAAACCACATAAAGGCTGGTGATGAATCCCGCCTTGCCCGCGGTGGTATAGATAACCCCCACCTGTTGCAGGGTGGATCCGCCGAATAGGAGCAACCCGGCGCCCAGGCTCCCGACCAGGAGTTCCCGGCGAGAGGGCGGAGTCTCCGAGACAGGAGGCGCCGTCCAGGTGGCAAACCACCCCCTGCGGATCAGCAGCAGCGGGGCAAGGGCCCCCGCCCCCAGGGCGAAGCGCACCCCGTTGAAGGTTAAGGGGCCGATATGCCGCATGCCCACGCGCTGGGCCACGAAAGCAAAGCCCCAGATGGCGGCGGCGAGCATCAGCAGCAGGTGGGCGTTTCGTCGGTTTTTGTCCATGGCCGGAAGGTAATCCGATCGCCGGCTTGCGGGCATGAAAAAATGCCGCGGACCGGAGTCCGCGGCATCATGCAGAGTTGCGTCAACTGATCAGGTCAGCGATACAGACCCTTGACCGCACCGAAGCTGACGGCCTCGTCGGCAACCGGGTTGCAGTCCAAGCCGGGGAACATGCCGCTCAAGTGGCCGAAGCAATACATCAAGGCATACTTGTCGACCATGGACAGGATGTCCTCATCCACCGGCACCGGAGCCAGATCGGAATAGAACACGAACACGCCCGTCCCCGTGTTGCCGGGCTCGCAGCCGGGATACGGCTCGAACTTCAGCAACAGGCCCGTCACCCCGGGAATGCTGGGGTCGCCGATATCGGACAAATCCCCGTAGTAGGACACGGTGCAGCCACCCTCGCCATCAGAGGTGCCAATGGGATCGTCCCAGGACAGGACCCCCACCAGATCCGCCAGGCTGCAGGCGCCGCTGACCCCGTCGATGAGCAGATCGAAGTGGCTGAGCGCATACTTCACGTCGTTGTCCCAGGTGACGGTCATGGTATAGACCCACGCCGGACCGTTGGGGTCGGAATTGCGCGCAGCATTGATGTTGCCGGAGATGTCACACTGCGCTGAGGCGCTACCGGCCGAAACGGCCAGGGCCAACAAAAGAAACATCAGGAGCCTTGTATTCATTTTTCCCTCCACTTTCCCAGCATTAACGAAATTATGGACTTGTATGCACCTGTTACGGCCTCATTTTATCAGAAATACTCTCAATTCGCAACAATAATATCCGAAAAGATCATCAATTTCATAACCACATGTTTTTCAAAAGGTTACAAAAAGCATCACGGTTCTCCAGGAACCGTGATGCTTATCCCGAAATCAGCTGGACCCTAGCGGAACATGCCCTTGAGGGTGCCGAAATTCGTGGCTTCGTTGTCCACCGGGTCGCATGCGTATCCGGGGAACACGCCGGTCAGGTGCCCCATGCAGTAGTACAGGGAGTACTTGTCGACCAGGGACAGGGCGTCTTCATCCACGGGAACCGGAGGCAGGTCCGAGTAGAAAACGAATGTCGCCGTGCCGACATTCCCGGGCTCGCAGTCTCCCCCGTTGGGCTCGAACTTGAGGATGATGCCGCCGATTCCGGGAATGCTCGGATCCCCGTTGCCGGAAAGCTCTCCAAAGTACGAGACGGTGCAACCGCCCTCACCATCGGAGGTGCCGATGATGGGATCCCAGAACAGGTGAGCGGCGATGTCCGACAGGGTGCAGGTCCCACCCTCCGAATCGATGATGAGATCCATGTGGCTGAGCGCGTACTGCACATCCGTATCCCAGTTAATGGTCAGGGTGTACATCCACGCCGGGCCTTCGGAATCCGGGTTCGCCGAGGCGGTGATGTTTCCGGAAATGTCACATTGGGCCAAGGCCGTGGATGCGACAACCAAGGTGACCAGGGAAAGAAGAATCGTGAGCTTAAGTTTCATCGTGACAACTCCCGTGTTGAAAGCCTCAGGGTGTGGACATCATTTTCATCGGTGTATTGTGCTAATAATATCATAAATAGGATGAAAAAACAGCATAAAAATACAATTTTTCCACTATGGGTCAGTTTTAAACATATCGTTATTTCTCGGGAAAGCCGAATCTCCCCTGGTCCCAAGTGGTGGATTCACATTAAAATCGCCCATCAAGATCTTTTTCAGGGAGGCTGGCGACATGACAACCCGCAGGGAATTTCTGATCGGAGCCGGAGCCGGCCTCGTGGCTCTCGGTGCCGGCAAAAGCTGGTCCCACCCCCCTTCTCGCTGGGGATCCTCCGGGAGCAGCGGGCAATACCAGCTCGAGCTTCCCTTTGCCGTGAGCACCTGGTCGCACGGACTCGCCGCCAATGAGGCCGCCTGGACAACCCTGCAATCAGGGCGCACGGCCCTGGATGCGGTCGAGACCGGGGTGCGCGTTTCCGAAGCCGATCCCGAGGTCACCTCCGTGGGTTGCGGCGGACACCCCGACCGGGATGGCCACGTCACCCTGGACGCGTGCATCATGGATCAGGGCGGCAACGCAGGCTCCGTGGCCTTTCTCGAGGGCATCGAGCACGCCATCTCCGTGGCGCGCCTGGTCATGGAGAAGACCCCCCACGTCATGCTGGTGGGTGAGGGTGCCCGTGAATTCGCTTTGGCCAACGGATTTCCGGTGAAGGACCTGCTCACCCCCGCGGCGCAAAAGAGCTGGCGCAAATGGCGGGAAACCGCCGACTACCAGGCCTGGCCCCAAGCGGCCGACCCCGACCCCGGGCACGACACCATCAGCATGCTGGCCGTCGACGGCTTCGGCGACATGTGCGGCGCCTGCACCACGAGCGGTCTGCCTTACAAGATGCATGGCCGCGTGGGTGACAGCCCCATCATCGGAGCGGCCATGTTCGTGGACAACGCAGTGGGAGGAGCTTGCGCCACCGGCGTCGGCGAAGAGGTCATGAAGACCTTGGGCAGCTTTCTCATCGTGGAATTGATGCGGCAGGGATTGTCCCCGGCGGAGGCCTGCCACGAGGCCATCGCGCGGATCGTGCGTCGCAATCCCCGGTGGAAGGATGTCCAGGTGGGCTATCTGGCCGCCGACAAGCAGGGTCGCTGCAGTGCATATTCCATCCAGCCGGGATTCCAGTTCGCCGTCATGGACCAGACCGGCAACCGCCTGCTGGACGCCCAGAGCTGGATCCGCCCCGCCGCCAAGGCTCAGGAGTAGGCCGGTTCCTGGGCCGTCAAGGCCTCCAGAAGCTCGGCCTTGACGCGTTTGTAGTCACTCACCGGGACCTGGCAGGTGCCGACCCGGGTGTGCCCCCCGCCTCCGTAATGCAGCATCAACTCCCCGACGTTGACCGTCGAAGTCCGCTTGATGATGCTGTGCCCGCAGGTGAAGGACACGACCTCGCGATTTTGTCCCCAGATCACGCGCAGCGAAATGTCCTGGTCCGGGAACAGGGCGTATTCCTTGAAGCGGTTGCCGACCGCGGGCCGTTCGAGGGCCAGCAGGTCCAGGACCAGCAGGTTGTCGTGCACCGAGGCGTGATTGCGGATCATGTCCGCGTAGTCCGCTTCCTGCGCAAAGTAGCGATCCACGCGTTCGGTCACGTCGGGTTGCCACAGGATTTCCTCGGGCGTCATGTGCCGACAGTACTGGATCATGTCCAGCATGAGGCGGTAATTCGAAACCCGGTAGTCCTTCTCGTACCCCAGGCCGGTGCGCGGGTCCATGACGAAGGACAGCAGCACCCAGCCCTTGGGATCGAGGATGTCCTGCACCGACAGCTGACCGCTGTCGCACTTGTCGACCGCCTCCATTATGCCGGTCTCGTCGAAACGGGAGAACTTCTCCGCGCCGCCGAAGTAATCGTAGATCACCCGCGCGCAACTCTGACAAATGACGCTGCGGCCCTCGTAGTGATGCTCCCCGAACAGGGCCAGACGCTCGTTTTCGCTGGCGTGGTGGTCGAACCACATGCCGCAACCCGGCACGTACGGCACGTTGGCCAGGATGTCGTCGGGACCGACTTCCACCTTGCCGTCCTGCAGGTCCCGGGGGTGGGCGAACAGGTAGCTGTCCACCATGCCGGCTTCGACCAGCAACACTGCACAAGCAAGACCGTCGAAATCGGAACGCGTGACCAGACGCATGGCATCTCCTTGGCAAAGCGACGGGAAAGGCAGCATTGCCCCTCCCTCTTCCCCAAAGATCGGCGTCCGGATATGGGGTCTTTAGTCGGATTTTTGCGGTAGGAGACCGCGCAGGAAGAACATGCCGCCGGTTTCGTCACCGAATTCGCCGTCGAGCTGGGCGGCGTAACAGGCGTCCAGCAGGGATTTGAACTTTGGGCCGGGCTCCAGGCCGGCGGCCAGAAGGTGCCGGCCCTGGATCAGGGGGGCGGGGGCGGCGGAGAGAACGCCCAGCTCGCCGGCCTGCGCCAGGAGCCAGTCGGCCACCGGAACTTCCCGACTCTGCAAGGGGGGCCGACCCAACATGTCCGCGCGAACGACCCGAGCCAGCCGATCGATCCGTCCCACCCGCTGCGCGAGGCGGCGGACCGCAGCGTGCGATGATTGAGCCTGGAAGAGCTGCTGAGGATGGGAGTGCTCCAAGACCAGGGGCACGACATCGTCGACGATGCGACCGGGAACCCCCAGGCGGGTCATGAACGCCCGGCTCGCCTCCTCTCCCGTTTCCGCGTGGCCGCGAGACCGCACCGCATCCCCTTCCACGGTGGTGGTGGCGGGCTTGCCCAGGTCGTGGCACAGGACCGCCAGTCCCACCACGATATCCTCGGATTCCTCGCCGAGGCGTTCGGCGGCGAACTCATCCATGCAATGCAGGACATGGACCCAGACTTCACCCTCGGGGTGCCAACGCGGATCCTGGGGTACGCCGACCAGGGCGGCCAGCTCGGGATAACCCCGCAACCATCCGGACCTGCGCAGAAAAGCAAGACCCAGAGAGGGCCGCAGACCCAGCAGGATCAGCTTGCGCCACTCCGGCCAGATGCGTTCGGGCGCCAGATCTTCGTCGTCCATGGTGCGGCACAGGTCGATGGTTTCCGGCGCCGGGGTCAACTCGAAACGGGCGCAGAACTGCATGCCGCGCAGCACCCGCAGGGGATCCTCGGCGAATTGGCCCGAAGTGTGGCGCAGGATACCGTCGGTGAGATCGACCCGGCCACCGCAGGGGTCCAACAGCTCATTCGTCAGGGGGTCGAACCCCATGGCGTTGATGGTGAAGTCCCGCCGCATGGCCGCCTGCTCGAAGGGCAGGTCCGGCGCCGCATCCACCAGGAATCCACGGTGGCCCGAGCCCGTCTTGGTCTCCCGTCGCGGCACCGAGATGTCGATGTTTTCCCCGTGCAGCTTGAGGATGCCGAAAGCCCGGCCCGTACGGTCCAGGCGGTAGTGTTCCGCAAGGAGACTCTCCAGTTTATCCGCCGGGATTGCGGAAACTTCGAGATCCAGATCGGGAGAGTCGTGGCCAAGCAGGGCATCGCGCACCCAGCCGCCCACCAGCAACGCCCGGCCACCGTGTTGGCGAACCAGCTGGGCGACGGCGATGGCGTGGTCCGGGGCGTGCATGGGCGGGGCCTTTCTCTCGGGGGCAAGATCCGAAAACGCGCGGGAATCCCGCTGGAAACAGTGTAAACCCACGCGGCAGGACCCCTTGGAAAATTTTAGTTGCACAAACAACAATTGCATATACATTAGTTGGCCATTCAACCTTTAGGAGCCGGTGAGACGCCATGCTGCACGATCCTGAATTGTCCCTTGGGCGCATGATTTACATCATCAACCTGATTGGGAGCCGGTATGCCCGTCAGATCCTGGAACCCTACGGTCTGACCAAGGAGCAGCTGTTCTATCTGGGAACCCTGGTTACCAAGGGAGACGGTATCACCCAGGAAGAACTCGCCGGCCGCTTATTCGTGGACAAGAGCACGGCCGCCCGCATGCTGATGGGGTTGGAGAAGAAGGGCTTGGTGAAACGGTCGCCGGTCCCGGGGAACGTGCGGGCCAACACCGTTCTGCTGACGCCCAAAGCCCGTCGATTGTGGGAACCCATCGTCGCCTCCCTGTGGCAATGGCATGAATACCTGCTCCAGGGTTTCACCAAGCAGGAGGTCACCACTTTGACAAGCATGATGCAGCGTCTGGAGGCCAATGCCGCAGCCGCGCTGGAAAAGGGGTTCAACCTATGAGATTCCAGGCCATGATCCTTGGCTGGGTCCTGCTCACGGCCGTTTCGGCGAGCGCCGGGGACACGCTTCTGATGCCGGGCGACGTCGTCACCATGGCGGCCGACATGTCCCTGGCCTCGCAGCTTGCCGCCAGCGATTCCCTGGCGGCGGCGGCCGACGTCCGCCACGCCCGCGCCACCCTGTACCCCACTCTGGGATTCCAGGGGCAGTACACCGCCCGCGACAACCAGCCCGAAATCGCCGCCGGTCCGGTGAGCTTCGCCATGGGCAACCAGAGCAACGGGGAATACCTGTTGACGGCCCGCGAGCTGTTGTGGAACGGGGGCCAGCGCGGCCTGGCCATCGAAGCGGCCCGGCAGAATCTGGATGCGGTGCGCGCCCAGGGCCGGTCGCGGATCCAGTCCACCCAACTGGCCGCACTGGATCGCTACGTCACCGCCATGAATCTCAAGGGACAGGATGTCGTGCTTGCGGCGACTCTCGCTTCGCTGGAAAAGCGCCTGCGGGAAGTGCAGGATATGTTCGACCAGGGCCTGGTGGCGCGGAACGACCTCCTGGAGATCCGCGTCCAGCGGGACCGCATCCGTGATGATCGGTCCGCAGTGCACGATCGCCTGACGGTTGTTCTCCAGGACCTGAACCGCATCCTGGGTCGTGAACCGACAGCGCAGGTCTCGTTGCCCGACACCTTGGTCCTCGCGATCCGCTCAACCGTGCCCGACACTCTTGGGTCCGGATACCCGCTGGAAGACAACCTCCAGGTCCGCGCCGCCACCGCGAACGCCCAGACTGCGCGCACGTTGGCCGGTCTTGCGCACAAGGCGTGGTATCCCAACGTCTTCGTCGCCGCGAGCCACTCCTGGCAGGAAAACGACGCCCTGGTCCACCCCTATGTGAATGCGGTGGCTTTGGGGGTGAGCTGGGATATCTTCGACGGCGGGGCCCGGGCTGCGCAATCGGCCAAGGCCGCCGCCGGTGTACTCGCCTTCGACCGGTCGCGCACCGAGGCCGAACGCAGCGCGCGGATCACCAGGGAACAGGCCCGGCTCGACCAGGCCCGCGCTCGCCGGGAGGAGGCCACCGCTCGTTCCAACGTTGCGGCGGCCGCCGAGAACCTGCGCATCGTCGGCGACCAGTACCGTGAAGGGGTGGCCCGCGCCGGGGACGTGCTGGACGCCGAAGCCCTGCTGGCCGATTCCCGTCTCCAGGTCATCCTCAAGCATCACCAGGATTTCCTGGCCGGAGCCCGGATGGCTGCGGCCGAGGGCCGTGATCTCGTCGCTTATTTCCGCAACCCCAACGCGCCGCACAAGGGAGCATCGCGCCATGAATAAACGCTGGATCGGACTCAGCATCATCCTGATCGTCGCCGCCGTCCTGGTGCTGCTGGGCTGGCTCAAGTGGGAACACGGGAAGATTTTCCCGAGCACCGACAACGCCTACATCGGAGCCGACGTCACGGCCGTATCCAGCCGCGTGCCCGGCACCCTCCTGCTGGTTGCGGCGCAGGAAAACCACTCCGTGCAGGAGGGCGAGGTCATCGCCGAACTGGATCCGCGGGACTTCGACCAGGATGTGGCCAAGCAGGAAGCCGCCGTGGGTGCGGCTCAAGCCGATGTGGCGCTGCAGGAGGCGTTGATCGCCGGCGCCCGGGCCCAGGTCGCCGCGGCCGAGGCGCAACTCCGTCTGGCCCAAAGCGACCGGGAACGGTATGCCGCCCTGGACGAGAGCGGTTCGACCGCCCGGCGCCAGTATGACCAGGCCATCGCCGCGGCCAGCGTGGCCGAGGCCGGACTGGACGCCGCGCGCAAGCAGCTCACCGCCACCCGCGCCGGACTCGAGGCCCAACAGAAGGCCCTGGCCAAGGCCAACACCGGGCTGGACAACGCCAGGCTGCAGCGCAGTTACTGCACCATCACCGCTCCCTGTTCGGGCGTCATCACCGACAAGGGGGCCATGACCGGCCAGGTGGTGGCCCCCGGGCAACCGCTGTGCCGCATCGTGCAGACGAACGGAGCCCACGCCTGGATCGACGCCAATTTCAAGGAGACCCAGCTGCGGCGGATCCGGATCGGGCAGCCGGTGACGCTCACCATCGACGCGGACGGCCAAGGGGAATACCGCGGCCACGTGGCCAGCCTGGGCGCAGGCAGCGGCGCGGCCTTCTCCCTGCTGCCGCCGGAGAACGCCACGGGCAACTGGATCAAGGTCGTCCAGAGGCTGCCGGTACGGATCGCCCTGGATGAGACCATACCCGAACGGCTGCTCAAGATCGGGCTATCGTGCGCGGTCACCGTGGACACCAGCGACCTGGAGGACTGACCTTGGCGGCCAGTGAAGCAGGGGCCCTGACGACGGCGCGGCCCATAGCCAACAAGTACCTGGTGGCGGTCACGGTGATGATCGGCACGCTGATCGAGGTCATCGACACATCGGTGGCCAACGTGGCGCTGCCGCACATCCAGGGCACCTTCAGCGCCGGGCAGGACGAGGTGACCTGGGTCATCACCAGCTACCTGGTGGCCAACGCGGTGATCCTGCCCATGACCGGATGGATCGGCAACTATTTCGGGCGCAAGCGGGCCTACATGTGGTGCCTGGCCCTGTTCACCCTCGCTTCGCTGCTGTCGGGCGCGGCGGTGTCGCTGCCCATGTTGCTGGCCATGCGGGTGCTGCAGGGCATGGCCGGAGGCGCCATGGTCCCCATGTCCCAGGCCATCCTGCTCGAATCATTTCCGCCGCAGGAGCACGGCAAGGCCATGGCCATGTTCGGCGTGGGCGTGATCTTCGGGCCGATCATCGGGCCCACGCTGGGCGGCTGGATCACCGACACCATCACCTGGCGCTGGGTGTTCTACATCAACGTGCCGGTGGGCTTCATCGGCATCACCATGGCCATGCTCAACATCACCGATCCCCCCTACATGAAGAAGCCCGAGGGGCGCATCGATTACATGAGTTTCCTCTTCCTGGCCGTGGGCTTGGGCGCCCTGGAAATTTTCCTGAACCGCGGCGAGCGCTACGACTGGTTCACCAGCCCCTTCATCCAGTTCCTGGCCCTGACCGCCGCGCTGGCCCTGGCCCTGTTCATCTGGCGGTCACTCACCGCCTCCCGTCCCCTGGTGGATTTGAGCGTGTTCCGGGACCGGCAGTTCGCCGTGGGCACCACCCTGATGTTCCTGCTGGGCTTCGGGCTGTACGGATCGTTCACCATGCTGCCCCTGTTCGCCCAGACCCTCATGCACTACACGGCCACCTGGGCGGGACTGGTGTTGTCGCCGGGCGGAATCACCTCGCTGCTCTCGATGGCCGTGGTCGGTGCCCTCGTGGGCCGGGTGGACCTGCGGGCGCTGGTGATCTTCGGCGCCGCCATGAACGTGTGGTCCATGTGGATGATGATGCACATGAACCTCGACGTGGATTTCCAGTACATGATGGGCAGCCGGCTGTTGCAGGGGGTGGGTCTGGGGTTCCTGTTCGTGCCCTTGACGGCGGCGGCTTTCGTGAACCTTCCCCCGCAGAAAATCGGGTCGGCCACCGGGCTGTTCAACCTCATGCGCAACGAGGGCGGCTCCATCGGCATCGCCATCTCGTCCACGATCCTGGCCCAGCACGCGCAAATCCATCATGCCCGCCTGGTGGAAAACCTCACCCCGGGCAATCTTGTGCTGCAGGAACAGTTGCAGGGCACGGCCCACGCCTTGAACTCGGTGTCGGGACTGGACCCGGCGTCGAACCAGATGGTCACCAACGGGCTCCTGGGTGGAATGGTGCAGCGGCAGGCCGCCGCCATGGCCTACAATGACGTCTTCCACATGCTGATGATCTCGTTCGTGGTGTTCATGCCCCTGGCGCTGCTGTTGCGCGGCCGGGGGAAGAAAGGCGTCGCGGTGCATTGACCCGCCGGAACGTGCAGATCCTGACTCTCGGCGCCGTGCTTTTGTGGCTGCTCGGCTCGGCCGCCTATCCCCTTCTGGAAAGTACCGAAGGCCGCTACGCCTCCGTGTCCTGGGACATGGCCCACGGCGGGGACTGGTTGACACCGACCTTCAACGGAACGGCCCTGCTCACCAAACCGCCCCTGGCCTATTGGGCCGGCGCGACGGCTCTGGGATTGCTGCCGGACACCGTCTGGGTCGTGCGGCTGCCCGCCACCTGCGCGCTCATCCTGTGCGCGTGGTTGACCCTGAAGCTCGCTCTGCTGGCGGGTCTGGACGATCGACGCGCCCGCTGGGCCGGCCTCATGGCCGGGTTGTCCCCCCTGGCCATGATCCAGGGCCGCATGACCACCGGCGACATCTTCCTATGGACCGGCGCCTTGATCACCTACGTGGCCGTGCTGGATCGTCGCCGGCACCCGGTGCGAAACCTGCTGGCCGGGCTCGGGTTGGCCGTGGGCTTCATGGCCAAGGGCCACATGGTGCTGTTCTGGACGGTGATTCCCCTGGCCGCATTGGCGTTGTCCGGACGTCGCCGATGGCGCCCCTTGCTGCGACTGGTTCATCCGGTGACCCTGCTGGTATTCATCGTTCTGGCGGCGCCCTGGTTCGTCGCCGTCCTGCAACGCCACCCGGGACTGTGGGGGTTCTGGTTGGGCGAGGAAACCGCCGGCCGCGTGATGTCGACCCAACACGGTCGCTCCGAACCCTGGTGGTATTTCCTGCCGCAATTTCCGGCCCTGATGCTGCCGTGGTTGCCGGAACTTTGGCGGGGGCTGAGACATCGCCGACAAGGCCCCCTCAACGCCGTCGGCCGCACCCTGGTGCTCCTGGCGATCCTGGTTCCCTTGCTCATCTTCTCCCTGAGCGGTTCCAAGCGCCCCAACTACCTGTTGCCCCTGGTCACCCCGCTGGCGATCCTGGCCGCGGCCGGCGTGCCCCGCATCACCGGGCGCTCGCTGCGTGGCCGCAGCCTCGGCTGGCTGGCCATCGCCCTCGCCTGGCCTTTCGTGCTGGGCGGAATGCACCTCGGCCCGCCCACGTGGGACCTGGTTCGCACGGCCCGCGGCGAGGGCTCGGTGGTGGCCTGTTACGGCGTCCTGCCCAGCGGCATCGTGTTCGCCAATCAGGGGAATGTTGCGGAATACGGCACGAACCGGGACGAGCGCTTCGGCGGCCCCAACCTCCCTCCGGCCGATCAGACCGCGGCCATGGGCACGCTCCTGGAGAACGGGGGCATGATCCTGACCACGCCATCACGGCGGGCCGAGCTTGAGGATCGACTGGGAACACCTCTCGGCGAAAGTGACCGTCGGGCCGGACTCGTGCTGCTGGAAGCGACGCCATCGACGCCGCGCTGAATTCTCGTCGCCCTTGCCTGCATGTTGCGGGATAATGCCCCCATGACCATTCCCGATATCCTCATCCTTTTCGCCGTCGGCCTCGTCGCCGGCGTCGTCAACATCCTAGCCGGGGGCGGCTCCCTGCTGACCCTGCCGGTGCTGCTGTTTCTCGGCCTGCCGGCCGCCATGGCCAACGGGACCAACCGGGTGGCCATCCTGGTCCAGAACATCGTGGCGTCCGGAAGTTTCCGGCGCAGCGGCTATCTGCCCCTGAAAACCGCCCTGACCTGCGCACCCACCGCCCTGATCGGGAGCATTCTGGGCGCGCGAATGGCGATCCACATCGGCGAGGACCAGTTCCGCGCCATCCTGGCCGGCGTCATCATGATGGTGTGCGCCGTGATGATTTTCGATCCGGTCAGCAAGCTGCGTGCAGACGGACGCGCACCCCTGCGCGGACGCACGGCCCTGCTGGCGGGGACATTCCTCCTGATCGGTTTCTACGGGGGATTCATCCAGGCGGGCGTGGGATTCCTGATCATCGCCGCGCTGATGGTCCACGGGTTGGATCTCGTGCGCGTCAACGCCGTCAAGGTCTTCGTGGTGGGCCTGTTCACCGCTGCGGCCCTGGCCGTGTTCGTGGTCCACGGCCAGGTCGACTGGCCTCGGGGGCTGGCCCTCGCTTCGGGCAACGCCCTGGGCGGCTGGATGGGCACGCGTTTGGCCATCAAGCGGGGACACGCCTGGATTCGCCGTCTGGTCCTGACCGTCGCCCTGCTCTTCGCCCTAAACCTGCTGCGGCAGGCCCTGCTGGGTGGATAACCTCTCAACCTCCCCCATTTGCGGACGATAGGGTGGACGGAGTTCAGGGGTCAGCAGGAGTGGGATTGCCATGAATCAAGGCCGAAAAACGCGGTGGGAATCCTCAGCGGAACCGTTGTCCGGGGGAAACTGCGACACCCTGACCGAGGTTTCGCTCGGTTCGGTATCCGCGGAATTGGCCCGGGAGATGCTTGAATGGGCTCCCCTGGCCTGCTTCCTCTGCGACCCCGACACACACGTCGTCCAGGCCAATCAGGCCGCCGAAACCCTGACCGGATGGTCCCGTGACCGGCTGCTGGGCCTGTCCCTTGCCGAAATTTTTCCGGCCCCGCTCGCCGATTGCTCTTCCGTGACCCGCGGAAAACTGCAGATCGTGCCGGACGGCCGTCAGGTCTGGGTCGACGTGGAATACCATGAACTTCCGGACGGTCGCCGTGCGGTCTTCATGCACGATCGCACGCGCCTGCGGGAAACCGAGACCTCGCTCTTCAACAGCCGGCGCAAGTATCGCGAGTTGTTCGAGAGAACCGGCGATGCCATTCTCATCATCGAGAACGGACAGTTCCGGGATTGCAACGAGGCCACCGTGCGCCTCCTTCGCTACGGCGGCAAGGCCGAGCTGCTGAATACGCATCCGTCCCAGCTGTCACCGCCGCACCAGCCCGATGGCCGCGCGTCCTACGAAAAGGCCGAAGAGATGATGCGGATCGCCATGGAACGGGGATCCCACCGTTTCGAATGGGAGCACAAACGCGCCGACGGGGAGGTTTTTCCGGTCGAAGTCCTCTTGACGGCGGTCTCGGTGGAGGAAGACCGGCAGATCCTGCACACCGTCTGGCGGGACATCACCGATCGCAAGCTGGCCGAAGAGAAACTGCTCCAGGCCCAGAAGCTGGACTCCATCGGCCTGCTGGCCGGCGGAGTGGCCCACGATTTCAACAACATGCTGAGCGGGATCATGGGCCACGCCAGCTTGCTGCTGGATATGGAACAGGACCCGGACCGCAGCAGCTCCCTTTCCGAGATCCTGCGCGCCGCCGAGCACTCGGCTGATCTGACCCGCAAGCTGCTCGCGTTCGGGCGCAGGGGCAAGTACCTGGTGGCTGCCGTGGGACTGAACCTCATCGTCGACGAGGTCACGGAACTCCTGGCGCATAGCTTCGACAAGAAGATCGAATTCGCCTTCCGGCTCGACCCCGGCCTGCACAACGTGGATGCCGACCCCGGACAGATGCACCAGGTCGTCATGAATCTGTGCGTCAACGCCTGCCAGGCCATGCCCCGGGGAGGCACCCTGACGGTCACCTCGACCAACCTGAAGATCCCCGCCGAGGGAGACCCGGCCTGGCCGGAACTCCGCCTCGGAAACTTCGTGGAACTCACGGTCCGTGATGATGGGGTGGGCATGACCGAAGACGTGCGCCTGCGGGCCTTCGAACCCTTCTTCAGCACCCGCGAGGACGGGGACGTGAAGGGGACCGGACTGGGGCTGTCCACGGTCTACGGTATCGTCCAGAATCATGGCGGCGGAGTGCATATTTCCTCGCAGCCCAACGCAGGCACCACGGTAACGGTGCGCCTGCCCAGGGGTTCACGCGAAGCAGCGCCCGTCCCCGAGCGCCACCGACCCGCCCAGCAGGGTAGCGAGTTTATTCTGGTGGTGGACGACGAGGAGATCGTGCGCAGGATGGCGGAACGGATGCTGGTGAAGCTCGGCCACACGGTCATCGTCGCCAAGGACGGTCGGGAAGCGGTCGCGATCTTTCGGGAACGGAACCGGGAAATCAGCGGGATCCTGCTCGACCTCAAGATGCCCCACATGGACGGCCGAGAGACCCTGGCCAAGCTGCAGGAGATCGACCCGGACGTGCGGGCGCTCCTGTCCACGGGGTACGGACTGAACGAGGAATCCCAGGTGGTTCTCGACGAGGGCGCGCGGGGCCTGATCGCCAAACCATACCGACTCGAGGATCTGTCCGAGGCCGTGCGGAGCATGCTCACGTAAGGGAATCCCGGTCAGTCCCCTGCAGCATCCTCGTCCACGATTCCCACCACCACCGAGCGCACCGGGGCGTCCTTGCACCCCAGGATCTGACGGGCCCCGTTGCCCTCGTCCAGGATGATGACCGTCTCCCCCGCCCCGGCGCCCACCGTATCGACGGCGATGAGATAACCGCCGGCGGGCTTTCCGTCGGGGGTGAGCTTGTCGCAGACCAGCAGACGCCGGCCGTCCAGATCCGGGTGGTTGATGGTCGAAGTGATGCTGCCGGCCACCCGCGCGTAGATCACGGCGCATCCTCCTCTTCGAGCCTCACGTCGTCGACGATGCCGACCACCGCGTGGTCCACCGGCACGAAGCTGGGGGTCAGGGTCAGGGCGGCTTCGCGGCTGGCTTCCCAGTACACCATTTCCCCGTGGCCGGCCATGCGCGTCCCGTCGGCACAGACGAAGGGCTGGCCGGCGTCGCGCCCGTGCTTGTCCAGCGGCTGGACCCACAGCAGGGGCACGCCCTCGAGGCCCGGGGTGATCACCGCGGGAACCAGTCTGCCGGTGACGCGTCCGAGAAACACGGTCAAGCCTCCAGGATTTCGGCGCCCGCCGGCTCGACGGCGGTGCAGGACGCGAACGACGTGCCGGCGGCCAGCACGCCGCGCAAGGTCTCGTCCAGGCGCGGCAGCAAGGAGGCGGCCAAGACCCGGGCGCAGGGACCGCAGTGCGCCGCCGCCATTTCCAGGGCCTGCTGCACGTCGGGCAGCGTGCCGTCCACGATGCCCAGCGCCCGGCCGCCCAGATCGTCGGCCAAGCGCACCTCCACCAGGGCAACCGGAACGGCTTTCAGCACCACATCCAGGACGCGCAGCAAACCCGGGGACGTGGAGAGTTCGAGAACACCGAGGGCTTCGCCTTGGGGCGCGTTGCGGGACCCGGCCAGGGCCGCGGCCAGTTGCGGATGGGGATCCGGCAACAGGACCTCGTCGGCCAGCGCGCCGTTTTCGGTGCCCACACGCCCGCCGACGGCGTGGGCCTCTTCGGTCGAAGCCACCGTGCCGCCGATCAGCGCCAGGAAGCGGCCCGGATGAACCGTGCCGCAGCGCAACAGGGCCACGGGCGACCTCTTGAGCATGCGGTCGACGGCCAGGATGCCCATGGCCGGTCCGTTGAATTCCAGCAATGCCAGCGCGGTGTGCATCATACGATCCTGAAGTGGTCCACCATCACGCAGCGGCGACGGCGGGAAAAACTCCGCGGGCCGGTCAGGCCCTCGCCGGTGGGACTGGCGATGGTGAAACTCGTGGGACCCTCGCCCCCGGCGCCCAGGCCGGCCACGATGGGCCCGTTCTTGACGAAGATGCTGGTGTTGATGACCCGCGCCATGCGGCTCAAGGCGTCGATGTCCCGCGAGTGCATGCTGGCCGAATGGCCGAAGCCGTGTTCCGCCTCCCGCGCCAGCTCGATGGCGCGATCCACGTCCGGAACGCGCACGATGGGCAGCACGGGCATGAGTTGCTCCGACCACACCAGGGGGTGGTCCTCCGGCACGTCGGCGATGACCAGGGGACATTCCGGTCCCTGACGCACCCCGATGCGACCCAGGATCTCCCCGGCGTTCTTGCCCACCAGGTCCTTGTTGACCGCGCCGTGGGTGCGCGGCGGCGGCATCTCGACGAAAACCTCCTTCTCCAGCCGGCGCAGCTCGGCCTGGTCGACGAGATAGGCGCCGCAGCGACGCATCTCCTTGATCAGCCCGTCGGCGACCTCGGCCACCACGAAGACTTCCTTCTCGTCCACGCAGATGATGTTGTTGTCGAAGCCGGCGCCGTGAACGAGGTCCCGCGCCGCCTTGGCTATGTCCGCGGTCGCATCCACCACCGCAGGCGGGTTGCCCGGACCGGCCGATACCGACCGCTTGCCGCTCTGCATGGCGGCCTTGACGACTCCGGGTCCCCCGGTGACGACCAGCAGGTTGATGCCTCCGTGATGCATCAACTCCGTGGCCGACCCGATGGTCGGACGCGCCACCGCCGTGATCAGGTTCTGCGGCCCGCCAGCTCCCGTGATGGCCCGGTTCAGCAGGCGAATCGTCGCCATGGAACACTCGGTCGCCCCCGGATGCACGTTGAAGACCACGCTGTTGCCCGCCGAGACCATCCCGATGGTGTTGCAGATGATGGTGCTGGTGGGATTGGTGGTGGGCGTGATGGCGCCGATCACCCCGAAAGGCGCCCACTCGGTCAGGGTCAGGCCATGGTCGCCGGTCACCGTCTCGGGGACCAGGTCCTCCGGCCCGGGGGTCTTCTCGGCGACCAGCCGGTTCTTGAGCACCTTGTGTTCGAAGCGACCCAGGCCGGTCTCCGTGTGCGCGTGCCGTGCCAGCTCTTCGCCGTGTTCCCGCATGGCCGCCCGCACGGCCGCAATGATCTCGCGCCGCTTTTCCAGGGTTGCCGCACTGAGATTGGCAAAGGCGATGGTCGCCGCCTCGATGCAATCGTCGACCGTCGCGAACACCCCGTCGCCGAGTCGGGCCCCGACGGGTTCCGGGACCGGCGCCTGCGGTGTCAGGGCCATGCGCGCCACGTATCCGGCCGGCGAGGTCCTCGAACGGGCAAGCGGGGCGGACCCGCCCATACGCCCGGCCAGCTCCCGCGCGATGCGTTCGACCTGGGCTTCGCTCAACGGACTCATCCGTCACGCCCCTTGCGATAGCGCAGTTCGCCGTCCGTGTCCCAGCTGTCCACGATGGCCATGACCACCGCGTCGACCGGTTTGCCCTCGGTGGCGACCGTCTGACGCGCGGAGGAACCCGACGCATAGAGGACGAATTCGCCCTCGCCGGCGCCCACCGCATCGACCGCCACCACCGACGCACCCGTGAGTTCGCCGTCGGGTCCGGCCACCCCGAGCATGAGCAGCTTCAGGCCCTCGATGCTCACTTCCTTCTGGGTGGCCACCACCGTTCCCAGCACCTTGGCCAGGTTCATGACGACCTACGCCTCGTCCTGGCGACCCAGCGGGATCACCGCGTCGACATTGGCATGCGGGCGCGCGATGATGTGCACGGCCACGATCTCGCCCACCCGGGTGGCTGCGGTCTGGCCCGCGTCACAGGCTGCCTTCACCGCGGCCACGTCACCGCGCACGATGACGGTGGTGTAGCCGCCGCCGGTCTTCTCGTAACCGGTCAGCTCCACCCGGGCCGCCTTCACCATCGCGTCGGCCGCTTCCACGGTCGCCGCGAAACTTCTGCATTCGATCATTCCCAGGGCGTCTGCCATGGCTCTTCCTCCTTCAAGGGGTTTAACTGCGGTTTGCCTGCGGGACCGCACGGCCGTTCAGGGCTTCCAGGGCGGCCACGGCGGCGGGCCGGGCCACGGTCACATCCTTTTCCTCGCCGCCGATGTAGACCCGCCCGAAACTGCCGAACGAGCGGACTTCGAGGATGTTGATCTGGGCGGCCTTTTCCGCCTCGTTGGCGGCCAAGGCGGCGTAGGCCGCCGGTTCGCATTCCAGCACGAACAGGGTCTGACCCGACAGGATCAGATTGCCGTGCCGCATGCGGTTGATCAGCATGCACTGGTGATCGTCGAGGTGGCGCACCACCTGGTTGGAGACGATGCGGGGCTTGAGGCGGCTGTCCTCGGTCACCTGGAGGGCGTCGAGGATGGCCTGCCCCGCCTGCCGCACGTCGGCCTGGCTGTCGGCATGGACCTCCAGCATGCCGAAATGGCGCTCGACGATCTGCATGCCCGGCGTGACCCGGGTGGATTTCAGCGCGATGTCCGTGACCCGGTTGATCTCGATGCCCGGGGCGATCTCCACGAACAGGCTGGCCTGTCCGACGCGCGGGAGGAACCCCTGGGCCACCGTCGCCTGAAACGATGCGAACTGGGGCTGCAGACTGTCGATGACGCAAAATGCTCGCAAATCAACCATGTTTCTTCTCCCTGTGCGGTCAGGCGTTCACCGAGACCTGGGCCGCCTCATGGACGATGGCGATGCTGGCGCTGGCTCCGATGCGGGTCGCGCCCGCCTCGATCATGCGCTTGGCATCGGTGAACGAACGGATCCCCCCGCTGGCCTTCACCTCCATGCCCGCGCCGCGCACCACGGAGGCCATCAGCGCCACGTCATCGGCGGTGGCCCCTCCCGAGGCGAACCCCGTGGAGGTCTTGACGAAATTCGCCCGCGCCCGGCGGGACAGTTCGCAGGCACGGACCTTCTCTTCGTCCGTCAGCAGGGACGTTTCGATGATCACCTTGCTGACGGCGCTGCCGTCGCGGCACGCGTCGGTCACCGCCAGGATGTCCCTCAGAACGAAATCGTCGTCGCCCGATTTGAGCCGGCCGACGTTGATGACCATGTCGATTTCCTTGGCGCCGTCGCGGATGGCCTTGCGCGCCTCCATCCCCTTGATGTCCGGCGTCGACGCCCCCAAAGGGAAACCCACCACCGAACAGGTCAGCACGGGCGTGCCGCGCAGCCCGGCCGCCACCCGCGCCACCCAGCAGGGATTGACGCAAACCGAACGGAAACCGAATTCCCGCGCCTCGGCGATGACCTTGTCGATCATCTGGCGCGTGGCGTCGGGTTTCAAGATGGTGTGGTCGATGTAGCGGGCGATGTCCTCGGGGATGCGTCCGGGGCTGTCCGGCCCGCTGCTCAGTCGCCCGGCGCCCAGTTGCAGAAAGCGGCGGGCGGTATCGGGACATTCCCCCACGCAGGGTCCGCCGTGGTCGAAGCCGAAGGCCTGCCCGCCCAGCATCCCCTGCAGGCGCAGGACGATCCGGCGGACGTCCTCTGCGCTGAGTTCGCCCGCAGCGACCGCCGGCGCCGTGGCACCCGGCCGACTTTCCATGATCATGGCCACCCTCTTCTTGTGCCTCGGCTCCGAGCAATCGGTGTTCAGGAACACGTCCACGATCTGGGTGGCGAGGCCGGAACCGATCAGGCCCGCGCCCAGGGTCAGCACGTTGGCGTCGTTGTGTTCGCGCCCGTTGCGGGCGCTCGAAAGGTCGTAGGCCATGGCCGCCCTTACCCCGGGCACCTTGTTGGCCACCATGGACGACCCGATGCCCGCCCCATCGATCATGATTCCGCGCTCGGCCGCGCCCGAGGCCACCGCCTCGGCAACTTTGCGGGCGAAGACCGGGTAGTCCACCGCAGCGGTGGAGTCCGTCCCCACGTCGGCGACCTCGTGGCCCAGTTTCTGGAGGTTGGCGACCAGGTGCTTTTTCAGCTCGTATCCGCCATGATCGGCGCCGATGGCGATTTTCATGGTATGAGACCTCCGATGCTCCGTTACCAGACCCTGCTGTCGTCATTCCGACGCCGAGCAGGTCGGGCGGACTCCCCGCCATCCGATGTGGTCTCCGCATCCCGCAGAACGCGGCCCAACTTGCGCACGTAACCCGCCAGGGCCTCGCGGCCCAGATCCGTCAGGACGAAACAGGTCACCCGGCGACCTCCCCGCACAACCTTTTCCGCAGCGACGTACCCGGCATCCTTCAACCGTCGCGTCTGGACGTGCAGGTTGCCGTCCGCCAGATTCGTTTCCCGCCGAAGATCCGCAAACAGCCAGGATTTCCCGTCGGCCAGGGTTGCCAGGATCGCCACCCGGGCCGGGGTCGCCATTTGGGGATCAATTTCGTCATACTTCATATGACTGAATTCAGGCTTTCCGGCTATCTCGCTGCCCAAGTATTCGGCACGAACTTATTCAAATGAAGTAAATACTCCTCATTGCACCCCCATTCAAGGGATATTTTACTTTTTTTAATGAAGTCATATCTCGCAGCCCAATGTTCCCTCCATCTCTTGCCGATTGCCTCGCGAGCCGGGGGGAACTCAAGAATTCTCCTGGGGGCCTTAAATGGATTTTACACCATTTCCTTTTTCCTTTTTTGGTAAAATAAGTGATATATTGACATTGGGGACTCGGTTTACCCCTGAACCGCCAAACGGAAAGAATGGAGTTGCCATGAAAGCGTTGCGCCCGCGTCGCCTGGGTTCCGCCCTGGGCATCCTGATCCTCGCCGCCTCTTTTGCGGTTCCGGGGATCGTTGTCGCCGCCGATACCGACATCGTCATCACCGAGATCATGCAGAACCCCTTGGTCCTGGCCGACACCGCCGGTGAGTGGTTCGAGGTCCACAACACCGGCGCCGCCGATGTCGACATGGAGGGCTGGACCATCAAGGACAACGACACCGAATCCCACGTGATCACCACCGGCGGAACGGTCATCGTTCCGGCCGGAGGGTACGCCGTGCTGGCGCGCGATGCCGTGACCATGGCCGGCGAGGGCGTCACCGCGGTCTACCAGTACAGCGGCTTCCAGCTGGCCAACGCCGCGGACGAGATCGTGCTGCTCAACGCGTCCCTGGTCGAGATCGACCGCGTGGAATACGACGGCGGCCCGCTCTGGCCGGATCCCAACGGCGCCTCCATGATGTTCGATGAGGTGTCCCCCGACAACAACGTGGGAACCGCGTGGTCCACCTCGGTCGTCACCTTCGGCAGCGGCGACGCCGGCACCCCGGGCGCCGCCAACGGCAGCGTGCCCCTGCAGGCTCCCCATATCACCGATGTCTATCACCGCCCCCTGCTGCCCGTGCCCGACGAGACCGTGACCATCCAGGCCACCGTGACCGACGCCGACGGCACCCTCTCCGCGGTGACCATGCACTACAGTTACAACATGGGTTCCTGGCTGACCCAGGCCATGAGCCTGTTCAGCGGCGACATCTACACCACCGATCTGCCGGGCGGAGTCGACGGCGACCAGCTCGACTACTACGTCACCGCCACCGACAACGACGCCCAGACCTCCAGCAACCCCAGCGATGCGCCCACGAGCTACTACACCTATTTCGTGGCCAACGAGGCCATCACGCCCATCGCGACCATCCACGCCGACTCCGCCGGTTCCGCGGGATCGCTGCTCATGGTCCAGGGTCAGGTCTATGTCCCCGGCGACTACAAGGCCGACGGGACCTCGGTGAGCGCCTATATCCAGGACGGCTCCGGCCGCGGGATGAACATCTTCGGCACCACCCGCAGCACCGGCATGACGCTGCTCAACAGCACCGGCAACATCGTGAAGATCAGCGGTTACGTCAGCTACTACGGCACGACTTTGGAACTGGTGAATTACGAGGTCGAACTGCTCAGCAACGGCAACACCCCGCTCACCCCCACGGTCTTGACCACCGCCGCAGCGGCCGCCTTGTCCAATGAGGGCACCTACATCAAGGCCACCGGCCCCATCACCGCCATCGCCACCACCACCGGGACCAACCCGGCCCACAACTTCACCATCGATGACGGCAGCGGACCGGTTGTCGTCCGCATCGACGACGACACCATCGTGGGCATGGACGGGTGGCTGGTCGGAGACGAACTCGTCGCCGCCGGCGCCGGCGGGTCCTACGCCGGCGCGGGCCAGATCCTCGTGGGCCTGGCCTCCGACGTCGCCAACAACGGGCAGGGCCCCGACGTGACGGCGCCGACCCTGGTCAGCGCCCTGCTGGGTACCCCCACCACCGTTCTGGTGACCTTCGACGAAGCCGTCGATCCGGTGACCGCCGCCGTGGCGGGGAACTACCAGGTCTACGAGACGGCCGCCCCGGGCAACACCATCGCGGTGAACAGCGCCGTGGTGCAGGTCAACGGCGTCAGCGTGTTGCTGACCCTCGCGGCCAGCGGCAGCGGCGTCGATCACACCCTGCAGGTCAACAACGTCAAGGACACCTCCAACAACTCCATCGCCCCCGGCAGCACCATCGCCATCATCGAGGTGGGCAACGGGGACATCGTGATCAACGAGATCATGCAGAACCCCTACGTGCTGAACGACGCCGTCGGGGAATGGTTCGAGGTCTACAACCAGGGCTCCGGTTCGGTGGACATGAACGGTTGGACCATCAAGGACGCCGGCCTCGACTCCCACGTCATCAACAACGGCGGCCCCTTGATCATCGGCCCGGGCGAGTACAAGGTCTTCGTGCGCAACGCCGCGACCATGACCCTGGAAGGCGTCACGCCCTTCTACGAGTACTCCAGCCTGACCCTGGGCAATGGGGACGACGAACTCGTCCTGCTGGACACCACCCAGGCCCAGATCGACAGCGTGGCCTGGGACGGCGGCATCCTCTGGCCGGACCCGACGGGCTCCTCCATGCAGTTCGTGGTCCCCGGCGACAACAACAACGGTGCCAACTGGGCCCAGAACGGCCCGGTCTTCGGCTCGGGCGACCGCGGCACCCCCGGGGCGCCCAACAACTACCTGAGCCCCGTGCCGGAGTTGCCCATCGAGGCCACGTCGCTGAAACCCAACTTCCCCAACCCCTTCAACCCGAACACCACGTTCGACTTCGCGCTCGTCCAGGACTCCCATGTCCTGCTGCGGGTCTTCGACGTCCGCGGCCGGCTCATCGATACCGTCGTCGATGCCGATCTTCCCCGTGGATACTACAACGGCGACTACTCTTGGGATGGTAAGGACAACCGGGGCCGCACCGTGACGAGCGGCACCTACTTCTATCGCCTGGAGACCAACAACGGTTTTATCGACACCGGCAAGATGTTGCTGGTGAAGTAATTTCGCCTATCGGGGGCGCCTGCGGGCGCCCCCGATTATCTTCCTCTTGATAAAGCACTGATTTTCTCCTATTTTTCCTTGCACCCGCAAATTCCCCGTATTAACTTGTCCTTAGGCAAACAGTACTGAATTTGTTCTCTTTAAGGAATCGCCATGATCCGCCTGGGAAGATTGACCGATTACGGCGTGGGCCTGATGACCCGCATGGCACAGGACGACGTCGGTGACCTCACCAACGCCCGAGACCTTTCCGTGCGCTCCGGCATGCCGCTTCCCACGGTCAGCAAGATCCTCAAGCTGTTGTGCCAGGAGGGATTGCTTGTATCACGGCGCGGAGTCGGGGGAGGCTACATTCTGGCCCGCGACCCCGGGGAGATCACCCTGGCCCAGATGGTCAGCGCCCTGGAGGGCCCCATGGCCCTGACCGATTGCGCCGCCGACGGGGAGTGTCTGTGCGAATACATGAACGATTGTGGCCTGCAAAAGCAGTGGACCGGCATCAATCAGCGCCTGCAGGCAACCCTGGAGAGCGTGACCTTGGCCGATATGGCGGCCTCCGCCGCCCACACCTGCCCCTCACTCGAGGGCAAGGGAGCTTGACGCAATGAACGACGAAAAGCAGCTTCTCGACGATCTGTCGCGGCGCGAATACAAGTGGGGATTCGTGACGGATATCGAATCGGAGACCGTCCCACCCGGCTTGAATGAGGACGTCATTCGCCTCATATCGGCCCGCAAGAGCGAACCGGACTGGATGCTGGAATTCCGGCTCCGGGCCTATCGCCACTGGCTGACCCTCACCGAGCCGACCTGGCAGAAGGTCAAGTTTCCCCCGGTGGACTACCAGGCCATCAGCTACTACTCGGCGCCCAAGCCGAAGAAGAAGCTCGGCAGCCTGGACGAGGTGGATCCCGAACTGGTGGAAGCGTATGAAAAACTGGGTATCCCCTTGAGCGAGCAGAAACGCCTGGCCGGCGTGGCCGTCGATGCCGTCTTCGACAGCGTTTCGGTGGCCACAACCCACCAGGAAAAACTCGCCGGGATGGGCGTGATCTTCATGCCCATCAGCGAGGCCGTGCAGAAGCACCCCGACCTGATCCGCCAGTATCTGGGCAAGGTCGTGCCCTACACCGACAACTACTACGCCGCCCTGAACGCGGCGGTGTTCACCGACGGCTCGTTCGTCTACGTCCCCAAGGGCCTGAAGTGCCCGCTGGAACTGTCCACCTACTTCCGCATCAACGCCGAGAACACCGGCCAGTTCGAGCGCACCCTGATCGTGGCCGACGAGGGCGCCTACGTCAGCTACCTCGAGGGCTGCACCGCCCCGATGCGGGACGAGAACCAGCTGCACGCCGCGGTCGTCGAACTCTACGCCCACACCGACGCGGCGATCAAGTACAGCACGGTGCAGAACTGGTACCCCGGCGACGAGAACGGAAAAGGCGGGATCTTCAACTTCGTGACCAAACGCGGCCTCTGCGCGGGCGACCGCTCGCGCACCAGCTGGACCCAGGTCGAGACCGGTTCGGCCATCACCTGGAAGTACCCCAGCTGCGTGCTGAAGGGCGACGATTCGGTGGGCGAGTTCTACAGCGTGGCCCTGACCAACAACTTCCAGCAGGCCGACACCGGCACCAAGATGATCCACCTGGGCAAGGGCACGCGCAGCACCATCATCAGCAAGGGGATCTCCGCCGGTCGGGCCGACCAGTCCTACCGCGGCCTGGTGCGCATGGGCAAGAAGGCCCACGGCGCGCGCAACTTCACCCAGTGCGACAGCATGCTGCTGGGCGACAAGTGCGGGGCCCACACCTTCCCCTACATCGAATCGCACAACTCGTCCGCGCAGGTGGAGCACGAGGCCACCACCACGCGCATCGGCGCCGACCAGATCTTCTACTGCAACCAGCGGGGCATCGAGACCGAGGAAGCGGTGGGCATGATCGTGGGCGGATTCTGCCGCGAGGTATTCCAGGAATTGCCCATGGAGTTCGCCGTCGAGGCCCAGAAGCTGTTGAGCGTGAGCCTCGAAGGCAGTGTCGGATAACCACACAGGCCCCCACGGGGGCGGGAGTCGAAACCATGTTGAAGATCGAGAACCTGCACGCGGCCGTTGACGGCAAGCCCATCCTCAAGGGCATCGACCTCGAGATCGCCCCGGGGCAGATCCACGCCATCATGGGCCCCAACGGATCGGGCAAGAGCACTCTGGCCCAGGTCCTGGCCGGCAACGAGGACTACGAAGTGACCGCCGGCAGCATCTCCTACCAGGGCCGTGACCTTTTGGAACTGTCGGTGGAGGATCGCGCCCTGGCCGGGATCTTCCTGGCCTTCCAGTACCCGGTGGAAATCCCGGGCTTCGCCAACGCCGAATTCCTGCGCGCGGCGGTCAACGCCCACCGCAAGCACCGCGGCGAGTCCGAGCTGGACGCCTTCGACTTCAGCAAGTTCGCCCGCGACAAGATCGCGCAGCTGGAGCTGGACCCCAAGCTCATGACCCGCTCCCTGAACGCCGGTTTTTCGGGCGGGGAGAAGAAGCGCAACGAGTGCCTGCAGATGTCCCTGCTCGAGCCCACGTTCGCCATTTTGGACGAGACCGATTCGGGCCTGGACATCGACGCCCTGCAGATCGTCGCCCGCGGGGTCAACACCCTGCGCGGCCCCGAACGCAGCTTCCTGGTCATCACCCACTACCAGCGCCTCCTGGACTACATCGTGCCGGACACGGTGCACGTGCTGGCCGACGGCCGCATCATCCGCAGCGGCGGCAAGGAACTGGCCCTGGAGCTGGAAGACAAGGGCTACGGCTGGCTGGCCGAGAAGGCCGGGGTCGCCACCGGCGGGGAGGATCCCTCGTGAACAGCTTGACGCAATGGCTGGAGACTCCCACCGGTCGGGAAAGCTGGAAATACAGCGACCCGGCGCCGTTGACCGGAGACCGGTTCGCGCCGTTCGCCGCGCCGGCCCCACCGGCGGGTGACCTGCCCCTGCTGCCGGCCTGTGCCGACAGCCGGCGCCTGGTATTCTGGAACGAGACCTGCCTGGCCGACGAAACCGCAGGTGACGACCGGTCCTCCGGCATGACGATCGCCGCCCTGACCAAGGACCGGGCCGCTCCCGGGTTGGGCACCCTGGCGACCGACGAGTCCGGGACCATCGCCGACCTGAACAACAGGAACCGGCAGGAAACCCTGCACATCCACCTGGAAGACGGCGCGGCGCCGGACCGCCCCCTGGAACTGGTCTTCGTCACCGATGACCGGAGCTCCGACCGGCTGGTGGCCCCGCGGGTGCTGATCACCGCCGGTGGCGGCAGCCGCGCGGTGATCATCGAGCGGCATCTGGATCTGGGTCGCGACCCGGTGCTCAATGTCCCGGTGGTGGAAGTGCTCTGCGGACCCGGATCCGACATCACCCACCTGAAATGGCTGGGGAACGGGCCCGACGCCCTGCACTACGGGGGAACCTTCGTGCGGCAGGACGAGGGTAGCCGCTACGTGTCCCGCGAATTCGTGCTGGCGGGCCATCGGGTGCGCCGCGAAATGCATCTGCACCTTGCGGGTCCGGGCGCCTCCTGCATCCTTGCGGGCCTCACCCTGGCATCCGGTCTGCGCCACACCGACGTGCGCACCCGCGTTTACCACGACGTGCCCGGCTGCACCACCGACGAGCTCTACAAGGGCATCCTCATCGACCGCGGCCAGAGCGTGTTTGACGGCCTGATCCGCGTGGCTCCGGACGCCCAACAGACCGGGGCCTACCAGACCAACCGCAACCTGCTGCTGAGTGACGATGCCGTCAGCTACAGCATCCCGCGGCTGGAGATCTACGCCGACGACGTCAAGTGCAGCCACGGCTCGACCACCGGACAGTTGAGCGCCGAGGAGATGTTCTACCTGCGCAGTCGCGGCTTCGACGAGATGATGGCCCGCCGGCTGCTCTCCTATGCCTTCGCGAGCGAGGTCGTCGACCAGGTGGAACATCCCGGTCTGCGCGAGGAGCTGACGGCCTCCATCCAGCAGATCCTGGACAAGGTGCCGTCATGAAGCACGCGGCCGTGAGCAAGGAAACCGCCACCGCCGGCTGCACGCGGCGCGACGACTTTCCCGTGTTCGCGGATCCCGGCCTGGTCTACCTCGACAGCGCGGCCAGCGCTCAGAAACCCGCCGTGGTGCTCGACGCCATGCGCGCCTTCGACGCGACAAGCTACGCCAACATCCACCGCGGCGTGTACGCCCTGAGCGAGCGGGCCACCGCCGCTTACGAGGGCGCCCGCGGCAAGGTGCGCGGCTTCCTGCACGCCGACGCCGACCGTGAGATCGTCTTCACCCGGGGCGCCACCGAGGCCGTCAACCTGGTTGCCAACAGCTTTGCCCGGCCCCGGCTGGGCCCAGGCGACGAAATCCTCATCACCCACCTGGAGCACCACGCCAACATCGTGCCCTGGCAGATGGTCTGCGCCGAAACCGGTGCGCAGCTGAGAGTGGCTCCGATTAACGACCGGGGCGACCTGGATCTGGATGAATTCGCCGCCCTGCTGGGCACGCACACGCGGCTGGTCGCCTTCGCCCACGTCTCCAACGCCCTGGGCACCGTCAACCCCGTGCGGGAGATGACGGCCCTGGCCCACGCTAGGGGTGTGCCCGTGCTCGTCGACGGGGCCCAGGCCGTGCCCCACCTGCCGGTGGACGTGCAGGACCTGGATTGCGACTTCTACGTTTTCTCCGGGCACAAGCTTTATGGGCCCACGGGCATCGGAGCCCTCTACGCCAAGTGGGAACACCTGGAGTCCATGCCGCCCTGGCAGGGCGGGGGCGACATGATCCTGTCGGTCAGCTTCGACAAGACCATCTATGCCGAGGCTCCCCGGAAATTCGAAGCCGGCACCCCGAACATCACCGGAGCCGTGGGACTGGGCGCGGCCATTGATTACCTGACCGCCATCGGATGGCCGGCCATCACCGCCCACGAGGAAGACCTCGAGGCCTATGCCGAACCCCAGCTGGCCGCAATCGAAGGGCTGCGGCTCATCGGCACGCCGGCCGTGCGGGCCGGGCTGTTCTCCTTCGTCATGGACGGCATCCATCCCCACGATGTGGGAACCTTCCTGGCCGCCGACAACATCGCCGTGCGCAGCGGCCACCACTGTGCCCAACCGGTCATGGAACGCTTCGGGGTTCCGGCGACCACCCGCGCCTCGCTGGGTCTGTACAACACCCGCGCCGACGTCGATGCGCTGGTCTCCGCCCTGAAACGCATGAAGGAGTTCTTTGCCGCATGAGTGATCTGCGCGACCTGTACCAGCAACTGGTCCTCGACCATGGCCGCCATCCCCGGAACCGACGGGCCATGGGGGCCTGCGACTGCGAAAAAGGCGCAACGTGCTGCCACAACGACGGCTACAACCCCCTGTGCGGGGACAAACTCACCCTCTACGCCCGGGTCCGGGACGACTTCATCGAAGACCTGAGCTTCGAGGGCGAGGGATGCGCCATCTTCACCGCTTCCACCAGCATGCTCACCGAGGCCCTCAAGGGCCGCAAGGTGAGCGAGATCCGCGGTATCCTGGATGACTTCCTGGAAATGCTGACTTCGGGCGAGAAGGCCCCCGACCCCGAGGGTCTGGGCAAGCTGGCGGTGTTCAGCGGGGTGAAGGATTTTCCGACGCGGGTCAAGTGTGCCACGCTGCCCTGGCGCACCCTCGAAATGATCCTGGAAGACGTGGACCAGGGACCGGCCCAGACCGAGGGCGACGCGTCAGCCGTTTGATTCCTCGAGCAGGAACAACCGGTGTTCCAATTCGCGCAGGGGCATGAGGTCGCCCTTGCGGGCGGCAACCGCGATTCCCCGGCGGTAGACGTCGACCGCTTCGCCCCGCCGTCCCAACCCTTCCAGCACCCGGCCGTGGGACACGAACAGGGGACTGCTGTCTCCCATCACTTCGCAGGCCTTGGCCAGGTAGGGTTCGGCCTCCTCCGCCTCCCCCAGATCGAACAAGGCGCCGCCCATGCCCATGAGGGCCGGCCCGTCGACGGGGTCCAGTTCCAACACCTCCGCAAACAGGGCCTTGCGGCGGCGGGCGTCGGCCGCCTTTTCCCTACGCCGGGTCTCGTCGCGGACGGCGATCTCTTTTGCGGTAAGGCCGGAGCCGAACTTCTTGAGGGTGGCCAGGGCCTTCTGCTTCTCGGCCTCCTCCTTGTCCCCCAGCTTCATGGAGAACAGCGACAGGTTCGTGTTCACCATGGGCTCGTCCGGGGCCAGTTCCTCCAGCCGCCGAAATATGTCGATGGCCTCGTGGTACCGTTCCATGCGCCCCAGGACCACGCCCAGAGCCTCCCAGGCCTCCGTCAAGCCGGTGTCCAGGGTCACCGCCTCCTGCAACAAGGCCACGGCCCGGTCATCCTGACCGGACCCGAACAGATGCACCGCCTGCCGGTAGGCCTGGAGGGCCCGTTCCTCGGCCGAGGTTCCGGTGTAGAAGGGCAGGGTCACGACCTCGGCTTCGAGCTCCCGTTCGCCCGCCGCCAGCTGCAGCCGCGTGCCCGGAGCCCGATGATCCCGATCCAGGTAGGCCAGGGCCACGGGACGGTCCCACACGGCGGAATATCCGCCCGAGGCCCAGGTCCCGATCTTGGCGCCATCGGATGCCAGAACAGGCAAGCCGGTCGCCGGGAGGTCACCCACAGCCAGTCCCAGCGGTTCGTGGATGATCAACCCCGCCATGCACCGCGGCACCGATCCGTAGGTGCGGATGCGGGCCACCACCTCCTGGCCGGGATAGCAACCCTTGGTCCAGCTCACCGCGCGATGCTCCATGCCGGTCGCGGACAAGATGGTGGCGCCCGGCTCGTAGTCCCGGCCGGGCAGCAGCCAGCCGGCCTCCAGCCGCAGCTCGTTCCAGAGCCGGCGGCCGGACTCGTCGTCCGCCAGGCGTACCAGGTCGGTGGCGGTCAGGAGATTCTCGATTTCCACCGTGTCTGCGCCGGAAGGATAAAGGGCCAGGAAGCCGGGATCTCCCGTCAGGGAAACCTCGAACACCAGGGCCAGGTCGGGCAGACCGCCCCGGAGATCTTCCACCGCCTGCTCGGGACCCTGGACCAGGATCCCGCCGAACTCCCCCCCGACATCCTCGATCTCCACCGCCGCCGTTACCACGAAGGCCTCCAGATGACGCTGCAGTCCCGGGACCAGGGATGAATCGGCCAGCAGGAAAAAGGAAGGGAAGGGTTGCCCGCGATCAGGCAAACGAAACAGATGGAACAGGCCCTGCACCGCACCGGACCGCAGCAACGCCGCCGAGGCCTGCCCGTCTCCCGGTTGCAGGGCGCGCACGTCGCTGGTCAGCTGGGTGTGCAGAAACCCGACGGCATCGGGACCCGACACCAGCAGGGCGCCCAGGTGGGGCGGTCCCTGCCAGTCGGTGACGATGCCGCGCGGGCGGATCTGCGGGTCCCGGTCTTCCGGTTCTCGGTTCACACCGCGAAACTTTCGCCGCAGCCGCAGGTGTTGGTCGCGTTGGGGTTGCCGAAGCGGAACCCCTTGCCGCCCAGGCCTTTTTCGAAGTCGAGGCTCACCCCACGCAGGTAGATGACGCTCTTGCGATCCAGGAAGATGGAAAACCCATCCTGGGAAATCACCAGATCGCCTTCGCGCCGGGGCGTGAATTCGAGCTGGTACGTCAGGCCCGAGCATCCTCCGCCGGCCACGCCCAGACGCAGGCCGTGATCCGGTTTTTCTTCGGCCGCCAACAGGCGCGCAACTTCGGCCACCGCGGCGGGCGTCAGGCTCACCGGCGACGACGATTCGGTCTGCGGCTCGGCGGTCCCGGCCTCCGGAGGCGGCGGCGCCGACTCCTTGGGGACGACCGTCCCACCGGTAGAGGAAAAGTAGTCCTTCAAGGGGGCCAGGCTGGTCAAGGCGGCCGCGTCGAGCTCGAGGCGGTCGTGCTTCTTCCAGACCCCGAAGCGGGCCGCGCGGCTGAGGTACTCGGCGTTGGTCTTGCCCCCTTCCCCTTCGGTGTGCTGGTCGGCATCGACCAGGACCACCGACCCGGCCGTGCGCTCGTGGCAGCGGCCGACGGTCACGGTGTCGCCCATCACCGCAGCCACGGTGATGCCGTGCAGGGGATCGCGGGTGTCGTGAAACGTGCCCATGGAAATTCCTCCTGTGTGCGCAATCAGCTGCAGAGCGTGTCGAAAGCCGCGGTGAGGTCGCCGGCGATTTCCTCGGGCGACCGGCCCTCGATGAGGTGCCGCGGCATGAAGTGGACCAGTTCCTGGTCGCGGAACACGGCCACCGACGGACTGCTGGGCGGGACATCCCCCATCAGCTCGCGGGCGCGCGCCGTGGCCTCCAGATCCTGTCCGGCGAAGACCGTGGCGAAGCGCTGCGGACGCTTCCCATGTTCCATGGCCTGCAGGATCGCGGGGCGGGCGCTGCCCGCCGCGCAGCCGCATACGGAATTGACCAGCAGGAGCGACAGCCCGGAGCCGTCACGGAAAAACGTGTCCACTTCGTCCGGCGAACGCAGTTCCTGGATGCCGCTGGACGTCAGTTCGGCGCGCATGGGCGCCACCATCTGCTCGGGGTATGGCATGGGAATTATCTCCCTGTTGAATGCTCGATTCAGCGCCCCTGGTGGGGCCTTCCGCCCCACGATGTATTAAAGAATACCAAATTTGTCAAATTAATGATCCGGCCGCTTGCCAGCGTCCCGCGGTCCTGCCATCTTCAGCTCAGGAAAGGGGATTCCCGATGAGACGCCAGGATAGAGAAATCACCGACCGCGACCAGATCGACGCCATCATCCGGGCCTGCCCCGTGTGCCACCTGGGCCTGGTTGACGAGGGCCAGCCCTACGTCGTGCCGGTGAGTTTCGGGTACGACGGACGGCACGTTTTTTTCCACAGCTCCACCCTGGGCCGCAAGATCGACATCCTGCAGAGAAACAACCGGGTGTGCGTGGAATTCGAGATCAACGACGGCCTGATCACCGGGCCCCAGGCCTGCGATTGGACCACCGCCTACCGCAGCGTCATCGGCGTCGGCACCGCCGAGCTGGTCGCCGACCCTGCCGAAAAACGCGAAGGGTTGGCCGTGCTGATGGCCCAGTACGCCGACGGCCCCTTCACCTTCGGCGACCAGATGGTCCAGCGCACCGCCGTGGTCCGGGTGACCCTGGAAAGCGTGACCGGCAAGCAGAGACCGAAAGCCTGAACGCCGCCTCTTGGCCGTCCCGCTTTACATTCCCGGCGGCAATCCCTTATCATTCACCCAGCTTATCGACCAAGACCCCTGAATTCTATCGGATAGCAGGCCATGAAAATCCGTTTGCGGGAATTCCTCGGCGCAACCGTGATCGCGACGGCCCTGGCCGGATTGGCCCTGGGGCTGTTCGCGTGCTCGCAATACGACCCCATGCTGCCCGAATACAACGTGGGGGTTGTGGAGGGCAGGGTGACGGTGGATGGGGAGGGGTATTCCTGCGAGATCCGTGCGGAGGCCATGGATGACGCCTTTCACAACGCCACCCTGGCCACCGGTGCCGACTCCGACGGCTGGTACCTCATGGAATTGCCCGCCGGACTGTACAAGGTGGCTCCGGACCTGGACCGCGGGAATAGTGTTTCCAAGGGCGATACGTTGCGGATCCGTCCCCAAGAGACCCTGAGGAAGGATTTTTCCCTGTCCAGCCTCTCGGTGGACGCCCTCTTTCCGCCGGAACTGGAGGGCTTAACCGGCAGTCTGGAATTGAGCGGGATTTACTGGGCATATGGTACAAGGGACACCATCTTGAACGGCCGACTCCATATCGACTTCCCGGCCCTCAGGCCGGCCCCCTATCAGGTCCATCTCTCCGTCGACGAGTGTCAAAAGGTGCATTTGCCCGACCCGGATTTCGCGGGAGAAACGCGTGACTCCCTGCGGGTGGATCCCGGAGCGCCGGCATTCCTGGACCTGGACTTCTCTGCTTCGACCGCCACCCTCAAAGGCCGGGTTTCCGGGCCATGGCAGGGGGGGGCAGACTTCGTCATCAAGGCCTACCGTCCTGATTCGACTTTTATCTATTCAGGGAAATGTTCCGAAACCGGCGATTTCCAACTCACTTTTCTGGTGCCCCAACCCATCGTATTGCAAACAGAACAGGGTTCCATATCTCGCTGGTACGGAGGCGCCTCCTGTGCCGCCGCTACCCATTTCGCAATGGAACCGGGAGACCGGATCACCGACGTCACCCTTTCCACGAGCTCCCTGAGCCTGAATCTCCGGGGACCGGGAGAACGACTTTTCTACGACTCCATCGTCATCCTCCGGAGGGAATCGGGCATAAAGGAGTCCTTCCACTTCTGCGGCACTCCGCCCTATGTGCTGGGGAACCTGGGGGCCGGCAGGTATTTCGTACAGATCAACGGGTTTCGATCCCGGGAGCCATGGGCCGCGCAATGGTATTCCGCCGCCGAGTCACTTGCGGCAGCCACCCCAATCGACCTGGCTTCGGACGAACTCCGGATACTTGATTTCCCCTTGGAAACCGGCGGAACAATCAGCGGCCAAGTGTTCTACTCCGATGGCCTGGTGCTTCGCGAGGTGAGGTGCGCCATCTTCGACTCCGACGGTTTGCCGATGTACGGTGGGGATAACCCGGATTGGATCAGTTTCGATGACGGTATCTTCTCCTTCGTCGGCCTTCCCGATGGGGATGTCTACCTCGCCGCCGGGATATCCAATTCCAACGTGACATGGTATCCGGGCACCCGCGAATTCGCCGATGCCCAGCCCGTTACGATCCACGGGCACGGGTCGGTCCAGGACATCACCTGGAACCTGAAGGTCGGCGAAAAGGGCCGGCCATGACGACAAGGACCCGGTCTTCAGCCATCTCCCGCCGGGCCCTATTCCTGGCTTTTCTGGTCGCCGCCGCGGCCCTCCTGGTCCACCTGGCCGGCTGTGATGGAATCGGGGATCCCATCGCTCCCGATGTTTCCGGCGGACGCCTGCAGGGAAGAGTCCTTACCGGTGGACTTCCTTGTTTGGGCTTTATCGAGGCCATCCCCGTCGATGGCGAGACATCGCTGCGCAAGGAGTACCGGATAGAATTGATGGATGACGGTCGCTTTCATCTGGATGTCCCCGCAGGCCGCTATGTTGTCGAGTTGCACCTCCACCAGGGAGGCCAATACGGCTATTCGTTCTCCGGTCCCGCAACCGGGAAAAGTCCCCCCGACACCCTGAACGTTGACGCGTTTCACGATACCGGCCATCTGGAGTTTCCCTTGGCCGGCCTGGCGGTGCCTCTGGAATTTCCCGGGGAAGATACGGACAACCTCTGGATCGGGGCGACACTTTTCCGGAGCGAACAAGATTCCTGGCATTACCGGTCCGCCCTTATGTCGGGTTCCACCAATCTCGAAGGCAACGTCGGCGAGATCACGCTCGCCGGTATCTTGCCGGGCCGTTACCGGGTCCGCTTGGCGATCAACAATGAAACACTCTGGCTGCCCTCCTTCCCCGACAGCGCCTCCGCCGCCTGGTATGACGTTCCCACCGATTCCCTGCTGACCATCCCGTATCACCAAAACACGCCCCCCGCCCACCTGGCCGGCCGCGTTGGCGGAGCCTGGCTGGAATTGGGTTCCACCTCCGAACCTCGGGTTTTCTTCATCGCACTGGATTCCACTTCGATCACCGATTTTTCGGTTGAAGAAGATGGGACCTTCGCGCGCGACCTCTTCTGGCCGCAGCCCCTCAAGGTGCTGGTATACCAAAACGGCCCCCCCCAATACGTCGGTGGGCCGTCATTCGCCGAGGCTTCGGTGTTTGACCCTCAACCTGGACAAACGATCACCGGTATCGATATCCAGACCGCCGCCATCCTGGTGAAACCCAGCATTTCCCTGGAAACATCCTGGGGATATTTTCCCGGCCAATTCGAACTTTACGACCCCGATGACCTCACCCTTATCGCGCGTTTCCGATCCTGGGAGGATTCCCCCGAAACCATCGTCCTTTCCAACTTCTGGGAGGGCCGATTCCTCCTGCGCATTGCGCTCCCCGAGTCCGAACGCGGATTCATGCCCTGGTATGACCAATGGTATGATGGGGCCGTCGATTCCGACCAGGCTCGGTCGATCGACATAACCCAACCCAGCGAAATCCTTCACCTACCCTGGAACGTCCAGGTCGGAGGAGGCGTCAGCGGCCGAGTGGAGGCATCCAATACCCAAACCTCCATATTGGTTTACGTGGCCCAGGCCGACGGAGAAAGCATCTGGACCCAGTACTGGACCCGATCTTACCAGGAGTTCGAACTCATCGGTCTTCCCGACGGCGAATACAAGGTTGGAGCCGCATATTGGTCCGATGTCTCCGGCTATTCCGACTCCGAGATACTCGACATCGCTGTCTGGTACCCCGGCACCGGCTGGGACTCCGCCGGAATCATCACCATCGAGGACGCAGGCACCGTCGAGGGCATCGAGATCCCCCTGGACTGAAATCCCCCGAATCGAGAAAACTCTGGCCACAGCACCTTGGCAGCGGTAATTTAACCCTGAATGCGCCGCCGCACCGCAGCCGTCCTGCGGTATGGTCTTTCTTTTGGATGGAGCCTTCATGGATATCGCGATGAACTCACCTGTGCATACGTTCCACATCCCCGTCATGGGCACAGGGTTCACCATCGACACCCCCCTGAAGGTTGCCCACTACGGCATATCCTCGGCTATCTCCCTGGTTGACGACCGGTTCATCGAACAGATGCGGTCGCGGATCTGCCGGGACCACGGCGAACCCTACGAACCCATCGCCGACAAGGACGAGGACGCCCGTGCGCGACGCATCACCGCCTACCTCGACCTCCTGGACACCCTCGTGCATCGCAACGTCGAACGGGTGCGCAACTCCGTGTTCGCCAAGGGCAGCGAGATCGCCCGCTACTTCGAGCTGCTGCCCCCCTCGCCCCTTCGCCGGCTCTACGAAAGCATGGAGGCCAAACTCGACGGCCCCGAGCGCCTTCAGCTCCAGGAAAACCTGCGGCAGTTCGTGCAGCCGGGCGGCATCGACGTGAACATCATGACCAAGCTGGACAACGACCGCGACCGCAGCGGCCATAAGCTGCCCGATCGCTGCTCCGACGCCCTGAGCGCTCTGCGTGGTTTCATGAACAGCCGGGTCGAAGGCTCGCTGGTCCTGTCGGCCGGCATGAATCGCCGGCTGTTTTCCTACATGGGGGAATTCAAGGACCTGACCGCCGACAAGGGCGCCGGTCTGCGCAAGCGCATCGTCCTGAAGGTCAGCGACTACCGCTCGGCCCTGGTGCAGGGCAAGCTGCTGGCCCGCCTGGGCCTGCCCGTGGCGGAATTCCGGGTCGAATCGGGATTGAACTGCGGCGGCCACGCCTTCGGTGGCGCCGGCAAGCTGCTGGGCCCGGTGCTGGAGGAGTTCAAGCAGGAGAAGGCCCAGCTGGCCGAGACCCTGCGTAACGTGCGCAGCCAGACGCTCAAGGCCCTGGGGTGCGGCGATTCCTGCGATGACGACACCCTCGTGCCCCGCATCACGGTCCAGGGCGGGCTCGGCGATCCCGACGAGGAGCGTCTGTTGCGCGAGGTCTACGGCGTGGACGGCACCGGCTGGGGCAGCGCCTTCCTGTTCGTCCCCGAGGCCGTGAACATCGACCCCGCAAGCCTGCAACAGTTGATCGACGCGGGGGAACAGGACATCCGGCTGAGTGGCGCCTCGCCCCTGGGGGTCCCCTTCTGGAACCTTACGACCTCAGCCAGTGAGCAGAAGCGCCTGCAGCGCATCTCCTCCGACCAACCGGGCAGCCCCTGTCCCAAGGGCTACCTGGTTTCCAGTTCCGAGTTCACCACTATGCCCCTGTGCACGGCCAGCCGCGCCTTCCAGCGGCGCAAACTGGAACAGATCGATCTGTCGCAACTGTCATCGGTGGACAAGCGACGCGCCCAGGAAGATGTGGTGGCCAAGGCCTGCATCTGCCACGACCTTTCCGGCTGCGCCACCGTGCCTCTGGAGATCGACCCCGGGGCCACCCCGGCGATCTGCTGCGGCCCCAATGCCGCTTACTTCCAGCAAGCCGTCACCCTGAAGGAAATGATCGACCACATCTACGGCCGGGCCCGCATCGCCCTCCACGGCAATCGGCCCCACATGTTCCTCAAGGAACTGTCCCTGCACATCGAACAGCTGCGCAAGGATCTCTCCGAACACGCCGAGGCTCCCTCGGAAATGATGAAGAAGGCCGTCACCGAGACCCGCGAGAACCTGCAGCAGGGCATCGCCCACTACCGTGAACTGGCCGCCCGCCTGGGCCGGGATAACAGCCGCTCCTTTCTGGCCGGCCTGGACCAGCTCCAGGGTGAGCTGATGGAACTCGGCCTGAAGAGCAAGGTGCGGGGCTGACGATTTCTTCACCCATGGTTTTTGTGTTATAATAAGCCAGGGATTTCTCCAATCATCACCTATGGCCTGGGTCTCCCTGTCCTCGAAAGGACCGTCGAGTCTGATGTCACCCTTTATCCGCCGCGCGGGCATTCTTTTCCTGGTATTCGCTCTCCTGGTGCCCGGTATCGGAACGGCGGCATCGCAGGTCCAACCGGCCGCGCCCCAATGGACAGTCGCCCAATACGATGATTTCCCCGTACGAATTACGCTGGAGGATCCCTCCGCTCTCGGCCGCCTGCTGGCTGCCGTGCCCCTCGCCGATTTCAACCGCGAACAGATCCAACCCATGCCCGACGGGTCCCTGGTCATCACGCCTCGGATCACCGGGCGGGAGGCCGCCGACCTGACCGCCGCCGGGTACTTCTTCACGCGCGTGTGGGATCGCGAGCAGGAGGGCCGCCGCGCCGTGGAGGCCTTCTGGGCCGACCAGCAGGCCAAGGGCTTTCCCGCCCAGGATCCGGACAAGGCCCTCTATTACCCTACCCACGCCCAGATCGGCAGCGATTTTGCCGCCCTGGCCGCCGCCAACCCGACCATCGCCCGCACCGTCACCTGGGGCACCACGGTGCAGGGTCGCGAGCTGTGGGGCATCGTGATCTCCGACGACGTGCAGAACACCGAGGCCGAACCCGAGGTGCGCCTGTCCAGCACCATCCACGGCGACGAGCCCGTGGGCATGGTCCTGTTGTGGAATCTGGCCCAGTACCTGGTGAACAACTACGGCCGGCCCGGCTACGAGACCGTGACCGACCTGGTCAACTCCACCGAGATCCACATCATGCCCCTGCACAACCCCGACGGCTATGTGGCCGGCACGCGGACCAACGCCCACTCCGTGGACATGAATCGCAATTTTCCCGAGCCCGCCGGCACCCACGCCACGCAGGAGCCGGAGAACATCGCCTTCATGAACTACGCCCAGGATCACCACTTCGTGATCAGCCAGAACGGGCACGGCGGCGCCCTGGTGGTGAACTACCCCTGGGACTTCACCGATGTCCGGGCACCGGACAACGACGCCCTCATCCAGCTCTCCCTGGAGTACTCGACCTACAACCTGCCCATGTACAACAGCACGTCCTTCTCCCAGGGCATCACCAACGGGGCGGATTGGTACGTGGCCACCGGCACGCTGCAGGACTGGTCCTACGGCATCACCGACTGCATCGACGTGACCGTCGAACTCGGCAACAGCAAATGGCCGGCCGCCTCGCAGCTCGACGCCTTGTGGGACGACAACCGCGAGAGCCTGCTGCATTACATCGATGCTTCCCACTACGGGATCCACGGCGTGGTGACCGATTCGACGAGCGGCCTGCCCCTGGATGCGACCATCACCGTGACCGGCAACGGCATGCCCGTGCATACCGACCCGGAACACGGCGACTACACCAAGCTCCTGGATACCGGCACCTTCGATCTGACCTTCACCGCGACCGGGTACTCCGGCAAGACCATCAGCGGCGTCAGCACGACCTGGGGCACGCCCACCACCCTGGATGTGGCGCTGGTTTCCCTGGGCCCCACGGTGATCGACACCCTGTTCGTCTCGGATTGCGAGAGCGGCGCCCCCGGCTGGACCGGGGACTGGGCGACCGCCGGGCCGGGCTTCAATTCCACACTGGCTCTGACCGACAGCCCGTCCGGCGATTATCCCGCCGGCGCGAACACCATCACGACCATGGTCGCGGGAGTCGATCTGAGCGACACCACCATCATCGCCGGTGAGTTGCGCTTCGAGGCCATGTGGGACATCGAGGCGAACTACGACGCCTGCTTCCTGGAGGGCTCCACCAACGGCGGTGTGAGCTGGTTTGCCGTCGACACCGACCACACCCAGGGCGCCAGCGGCAACGGCGTCCAGAATCCTTCCGGCACACCCGTCTTCGACGGCATCCAGAGCAGCTGGGTGCTCAACACCGTCGACCTGGCCCCCGTCCTGGGCCAGGCCGACCTGCGGTTGCGCTTCCGGATGGCCAGCGACAGCGCCATCTCGGGCGCCGGGTTCGCCTTCGACGATCTGGTCCTCGATGTGATGCGCCTGGACACCGTCTCGCCCGTTCCGCGTCCCGTTCCCGGACTGGCCGCCATTTCCGCCGCGCCCAATCCCTTCAACCCGACCACCGGGATCGCCTTCACCGTGCCACAGGACGGCCCGGTCCGGGTGACCATCTGTGATCTGAAAGGTCGGCGCGTGCGCACCCTGGTCGACGAGACCCTGCCTGCCGGCCAGCACACCCGGCGTTGGGACGGACGCACGGACGACGGCGCCCGGGCCGCCAGCGGCGTGTATCTGGCGCGTCTGGTCAGCGGAGACCGGCGCGCGGTCACCAAGCTGACCTTGTTGAAGTAGTTCGCCTGGGGACCGGGAGGACGGGCCACCGTCCCTCCCGGCTCCGGTTTCGGTTGCATTCCCGGCTTGAAATCATAGTTTGGTGGGCAAGCCCCGGCGCTGCGGATACCGCGCGAGCGCCCCGGATCCGGCTCATGCTGCTGCCGTGTCTCGGTTCTTTTCCCTATCGGCAGCACCGAAGGATGATCCGGCATGATCGAGAACGGCAAGGCCGTGAAGGTCCACTTCAAGGGCACCCTGGGCGACGGAACCGTGTTCGACAGCTCCGAGGGCCGCGACCCCATCGAGTTCGTGGTCGGCGAAGGTTCGGTAATCCCCGGCTTCGAGAGCGCAGTCACCGAAATGGCGGTCGCCGAGACCAAGACCATCACCATTCCCTGCGCCGAGGCCTACGGCGAGACGCGCGAGGAAATGGTCGGCCAGATCCCCCTGGCCAACCTGCCCGAGGACATGGAACCCGAAGTGGGCATGATGCTGCAGATGAATTCGCCCGAGGGATCCATCCCCGTGCGCATCGTGGGCCTGGAAGGGGACATGGTCACCCTGGACGCCAACCACCCCCTGGCCGGCGAGGACCTGACCTTCGAGTTGACCCTGGTGGAGATCGGCTGATTCGAGACGGCCTTCCGCACGCGGAAGGCCGGTTCCCTGCCCTAGCCACCCTGCGGCTCAGATCTGGTCCAGAACCTCGCCAGCCCGCAAACGGCGGCGCAGTTCCATCAACCGGGCATCCAGTGCCTTCAGTTCGACCAGGTTCGCCCGCTCCCCGGCGCTCGGGGCGATGACCTTCGTCATGGCCCCGCCGCCGATCACCACACGGCGATCCCCCATGAGGGCCAAGATCGGGTCGTGGGTGGCCATCAGAACGATTTTCTCCTGCTGGATGAGGATATCCAGAGCCTGCCTGCGGTCGATGCCCGCGTTTTCGATCTCATCGATGAGAACCACCGGGCTGGCGCTCAGCACCGCGATGTCGGCGATCATCAGGGCCCGGGACTGGCCGCCCGACAGACTGGTGATGGGCGTGTCCATGGCGAAGGGTTCGCCCGCCAGTTCATTGGCCCAGGTCGCGATGCGTTCGATCTTCTCCAAGGGCTCTGGCGCCTGTCGGGATTCGGCGTGGAGGGAGAGGAAGTCCCGCACCGAGAGATCCATGACGAAGTTCATGTTCTGGCTGAGCTGGGCCACCAGGTGCATCCCGGAACCCCCGCGCCACCTGTTGTCGGGAACCTCCCCGTTGATCAGCACGTGGCGCCCGGTGGGCGTGTCCCCGCGGGCAACCCATTCGATGTCCGCCAGCAACCGGCTCTTGCCGCTTCCGGTCGGCCCGACGATGCAGAGCACTTCCCCCGCGCGCGCGGTCAGTTCGGCCACGGGTTCGGGACTGCCGTCCTTGGCTCGCCCCCCCTTGATGGTCAGCTCGCGGACCGGTTCCTCCCCGGAGCCCAGGAAAGCCTCCATCTCCGCGATGAACGCCGCCATGTCCTGCAAAACCGTGGGGTCCACCACGACGTCCAGGGCCGTATCCGGCCGGTCCAGGACATTCGCCAGGCCCTTTTCCTGAAGGAACTGAGCCGCAAACGGCCAGCGGCCCAGGACCGTTTCCACCGTCATTCCGCCCAGGTCGGCGCTCATGGCTCGCCTCCCGGCCCGCCGTCGGTCTTGGCTCCGGTGGGAAGGTCCAGATCCATCTTCCGTACATTGCCGAGCTGATAGTCGGCCCCGATGCGGGTTTCGCCCAGGCAGTAGGAACAGAGTGCCGCCGGCATGGAGAAGCGCAACTTGAGTCCCTCCACCGTGGCCGTCTCCCTGGTGCCCGACCACAGGGTGCCCAGCTCGTAGCTGCCCTGCCCGGTGATGCCGTTGACGTGCAGGATCGACGCTTGGGGATTGACCATGCGCACGCGTGCGGCGAAAACCTCGCGCTCGGCCTGGCTGACGATGTCCCCCTTGGTGATCACGACCACGTCGGCGGCCTTCAGCATGGGCCCGATTTTGCGCGGGGCGTCGGTGCCGCTCAGGTTGTCGATGACGCACACCGCCAGCACCCCGCGAATGTGAGGGGAGCAGCGGTTGCAGAGCCCGGCGCTCTCGCTGACCAGCATGTCCAGCCCCGTGGCCAGACCCCACTGGACGCATTCCTCCACGTTGCTGACGAAATAGTGATCCGGACACAGCGCCCCGGCCAGCCCTTTGCGCACGGGGATGCCGCGCTTGCGGTACAGGACGTCGTCCTCGGTGGCCAGGCAGTCGAACTTCACCACCCCCACCTTGTGGCCTTCGCCCTGGATGTGCTCCAGGGTCTTGATGATGACGGCGGTCTTGCCCACCGCCGGAGGTCCGCTGACGGTCACGAAACGCATCTTATTCGCCTGCCTTTTCGAACACCGCATTCACCCGGGGAATCAAATCGCCCAGGTCGTGCTCGAGGATGAAGTCCCAACCCAGCCACAGGAATGGAGCGGGGTCCGGCACCCGGTTTTCCACCTCCGGATGGCAGCTGGGAAACAGTCCGCGGTGGGCCAGGATCTCCCCCGCGGCGCGGGATGCGAAGAATTCGGCCACCTTGCGGGCCGCAGGCTCCGCCTCCGTCTTCGTCAGCATGAAGATGGGGCTGACGATGGCGCCTTCGGCCGGCCAGACGATCTCGGCGTCGGGATTGAATCCCGCCATGCGGCTGAAGAAGTACGGGATCACCGACACGGTGGGGCCCTCGCCCGTGCGGGGCGCGAAACGGCCGGCGACCTGGCTGGGATGCATGCCCTGTTGCAGGTTGCGGGACAGGGCGGCGACCCCCTCGTCACCGAAGAGCTTCCAGATCGTCAGCAGGATGCCGTTGAACAGATCGAAATCGCCCACCGGCAGGGCCAGGCGGCCGGTGAACCGCTCATCCAGCAGTTCGGCCCACGACCGGGGCCCCTCTTCTCCCTCCGCGAGCCGGGTGCGGTCGACCAAAAAGACCGCCGGCACCACCGCCAGCATGGTGTAGTGGCCGTGGGGATCTTCCAGGTCATAGTCGGCGAACAACGGGTTGCGCCCGGTCCAGGACCGGTCGCTGAATACACCCTTGTCGCGGAAACGGGCCATGTTGCGGCGGTCGAAAAACGCCTCGAACCCGGCGGACAGGAAGATGTCGGGCAGATCCTCGACGCCGTGAATGGATTGCATGGCCCGATCGAGCACATCGGCCCCCACCGAGGCCGCAGCCAGATTCACCGCGACGGTCCGGCCTGTCTCGGCGGTGACTTTCCGGCACACCGCGTCGCAGGCCTCGAGCAGGGGGATGCGCACCGGGCACGGCAGCAGGCCCGCCACCCGGACATGGCCGTCGGTCGGAAAGATTCCCTCCTGGTCGGCCATCTCCAGGGTCAAGTCGGGGGCGGTGGCCGCCTGGGTCACCGCATCCTGCAGCAGGGCGATCAACGCCGTCGGGTCCTTGCCCTTCATCCGGGCAGCCTGGTCCAGGGTCACCATCTTGCCGTGGGTGGTTCGCTTGGCGGGGTCCCCCACGTGTTCGAAGCCGTTGGCCACCAGCGCGGCGATCGTGGCGGGATATCGTTCGGTGACTTCGAACAGGGTCATTGAGGGGTTGATGCCGAGATCGGACGCGCTCATTCCGGCTCCTTTGCCAAACTTCCGGTTAATAGGATGTTTTTATCCAATTAAGGGTTTTGTCCGAGGATGGCAAGCGAAATGCGGCGGGAGGCCATCTCAACGAATGACCCAACAGCGGACGTCCTGAGCCTCCAGAAACGCTTCCGCCTGCGCGCCTTTTAGCATGGCCAGGGTGGCGAGCAGACCCGCTTCGGTGCAGGAATCGGCCAAAGCGGTGACCGAACGGGGAGCCTTCAGAACCGGCCAACCCGTGCGGGGATTCAGGATGTGGGGATAGCGGACACCACCGCGTTGCAGGAACCGCCGGGCATCTCCACTGGTGGCCAGACCGCCTTCCTGAAGGACCAGTTGCAGGGCGGGCACCTCCTCCAGGCCGGGGCGCTCCACCCCGATCCGCCAGGGCGCCCCGTCGCGACGGGGCAGCCGGGCTCTGAGGTCGCCCCCGAAGTTGACCAGCGCCGCAACCGGTCCGCTGCGCAGGGGCGAAACCGCCGCCGGTGCGGTCAGCAACCCCGCGACCCGATCCACGGCGTATTCCTTGCCAATGCCCCCCAGATCGATCTCCATGCCCGCGGGCAGCCGCAACTCGGGCCGACGCCACGTGAGCTTGTCCCAGCCCACCAGGGGCAACAGGGTCTTGACCCGGCCCCGGGTCGGGATGCGGTCGCTGCCGTCGAAGATCCACGCGTGGCGCAGGATCCCGCTGGTGATATCGAAACGCCCGTTGCTCAGCGCGAAGCAACGGGCGGCGAAATCCAGTAGGTCGGCCGTTTCGTCATCCACGGTGACCGGTTCGCCGATCGCGGTGTTGATGCGATGCACGATGTTGTCTTCGCGGTAGCGGCTGAACTTGGCCTCGATGCGGTGGGCTTCCCGGACGGCGAGGCGGGCCATGTGCTCGGCGACCAGCCTCCCGTCCGGGTCGTCATCCAGATCCAACAGCACCTCGCACGGGCTGGCCATGGCCTGGAAGCGGATCTGCCAGTGGTCGCCGCGGTTGAGCAGCCGGAATTCACCCACTCCTGCCATCGACCCCCAGATCCAGGCTGTAGCCCACCTGGAGGATGATCGCGTCAACTGCGGGGAACAGGTCGTACCCTGCCAGATCCCCGAACGTCGTCGTGCCTGCTCCGCTGTTGGTCTGGCGAAAGTATTCGGCCCGCAGGGTCAGGTCGTGACCCGAGGCAAGGCGACGACCGTACTGCAGTCCCGCCGTCCAGCCTTTCATATCGGCCAGGCGGTAGTCGGCCGATGCCGTTTCCGGCAACGGCTCCCCGCTGACCAGGAAGCGGCGGTAGAAATCCGCCCGCGTCTGCCGGGTATATCGCACGTGGGGCTGCAGGTACCAGTCGGACCCCGCATGCCAGCGGTAGCGGAAATCCGCGGTGTGGGAAGCCACCCCCCAGTCGTCGGTGAAGTAGCGGTAGGAAAGATGGACGTCGTCGCCCCCGATGTGCCGGGCCAGCGTGGCGAAGACCATATCCTTGTTGCGGGCGTCCGGCCGGCTTTCGTAGAGGTAGTCCAGCGGCGAGCCCGTCACGTCGTCCACCAGGCTGAGCACCTTGTAGGGGTCGGTCTGGTAGCCGCGCACCCGGCTGTGGGTGAAGTTGACCGCAAAGATGGTCCTGCGGCTTAGGGCCTGGGTCAGACCGAAGGTCAGATCGAGGGTGTTCTTGGTGCCGTTGCCGTTCTGCCGCGGCTGGGCGATGTCCGGGGCCACCATGGCGGCGAAGGGAATCGGCCTGCCTCCGACGGGAGAGATGGAATCCCCGTAGTAGGAAGCCCGCAGCGCCAGCGTCGTGTTCTTGCGGTTGAAGTCCCGGGTCAGGGAGGTGTTGGCCCCCAGCGAGGTGTAGTCGTGCTCCCCGGAGAAATACACCCCGGCCCCCCACGCGGTCAGCCGATCGAAGGGAGTGGAGAGTCCGAGGTTCAAGGCGGCCCGCGTATCCTTGAATGTCGAATCCAGGGGCGTCTTCCCCGCCTCGGTCTGGTAGTTGCTCTCGCCCGAGGGGCTGGTGAAGGTCTGGATCCCGCCGGTCGGAACGGCCCCGTTGGCCGACGCCCCGGTCAGGGTGTCGAACACCAGGTGCCCGGTCAGGGTCTTGCCGTTCAACAGGGTATGGCTGGCGTCGACGATCCCCTCGAACGCGGTCACCCGGCCGGGTTCGGAGTACCCCAGGACGGCCGTCTGAACCTCGGTGGCCTGGGCACGCGCGCCCCCCACTCCGAGCAGACCGCAGGCCGCTGCCAGGGCCCCGCGCACCGCGCTCCCTGAGCTTCTAGTTGCAGCCACAGCCGCCCCCTCCCGTTCCCAAACCGCCGGTGGAAGCTTCCTTGCTGAAATAGATGTGCTCGTCCAGGGCGGTGACCAGGGGATCGGGATCCACCTGCATGCCGGGCGCGGCCAGGATGTCGCGCTCCCATGGTTTGACGCCCACACCGGCGCAACCGGGCAGCGTCAGCGCCGCCGTCAAACCCACCAGGATCAGGGCCATCCAGGCCGCAGCCGTCCGTGTTTTTTGCAGGTGATTCACTCGGAGGTTCCTTTCGCCAGGATCGACCGGATCTCGTCTTCCCGTTCCACAACTCTCTGGAGGTTGAACCCAACATGGCTCGCCACCAGCTTGCCCTGGCGATCATAGATGAAGGAGCTCGGCATCCCCTCCAGGTCGTATAGGGCAGCCAGGTCACCCTCCGGATCGACCACCCGCGTCAGGTCGGGGCCCAGCTGCTGCAGCATCTTCAAGGCCTTGTGGGAATTCCGGTCCAGGTTGACCGGCACGACGACCAGACCCTCCGAACCGTACTTGTGCTGCATCTTGACGAGCCAGGGCACGGATTCCTTGCAGGGACCGCACCACGAGGCCCAGAAGTCCAGCAGGACGACCTGGCCGTGAAAATCCTCGATGTGAAAATCCTTGGCGGCCAGAATCGCCGACGGAGCCGGGGCGTCGCCGTCGGCGGCCACGGCCTGGCCCACGATTCCGGAAAAGCCCATGAGAATGGCCAGGACCAAGATAAACAGCCATTTATTGCGCCCCAAAATGAGCCTCCAATCAGAGAAAAAACCTGCTGCATTTCAAAAACGGGAGAATGATGCTCTCGAATAACTCGGGATTGAACGAAAAGTTCCTCGCAAAATCAGGGCCCGGAGGAATCACGATAAAACAAAATGCGTGACCACCAGCCCCGCCCCCAGGGCCAGCCCGAACCAACCCACGATTTGATTCTCCACCTTCAACAGACTTCCGTCCAGACGCCAGCCCGTCCTCCACCAGGTGGGCAACGCCACCAGAAGAAAGGAACTAACGATGGCCACAATGGTCAGGATCAGGTACGGGGTGCCGGCGAACGCCAGGTTGATCGCGATGGTCACCGGAAGGGTGGCCAGGAACGCCGTCCACACCAGGCGGCGGGACGGGTTGCGCAGGAAGACCGCCGCGGAGATCAACACCACGAATCCGTTCTTGATGAAGTAGCTCGCCTTCTTGAAGTAGGGATCCAGGGGAAAGGTCGGGTTCTCCAGCTTGATGTAGGTGAACACGAAGCCGAACAGGATTCCGACGACGAGCACCACCAGGATCGCCCGCCGGCCCATGGCCACCACCTGCTGTTCGCTGGCCTGGGGGTTGATGCGGCGCCGGTAGAAATCGATGGACCACAGGGTCGAGATGGAATTGAAGATGGAATCGACGCTGCTCATCAGCGAGGCGAACAGGCCGCACAGGACCAGCCCGCGCACGCCGGGGGAAAGCAGCAGGTTCACGAGCTTGAGGTAGGCCTGGTCGGGGTCGTGGAGCTCGCCTTCCGGACCCAGGATCACCACCAGGGCGATCCCCGGCAATACCAGCATGGCGGCGGTGATGAACTTGAATACCCCGCCCACCAGCAGGCCGACCTGCGCGTGGCGCAGGCTGCGGGCGGCCAGCGACCGCTGCAGAATCACCTGGTTGCACCCCCAGTACTGCAGGTTCAACAGCAGCATGGCGACGATTCCCAGCCAGGGGAGCTGGGGATGGGAATTGGGCAGGTGCAGGTGCATCTTGTCCGGCGCCAAGGCGAACAGCGCCCCCATACCGCCGGCGCGGTGGACCGCCAGGAACGTCAGGGTCAACCCGCCTCCCAGCAACAGCACGAACTGCACGATGTCCGTGCGCACCACGGCGCCGAGCCCCCCGGACCAGGTGTAGAGGGCGGAAATCCCTCCCAGCAAAATGATCATCGCCACGATGCGCAGGGCGGGGCTCCCCCCCACCAGCGCCTGCAGGGGTTCGCCGTAGAGCACCTCCAGGGCGTACCCGCCCCAGAACAGGGTGCCGCCCAGATAGAGCGTACCGTAGAGGAACATGGTGAGCAGGGAGTATGTCGTCGCCACCCTGGGCCCGAACTTCATCTCGAAGAACTGGCTGATGGTCACCACGCCGGCCCGCAGATAGAGGGGCACGAACACGAAGGCCGCCAGGAGCAGGCCGAACACCGCGTTCAGTTCGAAGTTGGCCTGGGCCAGGCCGTAGGCGTAGGCCGCGCCGATGACCGCGAGGAAATGGCCCGCGTGCAGGTTGGTGGCGATGGTCGAGGCGGCGATGGAATACCAGGGCAGGTCGCGACCGCCGACGAAGTATTCGTCGATCCCGGCGGCCGGACTCAGGCGCGAGCGCAGGGCCACGACGAGTATCGCCGTGAAGTAGGCCAGGATGATCAGGATATCCAGCATATCCGGGTTAGCCCGGATTTTTCATGAAGGTCCGGAGCGAGGAGGAGGAAAATGCCTCGCCCATCAAGTGCTCGCAAGGATTTGCAAGGGATGCGTACCCGGTGCGGCACGTTGACCGAGCAAAACCGAGAACGCTTGATGGGCAAGGCATTTGACCCTCCGCAGCAGGACCCTCATGAGCGATGCGGGCTAGGGTTGGAATTCGATCTCCCCCATGCTCGCACGCTTGCTGATGTGCAGCACGGGCAGGGGGCTTTCACGGTCGGGCGCCGCGATGGTCGGAGTGGCCGAAGCCGCGCCGTCCACCTCGATGTCCTGCGGCAGGGTCACCGACATGCCGCCCATGCGGATGGCGAATCCGGCCCGGCAATCATTGCGCCATGCCCCGCGCAGATCGATATCGCCTCCGCCCATGCGCCAATCGACATCAAGGTTCCGGGGACTGGCGTTGCCGATCCGCAGGACTTCCAGTCCGCCCATGGAACCGCTGAGCACCATGGAGTCCATGGGCTCCCGCAGGGGTTCGCTGAAGGCCAGGGAAAACCCGCCCTTGTTGCAGTGCAGGTCGGCCGAGGTGAGCCACAGGCCGCCCAGTTCCATCTCCGCGCCGCCCATGGCCACATCCGCAACCAGGGCCAGCGGCACGTCACCGGGCAGGGCGATTTCGATCTGGGGCTGGTTGTCGTGCATGAACATGCCCCGGAACAGGGCCTGCATTCCGTTCATGTGACGATGGAATTCGATGCTGTAGACCCAGGTGGAATCGGGCTCGACGCTGAACTTCTCCGCGATGGTGTAGGCCTCGGCGTCGAACCGGGCCCGCGCAGAGAGGCCCACGCCCTCGGCGGCGGGTGTGACGGTGAATCCCCCGTGGGACATCTTCAGGACCACCTTGCCCGGATGGCCTTGCCAGGCGAAACCGGCCGGCACGATGGTCGTATCGGCCATGGCCTCTGCCGCCGGCGCGGCCGCCATACGGCGGTCCTGCATGTCCCGGTGACGCGAACTGGACCAGCCGACCATGACCAGGGTCCCGCTGATCACGAATCCCACCACCATGATGCCGAGGCACCCCATGCAGCCGGTCTTGAAACAGCCCCGCTTTTCACTCATCGACGTTCTCTTTCATCAGCCCGTGACCTTCATGGTCCGGGCGCCCAACCAAGCGAACAATGCGCCGAACCCGGCCAGTACCGCCATGGGGAGCAGAATGCCGTCCAGGCCGCGGCCGAAAGTGACAACTGCGTGCAGCGCCTTCATGGCCCAGAAGGTGGGAAAAAATCCGCCCAGGATCTGCGCTCCGCGGGGCATGATTTCCAGGGGCCACCAGCAGCCTCCGAGGGCGGCGAACACCATACCCACCATCCAGCCCAGGCTCTCGGCCTGCTGGGTGGTGCGGAACAGCCCGCCCAGCAACAGGGTCACCCCTCCCACGGCGAAAGCGTACGGCACCAGTCCCACGAGCACCACCCAGTATCGCGGTCCCCAGGAAAAGTCGATGCCGAACAGGCCCAGGCGGCCGATGGCCTGCCCCGCCGCCATCAACACCATGGCCTGGACCATACCCACCAGGACCAGATGCAGCAGCTTGCCGCCCAGGATCTCGCCGGTGCTGTAGGTCGTGGTGGCCAGCCGAGCGAGGGTCCCGCCCAGCTTCTCGCGGGTCAGCGATTCCGAGCCCCCGATGGCCACGGTCATGACCATGAACATGGCCAGCATGCCGGGGATGGACTGGCCCGCACCGGAGGGAACCGGGCGGCCGCTTCCGGCGAATTCCGCAGCCACGGTAAGGCGGGGCTGTTCGGCGATGAGGGCCAGCAGGGCCTCCTGATCAGCGACCGATATTTCCGAGACGGCTTCCTGATTCCACCGGGCCAGGGCGCCGAGGAACCGCGCCTGAACTTGGCGCAGGCGCACCTCCGCCGCGGCGTCGTACTCCAGGTTGCTGTCGGATTTCTTGGTCAGGGCCACGTCCACCGGCCGGTGGGCCAGCACCGAATCGGTGAAGCCCACGGGGATGATCAGGCGACGGATGTACGCGGTGGAATCGGCCGCGGCCGGCGCGACGGCGACGACATCGAAACGCCCGCTCTCGAGCTGCTTCACGAACGCCCGGCTGAGAAACCCGCTGTCCCGATCGACCACCTGCAGGGAGATGGACACGTCGGTCGGTCCGTTCCCGCGAAACACCACGCTGAAGAACAGCATGAACATCACCGGCATCAGGAACATGAAGAACAGGTTCTCCCGAGCCACCAGGAACAGGCGGGTGTCGTGCAGGGCCAGATGCCAGATGCGCCTCATGCCCCCACCTCCCGGAACCGTCGCACCAGCAGGGCATCGGCGGCCACGGCCAGGACCAGCCCCGCAACCGTCAGCACGGCGAGATTGCGCCCGACCTCACCGAGGCCGGCGGATTCGAACATGACGCGTGTCAAGCCGTCGATCACCCAGAAGTTCAGCGTGAAGTCGGAGACCGCGCGCATGCCTGCGGGCAACTGCTGCAACGGCACCATGCTGCCGCCCATCGCGCTCATGCCCATGACGATGAGCCAGGACAGGATGCCCGCCTGCTTTTCGTTGCGCGACAGGCCCACGATCAAGGCCACCAGCGAACAGGCCGCCAGATTGAAGGTCACGCCCAACAGGATCGCCGCCAGCGGGTGCTCCGGTACCTCAAGCCAGCCCAGGGCCAATCCGAAAATCGCCAGGATCGTCATGACGACCAGTCCCAGGGTCAGGCTGAACAGGAACTTGGCGGTCATGATCCGCCACACCGGCTGGGGGGATGTGAACTGGCGGCGCAGCATGCCGCTGTTCTGTTCCTCGAATAGGTCGGTCACCGAACGGACGGCCACGAAGAGCAGCGCCATGACCGAGGTCATCAGCAGCACGTAACCGAAGATGCCCTTGGCGCTCAGCCTGCCGTCGTCCTCGTCGGTCGCCTCCTTGGCGCTGCCGATGCCCACCACCGGCGGAAACAGGATGCCGTCCGCCGCCGCCATGCGTTCGGTGACCGCTCCGGCCAGGGCACCCACGCGGGCCGCAGGCGGAATTTTCCCGCCTTCGATCATTCCCCGCAATTGACCCAGTTCGCCGCCCAGCAGACGCGAACCCTGATCCAGCCACGCGGCCACCAGTTCGGCGCCCTGAACCACGATTTCGGGTTTGATCCCCTCGGAAGGGTTGCGGACGATGCGCAGTTCGGCAGCCGTTCCATCCAGGATGGCAGCGGTGAAACCCACGGGGATGATGAGCAGGGCGCTGGCCTTGCCCATCTCCATGAGCTCCCGCCCCTCGGCCCCCACGATCGTGGCCTCCAGATAGCCTTCGCTCTGCGGCGAGGACAGGGCGCCGACCAGGGCCCGCGAGAGGAAGCCGTCCTCATCCCGGTTTTCCACCAGGATCGAGATGGTCGGGAATTCCGGTCCGTCGCCACCGCCGCCGATCACCGAGCCCAAAGCCAGGCTCATGAACAGGGGGAAGGCCACCATGACCAGGGTGGAAGCGGGGCGTGCGCGGCGCCGCAGCAGGTCCTTGCGGATCAACGGCCACATGGCGGGCAACTTTCACAGCTAAGGGTGGGCGCCATCAATCGCGCAACTCCCGGCCGGTGAGCCGCAGGAAGAGGTCTTCCAGGTTGGGCTCCTTGATGCTGATGTCATCGAAGGTCAGGCCGGCCTGGAACAATCCCTCCAGGGCGTGGCTCACGCCGGGGCCGTCGCGCCCGACCAGGAGCATGCCGCGCCCGTCGGCGATCTCCACCGGCTGCAGGCCGGAGACGCCGGACGCCGCGGTTGTCAGGTCCGCCGCCCCGAACCCGCCCTGGACCGTCAACAGGCTGCCCTCGCCCAGCTGGGCCTTCAACTCGTCCACCGAACCCTCGGCCAGGATGCACCCGTTGTCGATGATGGCCAGCCGGTCACACAGATCCTCGGCCTCTTCCAGGTAGTGGGTGGTGTAGAGCACCGTGCGGCCTTTGGCCACGATCTGTTTCACGATCTCGAGGATCTTGTGGCGGGCCTGCGGGTCGATGCCCACGGTGGGTTCGTCCAGCAGGATCAACTGGGGGTCGTGGACCAGACCCATGGCCAGATTCAGGCGACGCTTCATGCCCCCGGAGAAGTTCTTCACCGGCTCGCTCGCGCGCTCGTCCAGGCCGACCTGGTCCAGCAGCTCGGCGACGCGATCCTTCATCTCTTTGCCGCGCAGATCGAAGATGCCGCCCCAGAACTCCAGGTTCGCGCGGGCGCTCAGTTCCTCGTAGAGCGCCACTTCCTGCGGCACCACACCCATGCGCCTCTTCACGGCGCGAGGGTCGTCGGCCACGCTCAGACCCTGGACCAGGACCTCGCCCTCGGTGGGTTTGAGCAGCCCGCAGATCATGCTGATGGTGGTGGTCTTGCCGGCCCCGTTGGGGCCCAGGAAGCCGTAGATCTCGCCCTCGCCGACGGCAAACGAGATCCCGTCCACGGCGACCAGGTCGCCGAAGACCTTGCGCAGGTCGCGCACTTCGAGCACAGGAGTCATGGGTGCCTCATGTTTCGGGCCGATGGTCAAAAATCAGGAGTGGCTCATCCCCCCCGCATCCTACAGGGAGGAATCAGGCAGGACAACGGAAGATCCTACGCAACGAGGGGCGGGTTGTTGCCCGCGGGAGATCAATTGGCCGTGCCCGTCATTCCACCAGGACCATCCGACCGGGGCGGATCTGGCCGACCCCCTCGAGCCGGTAGAAATAGCCTCCCGATGCGGCCCGGCTGCCGGTCCGATCGCGGCCGTCCCAGGCCACGCGGTGCTCCCCTGGCCCCAGGGAGGTCCCCGACAGCAGCGTCTGCACCAGGCGGCCCCGGGTATCAAAAACCGCCAGGCGAACCGGGAAGCCTGGCGGCCGGAGGCGTTGAGGATGATCTCCGACGGCACCTGACAAGCGGCGTTGTGATACACCCACTTCGTGCCCGGCTCGTGCTGCATGGGCAGACCGATGGCGTAGTCGTTCTGGTTACGGCTGACCACGAGCAGGGGGTCGGTCAGCAGCCCGTACTCCAGGCCGGAGTCCATGCTCAGCAGGTGGCCGATGGTGACGGCGCCGTGCTGGGGGTCATCCCACTGGGGAATGAAATCGGCCACGGCCTGGTCCGTCCCGGTGATCACCCCGTCGTCCATGAGCATTCCCAGCAGGGAACTGGTAAAGCTCTTGGAGACCGAGTAGGCCTGTTGGCGTGTTGATGCGTCCCATCCCGGCCCGTAATGTTCTCCCACCAGGTACGCGTTGCGGAACACGGCCACCGAGCGAGCGCCGTGGGCAAAAGCATAGCGGAAGGCCGCCGTCAGGGTCGTGGTGCTCATGCCCTGGTCTTCCGGCGTGCTCGTGGTCCAGCCGTCAGTGGGCCAGGGAGCCATGGCCTTGGGAGATGCCGCAGCGGGGCGCATCGATGCCGCGCGAGCGAGGATATCGGAGGGGACGGTCGCCGGCAGGCGGTAGTTCACTTCCGCCGCAGCGCGCAGCACTTCGGAGTCGAGGGGAACCGGCGTGCCGATTGCCTCGCCACCTGCACCCACGATTACCCGAACAAAAGCCAGGATCTTCCAACGGGACATGGTCCAACTCCCCCCTGAGATCAGTCGACATTGACTCATCAATGGTCATGACACCACAAATGGAGGATCAGATCAGCGGCGTGATTTGCGCGGAGGAGAGCCGAACAGGCGCTTCCCCGTCAGTTCGGCGTAGGGAGCCAGTTCTGCAGGAGTCCAGGACTTGATGATGTGGTGACGCAACCGCACCCCTTCGCGCTGCTTGTCGTGCATCACGCGGGCGCACTCGTAGGGCCGCACCGGATAGATGGTGCACTGGCCGCGGTCGAAGAAGACGCAACGACCCGGCACCGCGACCTCTTCCAAGGTCCACACGCTGCCGGGTTTCTTGCCGTCGCGCAGCTTGTGGGGCATGACGCCGTGGCGCTGGGTGCCGTCGGGCATGGCGGTCACCGAGACGGCCAGGTACTTCGCGAAGAGGGTCGGGACATCGAGATTCAGGTGGTTGGCCACCGCGCGCACGCCCCCGGGCATGAACCAGCCCGGCGAGTTCTGGCACGCCGCGCGGCAGTCCTTGCAGTCACAGCTGGTGACCGGGAAGGGCGCAGAGCGGTAGCGGGGATTACCGGGGTGGGTCATGAAAGCATCCTGAAGGGCGTGGCAACGGGGTTTGGTACCGGCAATCTAACAACAGCCCGGGCCCGCGTCCTCGTATTTATTTGAATCACTGTTGCAAATAGCACCAGCCTGCATCATGTTCCCCACATGAAAAGTCTCGATGTCCGCCAAACCCTTCACGCGGCCAACCTCCGCGCCACCACCGCCCGCATGGTGGTGCTGGAATTGGTGCGCTCGGCCCGTAAGCCATTGAGCCACGGTGAGATCGCGGAATTGTTGCGCGACGGGCCCTGGAACCGCGCCACCCTGTACCGCAACCTCATCGACCTGGAGCGCGCAGGGCTTGTGCGGCGCACGCAACTGGGCGAACCGGTATGGCGTTTCGAGGACGCGGCCAAGGAACACGGCGTCCGCTCCCATCCCCATTTCCTGTGCAGCTCATGCGGGAAGATGGTCTGCCTGCCGCAGTTGGATACGGGCCCCGAAGGGGCCGACGGTTGCCGTCGGGCCGTGCGACAAGGCAATTTTGAGGTCCAGGTACGGGGGCGCTGCGACGCCTGCAGCTCCGGGGAGGGTATGGCGTGAAGAGAGTGATTCTGGCCGCCGCGGTTGTTTTCCTCGTCGGTTGCGCACCGGGCAAGACCCCCGGCGGGGCCTCAGGACCGGCCATCGCCGTGAGCATCGCCCCCTTGGCCGCCATGGCCTCGGCCCTGCTGGGTAATCCCGGCGAAGTGGCCACCGTGATCCTGCCCGGCGAATCCCCCGCCACCTTCGATCCCGGGCCCCGACGCATGGCCCGGCTCCAGGACGCCCGCCTTTTTTTCGCGTGCGGCGTGCCCATGGAGAACCAGCTCCTGCCGCGCCTGCGCCAGGGGCACCCCATGCTGGAGATCGTCGACGTGACCACCGGTTTGCCGCGGGCGACGTTCGCCGGGCACGACGATCACGAGCACGGCGATTCCGATCCCCACCTGTGGCTTGATCCCCGGTTGATGCGGAACCAGGTGCGCGTCATGGCCGGCGACCTGGCCGATATGTTTCCGGAGCGGGCCACTCCGATCCTGGCCCGGGCCGACAGCTTGGAGGCCGTCCTGATGGACCTGGACCGGCGGCTGAAGGATGAACTGGCACCCGTCCGTGGCCGCGACATGTTCGTCTTCCATCCCGCCTTCGGGTACCTCGCCCAGGCCTACGGCCTGCGGCAGGTCGCCATCGAGCAAGGCGGGCTGGACCCCTCGCCCCGCCATCTGGCCCGGGTGCTGGAGGGCATCAAGGCCCAGGGCGCCCGGACTGTCTTCGCCCAGCCGCAGTTTTCCCTGGGTTCGGCGCACGCGGTGGCGCGGGAGGCCGGTATCCGCCTGGTGGTTCTCGACCCCCTGGCCCCCGATTACGTCGCCAACATGACCGCCATGGCCCACGCCATCCGGGAGGGACTCGATGAATCCGACTGAACCCACCCAGCCCGTGGTGGAGATCCGGGACCTCCACTTCGCCTACCGCGACCAGCCGGTATTCACCGGGTCCGATGCCGTGATCCGCGACGGCAGCTTCGTGTCCATCGTGGGCCCCAACGGCGGCGGCAAGACCACGCTGTTGCGACTCATCCTCGGTTTGATCACCCCCGACCGGGGCACCGTGCGCCTCTTCGGCGGACGTCCCGACCGCATGCGACACCGCGTGGGCTACATGCCCCAGCACGCCCACGTGGACCCCCGCTTTCCGGTTACGGTCATGGATGTGGCCCTGATGGGGCGCCTCGACCGCGGGCGACCCGCCGGCCCGTTCCGTCGTGCCGAGCGGGAGATCGCGCGGGCGGCCCTGAATGAAACCGAGACCGCCGGGCTGGGCGACCGGCCCTTCAGCTCCTTGAGCGGGGGGCAGCGCCAGCGCGTGCTCATCGCCCGCGCCCTGGCTTGCCGGCCGGACCTGTTGCTGCTCGACGAGCCCACCGCCAGCCTGGACCCCACCGTGCAGGACGACCTGTTCAGCCTGCTGCACCGCCTCAACGCACGGATGACCGTGGTGCTGGTCTCCCATGACGTCAGCACCGTTTCGCGGCACGTCGACACCGTTCTGTGCGTCAGCCAGGGCATCGACGAGCATCCGGCCAGCGGACTTTCCGGGGCCCTGGCCGACCTCTTCCCCGGCGCCGCCGGACTGTCCCTGGTGCGACACGATCACCACCACGGGCACGGCCACCCCGGGGGTCGGCCATGAGCGACTTCGCTTCCGCGTTGGTCGAACACGCCTTCCTGCGCCAGGCCCTCCTGGCGGGTCTGCTGGCCAGCGTCGCCTGCGGCGTGGTGGGCACCTACGTGGTGGCCCGGAGAATCACGGTCATCGCCGGCAGCCTCGCCCATACCGTGCTGGGCGGCATGGGAGCGGCCTACTGGTTGCGCTCCGTGCATCACCTGGAATGGTTGCACCCCTTGCACGGTGCGGTCGTGGCGGCCCTGCTGGGTGCCGTCATCATCGGGTTGGTGCGCGCCCGCAGCCGCGAGCGCGAGGACACGGTGATTTCGGCCCTGTGGGCGGTGGGCATGGCCCTGGGAGTGTTCTTCCTCTTCCGGACCCCGGGCTACAAGGCCGACCTGATCACCTACCTGTTCGGCAACATCGTGATGGTGGATCCCACCGCCATGCGGCTCCTCGTGGGCCTGGACGTGCTGATCCTGCTGCTGGTCCTGGTCTATTACCAGCAACTGCTGGCGCTGTGTTTCGACGAGGAGTTCGCGCGCCTGCGGGGGGTCCGGACGGGCTGGCTGTACACGCTGCTGTTGGCTCTCATCGCCCTGACCATCGTGACGCTGGTCTACGTGGTGGGCATCGTGATGGTCATCGCCCTGGTGACCCTGCCGGCTTCCATCGCCGGGTTGTTCGTCCGGCGGCTGTGGCCGACCATGGTGCTGGCCGCCGTGCTCTGCGCCGTGTTCACCGTCACCGGATTGGGCATAAGCTACGGCGCCGACCTGCCGGCCGGCGCCACCATCGTCCTGTTGACCGGTTCGATCTACGCCGTGACCCACCTGGGCTTCGGCTGGCTCCGGCGGGGATCCTGATGCTCCGTCGACTCAGACCTCCTGAGGGGCCTTCGGCTTTGACCGTGCAATATATTTTGCCAGAGTCCGGCCCAGCGATGCCGAATTGATGGGCTTCGCCAGGTGATCGTCCATCCCCGACTCCAGGCTTCGCTGGCGATCCTGGGTGCGGGCGTGAGCGGTCAGGGCGATCAAGGGAACCTGGGGATTGCGGGCCGGGGAATCGTCGGCCCGGATCCTGCGGGCCGCTTCCAGCCCGTCCATCTCCGGCATCTGCACGTCGAGCAGCACGGCCGCATAATCCTTTTCCGCCACCGCAGCCAGAGCTTCCACGCCGTTCTCGACCACGTCCACGCGGTAACCCAGTTTCTCCAGCAGCAAGATCGCGACCCTCTGATTGATGGCGTTGTCCTCGGCCAGCAGGATCAAGGGCCGCTGCGCCGTTGCGGATTCGTCGTCCTCCCCGCATCCGATTCCAAGGGTCTCGACGCTCGGTACTCCGGCCGCGGGCGAATGCAGGCCGGCCAGGAGTTCCTCCAGGCGGTCATAGAGCGGAGGCACCGTCAGCCAACCCGACAAGCCCATTCCCTCCAGGCCGGCCTCATCCAGTTCCCAGCCATGGGGGCACAGCATGAAGATCCGGGTAGTCTGATCGCCCGCGATGTTGCGCATCTGCCGCGGGAGGTCGCCTTCCCCCGTCGCCGCATCATCCAGAAAGACGATTTGGAACGGCCTGTCTTCGGCGGCGGATTTGGCGAACACGCCCAGCGCGGTTTCCGGAGCTACGGTGCGGGCGTGGTATCCGAGACCCGCCAGTATGCGCCGCATGGTTTCCTGGGCCTTGGGCTGGGAATGTACCACCAGGATGCGCTCGGGTTGCACGTGGGCAATCTTGGGTTGGCTCATTTCCAGCGAGACGTGGACGTGGAAGGTTGTGCCCCGGCCCTCGGCGCTTTCCACCTGGACCTCACCGCCCATCAGGCTGGTCAATTGCTTGACGATGGCCAGACCCAGTCCCGTGCCGCCGAACTTGCGGGTGATCGAGGTGTCCACCTGGGTGAAGGATTCAAACACCTGATCCAAGCGATCCGGTGGAATGCCGACCCCGGTGTCCCGAACCTCGAAGTGGAGGTCGGCCCTGCCGTCACGGATTTGCGGGCAACTCACCTTCACCTGGACATCGCCCCGGTGGGTGAACTTCACCGCGTTGTTGGCCAGATTGACCAGGACCTGGGTCAGGCGCCCGGGGTCCCCCACCAGATAACGCGGCACGTGTTCGTCCAGCTCGCTGCTGAAGGACAAGCCCTTCGTCTGGGCCTTGCAGCCCAGGGTCTCGGTTACCCGATCCAGGACCGAGACGAGATCGAACTCGATCTCCTCCAGGTTCAATTTTCCCGCCTCCACCTTGGAGAAGTCCAGGATGTCGTTGATGATGGCCAGCAGGTTGGTGGCGCTGGTGTGGACGGCGTCCGCATATTCCTTCTGTTTCCTGCTCAGGTCGGTATCGAGCAGGATCGCGGTCATGCCCAGTACACCGTTCATGGGCGTGCGGATCTCGTGGCTCATGTTGGCCAGGAATTCGCTCTTGGCCTTGGTAGCCGCCACCGCCTTGTTGCGCGCCTCGCGCAACTCCTCTTCGATCTGCTTGCGGACGTTGATCTCCTGCTGCAGGGCCTGGTTGGCGAAGGTCAGGTCGGAAGTGCGTTCGTTGACCCGCTGCTCCAGGAGCTTGTTCTTCACGTCCAGCAGGCGCATCCGGTAGCGGTGCGCGCCGTAGACCGTGACCACGACGAACAGGACCATCCCGCCGATGAACCACGCGGTCCGGTAGAAGGGGGGCTTGACGTGCAGGGTCACGGCCCGGCCGTGGTTGTTCCAGATCCCGTCGTTGTTGGACCCCTTGATGCGGAAGGTGTAATCGCCCGGCGGCAGGTTGGTGTATGTCGCGTGGTTCCGCGTGCCCACCTCGTTCCAGCGGTCCTCGAAACCCTCGAGGATGTAGGCGTAGTTGTTCTTCAGGGGCGAAGCGAAATGCAGGTCGGCGAACTCGAACGAGATGACATGATCCTTGTGTGTCAACTCGATATGATCGGTCTCGCTGACGGCCCGCTCGAGGACCGTGCGGCCGTCGGGCAGAGGGCCGATGGGCACCGGTTTGTTGAAGATCCGGAAATCCGTCAGAACGACCTGCGGTGCGATGGGATTGCTGCGGATGTGATCGGGATAGAATGCGTTGAAGCCCCGGATGCCCCCGAAGTACATGCGTCCGCTGCGACCGACATGGGAAGCGCCCATGTTGAATTCGTTGTTCTGGATCCCGTCGCGGTCGACGAAGGATTGGACCTCACCGGTGACGGGATTGAACCGGGCCAACCCGAAGTTCGTCGCCACCCAAAGGTTGCGGGCGTTGTCGGACTCGATGCGGTAGATGGTATTGTTGGGCAGCCCGTCCTTCATGCTGTAGCGACGGCAGGAACCGGTCACGGGGTCGAGCAGGTCCAACCCCGAGGACGTGCCCACCCAGATCCGGCCCTGGGGATCGGAGGTGATGGACAGGACGACGTTGCTGACCAGTGAGTTCCGGTCCGAATCGTCGTGGACGAAGTGGCGGAAACTTCCCGTGGCGACATCGAGGCAACAGACACCGCTACCCCACAAGCTCATCCAGATCCGGTTTCGGCCGTCCCCATGGAGCGCGCGCACGCTCCCGGAAGGGATACTGTCCGGATCCTCCGGGTCATGTTGGAAACGGGTGAACAGGCCCGTATCCGGATCGTAGCATTCCAGGTCGCTCATGGTGCCGATCCAAACGCGGCCTTGCTGGTCGCATACGATGGAGAACACCCTGTCGTCGCCGACCGACCGGGGGTCGTCGGGATCCGGCTCGAAGCGACGGTAGATCCCCGTTTCCGGGTCATACCGGTTGAGAGCTCCGTCGCGAGCCCCCAGCCAGATGCCGCCCTGGGAGTCCTCCCGGGCCTGGATGAAGGAATCGTAGCTGGGTTTGAGGGGGTCGTCGGGGTCGGCGAACACCTGGGTCATGGTGTTGCGTTCGAAGTCGAGGATGTTGATGCCCGACTCGGTGACAACCCACAGGTTGCCGCGCTTGTCCTCGCACATGGACCAGACGCAATCGTTGCTCAGGCTGAGCGGGTCCCCAGGCTTGTTGAAGAAGTGGTAGAACTGCTTGGCGCGGCTGTCCAGGCGGTTGGCCCCGTTGCTCGTTCCGATCCAGACCACTCCCGTGTGGTCCTCGCGAATGACGTACACCTCGTCGTCGCTCAGGCTGGTCGGATCCTGAGGATCGTTCCGGAATCCCCGCCATGCGCCGGACTTCAGATTGAGCTTGAATACGCCCTGGTGAGCCGACCCGATCCACAATTCCCCGCCGGGCATTTCCTGCAGGGCCACCACCGACAGGGACGACGGCCGGCCGGCAGCGTTCGCGGCCGGGCGGTAGTCGACGCGGAAGCTGCCCTGGTCGATGTGCGCCAAACCCGTGGCCGACCCGACCCAGATTCCGCCTCCCCTCCCAATGCTCAAGGCCTGCACCTCCCCGGCCGGCAATCCCGACTCCCCCGGTTGCCCGTCCGGCATATTCGTGAGCCAGTTCCTCATCTTGCCCGTGGCCGGGTCGAAGAGCGTCAACCCCTTGTCGGTCCCCACCCACACGCCGGTGGCGGAGTCGAACATCACGCTGGAAACGTGGTCGTCGGGAAGGCCGCCGGGTTGGATCGGGTCGTTCCGATATGGGGTCAGAACGCCGGTTCTCTTGTCGAAGCACAGCAAACCGTCGCCGTGGGTACCGATCCAGATGTTGCCGGACGAGTCGGCCGCGATGGCGCGCACGTCGTAGAACCTGCCGGGTGTCGAGGCCCAGGGGTCGTACCGGTACTGGGTGAAGGTTTCGGTTTCCCGATGAAAACAGTCGAACCCCCCGCCCTCGGTGCCCACCCACAGGTCTCCTTCGGGGTCCTCGGTGATGCACCAGACCGTGGAACTGCTCAGACTGTTGGGATTATCCGGGTCGGCCTTGAAGGAGATGATCCGCCTTCCATCATAGCGATTCAGCCCGTCCTGGGTACCCATCCAGATGAATCCGCGGCTGTCCTGGTAGACCGCCAGAATGGAGCTCTGGGATAACCCGTCCGCCAGCATGAGCCGCTGGAATTTCACCGGCAGCTCGGAAAATGCACTCGCCACGCAGGGCCAAAAAAGCACACAGAGGGCGATAACGCGGCAGAAAAACTCACGCGAACGAGAATGCATGACTATCTCCGGACAGGGTAAAGGCGGCATCCCCACAGGGAACCGCAATTTCCTTTCATCCGGTTATATCGTCGCCTTTCCCTGGAACTTAAACCTGATTGTCGAAATCTTGATTTTGGCACCGGTTCGCCTCAAACAGACCAAGGCCCCGGACCAGGTGGTCCGGGGCCTCGGGTGGAAGAAACACGATCTTCTATTTAACGAGCATCATGCGGCCCGTTCCGGTGAACTCTCCCGCCTGCAGGCGATAGAAATACACCCCGGTCGCCGCACCGCGGCCTGTGTCGTCCTGGCCATCCCAGATCACCGAACGCTGTCCGGCGGGCATGGTCTGGCCACCGACGAGGGTCCTCACCCTGCGGCCGGCCACATCGAAGACGTCCAGGTAGACTTTCGCGGCGCGCGGAAGGTCGAAGGAGATGTTCGTCAAGGGGTTGAACGGGTTGGGCGACGCGCCGCGCAGGGCGAATCCAGCCGGAAGGTCGGACGGGCGGTCTCCGTCTTCCCAGCCGCTCAGTTCCCAGTCGTCGACACGTCCGCCGGACTTGGCGACCGCCGATTTCTCGAAGGGGAACATGGCCTGGGCCGCTTCACCGTCGGCCGTGGAAATCGTCAGCCGGTAGGAGTAGATCCCCGCCGGAGCGTTGGCCGGGACGTTCTGGATCAGGTTCAGCCACACGTAGTTACCGGCAGCCAGGTTCAGGACGGGAGTGGTCCGCACCGGGTAGACCACGCCGTTGGGCAGAACGGCCTCGAAGGCGGCGGAAACCGTCACCGGGTGGTCGACCGCCAAGCCCACCTGGTAGACGAACTGACCGCCAGCGGGTGGGATCTGCACCGGAGGATTGAGCGGGGTCATGGCCAGATCCAGGCCGCTCCCGCCCCCATTCAGGCCCCAGATCTCCAGGTCGTCGATGTTCCAGCCGCAGTACTGGTAGCTGCCGTCGGTCGGGCCGATGGCCCAGGCCAGGTAGACCGACCCCTGGCCGTCGGCCTCGGCGCTGATGTCGTACGCGACCTGGGTCCATGCCGCGTCCTCGACCGTGGCTGTGTTCTGCCAGACGATGGAGTAGTTCACTCCGTCGTTGCTGACCGCGAAGGCCGCATGGTCGTACGAGGAGTTTTCGACCCCCAGCCAGCGCCAGAACTTCACCGTCACGGCACTCAACCGGGAGCAGTCGAAGGGACCGGAAACCATGTTGTACCGGCCCATGTTGGCGATGTAGTCACCGGCCAGGTTGAAACCGATGACGTTGGCGCCCGTGTGACCGCTGGTAGGATCGGGATTGCCGTGTTCGCCGCCGAGCCCCTGGGGAATGCCGTATTCCCAGCCGGTGTCCATGGTCCAGCCGGGATCGGTATCCATGTTGAAGCCGTACACCAGTTCGGGGATGCCCACCTGCAGGTTGACCGGACGGGTGGTGTCCCCGTCACCGTCGGTCAGATTCAGGAAGGTCACCGTTCCCACGTACCGGCCCAGCGACAGGGCTCCCGCCGCATCGTTGACGGCGATCATCACCGGAACCGAGCCGGCGGCGGGAATCGTCCCGGCTCCACCATTCACATCCAGCCAGGGCACATCGACGGTGACCTGGTAGGAAAGTTCGACATCGCTCTTGTTCTCGAGGTTGTAGATCCGCTGCGAAGGCGTGAAGGGTCCGCCCTCATCACCCGTGACGGTGAATGCTCCGGGTGGCGTCACCACCAGACCGGTGCGGCCCGGCACGAATGTGTCCAGCGAGGTCGCGCCGGTTCCGCTGGGGTCGAGATAGGCCGCCAGGAAGGGCCAGGAGCGGGAGAAGCGGCCGTACCAGTCGGAGGAGTTGTTGCCGCACGCGGCATACCCGCCGTGCAACTGCCCCACGATGTGATGGTTCTGATCGAACAGGGGCGACCCGGAGGAACCGGGCTCGGTGGTCCCCAGGTCCCAGTCCGTGATGCGGACGTGGGTCCCGTCCCCCGGTACGGTGTTGCCCAGATAGGACGTCGTGCTCGTGGGGTCGATTTCGAAACTGATGCTCTTCTCATCGGTGTTGGGATGATGGATGGCCACGGCCTGCACCGGATCGGCGCTGGTGTTGTCCCAGCCGGCCAGGCTCAACTCGTATGCCGGATTGAGGGGGTCGTCCAACTCGACCAGGGTGAAATCGGAAGTGGAATTGCCGGCCAGGTACGTCGAGCCGGTGGAGAACTGGCTCAGGCTGCCGCCGCCCTGCTGACCGCAGACGGGGCTCTGGAAATTCCAGTACACGACCAGGGAAGCCGCGTTGCCCGTGTTGATCCCGCAGTGGTTGGCCGTCATGAAGAACGGGGTCCCGTCGCCGGCCGTGTTGTTGACCAAAAATCCCGTGCAGAAGGTGCTGCCGCCGGTGGAGATCACACCCACCGAGGGGATCTCGTCGCGCCAATCGTCCCCTTCGGGACAAATCACGTCGACGTTGCAGGAGCCCGACTTGTCGCTGAGATCCTCACCGAAATAACGGTAGCCGCGATTGACGGCGGTCAGTTCCAGCGCGTAGTCATGACGCGCCTCATCCGGCAGGACCAACTCGATGACCACGTCGTCGCCGAGAACCACAGGGGTCCACAACTGGCCGTGATCCTCGTTGTCCCGATCCGTGAACACCCGCACTCCGCGGGCGTCGGCGGCCGAGCGGGCGCCGGCGGGATAGATCGTCAAACGGCCGTACTTGGGCATCCGAAAGGACGAGAACCCGAAGTTGAGGGACATCGCTCCCGGAGCCTGCACGCGATAACGCCACATGGCGAACGGACCGTCGAGGTCCTCCCACAGACCGCTGTTTTCCGGGCTGACCGAAACGGATGAGGGCAAGGCGAACCGGGGCGGCAGGCCCATGGCCTCCCGGTCGGAGTCCTCGGCCCGGGCGGCGGCGACATCCACGGGCTCGGCGGACAGGACCGGCAGGGTGGCGGCGTCCTGGACCGGTACGGCGTTGGCGACCGGACCTTCGATCGATTGCAGGTTGACGGCAGGCCGGGAAGCCAGGGCCGACGATCCGGCCAGCATCGCGAGAAGGCCGACCAACAGACCCATACGGAGCCACGAAAATTTCCTCGAAGACATGGATATCCCCCCATGCAAAATCAGGTGAAATGAGAATCGTATCGCGAGTCTACCGGATCGACCGGGCAAAATCCACCACACAATTTCATTATGTGGGATTTTTGTCGCTATGGTCGCCTCGATTTTGCCCTGGTTTCCCGCCAAACAAGGGCTATAGTTGCATTTTACCCCATTCCCGGAGGGATCCTCTTTTGCGTGGTTCATTTGCCTATGAAGGATTCACGACCGGCGAAGAGATCGCCCACGCCGTCACCCACGGCATCGGCGCTTTGGGGAGCCTGACGGGCCTGGTTGTGCTCCTGGTACGCGCCTCCCGCACCGGAGACGCGCGCCTGATCGTCGGAGTGGCCGTGTTCGGGACCTGCATGTTCCTGCTCTACACGGCCTCGACCCTGTACCACGCCCTGACCCCCGCACCCGCCAAACGGGTTTTCGAACTCATGGATCACGGGGCCATCTATCTCCTGATTGCCGGCACCTACACCCCATTTACCTTGAGTGTCCTGGGCGGGAGTTTGGGCTGGACCCTGTTCGGGATCAGCTGGGGATTGGCCGGGCTCGGTATCCTTTACGAGGTCGTCCTCAAGCGCCCGTCGAAGAAGCTCTCGCTGCTGTTCTACCTCCTGCTGGGATGGCTCATGGTGCTGGCCGTCAAGCCTCTGGTCGCGGCCTTGCCCACCCCGGCGCTGGCTCTGATCGGCGCAGGGGGTGTCGCCTACACCGGCGGCGCCGTTTTCTACGCCTGGCGGGGATTCCATTACCACCATGCGGTCTGGCATCTGCTGGTCCTGATCGGCACCCTGTGCCACTACCTGTGCGTGCTCTGGTACGTCGTTCCCGGAAGTTAGGCCATGTTCTTCCTCATCGGCTGGAACAAGCACAGCAGGGACCTGGGACCGGTGGGCGAACAGACCTGCGCCCACTGCCACAACACCACCCGCTGGCGACGCGTGGAACTGTCCAACCGGCTGACGCTGTTTTTCATCCCCATCCTGACCACCGGACGCAGCCGCTGGGACATCTGTCCCATCTGCCAACGGGGATTCGAAGTTCCTGCGGAATAGCTCGACCCACAAGCCCTCACACCCCAGGAGGCCGTCATGAAATCGCTGGCAACACTGCTCGTCGTCCTCGCCCTGCAAGCCCTTCCGGCGACCGCCCAGGTCTGCGACATCCGTCTGGATCCGGATGGCAACGGTTTCGTGGACCAGGACAGCCTGTTCACGGCCGTCTGTGACCTGCCGGCCCACTTCGCCCTGGGCGTGGTCAAGGCCGACGGCAGCTTGGCCCTGGCCGACCGGCACGAAGACCGCATCGTCTTCTTTTCCGAGCAGGGTGAACGAATCCGGGAACTGGAGTACCCCGCCTACGAGCCCTCGGCCCTGGCCTGGGACGGCACCCTGCTGGTGTCGGCGGACAGCGAAAACGGCAGGATCTATTTTCTCGACCCCAATAGCGGGGAATGTGTCCGCACCATCGAATCCCCCCTGACACCGGTGACGGGGCTGGCCTGTGACGATGAAGACCGGTTGTGGGTGAGCGCACGCGGCGCAGATGAACTGCAGCTCATCGATCCGCTTGACGGGACAACGCTGGCCTCGATCCCCGCTCCCTCGGCCAAACTCACGGCCCTGGCCTTCGACCCCCAGGGATACCTGTGGGCAGCCAACGGCGCACAGGACCGGATCTACCTGGTGGATATCCGCACCGGTTACACCATTTTCTCCCTGGCGGCCCCGGGACCGGTGGTCAGCGGCCTGTGGCTGGACGGCGAGGTGCTCCTGGCGACCGACTACCAGACCGACCGGCTCTATCGCTGCAACGTGTACGAGTTGACCGGAAAATGCGTGCGGTCGGATGCGCGGCGGGGGCAGGCCACCCTCTACAGCGAGGTCCAAAACCTCGGCCCGGGCGAAATCACCGGCGGCACCATGGTGTTGGCCGTACCGACAGGCGGCCCCAACCAGGAACTCGATACGGTCACCATGACCAGGGGGGCGAAACGCCACACCGACCAGTGGGACCAGGAAGTCGCCGCGTACGAATTGGGACGCCTGGGGCCGGGCGAAAAGAAGTCCGTCCAGTTGACGGGAACCGGAACCTTCCACCGCATCTCATACAAGATCTTCCCGCATCTGGTGGGGGGCCTGACCGAGATCCCCACAGACATCTCCGACAAGTACCTGGGCGATGCCGACAAGTACCGGGTCCAGGGGGAATTCATCCAGCAGAAGGTAGCCGAGGTGGTCGGCGACGAGACCAACCCCTACTTCAAGGCCCGCAAGCTGTACGAATTCCTCATCGGGCGTATCAACTACCAGATGGTCGGCGGCTGGGACATCGCACCGACCGTCATCGAGCGCGGCACCGGCTCGTGTTCCGAGTACACCTTTTCCATCGTCTCGCTTTGCCGGGCCGCCGGAATCCCCGCCCGCTATGTCGGGGCCATGGTGCTGAGGGGGGAGGACGCCTCCATCGACACGGCCTACCACCGCTGGGCCGAAGTCTTCCTGCCGCGCATCGGCTGGGTGCCGGTGGACGTCAATGCCGGCGACCGGGAATGGCAGGGAGATCGCTGCTTCTCTTTCGGCGGTATCGCCAACCGCTTCCTGGTCACCACCCGCGGCGGCGGCGATTCCCGGTGGTTGAACTGGGGCTACAACGTGGAAACCCTTTACCGGACAAAGGGTAAGGCCAACGTGCGCACCGAGGGATTCGCGGAATGGGACGTGGTTCGGCCCTGACCCATTTCGGACGATTTTTCGGGACCGACATGACAAAGAAAAAAACTTTGTCCCAAATGCCCTGTTTTTGATATCATGGCACGGTCGTAAGGTGTATCGGCACCCGTGAAAGACAACCATACCGGGGGAATTTTTCAGGCAAGCCCCTTGGTCTTGAGTTGCGCAGTTGTTTCGCGCTCCGGACCATTCTTGGCCCCTCAGCAAACTCCCGGTCGAACCTTGGAGTGGATCATCCGCAATGCTCCGCAGGTTTCTCGCCAACCTATCCTGCGTCGTGCAACCTGCTACGGTTGTGGTCGTCCTGCTGTGCGGACCGGCCATCGCACATGGGTCAGGCCAAAATGCCATGCCCGAGGTGTGGCCCCAGAGCTGCCTCATCGAAAGTGCCGACCCCTTCCTGCTGCAGCCGGCCGGCCCCGAAGCCCTGGGCATGCCCGTACCCGACGCCCGGCAGGATCTCTTCGACGTCCTCCACTACGGGCTGATATTGGAAGTCGTCCCCGCCGACACGCTGATCGCCGGTATAGTGACGATCGACTTCACCGCCCGGGACCAACCCGTCACGCAGATCGTTCTGGACCTGAAGGACCGCATGACCTGCTTTAGCGTGACCATGACATCTCCCCTGCAGTCAGCCTTGACCTTTGTCCATTCGAGCGACCTGCTCGTCATCGATCTGCCCGAACCTCTGGGGCCGGGGGAGCCGGGAACCATCGCCGTGGCCTTTCTGGGTCATCCCGAACCTGAAGGTCTGTTTGGCTTCCGTATCGACTCCACGCCGGCCGGAGACCTTGTCCTGGCCACCGTCAGCGAGCCGTGGAGCGCGCGGTCATGGTGGCCGTGCAAGGACGACCTCACCGACAAGGCAACCTTCAGCGTTGATATCCGCGTTCCCGAAGGAATGACCGCCGTCTCCATCGGGAATCTGGTCGCCCAAAGCGACAACACCTTCTCCTGGGTGGAGACCGAGCCCATCCCCACCTACCTGTTCAGCCTGACCGTCTCCAACTTCGCCGAACTGGTCGACGACTACCAGGGAACGGCCGGGGATTTCCCGCTGCATCATTACCTCTTTCCTGCCGATGCGGCGGCCGCCGAACTCGATCTCGCCGTCCTGCCGGACATGCTGGACTTCTGCGGCGGCCTGTTCGGGCCCTATCCCTTCACCGGGCAGCAATTCGGCATGACCGAATGCGTGTGGGACGAGGCCATGGAACACCCCACCGCCGTGACCTGGGGTGACGTGTTGGTCACCGGGGACGGACAATTCGAAACCATCGTGATGCACGAGCTGGCCCACATGTGGTTCGGGGACCTGGTCACGCCGACGGATTGGACCCAGGTCTGGCTCAACGAGGGGTTCGCGACCTACTGCGAGGCCCTGTGGGCCGAGCACCAATGGGGCCAGGCGGGTTTGCGCAGCTTCATGGGCGCCCACAACTGGGGCTTCGGGTACGGCTGGGACACCCTGGTGAAGAACGCGGCGATTTCCGACCCCACCTACTACTTCAACCCCATCCCCTACAACAAGGGCGCCTGGGTCCTGCACATGCTGCGCCGCTGGGTCGGTGACGCCGACTTCTTCACGATCCTGCGCAACTACCTCGAGGATCCGACTCTGCGCTTTGCCAACGCTTCCTCATCCGATTTCCAGCAACACTGCGAAGCCGTTTCGGGGCAGGATCTGGAGTGGTTCTTCCACCAGTGGCTGTACCGGAACAACCATCCCGTTTTTCGCATGGGTTGGTCGGAGGTTTGGCAGGACGGGCAGGATCAGGTGACCATTCGCCTGGAGCAGGTCCAGGATCCCGATCCCCTCGACGGCAACGCCCCGTACAAGGTTCAGGCGGACATCCGGCTGCGCGGCGCCGGTCTGGACACCATGGTGACGGTGGCCAATGATCAGGCCGATCAGATGTACACCTTCACCATGCCCGCCGTGGTCACGAGCGTGGACTTCGACCCGGATCTTTGGCTGCTGCACAAGATGGACGGCAGCCCCTATGTGGCCGGCACCCCCTCGGCGCCCCAGCCGGTCCGCCTGTTGGCGGCCTACCCGAATCCCTTCAACCCGCGTTGCAACATCCTCTGGGAGGCCGACGGCCCGACGCTCGACGTCGTGGAGATCTTCGACGTCGCAGGGCGGCGTATCCTGAAGAGGCTGCAGTCCACGGCCGGTCCGGGGCCGCGGGACTTCCTGTGGGACGGCAATGACGGCGCCGGCAAACCCCGCCCGTCGGGCACCTACCTCTACCGCATCACCAGCAGCGGCCGCGACGCCGAGGGCTCCTCCGGCACCTGGCTGCTGCGGGGCAAGATCCAGCTCGTGCGCTGATACTTCGGATTATTTGACCAGAACGAGACGCCCCGCCGCCACGAGTCGGCCGTCGGCCATGACCCGGAAGGGATAGATCGCCGACGGCAGGCGTCGCCCCTGCGCATCGACGGCGTTCCAGGTCGTTGCAAGGCGCCCCGCAGAGGAACGGAGCGGAGGCGAGCGCCACACACGGCGGCCTTGCAGGTCGAAAATTTCCACCTGCGCTTCGGTGTCGACGGGGAGGTCCAGCCTGATCACCGTGCCGCCGTTGAACGGGTTGGGCGCAGCCCGGGCGCGCAAGGGAGCGACCACCGGCCCCACCGCCGAAGGCCCGTCCATCTCACGGATCCTGTCCACGGCGATCCAACCGGACGCGGTGGTGTCCTCGTCCACGATGCGCAGACGAACCGATCGCCCCAGGAACGGCTCCACGTTCCACATCCGCTCCTGCAGCGGGTGACTCGCATAAGGCACCAGGCGATCCAACTCGATTGCGGTATCGGCATCCTCGAGGGAGATGTGGGTCGCCGCGCCGGTGCGGCCGCATATGGTCATCACCCCCAGGTAGCTGCGGTTCAGGACGAAGGGACGCGAGAGCAGCGACCCCACCGCATCGACCGCCTGGGTCGTCCCCGGAGATCCGATCCGGGTCAAAGGACCGCCGTAGTTCTCGCGGCTGCTGAACCAGCCGTGTCCCTCGGGCTGCTGGGCGAAATCTCCCCGCAGCACCGGGTTGTCGGCAAATGTGGGGACCGTGACGGTCGCCACACCGGTGCGCGTCGGCCAGTCGGCCAGGTAGTCGGCGACCGAGACCACCGGAGTCATGCCGCCGTCGTCGAAGCGCACGCTGTCGAACTTCACGGTGATGAACCAGGAATCGTCGCGGGGATCCTGGTCCTTGGCCAGACGCGCGAAAACATCCGGGCCGCCGGGGGAACCGAAGTGTTCGACCTCGGGCGCCCAGCCGGCATCGACGATGTCCCGCTGGGCCATGGTCCATCCCGAGGGGTCGGCGGCCACCATGTGGCTGACCGGAACGTGGGTGATGTTGGGATCCTGCTCGGTGAAGAACAGGTGATGCCAGCCCGCGCGCACCACGTACTGGGGACTCTCCAGGTCGTAGGTCGGGACGGGGCCGTCGTGGGTGTACAAGGCCCCGGCATCCTGCCAGTTCACCAGATCCGTGGACACGGCACGGTGGATGATGGCCCGGCGGTATCCCGGATATCCGCCCAGACGCAGGGCCGCGGTGGACAGCATGTTCCACTGGGCGCCGTCGTGATAGAGGAAGGGATCGCGGAACGAGCTCCAGGCCTGGGAAGGCGACCAGCTGTAGACAAGACTGTCGGGCTCGAAGACCGGGTTGGCGGCGCTCTTGGTCCAGGATTCCAGGTCATCGGACCAGGCCAGGCAGGCGCGCTGCACCATCTTCGCCCCTACCCCCGTGTAGAGCATGGCCCAGCGCGAACTCTGGGTGTCGTAAACCACATCGGGAGCCCACATGGCCTCGGCATCCCACCAATCGGGTCCGGCGGTGAGCACGGGTCCCTGGATGTTCCAATGCCGCAGGTCGGCAGAAACCGCGTGCCAGATCGTGTCGGCGGCGGCCGGATTCAGGGTCTGCTGGGGAAAGGAGTGGTAGAAGGCGTGGTAGAAACCCTGGTCTTCGATCAGACAGAAATCCCACACCTGGCGCCCCGGATGGACGAGGTAAGGCGTCTCGAAATCGAATTCCACCTGGGCGAGACCAATCGTCGTCATCGGCAGGAGCAGAAGGAAAAGCCAAGATGCGGTGCGCCATCGGTTGCTCATGACTTACCTGCTCCACACGAGGCGTGCGGCGGCGACCGCAGCGCGCGATCGGGCCTGCGCTAGGTACACACCGCCGGCTGCCCGACGTCCCTGATCGTCGCGGCCGTCCCAGGTGAATTCATGTCTACCCGCAGCCAGCAGTTCGGCCGTGCCCAGGGTGCGCACCAGGCGCCCCCGGACATCGAACAATCGGATTTCGAGAGGCCCCTCCCGCGACATGTCCGCGGCGATGGAGATCTCGCCGGTTTGGCGACGATAGGCGGAAAGAGTCAACCCCGCGTGACCGGCGCTCCCGGAAAACGGCACATCCGAAACGGCGGTCAGAACCTCCACCGGGCCGGCCGTGTGCCGAACGGTGGCCACATGCGTGACGGCTTCCCAGTACCAGCCGATCGAATCGGTGGGAGGGGAAACCAGTTCCGGCAAAACCGTTCCCGCCGCCTGCAGCGAAGCGGGTTTGGTGGGCAACTTCACCCCGACCAGCCCCGCACCCGACGCGGTGGCCCAGCGCGCGGCGATCCCCGAGCCCGGATACTCCACCAGCGACAAGGGTTCGTTCGACGCCAAGATGTGAGTCCGGTCGGCGGGAGCGAGGTCCGGTTCCAGGCCCATGATTTCCAGGTAGTATTTGACGGTGTTGAAGTTCTGTTCGTACCAGTTGTCCACGCTGAAATGAAAGAGCAAATCCTTGATGGTGGTGAACATGCGCCCGTCCGCCCCAAGGCCCCGATCGTTCTGACCGTGGGAGCAGACCGCAGCCATGGCCAAGGCCGTCGACCGCATGGTCGAGTCGCGCCGGGCGTCACCGGCAAGGGCCTGGTCCAGCAACAGGGCGGTTCGCGCACACTGCAGGCTCGAAGCGTAGGTGGCCTCCGGCCAGCCGGCCCACTCCAGGGTCACCGGCTCGTACGGGGCGGTGACCGCGCCCGCTCCCTGGACCAGATAGCGGGCCCCCACCGAATCCAGGATAGCGATGGCCGTATCCTGCCAACCGGCCGGTCGACGCCCAACCAGCTCCACGATCATCTCGTGCGCCGAGTAGTGATCTTGGAAGCCCGTCTGCATGGCCGGTGACTGATCCTCGTAGAACGCCTCCCAGCGCATGTAATCCGCCGCGGCCGGATTGCAGGGGTTGGCCAACAGCCACGCCCAGGCCCGGTCCCTCGCCAGGGCGTAGCCGGGATCGCCGGTCCTCTGCGTCATGGCATCCAGAAAGCGCACGGCCGGCTGCAGATGGCTGGTGTAATCCTGGGTCACCGTGCCGTCGGCGGGAACGGCTCGGAACGGCCAGCGCCCGTCGTCGACGGGGCCGCCGGACATCTGCGTGGCCAGCAGGGTGGCGGCGATCTCCTGTGCGGCGGTCCAGTAGGACGCATCGCCGGTGATGTCGTACAGCCGCAACAGGCGCAGCCCGAACATGGGCGCCTTGTCCGTCATGTTGGCGGCGCCGTCCCAACCGCCGCCCATGACGCCGTCGGTTTGCGTACTGAAGGGGAAGTTGCCGTAGAGGTCGCCGGCGGGGGTGCGGTGCTCCAGCATCCAGTCGGCGAATTGCCGAGCGCGGGCCAATCCTGCGGGGTCACCGCTCCAGCGTCGCCAGTCCAGGAAGGCGTCGATGGCCACGCAAGCGGTGTAGGCCGGATAACTGACCGCCGCGTAACCGGGGTAACCGGTGGTGCTGCTCCACAACCCGTTCCCGTCCCGCACGGCGTAGTGGTAGAAGTAGGGCGGCACCGGGTAGCCCCCGGGGTCGTTGTCGTTGGTGCGGATGCCGTCGATGCCCACATCCGACTGCAGGAAGGTCATCACCTCCGACACCAGGGTGCCGTAGGACTTGGCAGGCGGAACTTCAGCCAACGCCTGCAGGGGGACGAGGACCAGGAAAATGACGGCAAGCCGTCGGACTGCGGAACTCAGAGTCGGCAAGGAGGGGACTCACAGGGCTGAAACCGATCTGTCGTGACTAGTTATCATATTATAACATAATCTCTCTCCAAGTGCCGAACGAATCCCCATTTCGATCTGGTCGGGTGTCTTGCTTCGATGACCAACCAATTCCCTAGGTTTTTAGGACAAATTTGGTACATTTTCCTTTCCCCCCGCGGGGTCGCTGTTTAGCTTTCCACCCGGAGGGAATAATCGGAAAGAAGGTATCGCGTGCGACCGGGCGCGGCAGCGGGCAATTTGTTGCGAAATATCATGGTATTCTACCGCGAAGGTTTTCGCGGCATGACCCTGGGCCGTTCCCTATGGCTGGTCGTCGCCATCAAGATCCTCGTCATTTTCGGGTTGCTCAAGATCTTCTTCTTCCCTGACTTTCTCGAATCCGGGTTTTCCACCGATCGGCAACGCGCCGATTTCGTGCTGGAGCAGCTCACCCCACCCATCCCTGAGCCCACCACCGGAAGCGAATCGCCATGATCGAGAATCTCGATCCCACCATGGTCGACTGGGCCCGGGCACAATTCGCCCTGACGGCCATGTACCACTGGATCTTCGTGCCCCTGACCCTCGGCCTCACCTGGTTCATCGCCTACTGCCACACCATCTCCTACCGGACCGGCAACGAGGAGTGGAAGAGGCTGACCCGATTCTGGATGCGTCTCTTCGCCGTGAACTTCGCCGTGGGCGTGGCCACCGGCATCATCCTGGAGTTCGAGTTCGGCACCAACTGGTCCAACTATTCCTGGATGGTGGGAGACATCTTCGGCGCGCCCCTCGCCATCGAGGGACTGTTCGCCTTCTTCCTCGAATCCACCTTCTTTGCCGTGATGTTCTTCGGCTGGGACCGTGTCTCGCGGAGGTTCCACCTGGTCTCCACGTGGATGGTGGCCCTCGGCTCCAACTTGTCGGCCGTCTGGATCCTGGTCGCCAACGCGTGGATGCAGCACCCGGCGGGTCAGGAGTTCAACCCCGACACCGCCCGGTTCGAAATGAACTCTTTCCGGGATATCGTGTTCTCCCCGGTCGCGGTGGCCAAATTCACCCACACCGCGAGTTCCTCCATGGTGCTGTCGGCCTTCTTCGTGATCTCGGTCTCCTCGTGGTATCTCCTGAAGGGTCGGCACCGGACCATGGCCCGGCGTTCCATCGTCCTGGCCTCGGTGTTCTGTCTGCTTTCCTCCTTGTTCGTGATCTTCACGGGCGACCAGTCCGCCTACGCCGTAGCCCAGAAACAGCCCATGAAACTGGCTGCCTGCGAGGGTCTGTTGCGCGGACAGACGGGGGCCGACCTCATCGCCATCGGGGTGGTGAAGGACGACCACGACATCAGAGACGACAAGCAGGTCACACGGCTCAATATCGGCATTCCCGAACTCCTGTCCTACCTCGCCAACCGCAACTTCAAGTCCTTCGTGCCGGGTGTCCGCGACATGGTGTACGGCAACCCCGAACAGAACCTCCTGGGCGCCAAGCAGAAGATGGTCAAGGGGCGGACGGCCCTGGCCGCCCTCGCCGCATACAGGTCCGACCGGCAGGCCGGGGACGAGGCGGGGGCCGCGGCCGCCCGGGACACCTTGAGGGCCAACCAGGACTACATCGGCTATGGCTACCTGGAAAAACCGGAGGACGCCGTTCCCCCCATCGCCCTGTCGTTCTACTCGTTCCACTTCATGGTCATCCTGGGCACCCTGTTCCCGGTTGTGTCCGTGCTGTTCCTGCTCGTCGCCTGGCGGAACACGTTCGAGAAGCACCGCGGGCTGCTGCGGGTGGGGACGATCCTGCTCATCCCCGGAATGATCGCCCACTGGCTCGGCTGGATCGTTGCCGAAGTCGGACGGCAGCCGTGGGCCATCCAGGACCTGCTGCCGGTGAACGTGGCGGCCACCCGCCTGTCCAGCGGTTCGGTCCGGGCCACGTTCTTTCTGTTCCTGTTCCTGTTCACGGTGCTGCTGATCGCGGAAGTCGGGATCATGCTCAAGCAGATCTCCATCGGACCGGAGGAGGGATGACATGATCGGCTCGCTGGAATACTCGACCCTGCAGGGACTGTGGTGGCTGCTTTGTTCGATCGTCGGTGCCCTGTTCCTGTGTCTGAATTTCGTCCAGGGCGGCCAGAGCCTGTTGTGGACCGTACCGCGGACGGCCGAGGAGAAGTCCCTTTTCGTCAACTCCCTGGGGTTGAAATGGGAGCTGACCTTCACCACCCTGGTGACGTTCGGCGGGGCGTTATTCGCGGCTTTTCCCCTCTTCTACGCCACCTCGTTCGGCGGAGCCTACTGGATGTGGATCCTCATCCTGTTCACCTTCATCCTGCAGGCCGTCAGCTACGAATTCCGCAACAAGCCCCGCAACCTGCTGGGCGGACGGACCTACGAGCTGTTTATGCTGATCAACGGCACCCTGGGGGTCCTGCTCATCGGGACGGTGGTCGGGACCTTCTTCACCGGATCCGAGTTCACCCTCGACCAGTACAACGTGGTGGCCTGGGTCTCGCCCCTGCGCGGGATCGAGGCCGTCTTCGAGCCGTTCAACCTCGGCCTGGGACTGTTCATGGTCTTCCACGCGCGCACCCTCGGAGCCATGTACCTGCTGAACAACCTCGACCCGGGCAGCCAGGGGGACCTCGCCGACCGCCTGCGCCGGGCGACGGGCATCAACTTCATCGTGTCCCTGCCGTTCCTGATGTACGTCTTGGTCCGCCTGTTGCTGATGAAGGGTCACGAAGTCCGGGCCGAGGGCGCGATCGTCCTTGCGCCCCACAAGTACCTCGACAACCTGCTCGCCCATCCCGTCCTGCCGGTCATGCTGGCGGCCGGCCTGGCGCTGGTCGCATGGGGGGTGGGAAAGTCCGCGCGCAGCGCTTCGTTGCGCGGCATCTGGTTCGGTGGATTCGGCACGTTCCTGATCGGCCTGACGCTCCTGTTGTTGCCGGCCTACCACAACACCGCCTTCTATCCGTCCCGGACGGACCCCGCGTCCGGCCTCACCATCTTCAACGCATCGTCCAGCCGCTTCACCCTGACGGTCATGACCTACGTCGCCCTGTTCATCCCGTTGATCCTGGCCTATATCGCCTACGTCTGGCGCGCCATGGCTGGCAAGCGGGTCGGGGTCGATGATGTTCGCAATGAAGAGGCCTATTGAGGCCCGGAGAGGTTCCCCATGAACACCGTGATGCTGTTGGGCTGGCTGGTTCTGGTGGGGGTCTGTTACGGCCTGGGCAAGGCCGTCTTGGCCAAATTGGATCTGCTCTGAAACGACCCCGGGCCGACGGTCCGGGGTCTTCCGTTTCCTACCGTTGCCACTTGGACCCTGACCCGCGCGCCTTGCCGGACCGTGCCCGACTGCGCGCCGCTCGGGCCGAGGCCGACAGGCAGGCGGCCACCCGCGAAGAGTGCCAGGGGTGGTCCTCGTGGACGTCGAGTGAGCGGGACATCATGCGTTCGACCCCGCGCAGAAGAGGCACGTCCCCGATGGCGCAGAGCGACACGGCCACACCGGCGCGGCCGGCGCGGGCGGTGCGCCCGATGCGGTGGACGTAGTTTTCCGGGTCCGAGGGCAGGTCGAAATTGACCACGTGGGTGATGTCATCGACGTCGATGCCCCGGGCCATGAGGTCGGTGGCCACCAGCACGCTCACCTTGCCGCCGGTGAACGCCTCCAACGCCTGCTGGCGCTGGGCCTGGTTCTTGTTGGAATGGATCGCAGCGGCACGCACACCGTGACTCTGCAGATGTCGGGTGACCTGGATGGCCGCGATTTTGGTGCCCACGAAGACCAGGACCTTGCCGGCTTCCTGCTTCTTCACCATATCCAGCAGGAGGTCCTGCTTGTGGTGCTTGCGCACGAACATGACCTTCTGCTCGATGTTGTCGGCCACCGTGGCCGGCGGCGCCACCGAAATGATGTGGGCTTCGGTCTGGACGGTCGAGGCGAGGCTGCGCACGGCCGCGGTCATGGTGGCGGAAAACAGCAGGGTCTGTCGAGGTTTCGGCACATGCTCGGCGATCCAGCGCACGTCCGGCATGAATCCCATGTCCAGCATGCGGTCCGCCTCATCCAGAATCAGGAACTCCACGTCCTCGAGGCTCACCGCCTTCTGCTCCATCAGGTCGATGAGCCGACCCGGGGTGGCGATGACGACGTCGACGCCGTCGCGCATCTTCTGGATCTGCGGCCCCGAGGGAACGCCGCCCAGCACCACCACGGTGCGGATGCCCGTGTAGCGGCCATAGGCGCGGAAGTTCTCGTCGATCTGAACGGCCAGCTCCCGTGTCGGCGCGAGGATCAGCACCAGGGGTTTGTCGCCCTTGCGGGCGGATCGGGTGGCGATGTCGTCGATCAAGGGCAGGGCGAAGGCGGCGGTCTTGCCCGTGCCGGTTTGCGCGCAGGCAATCAGATCGTCCCCTGCCATGACCACGGGGATGGCCTCATGTTGGATGGGTGTGGGTTCTTCGTAACCGCAATCGGCCAAGGCCCGCAGAACGGGCTCGCTCAGCCCCAAGTCGGAAAAGGTCGGTGTGTTCATGGTTTCCTGTCTCGTCGATCCGGGATCCAGCAGCGTGATCCCGGTCGTGCGCAGGAGGCGGAGGGCCGAGAGGCATGCAGAAAATCGCGGTGGCTTATTGGGCGGCCCCCTGTGGGCCGCACGTGCTCAGTCTTTTTTCTAGGCCTCAAGATACGTCCAACTTATGATGCGGGCAACGGAATTCCCTTCACGGCGAAAGGTCCCCCATGCGCGCGCTCGCGATTCTGCTGGTCTTCTGCCTGGGGTGCGGTGTGTCCGGCTGCGCCGTCCGGCCCGCCCCCCGCCTGCAGAGCCCTCCCGTTTCCCGTGCGGATTTCCTGGCCCATCTGCACGACATTTCCGCCCTGGAGAACCCCGTCCGCCGCACGGCTGAACTCGACAGCCTCTGGGCAGGCCTGCAGGCTGCCGGTCGCATCCCCTTCGTGGCCGCCGACTCGGTGACTTTCCTCTTCCGGGGCCAGGCAGGCAGCGTAACCTTCACCGGAGACTTCGACGGCTGGAATCCCGAACCTCCCCACGCCCGCAGGATCCCGGGCACGGATTTGTGGATCCAGAACGAGGTCTTTCCCGGCGACGCCCGCCTGGACTACAAGATCGTGATCAATGGCGGGACCTGGCTGCTGGATCCCGCCAACCCCCGCACCCAGCGCGGCGGTTTCGGCGACAACTCCGAACTCCGCATGCCCGCCTACGTCCCATCGCCCTGGGTGGAACGCCAACCCGACGTCCCGCGGGGTTCGCTCACCGCCGCCGCCCTCACCAGCTCCAACCTCGGCTACACGGTGCAATACACCGTCTACACCCCGGCCGATTACGCGGACCTGGATTCCTTGCCGGTGATCTACGTGACCGACGGCCAGGAGTACGCCGACCCCCGCCTGGGCAGCATGGTCGAAGTTCTGGACAACCTCATCGCCGCCCACCGCCTCCGTCCCCTGCTGGCCGTGTTCATCGATCCGCGGGTGAACGGAAAAAACCTGCGTGCCGAGCAGGACATCCTGAACGAGAATTTCGTGGGCTTTGTGCGGGACGAACTGGTGCCCGTCATCGACGACCACTTCCGGACCGGCAAAGGGCGCATGGACCGGGGTATCCTGGGCACCTCATTGGGAGGCCTGAACGCCGCCTGGTTCGCGCTCAGGGCAGGCGACACCTTCGGCCGGATCGGAATCCAATCGCCGGCCTTCCAGGCGGGCGAAAGCCGCATCATCGGGCTCTGGGAACAGTCCCCCCCGGCGGACGTGGACATCTTCCTGACCTGGGGCACCCTTCACGACTTCGGGGAAGACACCCGGAAATTCTGTAACATGTTGAACAACAAAGAAATAAGCTACAGGAAATTGATCCTGAACGAAGGTCATTCCTGGGGCGCATGGCGGGCCCAACTGGACGACATCCTCACGGCTTTCTGGCCCGCCCCCTGACATATTTCTCAATCTAACCCGCGATCTTCCGATTCTTGAGAGGCCGAAATACCACAGGCCACTTTGAACACGGATCGGACCATGCAAACGCGTACGATCAATGCGAATGAGGAATCATCCCAGGCGGTAGCCCGCCTGGTCCTTGCGTCTTTGGCCGGGATTATCCTGGAGCTGAATTTCCTCAGACAGCATGGGTGGGAAGGATCAGTTCTCCCGCGCGAAGTCATTGCGTGCGCCCTCTACACCTGCGTCTCCCTCCCCTGGTTTCTCTGGGTGCGCCGCACGCCCGGTCGATACCGGTTCCGTTGCTATCTGTCCATGGTCTGCGATATCGCCTTGATCTCCTACTCCATGAATTTGGCCGGGGATCGCGGGACCCTCTTCTATCCTGTCTACCTGTGGGTCATCGTGGGCTACGGGCTACGCTACGGAATCCGTTACCTGGTAGCGGCCACCTGCGGGGGACTCGTCGGTTTCGGCACCGTGTTTTTGATCAACCCGTTCTGGCAGAGCGAATATGGGATCGGCCTGGGTTTGCTGGTGGGCATGGTGGCCCTGCCCCTGTTCTTCGTTCGCGTTCTGCGCCGGACCCACGATCTGAACCGGCGCCTGGATCGGGAGCTGGATCGCTCCCTGGCGGCCGAAAAAGCCAAGGGCGATTTCCTGGCGAACATGAGCCACGAGATCCGCACACCCATGAACGGGATCATCGGCGTGGCCGAAATCCTGGCCGACACCGCGCTGGAGCCCGAGCAGCGGGAATACGTGGACATCATCCACCGTTCATCCGGCTCCCTCCTCAAGATCATCAACGACATCCTGGATTTCTCCAAACTCGGCTCCGGCAAGATGACCATGGAGTCCATCCCCATGGACCTTCCGGCCACGCTTGAGGACGTGATCCAGTTGATGACGCCCACCGCCCAGGACCGGGGGATAGCCCTGGAGTTCGCCTATCACGCCGACCTGCCGCGGACCTTCGTGGGTGACCCCACGCGCATCCGCCAGATCGCCTACAATCTGGTGGGCAACGCCCTCAAGTTTACCTCTGAGGGGTCGGTGCAACTGGCCTGCAACCCCGGGGCGGGAGGGCCCGGCAACCTGGTGATGACCGTGGTCGATACCGGCATCGGGATTCCGGCCAACCGCCTGGAAACCATTTTCGTGGAATTCGAGCAGGCCGAACAGGACACCGCACGTCGCTACGGCGGCACCGGGCTGGGTCTGGCCATATGCCGAAGCCTCGCCAGGCTCATGGGGGGAGACGTCACGGTGACGTCGGTCCAGGGCCACGGCACGACCTTCACCGTCGAGATCCAACTCGAGATCGCCCAGGAGATCGAGCCCGCCCTAGAGGCCGAGACCGTTGATCAGGACTACGGCCTGTCCGCCTTGGTGGCCGAGGACAACTCGGTCAATCAGCTCGTGGCCCGCAAGACCCTGGCCCGGGTGGGCATCGAGGCCGACATGACGAACAACGGCCGCGAAGCCCTGGATATGCTGATCAACAAGAGATATGACCTGATCTTCATGGATATGCGAATGCCGGTCATGGACGGCTTGGAGGCCACCATGACCATCCGGAACCTGCCGGGCGCACCGGGGGAAATCCCCATCATCGGTTTGACGGCCGACGCCTCGGCCGAGGCGGCCCAGCGCTGCCTGGACGCCGGCATGAATGCCTGTCTGCTCAAGCCGATCAACCGGGAACAACTGTGCGCTACGGTCGACGAGGTTTTGGCAACCAGTCCGGTCACTTGACCAGGATCATTTTCCCCACACGGGTCTCGTTCCCCACCGACAGGCGATAGTAGTAGGTGCCCGCAGGGACCTGGCGCCCGGCGGCGTCGCGGCCGCGCCAAACCAATTGGTGTGCACCGGCCGGATAGGGGCCGGAGGCCAGCCGGGCGACACGGCGACCGGCGAGATCGAAGACGGACAGGTCGATGGAACCGGGCTCGCCCAGCTCGAAGGCAATGGTCGTACTCGGATTGAAGGGGTTGGGGAAGGCTTCGGCCAGTTCGGGGCCCGCGGGTTTGGCGGTTTTTTCCGCCTGCCCCGCGTCCGCCAGGGATTTCCCGGCAGGTTCGGTGACCGACAGGATCTGGTCCACGGAGACATCGTAGAGCCGGGAAACGAATCCACTGGGCCAGTTCACGACCAGGCTGTCAACCACCGCGTTCTGAGCCAGACCGAAATGCAGGCGCGTGTGGTTCTGGCAATACTTGTGCATGCCGCCGTTCTGCTCCCGCAGCTGGCCGACGCCGCCGGCGTAGGCGAACAACCGCGCGCCGATGCCGTCCCGGTTGGAAACCGTGCCGACCAGGTCGACCTCCAGCCAGTGGTTCGGAGGATTCTGCCTGGTCCCCGCCAGGTTGCGGAAGAGCTGGTCGGGTCCGCTGCCGAAATCCCCGTATTCATCGCCGTTGGTGACCCACAGTTCCAGGAATCCGTCGCGGTCGTAATCGGCCAGGGCCACGCTTTCGCCCTCGCCCCGCTTCGACCCGGACGCGCCGCCTGCGTTAGTCACTTCGAGGAAGGTGCCGTCACCCTGGTTGCGGTAAAGGATGTTCGGCAGGTTCGCCACCGGCCCCGTGCTGACCAGATAGATGTCCAGGTCCATGTCGTTGTCGAAATCGCCCGCCACCACCGAACCGCAGGCGGTCAGCTTGGGCAACAGGGTGGTGACGTAACCGCCGTCACCCGAGAGCACCACGTAATCCTGGCTGTAGGGGGCGAACTGCCTGAATCCACGGGTGGCAACCACGGCCACCGGCGAAGTGGAGGTGACGCGGCCGTTCCAGGTCTCGGCGTCGGGCAGAGGCGTCCCCAGGGTCCACTGACCAAGGTCGGGATCGTATCCCACGAAGATGGCTTCCGGCTGGGAGGTGTCGGCAGGGGCGATTCCCCAGGTCCAGGTCGAATCGGGATCCAGGGTGAAGTTCAGATCGTCCGGATGCACCCCGCCCGCACCGATAAAGATGTGCTGCCGAGAGAGCCAGGGATGGGGATACAAAGCGAAGGACACCGGACCGGAGGCGGTGAAGTCGAAGCCCATGGGCCCGCTGTAGATTCGCAGGGTGAAGGCGAGTTCCTGATCGGAAACCTGGTAGACGTCCGACCCTCCCTTGTCCCCGGTCAGGAAGAAGTCGGGAATCATGTCCCCGTTCAGGTCGGCGACTGCGGCATCGGTGATCTGCCAGCGGATATCCACCGGGAGACCGGGGACCTGGTCGGTGATGTCGGTCAGGACCGGCTTGGTAATATCGAAGATGACCGACGGGAATGGGTACCCAGGCAGCATCAAGTCCAGACGTCCGTCGCCCGAAACGTCGCTCAACATGGCGAAGTTGGAACCGTTCTCCGGGAGAAAACCGATCTGGGCTCCCACGTCTCGGAAGCTGGAGCCCTCATTGAGGAAAACCGTATTCGGGGGGTTGGTGATGTACCGTCGCCGGTTGCACAGGATGGCGTCGAGGCGGGAGTCGCCGTTCCCGTCGAACCACAGCGGCGTGTATCCGCTGGCATCGGGGTACTCCAGGCCGAGGGCGGCGGCGGACTCGACAAACACCCCGCCCTGGTTGATGTAGGCCCGGTTGGGATGGCTGCCTTCGCCGAAGGCGGCGCCCACCAGCTCCAGGAGATCCTGGTCGCCGTCGTTGTCCGCGTCGCCCCATGCCGCGCCGTGGGTATCGAGGCCCGGGCTGTCGGACCACACCTGCAGGATGATGTCGGTGAAGGTCCCGTCGCCGTTGTTCAACCAGAGGCTGGGCTGGAAGTTGTGGTTGCAGGCCCACAGATCGGGCCAACCGTCACCGTTGAAATCTCCCCAGGAAACCCCCTTGGAGACACCCACATGGTCGATGCCGGCCTGGGCGGAGACATCCTCGAATACGGTCAGGGCCCGGACCGAAACCGGCGCCAAGGCCGCCATGGCCACCGCGCCCAAAAGCCCCAGAATGGCGAATCTCGTGGCTCTGCCGAGGTCAATCATTTACCACCCATACCCGCGTTCATCACTGTCGGTTTCCTCAGCGCGCCAAGGTCACGCGCTGCAGACGGGATTGATCCCCTGCGGTCAAGCGCAGGAAATAAACACCCGAAGAGGAGGGCCGCCCCCCCTCGTCACGCCCATGCCACGTCAGATCGTGGGACCCGGCGGAGAAGGTCTGGCCCGCGGCCAAGGACCGGACCCTGTGGCCGGCCAGGTCGAAGATTTCCAGGGTGACAGGAGCAGCCTCATCCAGGCTGAAACTGATGGCTGTGGTGGGATTGAAGGGGTTGGGAGAGCTGGAAAAGCCGGTAATGCCTTGGGGAGCCTTCAGCGGTTCCATTGGGGCGAGGTTGCGGGGATAGAGATCCTTCGCATCGAGGCCGAAATCGACGAGGGGACGCGAACTCTTGACCGCCCAGGGTTCGGAGTTCTTGCTCCCGGTAGCGGGGAACCCGTCGAAGTCGTAGACCGCACCCATGACCGCATAACCGGACGTGTCGTTGTTGTTGCTTTCCCAGATCACGGCCAGGTGGGTGTTGCCCCCCGATTCCACCATTCCCAGAGCGGGGCGCCGCTGGATGCCGTTCTTGGTGGTGTTGACAATTTCCGGAGCAGACAGCAGTTCGTTGCCCTGGTCGTCATAAGCCATCAGATAGACGTTGTCGGAGCCGTTGGCGGGTTCGATCCTGGTCCAGCCCAGCATCATGCCGCCGCTTTCGCTGAGCAGGCCGTGGGCACGGTGTTGTTCGTATTCCGCGTTTCCGGGAGGATCGATCAGAGCCCCCCAGGTGTCGGTCCCAGCGGTGTATTTTCGCGTATGGATATCATACAGGCCATCGGCGAGGTTGAATTCCTGCCACACCACCAGAATGTCCCCCTGTCCATTCATGTCCACCATGGGACGACCCTGGTGCACACCGGAATCCGCCGGGCTGATTCCGAATTCGTCCTCCAACACCATGCCGTAGGGGTCGAACCTCCGGCCCACGAGTTCAGCCCACTCCCCGTCGGTCGTGTGCCATTTCTTCCAAGAGGCGAAAGCCGTCACTTGGCCATCGACTTCCTGAACCACGATGTCGGGGGTGCCGGTGGCCTCAAACGGCGGCAGGTCGGAAGGTGTCTGGTTGATCTGGGTTCGGGCGGTCAAGGGGTTTCCGGCAGGATCAAACATCTGCACGAAGTAGTTGATCAAGGACTTCCCGGACGCGCCGTGATCCCAGATCAGGAGAAAATCCCCGTTGGGGAGCATGGCGGCATCAGGCCGGCAGCGCAGGACCGACGGATCCTGGTCCGGATTGACCACGAACTCGATCTGGGTCTGATGGCTTGCCGAAGAGTAGATCTTGGCATAGATGTCGGTCAGGTCGCCGGTCTCGGAATTCGGCCAAACGACCACCCAGTTCGCCCCCCCCCCTGTGGCCACGTCGGGAGAGTACTGAGAGCCGGCGATTACCAGCCTGTTGACGAGGAACTCCTTCGTCCAGGGTTGACCGTCGGCATAAAACGCCCTGGCCTTGATATCGGTCCAGTTGGCAAAATGGGAATTCCAGGTCACCAGGAACAATCCCTGGTCGTCCATGTCCACGGTGGCGTGGTGCTGTCCGTCCCAGGTGTAGGTATTCACCCGGAATTGGGGTTGGACCGTCGTCAACGCGAAGGGAGCTGACCAGGCCGCGGTGCCCAGAAAGGGCGCCAAGCAAAGAAATGCCCCAAGGAGAGGGCGCCAAGCCCCCATTCTTTCGGCGCCGAATACCCGTAACCAATAATTCATGATGACCCAATCCATGATGATCCCTCGGCCCCCCCGAACACCTATGGGAAAAGCTGAAATTGACTCCCCCAATCATCGGCTGATTATAGCAGAAACCTGAGGTGTAAACCAATAACAAAAGGGGTGTAACTTGATAAAATTTATGTATTTCGACTTTTATTTATCAAAATATGCTGGATTCCTCATGTTCAAGGGCGGTCCATTATGATTGATTCCTGTTACCATATCATTTCAACAGCCCCACCTTGATCTGCCGCGATGCCCCTCCCGCAGCGACCCGAACAAGATACGTTCCCGACCCCACCGGCCTGCCTCCAGCGTCCCGGCCGTCCCACCGGACCTGATGTCGACCGGCATCCTGCACCTCGTCTCGCAACCGAGCCAGCCGTCGTCCCTGCAGGTCGAAGACATCCAACCGCACCCGCGTCCGTTCGGGAAGGTGGTAGGTGATGACCGTATCGGGGTTGAAAGGGTTGGGGACGTTCTGTCCCAACATCAGGCCCATTCCCGGCACCTGGCGTCCCCCCGGATCCACCGCCGAAGCCCCCGTGAAGACATAGAAACGGGCTCCATGACCCTCAAGAGCCAAACCGGAGATGGCATTTTCTGCGGTCACGGTGGCCACCACGGTATCGGTGGGATCCAAGAGATCGCTCAGCGGATAATTTCCTGGAACGAGGGACCCAAGACCCGAGACGGTCAGGCCGGAAACGGGAGTGCCCGACAGGTTCACCAGGCACAGGACCGTCTGCAGGGAATCGGCCCGCAGGAACGCCGACACCGCCGGGTCGGAACCGGACAACGCCGTGAAATTGCCCCGCCTGAGAGCCGAGGAACCGTTTCGGGCGTGGACCAGCTTCCGGTACCAGATCAGCAGGGAGGTGGGGGCGGTGTCCTCGTCCTGGACATTGTACTGCTGCGCCCCCGCGCCCACGGGTTCCCAGGGGGTACCGGTGGTGAAGCCCACCTTGGCGGAACCGTTCCACTGCATGGGCGCCCGCTTGTTGGGGTCATATCCCGTACCCTGCATGCCGATCTCTTCCCCGTAGTAAAGGAAGGGCACACCTGGCAGGGAGAGATACAACGCGGCGGCCGCCCGCGCCTTGCCCTCGTCCAGTCCGACCGCGTTGAACGAACGATCCTGGTCGTGGTTGGTCAGGAAAGTGGCGAATTGCAGGTAGGGGTAGAGGTTGTAGACCTGGGAGGTCTGGGAGTCCAAGCCGGACGCATCTCCCGAGTTCACCCCATCCAGCAGGGCGTAGGACAACTCGAACTCGAAACAGAGGTCGAGGCGGTCGCTGGTGACATACCGCACGACGGTGTTGCTGCCCGTCCAAGCCTCGCCCACGGTCAGCGCCTCGGGGCTGGTCGCCCGCACCTGCGCGCCGAAATCCTGCCAGAACTGAAGGGTACCCGGGGTGGTCTGCAGCTGCCCCGGGTCTTCGTCGATGTAGAGCACGGCGTCGAGGCGGAACCCGTCCACCCCGATGGTCTCCAGCCACCAGTTCGCCGAAGCGAACATGGCCTCCTTCACCGCCGGGGTGTCGTAGTTCAGATCGGGCATCCCACCGCCGAACAGGCCGTAGTAGTAACCCGACGAATCCCAGTGCCAGACGTTCTGACCCCAGGGCCCGTTCTCTCCAGGATCGGAGGCCGACCAGCGGAAGAAGTCACGGTATTGGGGGTCGCCCTGCCGTGCGGACTGGAACCAGGGATGCTCGTTCGAGCAGTGGTTCATCACGAAATCGATGATCACCTTGATCCCGCGCGCGTGGGCGGCGGCCAGGAAGGCCTCGAAATCCGCGAGGGTGCCGTAATCGGGGTTGATGGACAGATAGTCGACCGAATCGTAACCGTGGTAGCTGGGCGAATCGTTGATGGGCATGAGCCAGATGCCGGTGATCCCCAGATCGGTGTCGGTGTCCGAATCGCCGTCGTTGAGGTAGTCGAGTTGCGAGGTCAAACCGACCAGGTCGCCGATTCCGTCGCCGTCGCTGTCCTTGAAGCTGCGCACGAAGATCTCATAGAAGACCGTGTCGTTCCACCAGCGCGAGGTTCCGATCTTGGCCGGGAGGTCGTTGTACCACACGTCGATGAAATTATCGGCGGCCTGGACGGTGTAGACCCGGTTGTTGCCGACGCCGGGAAATTCCTCGGTGCCGTCCCACTGGCCGTTGATGCGGAACTTGTACTCGATATAATCACCGGCGGTGAATCCGCCCACATCGACGGTGTAGACCGAATCGCCGTCGGCGTCAGCCAGGAGGATGAGCGGGCTGTCGCCCCAGCCGTTGAAGGTGCCGGCCAGATCCACGAAGTCCACCGCCGGATCGAAGTACCCCAGCAACACCTGCCGGGACATGTGGACTTGGAAGGTGATCGACACGGCCTGCGCACCGACTGCCGCCACCAACGAAAGCAGCATGATGCTCAACACGAGGATCGTCGAGAGCCGGATGCGGGGCATGGAGATGCTCTCTTGCGCTCGGGTAGATACGAATGAATGGGTACATTATATCACGAATCCGGGGCCATCACCCATTGTCCCCCGCGCCGATTCCCGGTAACCTGAAAATGCGCCCATCACCCTTGCCGGTCATCCTGGAGGGAAACCCGGACGAAAGGTGAATCCCCTGCTCAAGGAAATCCACGGTCATATGGTCGACGAGTTGCAACAGAACGCCCGCACCAACACGGTGTTCGTTGTCGCGGCGGTGCTGTTCAACCTGGTGGTTCTGGGCATCAACTGGGGAGTGGCATCCGAGGCTGCCAAAAACCAGGCATCCGGAGACGACGACCTGATTCTGTTCCTGATGATCCTGGGGACGATCCTGATCAACGCCTTCGCCGTCCGGGCCCTGCTGGCCGGGCGCTCGGCCCGCCAGAAACTGGTGACCGGTCTGACACAGATGTACCAGGACAACGAGGTCGCGAAATACTACAGCCCCGACCTTCTCGAATCCTACCGCGCCCGGTACTCGCTCTTCATCCTGGTCCTGATGGTGTTGGGCGCCATCGCCATCGTCGTGCCGTTGATCGCGCGTTTCATGGGGTAGTTTCCCGGGGCTCGACGACCTTCGTGCGCGGATGCCGCAAAGCCCGCAGGGAGCCGGCGAAAGCCGTGGCGTAGCTGTTGGCCAGCAGATAGTACGTCGGCAGCACGAGCAGGGTCAGCAGCGTGCTGGAGGCCAGGCCGCCGATGATGGCCCACGCCATGGGATAGTATTCGGCGTCGCCGATGTGGGCCCCGTGAAAGACCGCCAACGGCAACAGACCCAGGATGGTGGTGCCGGCGGTCATCAGGATGGGGCGCAACCGTTCGCCGCAGGCGATCAGCAGGGCCTCGTGGATGTCCTCGCCCAGGCGGCGGCGATGGTTCACGTGATCGATCAGCACGATGCCGTTGTTCACCACGATGCCGATTAGAATCACCATCCCGATCATGGCCATGAGGTTGAAGGGCGACCCGGTGGCCATCATCACCCAGAACACGCCGATGGAGGCGAAGGGAACGCAGGCCATCACCACCAGCGGGTGCAGCAGCGATTCGAACAGGCTGGCCATCACGAAGAAGACGCAGAACAGGGCCAAAATCATGTTCATGCCCATCTCGCTCTGCTGCTGACGGGAGCGGACGATCTGGGAGCCGAAACTCCAGCCGTACCCCAAAGGCATCTCGATCTGGTCCAGGAGGATCCGGATGTCCTTCAGGGCGTCATCCAGTTTTTCCCCCTCGTAGGAACCCCGGAACGTGAGGCCCGACTTGCGGTTCACGCGGTGGATGCGCTGCGGGCTGTTGACGATCTGAAAATCGGCCACCTGCTCCAACCGCACCGGGCGCCCGCTGAATTCGCCCACCGTCAGAAGAGCCAGATTCTCGATGGACTCCTGGTCGCTGGGATCCAGCGAGACCACCATGTCCACTTCCTTGGCCCCGGTGTTCAGGCGCGGCAACTGGACTCCCCGATAGGTCAGGCCCATGATCTGCGAGATGGTCGAGGCGTTGATTCCGAGCCGTCCCGACGACTCCTGGTCCACCAGGATCTGGATCTCCTTCTGGCCACCGTCCGCATCGCTGCGCAAATCGGAAACGCCGTCGAGCGCGGACAGCTGACGCTTCACGACATCCGAAAGGTCGTAGAGCAATTCGGTGTCCTCGCCGTAGAGGGTTACCTCAAAACCTTTTACCCCGCTGCCGGATCCTTCTTCGTCCCCGAACATGTAGGTCAGGCCCGCCTGCACGGGCAGGTTCTTCCGCAGATCCTCCCGGACATCGGTGTAGAATTCCTCGGAAATCACGCCCTTGTTGAAAAATAGGGCAATCCCTCCACCGTTGGCCGTGTAATAGGAGTAGATGTCCCGCAGTTCGAGTTCTTCGCGCCGGGTTTCGAGATAGGTTTCGGCCTTTTCGACCGCGGCGAGCGAGCGCCACTTGTCCACGTTGTCGCCGAAACGAAACTGGATGTACAGGTTCTCGCGCCGGAGGCCTTCGTCGCCCATCGGGTCGGGCTTGAACCCGGTGACCTTCATCATGCCCACCGTGAACGCCAGCACTGCGGGGATGATCAGCAGGATGGTCACCAAGGGATGCCGGATGGCGGTCCAGCGCAGGGTGCTCACGTAACGGGTGCGCAACCGGGAAACCCAGCCGTTTTCCTCCGTGAAACCGCCCGCCCCGGCCATGCGCACCGACAGGGCCGGGATCACCGACAGACTCACCAGCAGGGACAGGATCAGGGTGATGCTGATGGTCACCCCGACCTCGCCCAGCCACACAGCCATCTCGTCGGACTTGCTGACGACGATGGGCGCGAAAACGATGACCGTGGTCAGGGTGGAAGCGGTGATCGCCCGGGCCACTTCGCGGGTTCCCCGCAGGGCGGCGGCCACGGGCCGATAGCCTTCGCGCTGCTTGCGGTGGATCGACTCCAGCACGACCACCGCGTTGTCCACGAGCATGCCCACACCGAGCATCAGGCCCATCATCGACAGCACGTTCAGGCTGCGGCCGGCAAGGAACATGTAGATGGTCGTGCCCAGGATCGACAGGGGGATGGCGATGGAAATCACCAGGGTCATGCCCAGCCGGCGCAGGAACACGATCAGGATCACGATGGCCAGCACCGAACCCAGCATCCCTCCCTGGAGCAGGGACCGCAACGAATCGGTGATCTGTTCGGACTGGTCGAAGAAGGTGAAACTGCTGATTCCCTGGAGCGCGGGGTCCTGGTTGATGCGGTCGAGTTCGTTCCTGATCGCCCGACAGACCTCGACCGTGTTGTAGCCCGAGGCCTTCTGGATCCAGAAGGCGATGGCCGGTTCACCGTTCAGGTGGCGCCCGTAGCTCAGGCCGGGCGCGCCGTAGATCACATCGGCCACATCCCGCAGCCGCAGGCCCCGCTCGTTGATGGGCAGTTCGCGCAGGTCCTCCACTCCGTCGATGCCGCTGACCGTCCGCACGCTGTAGCGCAGACCCCGGTCCGTGACCTCCCCCACGCTCAGCTCGACGTTGGCGGCCGACAGCTCGTCGAACAGGTGACCGATATCCACGCCGTGTTCCATGATGCGGTCGAAGTCCAGATAGATGGACACCTGGGTGGGCAGGACGCCGTCGATGTTCACCCGCCCGACACCGGGAATGCGTTGCAGGGGGGCGATGATCTTCTGGTCGAGCAGATCCCAGCTCTCGGAGAGGTCGCGACCATTTGCGGCGATGCGCCCTTCCATGATGGGAATGTCGCTGGTGTTGAAGGTCAACAGGAGGATGCGGCGCACGTCCGGGGGCAGGTCGCCGCGGATCTGGTCGATCTTGTTCTTCACTTCCATGCGCAGCATGTTGACATCGCGACCGAAAGCGAAGTTGACGCCGATGAAGGCCTGGTCGGTGTCGCTGTAGCTGTTGATTTCATCAACGCCGCCCAGGGTGGCGAGAATCTCCTCGATGGGCGCGACGATTTCCTTTTCGACCTGGCTCGGGATCCCGTTGGGATAGGGCACGAACACCCCGATGAACGGCATTTCCATGCGGGGCAGGAAGTCGAGACGCAGTTTCCAGATGGAGGCGCCGCCGAGCAACAGCACCGTGGCCAGGATCATGGCCAGGGTCACCGGGCGTCGCAGGGAGAGACGGGTCAACCACATCTCAGTCCCTCCGGCCCGGCGTGACCAGGGTGTAGACCACCGGCACCACCACCAGGGTCAGCAGGGTCGACAGCATCAAGCCGCTGATCACGGTCACCGCCAGCGGCATGCGCAACTCGGAGCCCTCGCCCAGGCCGGCGGCCATGGGGGCGAGGCCGAGCACCGTGGTCGTGGTGGTCATCAGGATGGGCCGGAATCTTTCGCCGGCGGCCTCGGTCACCGCGGCATCCAGTTCCATCCCGCGACGACGCAACTGGTTGATGCGGTCGACCAGGACGATCCCGTTGTTCACCACGATCCCCGCCAGCATGATGGCGCCGATCACCGCGATGACGCTGATCGGCAGGGCCGTCAGCTTGAGCCCGTAGATCGCCCCGACCAGGGCCAACGGCACGGTGAACATGATGATCAGCGGATAGAGGAACGATTCGAACTGGGCCGCCATCACCAGGTAGACCAGGAACACGGCCAGCAGGATGGCCATCTGCAGGGACCGGAACGAGTTCTTCATCTCGCTGTTCTGTCCGCCCAATTCCCAGGAGGTGCTGGCCGGCAGGGAGACGCCCCGGAGCCGGGCCTGGATCTCCTTGTTCACGCTGCCCAGATCGACCCCCGCGGGATTGGCCGTCACCACGGCCACGCGCCGACTGCCGAGCCGGTGAATCTCCGACGGACCGCGCGCGATATCCATGGTCGCCACCGCGCCCAGGGGCACGGGAACGCCATCGCTTTCGGCCACGATGAGGTCACCGATGGCCTGGACGTTATTGCGTTGCTCGTCCATGTTCATCACCCGGATATCGATGTGCCGCTCGCGGTCGCGCAGGCGGCTGGCGACGGTGCCGCGCACCTTGCCCCGCACCACTTCACTGACCGTGGCCAGGTTCAGACCCCAATGGTTGAGCTTGTCCCGGTCGAAACTGACGTGGATTTCCGGTGAGCCGGGCACCATCGCCAGTCGCACGTCCCGCAGGCCGTCGATTTTCCCCAGTTCCCCCGCCACCTGGTCGGAGACGGTCAGCAGGTCGTCGAGGTTGTAACCGAACACGTCCACCTCGACCGGGGCGTTGAACGAGAACAGCGACTGGCGACGGATCTCCATCGCCACTTCGGGATAGCGCGCCAGGACGGCGCGGACGCCATCGAGCACCCGGGCCTCCCGCTCGCTGGTGGCCTGGTCCAGTTTCACGTGGATCTCGGCGCGATTCTCCTTGCGGCGCTGGGTGGAAGACTGGCCGTCGTGGCTGACACCCACGTCGGCGGCCAGCAGATCGATGCCGTCCACCAGCAACAGTTTCTTCTCGATGGCTCCCACCACACGGTCGGTGCGGCTCAGGGGCGTCCCTTCGGGCATCTCCAGCGCCAGGGTGAATTCGCCCTGGGCCAGGGTCGGAATCAGTTCGGTGCCCAGGGTCGGGAAGATCAACACGGCTCCCGCTGCAATCAGGACCGCGACCAGCAGCACCGGGATCCTGTGCCTGAGCGAGGCGCCCAACAGCCCGTGGTAGGCCTCGGAAACGCGCGGCCAGGTCCGCTCGAAACTCCAGGTCAGGGGCGTCAACGCCTTGATCAGCAGGTAGCGCAGGACAGCGCCGAGCATCGTGATCAGCCAGACCAGCAGGGTCGGCAGGGCCAGAACCAGCGCCAGGGGCACCAGGCGGACCCAGCGCTTCCATCCCCGTCGATCGCCCACGACCTGCATCCAGTCCAGATAGCGGGAACCTCCACGGGGGACAACCGCACCGGACGTTTGTGAACCGCCACTGCGCCCGAAGGCCATGGCCATGGGCGTGAAACTCAGGGCCACCACCAGGGAGATGAGGAGGGAGAAGGTCACCGTCAGGGCCTGGTCGCGGAAGATCTGCCCGGCCACACCCACGACCACGAAGACGATGGGCACGAATACCGCCACCGTCGTCAGGGTGGAGGCCGTCACCGCGCCGGCAACCCCGCCGGCCCCGGTGATGGTGGACTCGATGATGTCCCCGCCGTCCTTTTCCTCGCGGCGCCGGTGAATGGCTTCCAGGACCACGATGGAGTTATCCACCAGCATCCCCACCCCGAGGGCCAGACCGCCCAGGGACATGACGTTGAGCGAAACCCCGCGCGTGTACATGAGGATGAAGGTGGCGATGATCGAGATGGGGATCGAGACGCCGATGATCAGGGTGCTGCGCAGGTCGCGCAGGAAGACGAAGAGGACCAGGACGGCCAACAACCCGCCAACCAGGGCGTTGTTGCGCACCTCGGCCACGGCCTTGGCGATGTACACCGACTGGTCGAAGAGCACCTCCATCTGCACACCCTCGGGCAGACGCTTCTTGAGGGTTTCGAGCTGGGTGGTGACCTTCTGCGCCAGGTCCACGATGTTGGCGTCGCCTTCCTTGAAGACGGCGATCTCCACGCTCTCGCGACCACCCACGTGGGTGATGGTCGTGCGCTCCCGATGGGTGCGGGTGATCTCGGCGACGTCCCGCAGGAAGATCGGCACGCCCCCGACCACATCCAGCGTCACCCCGCCGATATCATCGAGACTCTTGAAACGGCTCAGGGTGCGCACGATGTACTCGGCGTTGCGGTCGCGCAGCCGCCCCCCCGAAGCGTTGATGTTCTCCTGGGCCAGAACCTGGTTCACCCTGGTGATGGGGATTCCGTAGCTGGACAGACGATCCTCGTCGACCTCCACTCGGATCTCCTCCTCCAGCCCGCCGGCCACCTTGGCCGCGGCCACGCCCTGGAGGGATTCGATTTCGCGTTTGATGACCTCTTCGCTGATGTGCCGCATTTCGATCTGCGGCAACGATCCCCACAGCCCGATGCGCAGCACCGGGTCGAGAGCCGGATCGTATTTCAGGAGCACCGGCGGCGGCACCTCCAGGGGCAGCTGGACCAGGTCGATCTTTTCGCGCACGTCCAGCGCGGCGTAATCCATGTCCGTGTCCCAGCCGAATTCGAGGGTGATCTGGGACAGGCCCGACTGGCTGATGGAATGCACCTGGCGCAGCCCGGGCACCACCCCCACGGCCTCCTCGAGGGGGCGGGTCACGAGGTTTTCCACATCCACCGGAGCGGTGTTGGGAAATTCGGTCTGAATGGTCAGGCTGGGATAGCGGATCTCCGGCAGCAGACGCATGTCCAGCCGGCCCAGGGCCACGACCCCGAAAACGAGCGCAGCGGCTGTGGCCATCCAGATCGTAACGGGATGGGTTACGGCGTAGCGGATTGCCTTCACGTTCGGGACCCCCGGCTACTGTTCTTGGGCGCGCGCGAGGGGGCCGTCCAGGTCGGAGGTGCCTTGGGATTCGGGGTCGACGCTCCAGCCGACCTCGTCGGCATTGAGAACCTCGATCCGCGTGCCGTCGCGCAGGCCGCCCTGGCCCACCTGGACGACGAACCAACCATCTTCCAGACCGTCGAGAACCTCGACGTATCGTTCGTCATACAGCCCCGTGCGGATTTCGACCTTGCGCACGGTGTCGGCTTCGGCGACGAAGACGCTGCGCAGGCTACCTTCCTCGACGAGGGAAATCTTGGGCACGGCCAGGGCTTCGGCATGGCTGTCGGTGGTGATGCGGACCTTCACGAAGCCGCCGACACGGGCCCTTTGATCGTCATCCAGCCGCATGGTCACCCGCACCGTGCTGGTGGCCGGGTCGACCACCGGAGATACGCGCTCGACCTCCGCTTCGAGGGATTCGTCCAGGGCCTCCGGCTGGATCAGCACGCGCTGCCCGGCTTCGATCTTGCGGGCCACGGCTTCGGGCAGGTGGACCCGCAGGCGCAGGGGCGAGAAATCGGCGAGGGACAGCAGGGGTTCGGCCGCGTTGACCATTTGCCCGATCACGATCATGCGCTGGGTGATCTGGCCGTCGAAGGGCGCCACAATGCGCTTTTCCTCGAAAGCGATCCGCGCCAGGTCCCGCTCGGCCACGGCCTGGTCGTAGCGGGACTGGACGTCGTCGAATTCCTGGGTGCTGATCAGCTTTTCCTCGAGCATGGCATGGTTGCGGTCGAGTAGCCGCTGCTGGTCCTTCAGCTTCAACTCCGCCTGGCGCAACTGCACTTCTTCGCGATCGCTCTCGAGCGAGGCCAGAACCTGCCCCTTGTGGACCCAATCGCCCTCTTCCACGAACAGGGCGCCGATGCGCCCCTGGGTCTTGGACACCAGCGACACCAGCCTGTTCGCCTCGATCACGGAAGCCGCGCGGTAGTAGCTGTCGATCGCGCGTCGGGAGGCGAAGGCCAGCTCGACGGATACGGTGACTTCCTTTTCCTTGTCCTCTTTATCTCCACCATCAGCCTTTTGTTCGGCGACGGTGGTGGAATCGTCGGGTGCGCCTTCGCCGGGGTTGCCCTGGGCGAATCCGGGCAGCATGCCCGTTTTCCACAGCGCGCCCGCGCCGGCTACGACGATGACAAGGACAATGGCGATCAGAAGGCCCCTGCGGCTCTTGTGTTGACTCATGGGAATCGACCTCGCGGCTCGGTGACGGGTTGGCAAAGTGTCCGAAAAGAAGAGACGCAAGCGAGGACCAAAAGGTTTCATGCCGCGGCTCGACCTTGCGCCGAGCCGGCAATTCCCACCCCGTCAATGGAACTTGAAATACTGCAGGAAGTTAGTCGGACCCATCCGGATGGGGGCGATACAGGCCGTCGAAAACGATGGTGAATGTTTTTCCTTCATCGCGGGAATAATCCCAGACCTGACGCACCGTGCCGTCGGGATGGGGGGTCCAGGCGATGCGGTCGATGACGGCCGCTCCCTTGGAGAGCCGCGACCCGCTCATCACCATGCGTTCACCGTCGAATCCCCCCACCAGGTGCAACCGGGTGCCGGAGTTGTCCACCCACACCTGATGCCAACTCGTGTCCGAGGGGTCATAGTAATTGAAGGACTTGCCCTCGAAGGGACCCTTCACGCCGTGGTATTCCTCCAGTAGCGTGCATCCGCCCTGGATGATGGAGATGTGATTGAAGCCGACCTGCTCCCCTTTTTCGTACACATCCCACTTGCCGGCCCAGAAGTCGAACTGGCGCGCTTCCGGTTGATCGCAGGGTGCGGATTGGGCCCAAGACGGCATGAGGCCTCCCAAAACGAGAAAACAGACGGCGGCACGAAAGCCGAACCTGGCGTGCGTAGACATTGAGGTTCCCTTTCATGTCCTATCTGGTCGCTGGGAATATGATACGGACGCACCGGCGCCATGTCCAACTTCCGTGCGATGCGGAAATTCGGATCGGGTGTCGGGTATCATTTCACGAGAACCATGCGCCGCGTCTCGGCAAAATCCCCGGCCTGCAGGCGATACAGATACACACCCGCGGGGACCAAGCGGCCGGCTTCGTCGCGGCCGTTCCAGACCGCGTCGTGACGGCCGGGAGCCGTGGGTTCACGGTCCAGCAGAGTCCTGACTCGACGGCCGGCGAGGTCGTAGACCGCCAGGGTGACCGTGGCAGTCTGCTGCAAGTCGAAACCGATGGTCGTGGTCGGGTTGAAGGGATTGGGATAGCAAGGGTGCAGAACGGCGCCGGCCGCTTGGGCGTTCGGCACCGGGGAGGCCGCCAGGACCACGAAGGCGTTGACGTTGAATCCTCCGGTGGCCGGAACAAAACGCATGACCTGCGTCCCGGCATCCAGGTCGACCGTCGCGGTGACCGTGGTCCAGGTCTGCCAGCCCGTGGTCGCGGGCACGATGACCTGCCCCGTCTGGTCAACTCCGTCGAAGGCCAGGTGGAAGGCCCCGCCGGTCACCAGGGAGGACACGCGGGTTTCGATGGTGTACTGCCCCGCAAAGTGGATATCGACCGTGTACTCCATCCATTCGCCGGGGTTGAGCCAGCCGATGTTGTAGCCGCCGCCTGTATCGGAGCAGGCTTCGATGTCCACACCTTCACCGGGGCGGTACTGGCTGCCGTTGTTGAGGGGGTCCAGGTCGTGATAAGCCACCCCTTCGCCGCCGAAGTCGAAATCCTCGGCCTCGATCCGGGCGGGGAAAACGAAGGCGTTGCCGGGGTACGGCACCTGGCCGCAGCCCGCGCCCACGGTGATGTCCACCGAGTCGACGCTCGCGGCGCCCAGGTCGTCGATGGCCCGGACCTTCACGGTGTAGCACCCGTCGGGCACGGACATCCAGGTGAATGCGTAGGGTGAGCTGGAGTCGGATCCCAGCAGGGTGGCGTCGTCGTAGAATTCCACGGTGGCGATGGATCCGTCGGGGTCTGAGGCGGTGGCGGTGAACGTGACGTCACCCGCGGCCGGGTTGGCATCCCACTGGGGAGAGGTGACCGCCACCGTGGGGGCCAGGTTCGGGATGTCCTGGTACACCCGCACGTAGTCGATGAGGTACTGCTGGGGGAACGACGCGGTGACGCAGCCGGCGTTGGTGCAACCGGTGTACTCCCCGCCGACGGCGGCGTTGAGGATGATGGAGAAATCCTGGTCGAAGGGAGCGCGGGGATTGCTCGGGGCGCCCTCGGAATACCACTGGGCGCTGGTCCGCGTGCTGAACAGGGAACCGTCCACGTACCAGCGAATGGCATCGGGCTCCCATTCCACCGCGTAGATGTGGAAGTCGTCGGCAAAGCTGGCCCCGCCCAGCGTCGTGGAACTGGAGGTGCTGGTATTGGTCGGCCATTGGCCTCCGTAATGCAGGGCTCCGCCCACCGACGTCATGGCGTTGGCCGACTCCATGATGTCGATCTCTCCGCTGGCCGCCCAGCTGCCGTAGACGTCGTCCTGGGGCATCATCCAGAAGGCGGGCCACATGCCCCCGCCCACCGGGAGCTTGGCCCGCATCTCTATGCGCCCGTACAGGAACGACCGCTTGCCGCTGGTGGTGACCTTGCCGGAGGTGAAGCTGGCGCCGCCGTAGGATTCGGCCTTGGCGGTCAGGACCAGGTTGCCGCCTGCCACCGTCACGTTCTGGGACCGATAGTATTCCAGCTCGTTATTGCCCCAGCCGCACAGACTGGGACAGCCGGTGCCGATGTCCGCCGTCCAGTTGGTGGGATCCAGGGCCGTGCCGTTGAACTCGTCCGACCAGACCTGGGACCAGGTGGCGAAGGAGGGCGAAGCCAGGAGGCTCGCCACACACACAACCGCAAAAAAGCGGACGACCACGGATGACACTCGGGAAATCGGCACGGTTGTTCCTTCAATTGGGGGGATTGCTACCCCCTACAGTATACACTAAGTTCGGTAACCGAATCAAGTTTTCCTCAACCCGATCCGCGCTCCCCCGGCGAGAAGCCCTACCAGGCCGAAAAGGGATGGTTTACTAGGTTGGCGTTAAAATAGCGGGAATCACCGGAAACGTCCTCCCCTACCCAGTCCGGGGCGATGATGGCCTGTTCCTCGGCCTCGAGTTCACACTCGGCCAGGACGAGCCCTGCGTTGGCGCCGTGGAATTCGTCCACCTCCCAGACCAGCCCGGCATGGCTGACCCGGTAGCGCGTCTTCTCGATGAGAGGCTGTTCGCAGAGCTTCAGCAGCTCCTCCGCCTCCCGCGGCGGAATCGCATACTCGAATTCCGGTCGGGTCAGACCCACCGCAAGCCCCTTGATGGTCAGGTTTGCCCGCACCCCCATGATGCGCACCCGCACCACGCGCTCCGGGGCGCTGCTCAGGTAGCCCTGGCGACAGAGCTCGCCGCGTGCGCCCGCGCGCCAATCGTCGCCCCTGACCAGGAACTTGCGTTCGATTTCCCAACCCATGCCTTCACTCCTCGGTTCTTCCGGTCAGCGCACGTATCCCAGGCTGCGCAGGGCCTTTCCCGTGGCCGGGTCCACGGGATGGTCGGCGTGCATTCGCGGATATCGTCGAAGGTCTGCAGGGTCAGGTCGGGAAACCGGGCCGCCAGGATCTCCGCCGTCTCGCGCGCTCGGGCCATGGTGCTGGTTTGGAGGGATGTGAAGGAGACGGGGTAACCGCTCAGCCGGGCTGCCAGCAGCCGCGCCTGCTGACGTCCGAGGGCGACCAGGTCGCCCTCGTCGGGGGCATCCACCCCGTGGTCGTACTCGCCGTGCCGGATCAGCCACAGCGTCCGCGTGGGGTCGTCGTGGCTGGGGAGGACCGCACCCGACGGGGCGGCGGTCAGCAGCAAAAGGGTCACGGATACGAGAATGCGGCGCATGATTTCCTCCGGAATCCCAGACGGAGCGGTGACCCCCTCCAGGGTGGGTGGCCCTCGCAAAGGGAACTCAGATCACCCGCAAGGCCGCCACGGCCGCCAGAACCCAGCCGACCAGCAACAGGGTGCCGCCGAGGGGCACGAGGCTCGCACCCAGGCTGCGGTTTTCCGTCAGGGTCATCACATAGAGGCTCCCGCTGAATAGGACGATACCGGCCAGCATCACCCATCCGGCAAGGGTGGCAGACATGCCGGGCGAACGGGTGGCCAGGTAGGCCACCATTCCCAAGGCCAGGGCGTGGGTCAGGTGGTAGTGGGCGGCCGTCTCCCACCAGTCCAGACGGAGGGCCTTGTCCGGCAGACCGGCCAGCTTCTTGTGCAGGCCGTGGGCGCCGAACGCACCCAGGGCCACGGCCAGAAATCCGTTGATCGTCGCGGTGATCAGAAATACCCGTTCCATCGGTCCTGCTCTTTCGGAAGTGTGATGCGGCCGGATCCCCGGGTCAGACCAGGACGCCCCGCGTCCGCATCGCGCGCGAATACAGCACCAGCCCCAGGGACACCAGGAAGATCAAGATGGTGAACACGAATCCCGTGGCCCCCATGACCTCCATGCCGTTGGAGAAGCCGAAGCTGTAGATCGTTGGAAAAATCATGGCGACAAAGGAAGCCAAAAAGGCCGGAGCCGCCAGCCCTTTGCGCAACAGGAGCAGAACGCTGCCGGCGAGCCCGCCCCAGACGGCGATGGCCCACAGCGCGATGAACCAGACGGGAAAACCGTAGAAATAATCCAGCTGGGCCTGGTCGAATTGGGCCATGTAGGTCGCGTTCTGGGTCTCGGTCATGAGGTAATCGTAGGCCCCCATCAGATTCCAGAGCAGGGTGACGATTCCGATGACCCACAGATGCCTGGGAGCGGGTGCAGCCTTGGACATGATAGCCTCCGTTCGGTGGCGGTGCCCCTTGCGGGACGAGACGAGCCTCAGGGTGACTCCGGGAAAATACCACCGGATTTCTCCGGTGTATACAATCCGGCTGAGGCCGATCGTCAGGAGGGGGATTCCTGCGACATCACCACCGGATCCCCCACACCGACCATTCCTTCGCGCAGCACGCGCGCGTAGACGCGGGACCAACCCGGATGGTGCTTCTGGGAGATGCGGTTGGGTTTCTCATCGCGGAAGAAACCCTTGATGGTGGCGCAGGGGGTCGTGAATGAAGCGATCTCGATTTCCACCGTGCCGCCCAGCTTGATCCGACAACCCGGCACGACATCCTCCCAGGGCAGGCCGACCAGGGTGATGTTCTCTCCAGCGGCGCCGGGAAAGATCGGGTGCCCTTCGGTTTGCAGTTCGAGGATGCGTTCAAGGGAATAGAGGCACAGGGCCCGCTCGGGACCGCCGTGATGTTTCAAATCGGCCTGCTCGTCCGTGGTCGGTCCTTCAAGAGTGATCGCCGCGCGGGGAACGGCCAACTTTGGCACACCTCCGCGGGAGGTGCTGATCTGGAAAATGCGGGGATGTTGCACGGGTCCTCCTGGGTGACGATTGCCGGGAGGGCGCGGGGAATCCCCCGGCACCTTCTTACCATCAAACGCATTGTACGGGATCCCCTCCTCCACCGCCGCAGGAAACGGAATAGTCGGCTGAGGACTTCGCGTTGCCGGAATCCAAGATCATGATTAGGATTTTCAACATCAATCCATCCCGGTCCGGGCGACCGCGGAAACGGAAGGGGCCGTTGTGGAATCATTCCTGGAACATGTGAACATCACCGTCGGTGACCCGCAGGCTACGGCCGAACTGCTGTGTCGAATTTTCGGCTGGAAGATCCGTTGGTCCGGTCCGGCGATCCACGACGGGTTGACATACCATGTGGGCGGAGAAAACAGCTACATCGCCGTCTATTCCCTGGGGGGTTCCGGCGCGGCAGGCAACAGTTACGCCACTCTCGGGGGGCTCAATCACGTGGGCGTCGTGGTCGAGGATCTCGACGCCGTCGAAGCGAAGGTCAAGGCCACCGGCCTGACCCCCCACTCCCACGCAGACTACGATCCGGGTCGCCGATTCTATTTCGACGATCCGGACGGCATCGAATACGAAGTCGCTTCGTATTCCTGAAAGGAATCACCATGGCCACGGTATCGGTTGTCTACCACTCCGGAATGGGACACACGAAAGCGATGGCCGAGGCCGTCGCCAAGGGAGCCGGCGAAGTCGAAGGCGTCAAGGCTGAACTGCTGGCCATCGACCCGGCTGACATCACCGACGGACGGTTCACCAATAACGACATTCTTGAACGGATCGATGCGTCCGACGGCGTGATCTTCGGCTCTCCGACCTACATGGGCAGCGTGTCCGGCCAGATGGAGTGTTTCTTCGACGCGACAGCCGAGCGTTGGTACAAACGGGCCTGGGTGGACAAGGTCGGGGGGGCGTTTACCGTTTCCAGCGGCCCCAGCGGCGACAAGTTCAGCACCCTGGTGCGCATGGCCACTCTTGCCATGCAGCACGGCATGATCTGGGTCGGGCTCGACATGATCCCCGGCGGCGAGGGGCTCAACCGATTGAGCTTCTACTTCGGTGCAGGTGGTCAAGCCGGCCAGGAGCCGCCCGAGGAGGCCCCGAACGAGGCCGACAAGAAGACGGGCGAGGCGTTGGGACGGCGGGTGGCCGAGGTCGCCCGGAAGCTGAAAAGCGTCTGAGCAATCGGGAGCGGTTTCAGCCGAGGGGGCAATAGGCGCCCTCGACGACCAAGGCGAGCGCTGCGGCGAGCTGCTTCGATGTGAACGGCTTGGAGAGGTAGTGATCCATGCCCGCCTCGAGACCGATCTCGGCATCGCCCTTCATGGCCAGGGCGGTCAGGCCGATGATGGGTGTGTAGCGATCGGACCCCAATTCGGCAGCCCGGATTTTCCGCGTGGCTTCGAGCCCGTCCATGACGGGCATGTTGATGTCCATGAGGACCAGATCGATGTTTTCCTTCTCCAGGATCTCGACGGCCTGCAAGCCGTCCGGGACCACGACGGCCTCGTGTCCCAGCTTGGCGAGGATGCGGACGGCAACCTTCTGGTTCACCAGATTGTCTTCAGCCACGAGGATGCGTCGGCCGCCGATATCCAGTTCACCCCGGCAGACCGCCGAGGCCCGTTCCAGGACGTTGGATTCGGCTTCCTGCGCGGCCGCAAACCTCCCGGTGAAGTGGAAGGTGGACCCCCGCCCCTCTTCGCTCTCGACCCACAGGCGCCCCCCCATGGCGTTGGCGATCTGGGATGAAATCGCCAACCCGAGTCCCGTTCCCCCGTAGCGCCGGGTGGTCTCGCTGTCCGCCTGCACGAAAGGCTTCAGGATGTCTTGGATGCGGTCCGGCGCAATCCCGATCCCCGAATCGACAACCGTGAACTGGAGGAGCTCCGGCGCCTGGACCGACGCCGGTTTGACCTCCAACCTCACCTCGCCCTTTTCGGTGAATTTGAGGGCGTTTCCCAGGAGGTTCAGGATCACCTGGCGCAGACGAGTCTTGTCCCCGACGACCTTCCTGGGAACCGATGGCGCAACATGGACATGAAACTTCAACCCCTTTTCCCGAGCGCGGGGAGCCAGGAGGGCGATTACATCGTCGATCTGTTCCTGCACCTCAAAAGGCACGGCTTCCAGAACAAGGTGGCCCGATTCGATTTTTGAAAAATCCAGGATTTCGTTGATGATCTCCAGCAGCGCGTTCGCCGAATTCTGAACGATGCGCAGGCAATCGGCCTGGTCCTTGGTGGTCTCGCCGTCGAGCACCAGTTCGGTCATTCCGATGATGCCGTTCAGGGGAGTACGGATCTCGTGGCTCATGCTGGCAAGGAAGGCGCTCTTGTTGTGGTTGGCAGCCTCGGCGTTTTGCTTGGCCTCGTTCAGGGCTTCCGTTTTTCGCCTCACTTGATCCATGGAATAGCAAATGCTGTCGGCCATGTCGTTGAATACGCCCCCGAGCCGACCGATCTCATCTTCCGCCTCCACCTTGACGGACGTCTGGTAATTGCCGCGGGCCACTTCGTCGGCCATCGCCACCAACGCGGCCAAGGGACGCGTAATGGCCAGAACCTGGCGCCTGGAGGCCAAGGACAAAAACAGGAGGCACAATAATGTGGTCCCCGAAATTCCCCACAACCCTTGTTTGACGCGGGCGCGGGAAGACTCGAGGACCGCATCCATCTCATCTTCCTTGGCCTGGGCGATACTTGCTACCTCGTTGCTGATGCGGTTGTACTGGACCGTCAGGGTTCCCAGTTTGTCGAACAGATCCTCGCTCTCGGATCCCTCGATCATGAGTGGAACGGTTTCCCAGGCGATTTTTTGGTAGTCCGCGGCGGAAACACGCAGGTGGGCGATACGTTCCGGCGAACCATACCCGAGCCTTCCCCCCATTTCGATGGTCTGCTCCAAATCATCCCACTCCGCCTCCCCTGCCTCGTACTGGTCGAAATCGGACGCGGCGACGGCATCCTGCATATGCCGCTGAAGATGGAAAAGTGTTTGGTTCAGATTCCGGCCCCACGCCAGGGAGGGGTAGGCGTGTTCCTGGAGTTCTTCGACCATGATCCGGTTCGAGTGTTCGATTCTGGCGCCGACGGCGAAACACACGAAGAATCCGATTCCTGCCATTACGGGCAGGAGAGTCAAGCGGTGCTTGATCGAGAGCCGTTCGGTCACTTGTCTCTCCCCACGAGCGCAACCTGGCGGACCTTTTCGGTAAGGGTCGCGGTTGAGGACACGTAACCCACTGCGCCGGGGTTTCCTTCGATATACCGAATCACTTCCTCATCGGAAGGCCGGACCGGCGGCGGGGTATCCCGTCCCGCAAAGATCCGCTGCTGCCAGAAGCGTTTCACCGCATCCACCTCCCTGTGGTGGATGTGATGCGTAAAGACTGCGCGCACCGTGGAATCCACTGATTGGTCCACCGGATGCACAAGCTGGCCGTTATCCCAGCGGGAAACCTTCTTGAGCAGGAATCGCGAAACCTCTTCCAAGGTCAGGGAGACCACGGGGTTGGCCGCGTTCACCACCACCATGAATCCCACATCTTCCTTGTCCTGCTGCGCAGCGCCATTGCCGGCATTTCCCGGCGGGACGGCGATGGCCGTGATGAACAGCACCACAGCGAGGAGGAATCCTCGTTTAGCCCTAGAACGCAAATTGCGCCCCCAGGGAAACGAGT
>Ga0210044_10000117_pt1 | contig 108650 bp, 92 predicted proteins | sample CryGey13umfilter_2_FD_183959 | JGI IMG/M metagenome (GOLD analysis project Ga0210044, IMG submission 183959) | Groundwater microbial communities from aquifer in Utah, USA - Crystal Geyser 4/9/14 3 um filter (SPAdes) (version 2) | ecosystem: Environmental > Aquatic > Deep subsurface >... | reverse complement strand
CGAGCGAAGACGCGACGCCGCCTGACAATCCCCTCTCGATGACGTCGACGGAAAAGTCGCTGTCGGGGTGTGTCACAAACATCGTAAATATTACATCTATTTGGCAATTGCCGACCGTTTCAGCGGCGATCGCGGAAATGGCCGTGCACGGCTCGGCGCCATGGCGCCTGCCAGACGGCCGTCTCGCCAGAAATCAGCTTTTTGGGACAGGCTCTAGTTTAATAATTTGCGGAGAATTATTTGGGCATTAATGTGTCCGGAACGGAAATCATCCATCCGAAACATCCTTCTGGCCCTTTTGCGGAAAACTCCATGATCACTCTTTCCAACATCTCCAAAAGATACGGACGGCAGATCCTCTTCGTGGAGGCGTCCTTCCAGCTCAATCCCGACGAAAAGTTCGGCCTCGTCGGCCCCAACGGCGCCGGCAAATCCACCATCTTCCGTTTGATCGTGGGCGAGGAGGATCCCGACGAGGGTACGGTTTCGGTTCCGAAGCGAACGACTATCGGCTACTTCCGGCAAGACATCGGCGAAATGTGCGGGCGTTCGGTGCTGGATGAAACCATCGCCGGCAGCGGCCATCTCGGCGAACTTCACCACGAGCTGAGGGATCTCGAACTGGCCATGGCCGATCCCGATCGGGCCGATGAGATGGAGCAAATCGTCCAGCGTTTCGGGGAAGTGCTGGACCTCTACCAGGGACAGGGCGGCTATGACCTCGAATCCCGGGCCCGCACCGTTCTGGGTGGGCTGGGATTCGCGGCCGATCAAATCGACGGCGGAGAATTCATTTCCTACACGGGGGACTACGACTATTTCGTTCGCCAGCGGGCCGTCGCTGAAGCCAATCGGGAGGCCACCTACACCCGACAGCAGGCCATGCTCGCCAAGGAACGTCGGTTCGTCGAACGATTTGCCACCCACGTGGCCAAGGCCGCCCAGGTTCAAAGCAGGGTCAAGAAACTGGAAAAGATCGAACTGGTCGAGCCGCCGCGCAGGCGGAGGATCGTGGAATTCAAGTTCCAGGACCCGCCACGCTCCGGGGATGACGTTGTGGAGCTGAAGGGCTTGTCGAAGGCCTATGGATCACGGGTGATCTATGATGACTTCAGCCTCAAGATCCGGCGCAAGGAGCGCTGGTGTGTTCTGGGGCGCAACGGCGCGGGAAAGACCACGCTCCTGAAGCTGGTGGCGGGCAAGGCGACCCCCGACGCCGGCTCGGTTCGTCTCGGTGTAAACCTGAAGGTCGGCTACTTCGCCCAGCAATCCCTTGAGCAACTCGACCCCGCACTGACGGTCTTCGAACAGGTCCAGAAGCATTTTCCCGCCGAGGGCCGCGGCGTGCTGTGCCATCTGCTGGGCGCGTTCCAGTTTTGTGGCGATGATATCGATAAACCGACCCGCATTCTTTCCGGCGGCGAGAAATCCCGGCTGGTCCTGGCCCGGATGCTGTTCAATCCCCCGAACTTTCTGATTCTGGATGAGCCCACGAACCACCTCGACCTCGAGACCAAGGAAATGCTCGTGTCCGCCCTGGCCGACTTTGAAGGCACCATGCTCTTTGTCAGCCATGACCGGACGTTCTTGAAGGGACTCAGCAATCGGGTCCTGGAGCTGCGGCCCGGCGACCAGAATGCCGATGGGAAAAGCCCAGGCGGGCCGGCCCAGCCACCTCTGATTTATGATGGTTCATACAGTGAGTTCGTGGCCCGCACCGGGAACGAAGCGTCCGGGGTCCACCGGTAGCGGTCAAGAGGGTCGGCGACGAGGGATCCCGGGGTTAGGCCGCCCGCCCAGGATGGGGATTCTCCCGTCACTTCACAGGGGTCGCCCGCCAGGCGCCCGAGGCCCCCGATTGACAGCCTCACCCTCTGCGGATATCTTACGCCCATGTCAGATCCAGCTTGGCACCCGCTTCCTCCCGTGGTGATCGGTATCGCCGGTGGCTCAGGCTCCGGAAAAACCACCGTCGCCCTGCGCGTGCGGGAAGCCTGCCCCGGCAAGACCATCCGCATCATCCATCACGATTCCTATTACCACGACAACAGCCACCTGCCTCTGGCCGAGCGGGCCCGGATCAACTACGACCACCCCAACGCCTTCGAGACGTCGCTGCTGATCCGTCACATCCAGGAACTGCAGGCCGGGCGGACGGTCGAGGTGCCGCAGTACGATTACAGCACGCACAGCCGGTTGCCCCAGTCCAAAACGGTCTCGCCGCCGGACATCCTGTTCGTCGAGGGCATCCTGGTGCTGGAGCCGGCGGAGTTGCGGGATCTGATGGACATCCGCCTGTACGTGGACGTGGACGCCGACGAGCGGGTGCTGCGGCGCATCCGGCGCGACACCGTCGAGCGCGGCCGTACCGTGGAATCGGTCATCCACCAGTATCTGTCCGTGGTGCGGCCCATGCACCTGCAGTTCGTGGCCCCGAGCAAGCGGCACGCCCACATCATCATTCCCGAGGGTGGGCACAACAAGGTCGCCATCGACCTGATCTCCACCAAGATCCACGATATCATCCGCGAGAGGGACAGGCTGCGGGAGCTGGACCGGCAGGTCCGCGAAGCCCGCACCGAAAGCGAAGCGGACGGCGTCTAGGCGCCCCGCGAACCAGCCCAGGGAGGCCAAGGTGACATTCGACGACCAGGAATACCTGCAGCGTTACCCCTTCATCGAGCGCATCCTCATTTCCAGCGAGGATATCCAGCTGCGCATCCGCCAGATGGGCAATGAGATCAGCGAGGTCTACAAGGACTCCACGCCGATCTTCGTCTGCATCCTCAAGGGGGCCTATCCCTTCCTGGCCGACCTGACGCGTTGCGTGTCGGTCGATCACGAGGTGGACTTCATGGCCGTCAGCAGCTATGACGGGGGAACCCAGAGCACCGGTGTGGTGAAGATCGAGAAGGATCTCAAGAGCAACATCACCAACCGCGACGTGATCCTGGTCGAGGATATCATCGACTCGGGCCTGACCGTCGACAACCTCATGGAACTGCTGCAGACGCGGAACCCCCGCAGCCTGCGCGTGGCCGCCCTGCTGGACAAGAAGCCCGCCCGCACCAAGGACGTGCCCCTGCACTTCGTGGGCTTCGAGATCCCCGAGGAATTCGTCATCGGGTACGGCCTGGACTACGACGAGAAGTACCGGAACCTGCCGTTCATCGGCATCATGAAAGCGTGAGGGACGATGACTGACCCGAGTCCGCATACCGCCGGCATCCGCGAGGGCCTGACCTTCGACGACGTGCTCCTGGTGCCCGGCTACTCCGAAGTCATCCCTCGGGACATCGACACCGCCACCCGTCTGACCCGGACCATCGAGCTGCAGGTTCCCGTGCTCTCCGCGGCCATGGATACCGTGACCGAAGCGGAGATGGCCATCGCCATGGCCCGGTCCGGCGGGCTGGGCGTGATCCACAAGAACATGGACCCCAAGGCCCAGGCCGGCGAGGTCGAGCGCGTCAAGCGCTCCGAGTCGGGTATGATCACCGATCCCATCACCCTGGGGCCGGACAAGACCATCGACGCGGCCATGGCGCTGATGAGCCACTACCGCATCAGCGGGGTGCCCATCACCGAAGGCGCCAAGCTGGTGGGCATCCTCACCAACCGCGACCTGCGGTTCGTCAAGGACACAGGGAGGCTGGTGCGCGAGGTGATGACCAGCGAGAATCTGATCACCGTCCCCGAGGGCACGACCCTCGAGGACGCCGCGGAGATCCTGCACCGGCACCGCATCGAGAAACTCCTGGTGGTCAACGCCGCCGGCGAGCTGCGCGGGCTGATCACCGTCAAGGACATCCAGAAGAAGCTGGACTACCCGCTGGCCTGCAAGGACGCCGAGGGCCGGCTGCGGGTGGCCGCCGCGGTGGGTGTGGGGCCCGATACCCTGCTGCGGGCCGAACTGCTGCTGACCGCCGGGGTGGACCTGCTGGTGGTGGACACCGCCCACGGCCACAGCTGCAACGTCATCGACATGGTGGCGGCGATCAAGAAGAAGTACCCCGACGCCCAGGTCATGGCGGGCAACATCGCCACCGGCGAGGCGGCCCGTGCCCTCATCGACGCGGGGGCCGACGCGGTGAAGGTGGGCATCGGCCCGGGGTCGATCTGCACGACGCGGGTGGTCGCCGGGGTCGGCGTGCCCCAGATCACCGCCATCAAGGACGTGGCCGAGGTGGCGCGTCCGGTCGGCGTGCCCATCGTGGCGGACGGCGGATTGCGCTACAGCGGCGACGTGGCCAAGGCCATCGCCGTGGGTGCCGATGCGGTCATGGCCGGTTCCCTGTTGGCGGGCACGGACGAGTCGCCCGGCGAGAAGGTCCTGTTCGAAGGCCGCGTCTACAAGTCGTACCGGGGCATGGGATCCCTGGGTGCCATGCAGCAGGGCAGCAAGGACCGCTACTTCCAGGCCGACGTGACCGAGACTGAAAAACTGGTGCCCGAGGGCATCGAAGGTCGTGTGCCGTACAAGGGCAGCGCCCGGGACGTCCTGTACCAGCTCGTGGGCGGACTGCGCAGCGGCATGGGTTACTGCGGGTGCGGCTCCATCCCCGATTTCCAGAAGCGGGCTCGCCTGATCCGCATCACCGGCGCGGGCATGGCCGAGAGCCATCCCCACGACATCCAGATCACCAAGGAGGCCCCCAACTACGGCAAGCGGGGCTGATATCTCCAGCGGGGTATGGCGATGAGGCGAATCCAGATTGTTGCGGGTTTGATGATTCTGGCGGTTGCGTTCGCCGGTTGCGGCGACGACGGGGTGTCGCCCGGTTCCTTTTCCCTGACCGTTGAAGTCGTCGATGCCGACGGCAAACCCGTTTCCGGGCTGGCGATGGCCCTGGCAGCGGATCTGCCTTACTACCAGGATCTCGCGGGATATGCGGACAAGTCGAGGGTTACGATTCCCTACAGCGTCGCAACCCCTTGCAGCGTCCGGGTGACCGTCGAGGACGTCGCCGGGGTGACCCTGGCGGTGCTGGAACAGGATCTGGTCCCGGCGGGACGGAATACCAGCAACTGGATCGGCCGCAACGACGCCGGGCAGGACCAGGATTCCGGCGTCTACTACGCGCGCATGCAGGCTATCGACCCCGAGTCGGGAACGTTGCTGTTCGAGGAAACGGTCGGCATGTACATGGCCCTCCTCGACCCCTCGGGCCAGGCCGACGGCGAAACCGACGCCGCAGGACGGGTCACCATCACCGACCGCCGCTACTTCCCGTCCCTGTTCGGGGTGGAGGATATCCCCGCCACCGATGAGTCGGGGGAAACGGTCGGCATGATCCATTTCGACGGCAGCATGAGGTTCGATTTCTACCATCCGGATTCCGGTCAGGTCATGCACTTCTTCCGCGTGGTCTCGGGACCAGGAACCCTGAAGTTTGTCTGGGACCCGCCCGCGGTCGAAGCCCCTGCTCCGGCCGGAGCGCCCAGGACGATTGACCGTTTGCCGCCGCCTGCTGAATTCGGACTCAGGCCGGCCTATCCCAACCCCTTCAACTGATTGAGGACACCCGCCATGAAACGCATTGTCGCCCTGTTCGCCCTGCTGTTGTTGGCCCTGCCGGGCCTCTTCCTGCTGACTTCCTGCTCCCGCGGCCCCAAAACCGATCCGGCCTACGTCGCCGAGGTCGACCTGTGGCACGCCCAGCGGATCGAGCGCCTCAAGGGCGAAACCGGTTGGCTTACCCTGGTAGGCCTGCATGAACTCAAGCCGGGCATCAACACCGTCGGTTCGGCCTCCGGCTCGGGCGTGCAGTTCATTTCCAAGGCCCCGCCGCAGGTGGGCAAACTGGAAGTGGGGGAGCTGGGCGTGATCTTCCAGGCCGACCCCGCCGCCCAGGTGGCGCTGTTCGACTCGACGGCCGCGCCGGTGCAGCGCGTGCTTCTGGATACCGATGCGGCGGGACGGCCGACGCAACTGGCCTGCGGCTCCCTGGTCTTTTATGTCATTGACCGGCAGGGGCGGCTCTTCGTGCGGGTCAAGGATCGTCAATCAAGTGTGTTGCGCGGCTTCACGGGTATCGATCGCTTTCCGGTGGACGCCCGCTGGCGGGTCCAGGCCCACCTGGAAGGCATGCCCGGAGATATTGAAATCGAGAACGTGTTGGGGCAAAAGTCCCTGGAATCCCGACCGGGCCGGCTCGTTTTCGAACTGGGGGGCAAGACGTGCCGGGTCAGCCCGACCGTCGAGCCCGGCGGCGGGCTCTTCCTGGTCTTCGCCGACCCCACCAATGGGGACAGCACCGATCCGGCGGGTCGCTTCCTGTCCATCGACGCGCCGGACAGCAACGGTGTCTACACCGTCGACTTCAACCGGGCCTATAACCCACCCTGCTGCTTCACACCTTTTGCGACCTGTCCTTTGCCCCCGCCGCAGAACCGCCTTCCGGTGAAAGTGCCCGCGGGCGAGAAGATGTGGGGGCAGGGGCACTAGGGATCCGGAAACCCTCCAGTAGGGTTGAAAGGGCGTCGCTTCGGGCGGCGTCCTTTTGTATAAATTGTTAAAAATCGGCCTGTTACAAACTTTTTTCCTCGACCGACATTTTTTTGGGTTGCCGGGGCCCCCCTTGCACTAATTTCCCGACATTCGCAGGAAACCTGCGATTCGCATGCCTGCCCCAAGCCCCGGACCCCGGGACTCATGCGTAAGGCGGCATATCGATTGTGGCTTTTCGAGGGGGTCTGGGTGCAGTGCATAAGGGGCAACATTTATTGATCGATTGCCGGGGTGTTCCCCGGGATCTTTGTCTTAATGACAAACTCCTGCTGAAGTCGATGGCGGACGCGGCCGAGGAGGCCGGTTCGACCGTCATCTCCCAGATCCGATACAAGTTCGGGATCGATTCTCCGCCCGGGTGCACGGCCATCGTCATGCTCGACGAGAGCCATTGCTCCGTTCACACCTATGCCGACCTCGGTCTGATCGCCATGGATGTCTTCACCTGTGGCGCCACCGACCCGCGGCAGATCTGGGAGAACCTGAGGTCGCGCCTGGGCTTGACCAATTTCACCGTTTCCTGCGTTCATCGTTTCGAGACTTCTGCGTCATCAATCCCCCTTGCGGTTGCCGCAGGTGGGGAGTTTTCCCGTTGACCCAAGGAGGATTAGAGGTGTTCACAAGTTCGGCCAATTTCCAAGTGCCCGATGACGGCAAGCCCTCCAGCCGCAAACGCGGCGGCAGCTTCGACCCCAAGGGACGCAAATCCTGGGCGGAAATGGAAGTGGAACGCAAGCCGCGCCTGCGTTCCCGCAGCGAAGACGAAGACTTCGACGACGATCTCGACGACGACGATCTCGACGACGATGACGACGACCTCGATTGGGACGACGAAGAAGACGACGGGGACTGGGACGGCGACGACTACAAGGACGAGGACGTTTGAACAATCCCCAAAACCGGGGTGAATCCTGCCCTTTCGGGGGACAGGAGGCGCAAGGCGGGTGTGAAAATGCCCGCTTTGCCGTCCTGCCCATTCCCTACGACGGGACGTCCACCTGGCAAAAGGGAGCGGACAAGGGGCCGCAGGCCATCCTGGCGGCGTCGGCCCACATGGAGCTCTACGATATCGAGACCGACAGCGAACCCTGGCGGTTCGGCATCGTGACCCTGCCCGCGGTGACCGCCGGTCCCGATCCCGAGTCCATGCTTGCGGCCGTGCGCGATGCCGCGCGGGTCGAGATCACCGCCGGTCGCACGGTGGTGGGGCTGGGGGGCGAACACTCGGTGAGCCTCGGTTTGATCCAGGCTTGCGCCGAAGCGCATCCCGGGTTGTCGGTCCTGCAGATGGACGCCCACTCCGACACCCGCGCCTCCTACGCGGGCTCGCCCTTGAACCACGCCTGCGTCATGGCCCGCGTGGGTGAGATCTGCGATTTCGTCCAGGTGGGCATTCGCAGCATGGATGTGGAGGAAAAGGGGGCGGTGCCCGAGGGGCGGACCTTCTTCGCCCACGACCGGGACCGGGAGGGGCGTTGGATCGGCGATGTGGTCGACCGGCTAGCCGCCCCGGTCTACGTCACCATCGATCTGGACGTGCTGGATCCGGCCGAGATGCCGTCGACCGGCACGCCCGAACCGGGCGGCCTGTCCTACCGCGAGGTGGTCAAGCTGCTGAGGACCCTGAGCCGCCGCCGGCGGATCGTGGGTTTCGACGTGGTGGAGCTGATGCCCACCGCGACCAACCGGGCGCCGGATTTCCTCGCCGCCCGTCTGGTGTATCAATTGATGGCCTACATCGGCCGCCACGGCCGGGGAGAATAACGATGCAGAAAGCGGATTTGCTGCAGAACGTTGTGCGACACATCGACATCACGTCCTTTGACGCCCGACCGGTGATCGCAGCCTTCGGCGACATGGCCTTCCAGGCCCGCAACCTGGCCACGGCGACCGGAATCTACAACCGGATGCTGGCCGACACCGACTGCACCGTGATCCTGACCCTGGCCGGATCCCTGTTTTCGGCCGGCTTGAAGGACACGGTGGCCGAGATGATCTCCTCGGGCATGGTGGACGCCGTGGTCTCCACCGGGGCCAACATCGTGGACCAGGACTTCTTCGAGGCCCTGGGTTTCCGGCACTACAAGGGTTCGCCGCGGGCTGACGACAACCAGCTGCGCGAACTGGGCATCGACCGCATCTACGACACCTTCATCGACGAGGACGAGCTGCGGGTCTGCGACATGACCATCGCCGAGATCGCGGACACGCTCGCCCCCGGCCCCTATTCCTCCCGGGCCTTCATCACCGCCATGGGCGCCTGGCTGGACGCCCGCGGCGTGAAGGCCGACCGCTCGGTGGTCCACGAGGCCTACAAGGCCGGCGTGCCGATTTTCTGCCCCGCCTTCAGCGACTGCTCGGCGGGCTTCGGTCTGATCCACCACCAGTGGCACAACGAGCGTCACGTCACCATCGACTCGGTGGCCGACTTCCGCGAATTGACGCAGATCAAGTTGGCCGTCGGTGAGACGGGAATCCTGATGATCGGCGGCGGCGTGCCCAAGAACTTCACGCAGGACGTGGTCGTGGCCACGGACATCCTGGGTGAGGAGCGGCCCATGCACAAGTACGCCGTCCAGCTCACCGTGGCCGACGAACGGGACGGCGCGCTGAGCGGCTCGACCTTGCGCGAGGCCTGCTCCTGGGGCAAGGTGGACATGGTTTACGAGCAGATGGTCTACGGTGAAGCCACCGTGACCCTGCCGCTGATGGCCAGCGCGGCCTATCACGAGGGACACTGGCGTGCGCGTCGGGCGTTGCGTCTGAACGAGTCCCTCAGGGACAAGGCATCCATCTGAGCTGAGGCTCCTGGAGGCCCTGATGGGCTGGGATGTGGTGGTGAGGGCCTGCGAACTGGGGCGGGGGTTGTTTGCCGCCCGCCCCTTCGCGACCGGGGAACTGATCCTGAAATTCACGGGACCGCACTACGAGCGCGGGGACCCGATCCATCAGACCGATACGGGGGCGAACCTCCTGCAGACCGGTTGGCGGAGCTATATCCTGCTCGATCCGCCGGGCGTGTTCGCCAACCATTCCTGCCGGCCCAACGCCGGTGTGGTTCACAATCGCCTGCTGGCGGCCATCGAACCCATCGCGCCCGGTCAGGAAATCTGCTTCGACTATTCCACCACCATGGCCGAGAATTTCTGGACCATGCCCTGCCGCTGCGGGTCACCCGCCTGCCGCGGTGTGGTGACGGATTTCCGGCTGCTGCCGGCCGAGGTCCGGGACCGATACCTGCGCCTGGGCATCGTCCAGGGTTTCATCGCCGGGCACGCGCGCGTCGGCCTGCGGGCGAACTTGGCCCAGGACGGGTCCTGTGATACGGTCCCGGGAAGGCACGAGGGGGGCTGACCCGGACCGAGGTGGTGGGCGTGGACGATCTGCGGCGGCTTTTCCTTCTGCGGGACGATGTGGTGTTCCTGAACCACGGGTCTTTCGGGGCCTGTCCCCGGCCGGTATTCGATCGCTGGCAGGAATTGCAGCGGGAACTCGAGGCCGAACCGGTCGACTTCCTGAGCCTGCGCCGCACCCTGCCCGACCGCCTCGCTGCCGCGCGCGCCGGCCTCGCGGATTTTCTGGGCGCCGACCGGGACGAGATCGTCTTCGTGCCCAACGCCACCACCGGCCTGAACACCGTGGCCCGCTCGCTGGCCCTGGATCCCGGCGACGAGATTCTTTCCACCGACCACGAATACGGCGCCCTGGACCGCATGTGGCGGTTCCTCTGCACCAAGCAGCAGGCCCGGTACGTTCGACGCGCCCTGCCCATGCCCCTGGACGATTCGGATGCGGTGGTCGAGGCCATCTGGAGCGGCGTGACCGACCACACCCGCGTTCTTTTTCTCAGCCAAATCACTTCCGCCTCCGGCGTGATCCTGCCGGTCGAACCGCTGATCAAGCGCGCCCGCGAACGGGGCATCCTCACCATGATCGACGGCGCCCACGTGCCCGGGCAACTGGATGTGGACCTGCACGCCCTGGGTTGCGACTTCTGGGCGGGCAACTGTCACAAGTGGCTGATGGCTCCCAAGGGCGCGGCGGCCCTGTACGTGAGGCGTGATCTGCAGGACCTCGTCGAACCGCTGATCGTCAGCTGGGGCTGGGAGAGCGGCTGGCCGGGGCCCAGCCCCTTCGTCGACCGCCTGGAGTGGACCGGTACCCGGGATTTCTGCGCCTACCTCGCCGTTCCGGCCGCCCTGGAATTCTTTGGCGAGCACGATTGGCGCGCCGTGCGCACCCGTTGCCATGATCTGTTGCTGGAGGTGCGGCGACGCATCCTCGCCTTGTCCGGCCTGGAACCTCTGTGTGCGCCCGAACCCTGGTTGGCCCAGATGGCAGCCCTGCCCCTGCCGCCGGGGACCGACGGCGACGCCCTGCACCAATCCCTGCGTCATGACCACGGGATCGAAATCCCCGTGACGACCTGTGCCGGGCGCCCCTGGCTGCGGGTCTCGATCCAGGGCTACAACACCGCCGCGGACGGGGACCGGCTCGTGGAGGCACTGGAGGAGATCTGGCCATGAAGATGTCGTTGCGGATTTTGAGCCTTCTGACTCTGTTGCTGCTGGCAGCTTGCAGTTCGGATGCCGACCAGTCATCCGACAGCGAACCCTTACCTCTGGCCGTCGGAGGCGCGATGGCCTTCGGCCCCGTGGCTGTTACCCACGGGGGTGTGGGATCGCCCCCGGAGTGGATGCCGCTGACCCAGGCCGCGGCCGACAGCGCCTTCGTCCGGCTGTCCGAGACCACCGACGCATTGGAAGGCGCCCTGGCCGGCACCGTCGCCATGGAGAACATCCCGGTGTTCAACGCCGGCACCGGGGCCAACATCAGGCTGGACGGCAAGACCATCCAGATGGACGCGGCGGTCATGACTTCCGCCGGCGGGTTCGCAGCGGTAGCCGTCATCGAGCGCGTCAAGCATCCCATCCTGGTGGCCCGCGCCGTCATGGACACCCCGCACCGCATGCTGGCCGGCGACGGGGCGACCCGTTTCGCCCATGCCATGGGCTTCGCCGACGTGGTGCCCACTTGTCCGGAAGCCGAGGCGAAGTTCCGCCAAAGGTGGCGCAACCTGCTGGCCGGCAAGGCGGGCGGCGGATACGAGACGTTCGATTGGCGTCGGGCTTGGAATTTTCCCGGCCCCCTTCCCGCCGGTGCCGACAGCGTAACCGGACCGGCCGGCCCGGAGACGGGTGACACCGTGGGAACGGTGACGCGCGCGTCCGACGGCTCTTTCGCCGTCACCCTTTCGACGGGCGGCACCTCCATCACCCTGGACGGTCGGGTGGGGGATGTGCCGGTTTTCGGCTGCGGCAGCTTCGCCGGCCCCGCCGGGGCGGTGGCTTGCACCGGGCACGGTGAGGAAATCATCCGGCAGATGCTGGCGCGTACGGTCTACAACCTCATGGCCGATGGCCTCAGCGCCCGGGATGCGGCGGTACGCGCGGCTGAGGCCTTCCCTGCGGAGTGGTCGGTGGGGATCATCGCCGTGGACGCGAACGGGTGGGGGGTGGCCGCGAACCGGCAGATGGCTTATGGAGTCGCCCCCGATGTGTTAGAATAGATGCCGACGAGAGATTTGATCACGAATATCCGGGGAGAGATATCGTGAAACCGATTCCGGATTTTCTCGCCGTTACCATTCTCGCTGTTCTCGGCCTGGTTTCCTGCTCCGCCGGGGCCTGGCGGGCGCCGGAGGTCCAGGCCGTCTCGTGTTCCCTGCGCCATGAGGTCTATGCAATGGCCAGTTCCACGCCCGGCTGGTGCTGGTGGGATTACCCGGCGTGACCGGATACTCCTTGGTGCTGGAGGCGGGCGTGTACGGCATCAGGATCCACGTGAGTGCCCAGGCGGATGACTTCGGGGTGGAGGCTCCCTTTGACGCCGGCCTCGGGTTGACCTGGAGTGATCCCGCGGTGGTGCGTCCGAGGTGGAGTCCTGGGGTGGGATCAAGGCCCGCTACCTGCGCTGACAGGAAGCCAGCCGTTTTCCCGGTACCCACGCGCCGCCAAATCCCGTAGAATGCCGTTTCGACCGCCGGCCCCTGTCCCCAACCCCTCCCGGAGCAAAAGACTATGAGCCAAGGCGCAACCACGTGGCGCTTCCCGCGCCCCTTCTGGACCGGAAACGTCGCCGAGCTGTGCGAGCGCGCGGCCTACTACGGCACCTTCATCGCCCTGCGCACCTACCTGATCCGCGTGGTGGGGTTGGACGACGTGCAGGCCGGCTGGGTGGCCGGCATGTTCGGCGGCTGGATCTACCTGGTGCCGTTCTTTACCGGGGCCTTGGCCGATCGCATCGGCTTCCGCTACGCCCTGATGGGCGCCTTCGCCCTTCTGAGTGTGGGCTACGGCATGCTGGGGATGTTCAGCACCCTGGCGCCGGTGGGGGTGGGGCTGGTCCTCATCGTCCTGGGCGGAGCCATCGTCAAACCGGTGATCACCGGCACGGTGAGCAAGTCCTCGGACGAGACCAACCGCGCGCGGGCCTTCAGCATCTTCTACATGGTGGTGAACATCGGGTCGTTCACCGGCAAGACCATCGTGGCGCCCATCCGCATCGACCTGGGGGTGGAAAACGTTCCCTGGTTCTCGGCCGCCGCGGCCCTGCTGGCCCTTGTCATCGTGGCGCTGATCTATTACCCCGACGACAACGACGAGCAGGCGCAGACCAGGACCATCGGCGAAACCCTCAGCGGCATGTGGATGGCGCTGTCGAACCTGCGCTTCTTGGCGCTGATCCTGATCACAGCGGGATTCTGGGCCATCCAGGGCCAGCTCTACGCTTCCATGCCGGACTACGTGCTGCGCATGGCGGGCGAGACCTACAAGCCCGAATGGTACGCCAACATCAACCCGCTGGTGGTGGTGCTCTTCGTGGTGCTGATCACGCAGCTGGTGCGCAAGTGGAAACCGCAGAATTCGATCCTCGTGGCCATGTGCCTGATTCCACTCTCGGCCGTGTCCATGGCCTCATCGGCCTGGATCCATCACCCGGTCCACATCCTGGGCCTGGATCTGCATCCCATCACCCTGATGATGATCATCGGAATCTCCATTCAGGGGTTGGCCGAGTGCTTCCTCAGTCCCAAGTGGCTGGAATTCGCCTCGCTGCAGGCGCCCAAGGGCAAGGAGGGCACGTTCCTGGGCTTCGCCCACATGAACACCTTCTTCGCCTGGATCTTCGGCTTCGCTTTCTCCGGTTACCTGTTGACCAAGTACTGCCCCGAGCCGGGTTCGCTGGACGCAGCCACACGCGCGGCCCACGAGGCCGCCTTGCTGGGACAAGGCCCCATGCCCGAGGCCTACGCCCACGCGCACTACCTGTGGTATGCCTACTGCGGGGTGGGCTTCATCTCGCTGATGGCGTTGCTGGTGTTCATCGCCGTCACCCGGAAGCTGGATGCGGGCAAACCCGTCACGAGGTGACGGGCTTCTTGGCGAAGATGCACTTGGCGTCGCCGGGACCGTAGAAATCGTCGAATTCCGCGGCGCAGGCGTACCCGCAGCGCCGGTAGAAGGCGCGTGTGGGGGCGTACTGTTCGCGCCCGCTGGTTTCGGCGTAGAGGGCCGTGCCGCCCTGCGCAGCCACGCGATTCTCGGTTTCCTGCAACAGCCGCCGCCCGAGACCGCCCCCCTGGGTTCCGGGTGCCACGGCGATCCAGTAGAGGTCCCAGGTGGCCACGGTGCAGGGGATCCGGCCGAAGCAGCTGTACCCCACCAACCCGTCGGCTGATTCGGCGAATAGGAATTCGTATCCGCTGGCCGGCCCCTGGACCAGTGTTTCGCGGGCGAGTTCCTCGGCGATGGCCTGCTCCTCGGCGGAAAAGAAACCGGTGGAGCCGACGAGTTCCCTGATCCGTTCGGGGTCGCCGAGCTGGACGGTCCGGCGAATCGTCACGTCTGCTTGATGGGTGCTGTCTTTCATTTTTCCCGGGATCCTTTCATCATTCCCTCGAAGAAACTGCGGGCGTTGACGCCCAGGGTTCTGGTCCGGTAGCCACCCTCCTGGACCACCAGGGTCGGCAACCCGAGTGCTCCGATCCGCCGGCCGTTCTCGTGGAAGTCGCCGGCCAGCAGGGACCAGGTCCCGGTCGGATCGCCCTTGGCCGGGTCAAGGCCCAGGGCCACCACCAGGGCGACGGGAGAGAAGCGCCGGATGCGGCCCAGGGCTTTGTCCAGCACGGCGTGATAGCGTGTTCCATCCACCTGCTCCGGCAAGGGCAGGTTGAGGTTGAAGCCCATGCCCGCCCCCTCTCCCTGCTCCTCGGCAAAACCCGAGAAGTAAGGATAGGCGAAGCGGGGATGACCGTGGATGGAAACGGTCAGGACGTCCTCGCGGGCGGAGAAGATATCCTGGGTCCCGTTGCCGTGGTGATAGTCCACATCCAGGACGGCGACCCGGCCCAGCTCGGAGAGGGCTTGGGCGGCCAGGGCCGAGTTGTTGAAATAGCAGAACCCACCGAACACCCGCCGTTCGGCGTGATGGCCCGGAGGTCTCACCAGGGCGTAGGCCAGGTGATGGCCGTCGCGGATGGCCCCGGCTCCGGCCAGGGCGCAGTCCACCGCTCCCCTGGCGGCCAGGAAGGCGTTGCGGTTCAGGGGCGTGAAGGTGTCGATGCAGTAGTAGCCCGCCCGCATGGCAAGGTCGATGGGGGGGCGGCTGGCGTTCCGGATGGGAAAAACATACGGGTAGACGGATTGGCCCTCGGGTACCGCCAGGCAGATTTTCTTCACGTACTCGACAAACCCCCGGTCATGAACCTGCTTGATCACCTCCAGGGGTGTCTTGGGGGCGGTCTTCAGCTCGAAGGCGGCGGTTTTGTCCAATTCCTGCATGATGCGCCGCACCCTCACGGGCGCTTCCACATAGCCCCGGTCGTGGACATGATGGATGTCATGCGCGGCGTTGACGTACAGGACGATTTTTTCACCCAGATGGATGGGGGGCGGCACCGGAGTCTGCGTCTTCGGTTTCTGGTAGCGGGGTTCCCGCAGGGGGACCGGATCCTCCCGAAACGACGCCACCACGGCCTCGACGTATTCCGGCGGGCACAAGGTGGCGTATTTTCGTTCCAGGATGGCCCGGGCCACAGCCTGCACGCTTTTGCGCCGGGGGGGCTTTCCGTTGCCCAAGGTGTCGACAACGAGGTAGGGCATATCGTCACCCGAGTCGGACAGGGGCTTGGTGTAGTCGTTGTCGATCAGGGGGCGTGCTCCGAAATGCTCGTAGAACCTCAGGCGGGCCCGGTTGGCGGCCAGGTCCTTCTTGTCCTTGCAGTCGGCCGGATCGTCGGGCAGGCACTCGAAGTACACCGCTTGGGTCCCGGAGGCCAGCGCTTCCTCTCGGATGCGCTGGTACAGGGCGCCGCCGATGCCCCGGCTGGTCAGACCCGCCCGCGAAGCGATGTAGTCGAGGTAGAAGAAGTTCAGCGTGGGCTCGTGGAGGACCAGGGCAAAGCCCTGGATGGGGCCGTTCTGTTTCTCGGCGACATGAAGGATGGCGCGGAAGCGTTGGGCGAAAGGATCCCGCAGGTTCGAGATGATCTTTTCCCGCTCTCCGGCAGCCAGACCGGGAAACTGCTCATCGAGGATGGACTGGACCTGGCGAATCGCCTCCTTGTTGACCGGAAGCAGGTCGTCATGGATGCGTCGGATGCGGAACATAAGGGCCTACCTCGAAGAGGTCAGGATGCGCTCCACGGCCTCGGAAAAAGGGATGCCTGCGCACGCGAGGGCGGCGGCGAAACCTGCGTCGGGGGAGAGGCAGGGGTTGGCGTTGACTTCCAGGATCCAGGGCTTGCCGTCCTGGTCGACCCGGAAGTCCACACGGGCCCAACCGCGCAGGCCGAAAAGGTCCCAGCAGGCGAGGGACAGCCGCCGCAATTCCTCCAGGAGATCGCTGTCCCCCAGGGGAAGATCGAAAGTGCGGGTCGTGTGGATGTACTCGAAGGAATCGGGGTCCCATTTGGCCGCATAGCCGAGGATCCTGGGCTTCCCGTCGGGGTATTCGGCAAAGATCATCTCGGCGCAGGGCAGGACGACCGGTCCTGCGGGTCCATCCAAAAGGGCGATGTTGAATTCGCGTCCTTCGATGAAGGCCTCGGCGAACCAGGGCCCGCCGGGGCGGCCGGACCGGCCCTTCAGCAAATCCCGAACGCGGGGGCGGTCTCCCTCCACCAGGGACTGGTCATCGAGGCCCAGGGATGCATCCTCCAGCGCGGGCTTGACGATCCACGGGCCCGGCCACGGGCGGTCATCATCGAACGTTCCGCCGGTCGCCCAGGCGGGTGTCGGCAACCCGGACTCCTGCATCAACCGCTTGGCCAGGGGCTTGTGGGTTGTCAGGTGGATGGCTTCGCCGGGACAGCCTGCGCAACGGAGGCCGGCAGCCTCCAGCGTCAGGGGTACCAGGGAGATCAGGCTACCCTTGCCGTCGAGGCTCTCGACCAGATTGAAGATCGCTTCCGGCCGGAACCCGCCGGTGGATTGCAGCAGGGCGGAAATGTCCAGGTTGCAGGCAGCGGTTGAGACGGTGTGCCCCCGTTCCTCCAAGGCCGCGCGAACCGCCGCGACCTGGACCAGGACATCGGCCTCGTCGGGTCCGGAGTCCGCACACACTTCGTTATGGACCACCAGGACGCGCATGACGGCCTCTTCAGACGGCTTCGGCCGCGGCGACGCGCGTGCCGGCCGAGACCAGGATATGCCGGATCAGTTCGGCATAGGGCATGCCCTGCGCGGTGGCGATCATGGGCAGGTCCGAATGCTCGGGATGCAGCCCGGCCAGGGGATTGACCTCGATGAGTTGCACCCGGCCCCTGCGGTCGACCCGCAGGTCGATCCGGCCGCCGTCCCGTCCCTCCAACAGCCGCCAGGCCTCCAGGGCGATGTCCTCGGCAGACTCCACCAGCGGATCGGCCCTGCGGGCCAGGTGCCGGTATTCGACGAGCCGCTCGCTGTCCTCTTTGTTGGCGTAGGTGTAGGCGCCCTTCTCTGCGTCCGCCAGCAGGAGGATCTCCATGGACCCCAGCACGGTCGCCGACTCGCCGGTGCCGAGGATCCCCACGGTGAATTCGCGACCGGGGAGATATTCCTCCACCAGGATCGGCTGGCGGAAACGCTCCAGGAGATCCAACCCGCGGACCCGCAGTTCGTCGAGATCGTGAACCACGGAGCGGTCGTCGATCCCCTTGCCGGTACCCTCGGCGATCGGTTTGACGAAGAGGGGATAGAAGAGGTCCACGGCGTCGATGTCCGACGGCACGTGGATTTCCGCGAATCCCGGGGTGGGGATCCCTCCGTCCCGCAAGACCCGCTTGGTCAGGCCCTTGTGCAGGGTCAGGGCCATGACGAGGGGCCCGCTGAAGGTGTAGGGGATCCCGTAAAGGTCCAGGATCGCCGGGATCTGGGCCTCCCGGCCGGCCCCGTGCAGCCCTTCGGCGATGTTGAAGACCAGGTCCCAGCGGTCCCCCGAGGCGAGGCGCCGGATGAGGTCGCGGCCGTGTCCGATCCGCTCCGTCTCGTGGCCACATGCCTCGATGGCGGTCTCCAAGGCCTCGATGGTGGAGACCCGGTCGAACTCCGCGGTCTCCTCCTCGCTGTAGCCGGACCTGAGGTATTCTTCCCGCAGGTCAAAAGTCAGGCCGACCTTCATTTCGACCCCCTTGCCCGGCTGGGATCCGGGTAGCAGTGGACGGTGCCCTTGTAGCTCCGCAAGAGGAGGCCTTCATCATTTTCCCCGACGTATGAGTCCGGTTGGAGGGGGATCTTCCCGCCGCCGCCGGGGGCATCGATCACAAAGGTCGGCACACCGTAGCCCGTGGTCCATCCCCGCAGGCCGCTGATGATTTCCAGCCCGCGGTCCACGCCGGTCCGGAAGTGGGCCGACCCCGAGATGGGGTCGCACTGGTACAGGTAGTAGGGCCGCACGCGCATCATCAGTTCCCGGTGCACGAGGGCGCGCATGGTGGGGATGTTGTCGTTGACGCCCTTCAGCAGCACCGTCTGGGAACCCAGGGGAATGCCGGCGTCCGCCAGCATCCGGCAGGCCCGCACCACTTCAGGGGTGCATTCGTCCGGGTGGGTGAAGTGGATGCTCATCCACAGCGGGTGGTACTTCTTCAGGATGCGCACCAGGGCCCGGTCGATACGCTGGGGCATGACCACGGGCACCTTGGTGCCGATCCTCAGGAACTGGACGTGGGGAATCCCGCGCAGTTCACCCAGCAGCCAATCCAACTTGCCGTCGCTCAGCGTCAGGGGATCACCGCCGGAAATCAGGACGTCGCGGATCTGGGGATTACGCCGGATGTAATCGAGACCGACCTCGAGCTTGTCCTTGCTGGGCAGGATTTCACCATGCCCCACGACCCGGGACCGTGTGCAATAGCGGCAATAGGTCGCACAGGTATCGTGAACCAGGAACAGCACGCGGTCAGGATAGCGGTGGACGATTCCGGGTACGGGCGAATCGGCATCCTCGTCCAGAGGATCGTCCGCTTCGCCTGGGCTGCGCAGGAATTCGGACTGGTCGGGGACCACGGTGCGGCGCAGCGGCTGGTGGGGGTCCTCGGAATCCAGAAGGCTGCAATAGTAGGGGGTGATCCCCACGGGCAACATGCCGCCGCCCCGCGACAGGGCAACCTGTTCGGGCAGCGTCAGCTGCAACATCTCGGCGAACCGTTCGGCCGAGCTGATGCGGTTGCGCATCTGCCAACGCCAATCGCTCCACTCGGCGTCACTGACCTGAGGGTAGAAACGGCGACGGAAGGCCCTGGTCTTGGGTGTCGTAGGAGGAAGTCGCCGGGCAAGAAAAAAGGCGGGAACTGGGATGTCCGCCTCGAATGGGTCTTGGCAATGGTCGGCTAACCCGGAGGGAGGCTCGTCAGTTTGAACCGACTCGTTCTCCTTCCGCCGGTGCCGAACCAGCGGGGCCGCCATCATGGTGGCCTTGAAGGTTTTCCGCATCGTTCATCCCCCTTTCAAGGGAAATAACCAGGACCGCTCGGGTATCCGCAGCCTTGCGGAAGCCCTGGTCCAGGTTGGGCGGGAATTTACTCCCCTTTGGATCTTTGTCAACCCGGATCGAGAGGGATGGCCCACAAAATTTTCCCCCTCTGGAGGACCCCATGGGCTAAATTGGCCAGGTGCAGGTGATCCGAATCCTATCTCTCATGAAATCCAGGTGGTTGAGCCGGTGTCGGAGAAAACGGAAACCGTTCTGATCAAGGGCCGCCCCCTTTGCTACCGGGTCCGCAAGAGTCGCCGCGCCCGCAAGATGGGGCTGAGCGTTTCACCGCGTGAAGGCGTGCTGGTCACCCTGCCCTGGCGGGTGAGCTATGCCGCCGCGCCCGGTCTGGTGGACGAATATGCCGACTGGTTGGACGCCAAGGCCGACGAGTTCAACGTGCGGTTGGGCCCAAGGGTCCGGCAATACGGCTCGGGTAGCGCCGTGTGGGTGTTCGGGCGGCCGCATCGCCTGGAAGTGCGGGCGCTCCCGGTCGGCCGATCCCGTCCCCGTTTCGACCTTGCCGAAGACGGGTTGCTGCTGACGCTGCCACCGGATCGGATTCTGGACCTGCGTCCGTCCCTGGAAATATATCTGCGTCGCCTGGCCCGCGAGGATTTGCCCGCCCGGGTTCAGCGGTGGTCGGCGGAGGTGGGGCGAAACCCCCGCAAGGTCATCATCGGTGAACGCACCAGTCGCTGGGGGAGTTGCTCATCCCGCGGAACCATCTCCCTGTGCTATCGTCTGGTGATGACGCCGCCGGAGGTGATCGACGCGGTGGTGGCCCACGAGGTCTGTCATCTGGTGCACCTCGACCACAGCCCGCGCTTCTACGCACTGCTGGACCGCATCTGCCCCGGGCACCGCAAGACGAAGGATTGGTTGCGGGACCACCACGAGGAATTGATCCTGTGAGGATGGAGAGGACTATGAGCGAACTCTACGACCGCGAAACCACCCTGACTCTGCTGCATGAGTTCACCGCAGGCGAGGGGCTGCGCCGCCACGCCTACGCCGTGGAGGCGGCCATGAAAGCCGCGGCCGAGCGCACGGGAAACGACCCGGTGTACTGGGCGGCCGTGGGCCTGCTCCACGATTTCGACTACGAGAAGTATCCCGAAGCGCCGGATCATCCGCTGAAGGGCGCGCAGATCCTGCGCGAGCGCGGCTACCCCGAGGAGTTCGTGCGCACGATCCTGTCCCACGCCAGCTATACCGAGGTGCCGCGCGAGAACGACTGCGCCAGGTGGCTGTTCGCCGTGGACGAGTTGTGCGGGTTCTGCATGGCGTGCGCCATGGTCCAACCCGACAAGAAGATCGCCCAGGTTAAGGTCACATCGGTGCGCAAGAAGCTGAAGAAGAAGGACTTCGCCGCCAAGGTGAACCGCGAGGATATCGCCGAGGGCGCCGCCGACCTGGGTCTGGAACCGGAGGAGGTCATCACCCACGTGCTGGAGGCCCTGGCGCCGGTAGCCGAGGAGCTGGGCCTGTGAGCAAGCGCTGGCCGGACAACCGCGTCTGCGCGCTCCTGGGCATCGAACACCCCATCATCCAGGGTGGCATGATCCACAACAGCGGGGCCGACCTGGCCGCCGCCGTGAGCAACGCCGGCGGCCTGGGCCTGCTCGGCTCGGGCGGCATGCGACCGGATGAACTGCGCCTGGAGGTCCGCCGCGCGCGCTCCCTGACCGACAAACCCTTCGGCGTGAACCTGCCCCTGCTCTACAGCCACGCCCCCGAAAACCTGCAGGTGGCCCTGGAGGAGGGAGTGCGCATCCTGTTCACCTCCGCGGGGTCGCCGCGCAAGGTCATCGGTCCGCTCAAGGAGGCCGGGTGCGTGAGCGTGCACGTGGTGGCGCACCCCGACCTGGCGCGCAAGTGCGAGGCCGCCGGTTGCGACGCGGTGGTCTGCGAGGGCTTCGAGGCCGGCGGCCACAACGGGCGCGAAGAGCTGACCACCATGGTGCTGACGCCCCAGTGCGTCGGGGCCGTCCGGATCCCCGTCCTCACCGCCGGCGGCATCGCCACCGGGGCGCAGATGGCCGCCGCTCTGGCCCTGGGCGCCGAGGGCGTGCAGATCGGGTCGCGTTTCGCGGCCACCGTCGAGGGTGCGGGTCATCCGGACTTCAAGCGGGCCGTCGTGGAAGCCGGCCCCGCTGACACGCAACTGGTCCTGAAACCCCACGTGCCCGTGCGACTGTTGCGCAATGCCTTCCGTGACCGCATCATGAGGATGGAGGCAGCCGGTGCTACCGCGGAGGAGCTGGCCGCCGAACTCGGCACCGGGCGGGCCCGGCGCGGCATGCACGATGGCGACTTGACCGAAGGGGAGCTGGAAATCGGTCAGGTGGCCGGCCTGATCGACGATATCCTCCCGGTTGCCGACCTGATGCCGCGGCTGCTGGCCGAATACGACGAGGCGGTCTCGCGCCTCTGACCGAACCCCTCTTCCCTGAAGGAACCGAACCATGACGACGCCTACCGCCGCCAAGGTCAGCATCTGGAAACAATTCCCCGGAGCGTTCTGGGTCGCCAACACCATGGAGATCTTCGAACGCATGGGCTGGTACGGATTCTACGCCGTCAGCAGCCTGTATTTGACCGGCGCGGTGGTCGACGGCGGCCTGGGTCTGTCCAGCGAGGACCGCGGCGTCATCCAGGGTCTGGCGACGTTCTTCCTCTACCTGTTCCCCGCCGTGTTCGGCGCCCTGGCCGACCGCTACGGCTTCCGTCGCATGTTCCTGGCCTCCTGCTGTGTGATGATCCCCGGCTACCTGCTCCTGGGCATTCCCGACGGGTTCTGGGGATTTCTTGCGGTGTACTTCCTGGTCGCGGTGGGCCACGGCATGTTCAAACCCGTGGTGATCTCCACGGTCGCCAAATCCACCACCTCCGAAACCGGCAGCATGGGCTTCGGGATCTTCTACATGATGGTGAACATCGGCGGTTTCCTCGGTCCCATCGTGGCCGGCGTCGTCCGGGGCTGGGATTGGCAGTTCGTGTTCTACGCTTCGGCGGGCTGGATCGCCGTCCTGGGCCTGATCGCCCTGGTGTTCTACAAGGAACCGCCGCGCGACCAAGCGGCCGAGGCCGGACGTTCCCTGGCCGATGTCTTTCGCGGCATGATCGCGGTGGTGGGAAACGGTCGCTTCTTCCTGTTGGTCGCCGGCCTGCTGTTCCTGCTCGTGATGGGGAGCAAATGGCTGGCGCCGGGGGTCTACCTGCCGGTCGCAGCAGGGTGGATCTTCGGCAACCTGGCCTGGGATTTCGCGGTCACGAGGTTGCGGCGCCCGGCCGAGACCCCCGGACCCTGGTTCCTGGATCGCATGCGCGTGGGTGAGAGCCGCTACCTGGTCTTTCTCCTGCTCATGTCCTTCTTCTGGACCAGCTTCAACCAGATCTTCATGACGCTGCCCGAATACATCCGCGACTACGCCGACACCGGCGACCTGATCCGCAGCCTGACCCCGGCCGCGGCGTGGATCACCCATGTCGCCCAGGGTCTGGGCCTCAACACCAGCGAGTGGGGCCGCGCCGTGCTGGAGCACGGGCAGGTCAAACCGGAACACCTCATCAATCTCAACGCCCTGGGCATCATCGTCGGGCAGGTGGCCATCGCCTACCTGGTGCGCCGTCTGGCGCCCCTGGCCTGCATCATCGCCGGCAGTTTCATCACGGTGATCAGTTTCCTGCTCTACCTGGTGGGGCAGGGCGGCTGGGTCATCGTGCTGGCGATCCTGGTATTCTCGGTGGGGGAGATGCTGGCCAGTCCGCGTTCCAAGGAATACGCCGGACGCATCGCGCCGCCGGAAAAGGTGGGCATGTACATGGGGTACTTCTACTGGTGCGTGGCTCTGGGCAACCTCTTTGGCGGCCTGCTCAGCGGCTCGTTGTACCAGCACTTCGGGCCCGCAGCGCGCGGAGGCACCGATCATCCCGGTATGATGTGGGTGATCTTCGCGGGACTGGCCATGGTCTCGGTGGTTCTGCTGTCGCTGTACGACCGCTGGATCAAGCGTACGGCCTAGCGGGGCTTCAGTCGGCGGCGGAGACTTCGCGTTGCGGTGCGGCCTCGGAATCCGGCAGGGCGGCGTCGAGGAGGCTGTCGTGGCTGACCCGGTAGTTCAGGGCCCGGCTCTGCAGCCAGCGCACCCCGAGCAGATCCTTCCAGGTCCGGCGCAACCGCCCCCAGTTCGAATACTTGCTGACGCCGGCGCTGCGGGGACGATGGTGCACGGGAACCTGCGCGATGCTGCAGCCCTGCATGGCCAGCAGGACGGGCAGGAAGCGGTGTGCTCCCTCGAAGTAGGGGATGTGCTGCAGGGGACCGCGATGGAACCCCTTCAGCGAGCAGCCGATGTCGATGATCTCATCCCCGGTCACGGCGCGGCGCGTGGCGTTGGCCAGGCGCGAACCCCAGCGCTTGCTCAGGGTGTCGCGGCGGGTTGCCCGGTAGCCGCAGACCACGCCGAAGGTGTCCAGCCGGGATGCGAGGGCCGGAATATCGGCGGGATCGGATTGCCCGTCTCCGTCCATGGCCACCACATGGTCGAAACTGGCGGACCGGAATCCCGCCGCCATGGCGGCCGATTGGCCGGCGTTGGCTGCGAAGGTGAGCACGCGCAGGGCCGGACATTTTTTGCGCCAGGCCTGCAGCATGTCCGGCGTGCGGTCGCTGCTGCCGTCATCGATGACCAGGATTTCCACCTGGGCGGGGTCGCAGCCGACGACCTGGCAGACCTCGGTGAGCAGCCCATCCAGGCAGGCTTCTTCGTTGTAAATGGGAATGACGACGGTCAACGGCTGCATGGGTCTCCGGATCGGTAGCCAAAAGGTGAGCGCAAAAGATCGCGGTTGGCGGTTGCTTCCGCAAATCCCATGACCGATTCTTCGGGCACGGGAATTGACGCTGATCTTGCGCCAAGGATACGCCATGTTCGACCGGATTTTCAAGCCGGGCGCCGACCGCGCCCTTCTGGCCCTCCTGCTGCTTGCCGGATTGCTGATGCTCTACCGGTTGGACGGGACCGCCCACAAGGGACGCTACGACGACGTCGACCGCGCTCTGGTGGCGCGCACCATGGTCGAATCCGGGGACTGGGTCGTGCCCCGCCTGGGCATTCACCCCCTGTTCACCAAACCCCCATTGATGTACTGGATTACGGCGGGGTTGGGGAAGATCACCGGCCGCCGGGACGAGTTGCCGGGCGACCTGACCAGCGTCCTGTCCATGCTGATCGTGCTGGCCTGCACCTGGTGGATTGCGCGCAGCATGTTCGGCAAGCCCGTCGCCCTGCGGGCGGGCCTGATCCTGTCCACCATGTATTTCTTCGTGGACATGAGCCGCCACACCCTGATGGACACGGTCCTGACGGCGACCATGATGATCTGCGCCGGCGCCCTGTTTCAACTCGTCGCCGACGGGCAGCGTTCTCGGAGCGTCTGGTGGGTGGCGGCCGGGGTGGCTTTTGCGGCCGTGATCATGACCAAGGGACCGGTAGGCCTGCCGGTCCTGGCCCTCATCGCCGTGCCCCTGCTCTGGGGCCAGCGGGGAATCCGGCTGCGGTGGTGGCAAGGGGTGGGTCTGTTGCTCCTGATGCTGGCCCTCATCCTGCCCTGGTTCATCCTCGTCCTGCACCGGATGCCCGAGGCCGCGGACGTCTGGCGCGCGGAATTGTTCGGCCGGATGGGCGAAAATGAACTCACCGGAACTTGGCCCACCCACCCGGCCTGGTTCTACATTCCCCAGCTGGTCGGAACCATGCCCTGGCTTCCGTTCCTGATTCCCGCCCTGGGCTTTGCCTGGAGCCGGCGGAAGCAGCGCACGTGGCTGGTCCTGCTGTCGTGGTTCGTGGGCGGTTTCCTGTTCCTGTCCCTGGTCTCCTCATCCAAACGCACCTTCTACCTGTTGCCCCTGTATCCGGCCATGGCCATCATGATCGCCGCCGCCTGGCCGACCTGGTTCGCTCCAGGCACCGTGGTGAAGCGGGGGATCCGGATCGCCTCGGCCCTGGTCGTGGGGATGGTCCCGGTCGGCGGGTTGATTTTCCTGGGGCTTCCCCTGCGCTATCCCGGGGTGCCGCGCGGTCCGTTCTGGGTGGCGGGGATCCTGGCTGTGGCCATCGGGGTGTGGGGGGTGCGCAGCTGGCGACGCTCCCGGGGCGAGGCGGTGATTCCGCCCGTGGTCATCGGAGTGGCCTGCCTGTTCCTGGCCTGGTTCGGCCATCTGGTGCCGCGGGAAAACGACTACATTTCCGGCCGGCCGTTCCTGTCCGAGGCGGCCCGCATGCTGGGACCCCACAAGGTGATCATGGTGGAACTGCGGGTCCCGCTGACCCTGTTCTACCTGGGGAGCCCACCCTACTTGAATGAGCCTCGGGATCTGGTCCGCACCCGGCTGGCCGAGGACCCCCTCAGCAAGGTCGTGGCCAAGCCCGAAATCGCCGCTCAACTCGATTTCCTGACTCCCGTGATGATCCGGACCCTGAAGAGTCCCTGGGGTGAAACGCGCCAGATGGGGCTCTATCAACTTCAGGATCCCGTGGACCGGGATTGAACTCAGCGCATCATTGCGTCTCCTCTTGGCATTCCCACCCACAGTGAGTTCTTCATCCCCTTGTGCCCCAGGGGATAAGAATATTTTGAATAATGAATATTAATTTGCTATAATGAAGCCAGGATTCCAGCTAATCATCCATGAATTTGACACCTGGAGGGGTTGAATATGAAATGGATTGGTATTGTAGTTTTCTTTTTCATTCTTGCCGGGGCCGGTTTTGCATGCGCTGAAGAATGCATTCTCTGTCACGGTTCCATGTTCGGGCGAGGCCAATACGGCGTCCATGCCCGGGGAGTGGGCAACTGCAACATGTGCCACACCATGCACAATTCCCAGGACGGCACACCGGTCGATCCGGATCACCCGGACGGCAACCAATGGCTCTTGATCAACGAAACCCCCAGCGATGTCTGTCTGAACTGCCATGCCGGAATCATGGGCAACGTCTTCGGAGCCGACCCTGTGGCGCCGCCCACGGAAATCGGCGGCGGCAATTTCGTTTTCCTGCTCGAGGACAACATCAACGACGGGCACAACGGAGCCTTGGCGCCGATTTCGGGCGACAAGGCGGGGCACAGCATCCTCGCCCCGTCCCGGGGCGTGTCGGCCGACGGGACCCTGGCCACATCTCCCGGGGGCTCCTTTCCCTCCCATCAGCTCGGTTGCACGAGCTGCCATGATCCCCACGGCAACGGCAATTTCCGCATGCTCTATGGGGTGGGGGGAATCCAGGACGAGTCCTACTCCTTCACCAACCCAGCTCCATTCGGGTTCGGGCTCTCCATCTACCACGGTCGGGAAAGGCCGGATCGGCACACCGCCTATTACAACGGTTTCAGCGCCTGGTGCGCCAACTGCCACGGCGACTTCCACACCCATGGCGGGAAATTCATCCACCCGACCCAACGGGCCCTGGGGGCGGCCGTGACGGCGATCTACAACACCTACAACGGCACCAGCGATCCGTTCGGGGCCGATCTCGCCACCGCATACCTGCCGGCGGTGCCCTTCGAGGAGCCCTCCCACGGCTATACCTCCACGGCCGGAGCGTCCAACAGCAGCAGGGTGATGTGCCTGACCTGTCATCGTGCCCATGCCTCGAGCGCGCCCCAATCCGGGCGCTGGGATTTCAACGTGACCCACCTGGTCGACGACGGCATCGAATCGGGCTCCTTCGCTCAGCCCAATCCCTACCTCGACGATCAACAGCGCTCGCTCTGCAACAAGTGCCACCGCAAGGACGAGTTCGACTTCTGACGGGAAATCGTTTGCCGGATACGGGGCGGTCCTGCGGGGCCGCCCTTTCGCATTCTGGTGTCCTGGCCCGCCGGTGTTAATATGGAGGAAAGGGCAATCTGACCGGGCGGGAGACCATGGCGGCCGATACCCAGATCTCAATGGAGTGGAACCAGTTGCGCGGGCTGCTGGCCGAGTTGTGCCCGGTTCACGGATTGGACCTGGCCGGCGCGGTGGCTTTGCCTTGTCGCCTGCCCCATGCCGAGCGCTTCCGGGATTGGTTGCAACAGGATCGGCACGGCGGACTGGATTACATGCTGAGGGACCCCGGGGCGCGCCTCGATCCCACGCGGCGGGATCCGGCCGCCGGCACCCTGCTCGTCTTTGGTCAGGGGTACACGCGGGGGTGGCCCGCGGACGATCCGGACCCCGTGGCCGGGGGCGCAGGCCGAACCGGGCAGCCGTGGACGGCGGGGGTGGCCCGCTATGCGCGGGGCCGGGACTATCACGATGTCCTGCGCTCGGCCATCAAGGGAGTGGTGGCCGGGATGAAGGAGCTTCGGCCCGAGCTTCAGGCCCGGGTCAGCTGCGATTCCGGGCCGTACCTGGAACGGGAGTACGCCTGGCTGGCCGGCCTGGGATTTTTCGGCCGCAACACCTGCTTGATCCATGAGCGTCTGGGGTCGGGGCTGTTCCTGGGCGTGGCGGTGACCAACCTCGTCCTCGACGGGGCACCCGACACCGCAGAGCCCCAGGCCGAGCCGCTCTATGCCGCGGTGCCGCGACGGCTGCGCGTGCACAAGGCCTACTTGACCGCCTGCGGCAGTTGCACCCGTTGTCTCGACGCCTGCCCCACCGGCGCCCTGGATCCGGAACTCGGCCTGGACGCCTCAGCCTGCATCTCCACCTGGACCATCGAGAAGCGGGGCCAGGTTCCCGAGCATAGCCGGTCGGCCACGCGGGGGATCCTGTTCGGATGCGATATCTGCCAGACCGTCTGCCCCTGGAACCAACGCGCGGCCGGGCGCGACCTGCCTCCGGTGGATGCGGCGTACGGCACCATGCCGGAGCATGCGGAACGGGGTCTGGCAGACCTGGCGGTCATGGAAGATGAGGAGTTTCGCCGCCGTTTCCGCCGCACGCCGCTGTGGCGCTGTCACCCCGAGGGGCTGCGCCGGAACGCCCAAAGGTTGCTGGAGGAAAAGTCATGACCGTCGCGGCTGCCTATTGGCGACCCCTGCCCAACGGCCAGGTGGCCTGTGATTTGTGTCCGGTCGGATGCCGCTTGCGCCCCGGCCGGGACGGTCCCTGTGCATCGCGCACCAACCGGAGCGGGTCCATGGCCCTGATGTCCTACGGGCGAATCGTTGCGGCCGCCGTCGACCCTATCGAGAAGAAGCCCCTCTACCATTTCCACCCGGGCCGGGACATCCTTTCGGTGGCCGCACCCGGTTGTAACCTGCACTGCCTTTTCTGCCAGAATTTTTCCATCAGCCAGGACAAGGACGCTCGGACCCGGGAGGCCGCCCCGCAAGACCTGGTCGCCGCCGCCGTTCGGGCCGGCAGCGTGGGAATCGCGTTCACCTACAGCGAGCCGCTTGTGTGGTTCGAGTTCGTGCGGGATACCGCCCGCCTGGCGCGGTCCGCCGGCCTGAAAAACGTCCTGGTGACCAACGGGTACCTGAACCCCGAACCCCTGGTGGAACTGCTGCCCTTGATCGATGCGGCCAACATCGATCTGAAATCCATGGACGACCGCTTCTACCGGCGCATCTGCCGCGCCCGCCTGGAACCGGTGCTGGACGCCATTGGTCGCTTCCACGCCGCCGGCGTCCACCTGGAACTGACCAACCTGCTGATTCCCGGCCACAACGACTCGGATGAGCAGATCACGCGCCTGGTGGATTTCGTGGCCGACCTGGACGACTCCATCCCCCTGCATTTCAGCGCCTATCACCCGGCCTGGCGCATGCAGGCTCCGGCCACGCCCCTGGCGACCCTGCGTCGCGCCTTGACCCTGGCCTGCGAGCGGTTGCCGTGGGTATACCTGGGCAATGCGGCCCTGGACGAGGGCCGCGATACCGTCTGCCGGAATTGTGGTGAGATCTTGATCGCCCGCAGTGGATTTGCGGCGACCGTGCGGTTGCGGGATGGGACCGCATGCCCGGCTTGCGGCTACATGGCGCCCGTGACGGTGGCCTGAGGGGCGGCTCAGTCCTTTTCGGCCCAGTTCTCATCCTGGTAACTGGCGGTCACGTAGGTCGTGATTCCCCCGCGCACGAACCACTCCCCGCGCACATCCATCAGACGCGGCCGGACGGCGGCCACCAGGTCGTCGAGAATCTGGTTGGTGACCTTCTCGTGGAAGGCACCTTCATTGCGATATGACCAGAGGTAGAGCTTCAGAGACTTGAGCTCCACACACTTCTGTCCGGGAATATAGGTGATGTGGAAGTGCGCGAAGTCCGGCTGGCCCGTCAGCGGGCACAGGCAGGTGAACTCGGGGCAGTCGAACTCGATCTCGTAATCGCGGCCGGGATTGGGATTGTCGAAGACTTCAAAATCCTTGCTGGGCTGGCTCGCCATGATTCCTCCTCCGCCGGGTCGTTGTTTTTCGCAATGTAATTCTTCCCCGGCGGCGAAACAACACGCCGGTGGGCCGTATTCCCCCTTTTGGTGGGGCCGGTCCCGATCGACAAACGAACGCGCTCCGAAAATCCGCAGGTACGAGGACATTCGGAGCGCGTTCGTTTGTCGATCGAGACCGGTCACTTCACCAGGGCCATCCGGCCCACAGCCGTGTTGTCCCCGCTGGTCACCATGTAGAAGTACACGCCTGCGGCCGCCGCACGGCCCTGGGTATCGTCACCGTTCCAGGCCACTTCGTGCGAACCGGCCGGGCGCACGTCCTCCAGCAACGTTTTGACCTTGCGGCCGGCAAGATCGAAGACGACCACGCGGGTGGGCGCTTCCTTGACCAGGTCGAAGCGGATGACGGTCCGGGGGTTGAAGGGGTTGGGGTAGTTGCCGGCCACCCGGAAGGCTGCCGGAACATCCCCTTCATCCGGTACGGGCGAGGCGGCACACACGTCCAGCGCCCCGATCAGACCGCACCCGGGATTGTTGGCCGCGGTGCAGGGGGAAGTGGATTTGAGGCCGTAGTTGCCGCCGGCCGCGTCGCAGAATACCGGGTCGACGGAGATGTTGCCGTCGGTGCCGGTGGGATCGGGGAACCCGGTGTAGTCCGCACCCGCGTTACCATACGCGTCGTTGCAACTGAATACCGCCGGGGCGGAACCGACCACTAGGCCGTTGCCGAAGGTGGTCCCCCCGGTATTGAAGGCCATCAGGTTGTGCTCCATCGCAGGTGTGACGCCGGTGACGTAGATCCCGCCGCCGCCCAATCCCGCGCCGACATTGGCGGCCGCGGTGTTTCCGGACAATGTCCCGCTGGGGTTGTTCTGGAAGTTCAGGCCGCCGCCAAGGTAGGAGGCGGTGTTGCCGGTCAGGACCGAGTGGGAAAGGTCCGCCTGGGGGCAGTCCTGGAGGTTCAGGCCGCCGCCGATACCGGCCGAATTCCCGGTGAAGACCAGGCTGTCTGCAGCGAAGGTCACGCCGCCGAAGTAGGCGCCGCCTCCGTAGGTGATCCCACCGCCCGGAGCCGGGCTGTTGTCGTCGAAAGTCACGCCGTGCAGGGATGCGGTCCCGCCGGACATATACAGCCCGGCCCCGTTGTTCACGGCGGTATTACCGGCCACCATGCCGCCGGTCCAGTCAAGGTTGCTGACCCCGCCGGATCCCACGAGATAGACGCCGCCGCCGGTGTTCAACCCCGTATGACCGGTCACGTCGCAGGAGTTCAGGGTGACGGTCCCGTCGATCACGTGCAGGCCGCCGCCCAACGGGGGATAGGTCAGGTTGCTGGCCAGGCCGGTATTGTCGGCGATGGTGCAGCCGTCCATGCTCACGGTGCTGTTGTAGATGAAGATGCCGGCGCCGTAGGTGCCGGTATTGTCGTGGACCGAGACGTTTTCCAGGATCGCGCTGGAGTTGATCAGCGCCATGCCGCCCCCGCACCCGAGTTCACTCTGGGAGCCGACGGAGCAACCGCTGATTTCCAGGTTGCGCAGGGTCGGAGAAGCATCCCGAACCATGGCTCCGCCGCCGTAGCGGGCGTTGAAGGGGATGCCGCTGTAGACGGATCCGCCGCCTCCGCTCATGCGGAAACCGTCGATCACCGTAGCCTGGCCGACGGCGCCCTGGAAGCGGAGCACCGAATTGGCTCCATTGCCGATGACCACCGTGGGATCATTCACCGGATCCCGCGTGGTGAAGTCGCTGCTGAAACCACCGAGGACCTTGAGGTCGCGATTGGGGACGACCATCGGCGAGGTGACCGAAGCGGTGGCGGTGATGGAAATGGTATCACCCGTGGAGGCCTCGTTGAGGGCGTCGAACGAGTTGCTGAACTCGTCGGGCACCAGGTGGTTGCGGTCGCCCAGGGCCCGCAGGAGATTGACCCGTCCGGCGCCGAGCTTGCCGGCGTAGGTCGGGTTGAGGGCATCCAGGTTGTCACAGCTGCCCAGGAGAAGGTCCGTCACCTCGGTGCGGGTCAATCCGGGGTTGGCCGACCAGATCAAGGCCGCAGCCGCACAGGTGATGGGTGAGGAGAAGCTGGTCCCGTCCACCGAGGAATAGGTGTGGTTGGCCGTGTTGCGGTCGTACCACGTGGTGTAGATGCCCACGCCGGGGGCGGACAGCTCCACCCAGGTTCCGAAGTTGGAGAACGACGCCTTCAGGTCGCTCTGCTGGGTGGCCGCGACGGACAGGACGTTGGGATGCGTGGACAAGTAGGAGGGAACGCCCAGGCCGGAATCATTCTCGGCGTTGTCGTTGCCGGCGGCGGTGACGACGATGGCGCCGTAGCTGACGGCCAGGCTGACGGCACCGGCCAGATAGCTGGTGGAACCCCAGCTGCAGTTGATGACCTTGGCCCCGTTGGTGGCCGCGTAGATGATGCCCTGGCTGGCGAAGTCCATGCGGACCACACCCTGGGTCGAACCGTTGGGCAGCCACCCCACACGCACGGGCATGATCTTCACCCCGTGGGCCACACCCGCGATGCCGATTCCATTGTTGCCGATTCCGCCCACGCAGCCGGCGCAGGCGGTGCCGTGGCTTTCGTAGTCCATGGGGTCGTTGTCCGGGGTGGAGTCGTCCTCGCCCGGCCAACCTCCGCCGGGAACGTTCACGAAGTCCCAACCGCGGATGTCGTCAATCTTTCCGTTGCTGTCGTCGTCCACCCCTGCGGTCCCGTAATACTCGGCCCAGTTGGTCCAGATGGCGCCGTTGACATGATCGGGGCCGCTGCCACCCAGGTCCGGGTGTTGCCAGTCGACCCCGGAATCCACGATGGCCACCATCACGTTGGAATCGCCGAGGGCCTGGTTCCAGGCGCCGACCGCTCTGACGTCGGCTCCACCGGCGGTCATGTTGCGCGCGTACCACTGGCTTCCGGAGAGGGCGGGATCATTGGGCAGGTAGCCGTAATTGCGGCAGATGTCCACCAGACGAACATCCTCCACCAGACCGCTGGCGGCAAAGGCCGCCCGAACGCGTTCCAAACCCATGGAGGCGGGAAAGTCGATGGCCAGAGTCCGGTCGAGCTGTCGGCGAACGCTCTTGTCGGCGATTTTCGCGGTCAAGCCGGCGTAAAGGGGCTCCACGTTGTGGATCTCGAACCGGCTCGCCAGCTCGGCCATGGCCGGCACTTCGGCGACGGTTCCGCCGGCGGCCTTGGACGTGGAAAAGGCGACTCCGGGCTTGAGGGTCACGACGATCCGGTCGGGCACCTGGCCGACAACCGAACTGTTTTCGAAAGCCAGACCAGAGGCCGCAAGACCGATGAGCAGAGAGCAGGTGAGGACGAGCACCGACACGGACTTCATGTTAATATCCCCTCGAGAGATGGGTTTGGGCGAACCGCAACCGCAAGCCGGTGCAGATTCCGCGCCGGGAACCGATGGCGGCGAAGGCTTTCGGGCCAATCATGCTGGTGGATCCGATAGGGGGCCAATGGGGGCAACCCCGATGGCTTTTCACACCGTATGATGATATAGGATATCCAATCAGGGATCAATTCTTCGCTGCAGTTTGCATTCCCAAAGGGAAAGAATCGGGCAAGTTCATGCCGGACAATAACCTGAAGGTGCTATTTTTGGAACCATTTGACACCGGATCCCACCGGGCGTTCCGGGAGGGATTGGAGGCCTGGTCCCGGCACCGGATTTCCTGCCTGACCCTGCCGGGAAGGTTCTGGAAGTGGCGGATGCGCGGAGCCGCCGCCTGGTTCGCAGACAAGATCAACGGCGGGGATTTCGGCCATACCGATGTGCTGCTGGTCACCGGGTTCCTCAACGTCGCCGACCTGCGGGGCCTGCTCAGGCCGCCGCTGGACCGAGTGCCCATCCTGCTGTACATGCACGAGAACCAGCTCACCTATCCTCTGAGTCCGCACGAGGAATTCGATTTCCATTTCGGGTTCACCAACATCATCAGCGCCCTGGCGGCCGATCAGGTGGTCTTCAATTCCCACTACCACCGGGACCTTTTCCTGGAGGCCATTCCGGGGTTCCTGAACAAGATGCCCGAGTCCGTCCCGCGGGGCGTGCCCGGTCGCATCGCCGAGCGCAGCGGCGTGCTGGCGGTGGGGCTGGAACGGCCCCCCCTGCCCGACGATGCCTACGCCCTCTTCCGGGGAGGCCTCTGCGATGCGTCGGCCGGACCACCGTGGCCGCGGGCGGGCCGCCATCGCATCCTGTGGAACCATCGCTGGGAATTCGATAAGCGTCCGGGGGATTTCGCCGCGGCGGTGGCGACCTTGCTGGACCGCGGGCTGGATTTCGAGGTGGCCCTGTTGGGGGATCCTGCGGGAAACGAAGAGGTTTTTGAACCCTTGCGCCGGAGGTTGGGCAACCGACTGACGGCCTGGGGTTTTCTCCCGGACCGTTCGCAGTATGCGGCTCACCTTGCGGCGTCGGATATCGTGGTGTCGTGCGCCGACCAGGAATATTTCGGCATCGCCGTGGCCGAGGCCGTCCACGCCGGATGCTACCCGGTTCTGCCCCGGCGCCAGGTCTATCCCTCGCTGTATGGCTCCGCCTGCTCGGGAAGGCATTTCTACGGTGACCAGGACGAATTCGTCGCCTTGCTTGCCAGCCTGCTGACCACCGACGATTGCGGCCACGTCTGCAGCCTCGATGGGGAAGTGGATTCCTGTTGCTGGTCCCGCATCGCTCCGAAGTATGATAGATTGCTCGACGTCGTCGGATGCTCCCCGAATCGGAGCGCGGCGGGGGAGGTGGTCGATGGGTAAGCTGCGGCCCATGCGGGGTTGTCTGCTCGATGTCGAAGGGGTCCTGGTCCGCAACAAGGCCTACGAGCCGGTGTGCGGGGCGGTGGAATGGATGGCCCGCCTGGGGCGATCGCAAATGCCGTTTTGCCTGGTGACCAACAACACCACCGACACTCCGGCCGAGCTTCTGGAGCGTCTCGCCGCCGCCGGTTTCGACCTGGCGCCCGAGAACCTTGTGGGCGCCCTGGAACTGGGAACCGAGCTCTTGCGCGCCCGCAGTTTGCGGCGGATCTGCTGGCTGGGCGTCCCCCGCCTGCGGGAATACTGGCAGGAGGCGGGATTCGAGCTGACCGGGGGCGGGGATTGCGAGGCCGTGGTCATAGGGGTCAACCCCGAGCTGTGCATCGCGGACCTCGAGGATGTTCTGCCGGCTGTCCTGGATCGCGGCGTGGATGTCGTCTGCCTGCACCGCAACCTTTTTTACCTCGACGCCCTGGATCGGCGCCGCATGGGGCCGGGGTGCTGGTCCGCCGCCCTGGAGGCCCTGGAGGGGCGCGGCCGGATGGTGATCGTCGGCAAACCGGACCCCCGCATCTATCGTGCGGCCCTGAAAAGAATTGGCGTGGGTGCCTCGGATACTCTATTTATCTCCGATGACCCTGTTGCCGACCTGGTGACCGCCGGACGGCTGGGAATGCGCACCGTGTTCGTCCTTTCGGGCAAGCACGCCGATCATGAAATCCTGGGTCGCATGGACCAGGACGACTGGCCTGACGTCATCTGTGGCGGTTTGGCCGATGTGAACCTTGACCAAGAGGATGCTTCCTGATGTCGGAAACCCCCGTTGCCGCACCCGCCAAGCCCCGGCGCAATCCCGCGCTGGCCCAGCAGATGGTGAACCATACCCTGAGTACCTGGGATCTGGCGCAGCGACGAGCGGGCAGGCCGGAGGACGAGCGGAGCTTTCTCATCACCATGCGGGCCCACCAGCGCCTGGTCTCATCCTTTGAACGGGAACGGGGGATTCCCCAGGCCTCGCGCAGCCGTTTCCTGTTGCGAGGGGACGCGCGGGGAAGCTGCCTGTTGATCCATGGGATCTCCACCGGCCCCGGCGACCTGGAGGAACTGGGCAACCATCTCCACGAAGGCGGATTCGACGTCTACATCATGCGCCTGCCCGATTTTGGCCGCGACGGTGTGACGATCAGCGATAATTCCTGGGAATCCTACCTGAACCAGGTGCAGGGATGTTATCGCCTGCTCGCCTCGGGACCGGGCAAGGTCCATCTGGTCGGACTGGGCTACGGTTCCACCTTGGCCCTGCTGCTGGCCAAGAACGAGAGGCCGGGCTCGCTGACCCTGCTGGCTCCCGCCCTGATCGCCCGGGAATCCCTGATCCAGAGGATCATGATCCGCCTGCGGATGCACCGCATCGGGTTCCTGCGCAGGCGGCTGGGTTGGAATGTCGACCTGGTCGAGGGCATGGATCGCGCCCGGGGAATTGCCGGGAATATCAAGGTGCCGATTTTTGCCGCCCAGTGCCAAGACGATGAGCGGGCCTCACCCGATTCCCTGCGGTTCCTGCAGCGGAAGGCGCGCCATCGGGCGTCGCTGTTCCAGCTTTTTCCCGAAGGGGGGCACAGTATCCTCGGCTCCCACGGGGACGGTGCCCTTTATGCGGGAATCACGGATTTCATCTGCGCCGGAGGCTGACCGGCCTCAAAGATCCAGCGTTCGGCGGTCGATTCCCGCTTGCTGGGCCAGGTTGAGGGCACGCTGCCTGTGGGCCTGCGAAGGGCTCCGCCGGAACCGGTTCAAGGCGTCCAGGAAGCGGTCCTGAGCCGCAGACCGGTCATCATCCCGATCCGGGTAGTCCTGGGTGGACTCGGGGCTATCCGTCACCAGGGCCACCAGTTGACGTTCGCTCAAGCGGGCGCCCAGATCCCAACGGCCGCGCCCCAGGGTTTCCAGCACCTGAACGTATTCCGCGAAGTGACGCGCCACCCTGGCTGCGGTGGCCGCCAGGGGGACCGGCTGCCTGCCGTGCTCCAGCAGGGCCGCCGCCGCTTCGTAGCAGGCCCGTCCACAGACCATGTCCCGCCGATGGCCATCTTCCCGGGTCATGCCCCACAGGCCGGCTCGCCTGCGCCGGTCCTCGCCCCTGCCGAATAAACCCAGGTTCAACAATCGCTGCTCGCCTTGTTCCAGGTACCAGCGCGCCCGCGCCTGACGACCCAGGGTCTTGGACGGGGGTTGCCATTGGGGCATGGAGCCGAAGAGGGCCCCCGATTCGTTGTCCAGCCGCGCGGTCCGGGTCAGCAGATCGGCCAGGTAGATGTTGACGTCCTCGTCGTTTTCTTCGGCCCCGGTGGGGAATGTCGATTTTGCCCGGGCCTCGAGCAACTCCTCCAGGAAGAAAAACGACAGCGGTCGAGGGGTGGACCAGTCGGGGAACAAGGGCCGGAAAACGGGCTCCTGTTGGCGGGCACGGGGGCGGATTGCGGGCATGGATCCATTCCTTTCATTGCCGTTCAGCAATCAAATAGCAGGGAACGTGCCGACTTGAATGGGAAAATATCTTTTTAATTTACTTAAAATAAACGAGTTACCAGTAACCCAAAATCTCGGTGTCTCGGGCGTCCGCTCAGGTGGCTGATATCTGCACAGCGGGAATTGTTGGTTTTTTTGCTTTGGTTCGGCAGAAAACTGTCGAAAACCATCTCGACGTGGTGCGGAGGCCTGGAGGCCGCGGCCTTGTCCATAGGGGTTCCTCGCATGGGACGTCAGCGTTCTTGAAGCGATGGGAACCAGCAGCGGATGGAAGCGGGCCGATGGCCCCTCTCGAACGGGAAAGGATGCGGGCATGAGCCAACGCAAGCCGATGTCAGGCAAGGCCGGGAAATCGGATCGAAAGGCCGGTGGCAAATCCAGGGGCAGGAAGCGGTCCCAGCAGGAAGGCTTCTCTGACTTCATGGACCTGGCCGAGGATGAGGATCCGGGTATGCCCGATGTTCCGGCCCCCGCTGCGACCGCTGGTGACGGCGGTACCGACACCGCCCCCAACAAACGGGGACCCGCTCGCATCGTCGTGACCGATCTTCATGGCCCGGCCTGGGCCTGGGGCCTGTGGCCAGCGGTCTGCACCCTGGTGGTCGGCGGGGCCATGGCCAGTGCCCTGCGGTTTCTTTACCACGGCCAATGGAACGTGCTGTGGGATTATTCAGGTCTGACGAATCTGCAAGGCCTGCTCGACCTCAACGCCTACCCGCAGAATGTCTTTCTGGCGGTGGTCATCATCGCGATCCTGCTGCTGGTCATGGTGGGTTACCGCCTCAGCAGCATCATCGGGGATCTGCAACGGCGAACCGTCGCCCAGGGAGAACTGTTGGGCCGACTGACGACTTTGCGTTTCGACAACCAGGCGGCCTGGCAGGACCCCCTGTTCAAGATGAACCCCAACGTCGAAACCTTCACCGCCGATCTCCTGGGCGCCTGGCGTCACCAGGCAGCCCGCATGGATCGTATGGCAGGCTTGGAGGGTGAGTGCCACCGCCTGGAGAAGGCGCTGAGCGAGGATTCCCGCGACGACCTGGCCGGGAACTTCTCGATCCCGGTGGTGAGTATGATCGCCGATGAGGTTCTGCAGCTGTTCGACGGCCGGGATGCGGCCATGGAGGACCAGGAGAGCCACCAGGCGAAATTGGGAAGCAGGGGCCATGACCTGATGGCGGACGTTCAGGATGCCCGCGGCTGGCAGCGCTACACCCAGGATCAACTGAACATGCAGGGCGATGCCGTGCTCAAAGCCAGCGCTCACCTCAACTCCGCAGGCACTCAGTTGGCCAAGGACCCCCGCTTCAGCTGGAAGCCGGAGGACGTGCTCGCTTTGCTGGCGGATCTCCGGGTGCAGCTTCAGGGCCGGGGCGCATCCGTCGCTCAACCCAAGGCGGACGGGGGCGCGGATTCGGACCTGCTGGATCGCCTCTCCAAGTTGAGTTTCCAGATCGGCATGGAAGTCGCCCGGTTGGGTAACCGCGGCGAACGCCTGGCGCCCATGGCCCAGACCCTGGAAGAGGTGGCCAAGGCCGTCCGGGCCCAGGGCATGGGTGGCGGAGCGCCCGGGGTCGTGCCCGCAAGCCTGACCAAACGACTGCAGGAGCAGATTTCCGCGTTCGAAAAAGCGGCCAAGCGTCCGGAGCGTCATTTGCCGACACTGGTGGTCAAGTTGGGCCAAACCGCCCGGGATGCCGCGGAAAACCTGGGCAAGATCGCCGACAGCTTCGAACCCCAGTACGAGCGCCTGGGTCGCATGGGCCAGGCTTGTGCCGAGTTGACCGGGGTGGAATTCGACGCCTCCCAGGCCATCGATTCCTCCGCCGGCGAACTGGAACTGAGCAATTACGATCCTTTCCTGCGGCAAGAGCCGGAGGAGGACATTCCCGTCATCGATCCTTTCCTCGAAAGATCCGACAACCTGACCGTGACCGAGGGCGGACTGGACCCGTTCGCCATCTCCAACAACGTCTTGCCCGGCAGCGAGGATGAGTATGCCCAGGCTGCGGCGCCGGCATTTTCCCAGCCGAGCGAAACCGGGCTTCCTGACTCCGGGCAGAAGGTGTATGATCTTGCGGAATTCGGTGCCGTGAAATTGTCGGCGGATTCCCCCGCCGGCAGGGAAACGGTCCACGACCTGTCGGACTTCGGTGCGGTGCCCCTGGACCGCGCTGTGGGCGACGACAGGGTCTACGACCTGAGTGAATTCGGAGCGCGGCGCCTGGACTGACCTTGGGTTCGGCGGACCGCCCCGGAAAGGCGTCTATGTCGGGTCCTGGAGAACTCGCGGCGATCCTGCAGGAATGGGACGACCGCCTGGAATCGGCTGCAACCGGCCGTGACCAGGCGGTCGCTTTTTCATTACCCGTGCCGGTTTCCGCGTTCGTGCGGATGGAACTGGCCTTGCTGGTGCTGATCAGGGAATCCGACGGGGCGCTGGCTGCCGATCTGCAACGTCTCGACCGTTCCCTGCGCGGGGTCCACGCAGCATTGGCCAGCGTGCCTCACCGCTGCACGCGGGAGTTGGTCCTGGCCTGTATCACCCTCGCCGATTTTCTCGAAGTGCTCGTGGGCCGCCAGGATGAAAGCGGCGGGGAGGCCTCTGTGGGCGATGACCCCGCCTGGTTGCAGCTCGCCGCCCGGTTCCAGCGCGCCGCCGGACCCTGCGGCGTCATGGATCTGTTGATGTCCGAGTTGGAGACCTGGACGACGCGCTGGGGCAGATCGGAACCCGATGCCGAGACGGAGCGCGACCTTGCCGCGCACTGGCGGCGCGTGCGCGAGTACGGCGACGCCCTGTTCGAGCAGGGCGTTCTGGATTCCCTCGGATTCCCACCCGGAAAAAATCGCTGATCCCCTATTGCGTATTGCACGGTGAAAGAGGATCCGATGGTATCCTGCACCGTCTCACCGTCCCGCGAAGCCCGCGGTGATTCCCCGTAGCTACCGGTAATTCCTTCAGAAACCCCGATTGGTGTCGATATGAATACCATCCCCTGCCGGGCATGGGAGTTGCTGTTTCCCCGTTGGTGTCGTGGCACACAAGGTTCAGCAACTTGAGAGGAGACACCTCCATGTCCGATTACAAGGTTCCGATGCCAATGTCCGGGGGAGACAATTTCCCGATGGCGGAGGTCATGACTTCGGTGGAAGCGGCGCAGTACCTGAAGATGCATGTCAAGACGGTTTGTCGCCTGGCCAAGGAAGGCAAGATCCCCGCCCGCAAGGTCGGCAGCGAATGGCGTTTCCTGCGCTCGGTGCTCGACGGTTGGTTGGCCGAATCTCTCGTGTGAAAGAGGCGTCATGGCCCTGCAGTTTCAACCTCTGAAGCTTCCCGCACCCGACCTGTTCGGCATCGGACTGAACGGGTCGTACGGACGCGGCGACAAGACCCACCTGCTCGACCTGGCCCACAAGTGCCTGGCCAAGGACAAGCTGAAGGTCGTGGTCGATGTTTCGGAGTTGAAGAACCTGGGCGGCGGCGGTGCGGCGGCCTTCGCGGAATTCCAGTCCCTGCTGGTCGAGGCCGGTGGGGAGGCGGTGATTGTCGGTGCGCAGGATGTCGTGCTCCGCTTCCTGACCGGAAAGTTCAAGGACCTGCCCCTCCGGCATTTTTCCGATGAAAAATCCGCAGTGGAAGCCCTCACTTCGCTGCCGGACACCGCAAGGGAAAAGACAGCGACCGCCGTCGAGGAGGCCCCGGTCGCAGCGGACGACGAGATCGATTTGACGTCGTTCTGCGAAGAGGTGCCCGAACCGGAACCCCTCGCCGAGGTGGAGGAAGACGAGGACGCCACGAGCCTCGACGAAATCGGGGCGGAAGTGGGGGCGATCGGATTCTCCGCGGAGGAATTCGAATTCGACGAGGCCGAGCCCGAGGATTCCACACCCGCCGTCGCGGATGATCCGGCGTCGGATGAGGCGCAGGAGTCGGTGAAGGAGTCGGTCCAGGAGTCGGCGGACACCACCGCTTCCGGTCGTCGCCGCGAACACAGTTACACTTCGTTGTCCGACGCCATCAGCGCCCTGGGCCGATGGTCGGCCTCCGGTTCGGACGGGGAATTCGGAAAATCCCTGGAGAACCTCCTGTTCAGCCACGGGCTGGCGGATTCGGCGACCTTCCTGGCGCGACGCGACGACTGCTACACAGACGGCGATGGACACTGGAGCATCGGGACCGACTGCAGTCTGGTGCGCCAGCTTTTCGATCGGCTGCAACCGCTGACCATTCTGGATATCCAGGACGAGGACCTCACGGACCAGGAGGTCTCACTGCTCGAAGGCGTCACACCGGACATCATGTTGCCGGTCCAGAACGAGGGTGAGCCGGGGGCGATCCTCCTGCTCAAACGGGCCGATGGCGAGGAGGAATACTCCGTCGTCGAGCACTTCGCCCTCGAACTGCTGATGCGGGTCCTGTCCGGGGAGGAGATGGGCGGATCGCCGGCCAAAGCGGACAAGGGGTCACCCGCTGTCGCGGCAGCCGATGAATCCGACGCTGATTTCCTGGAACAGGTGGCTTGGACCCGGCCGGCCGCGGGTGACGAAACGCAGGCCGAGGTGTTGCTCCGGCTGGCGCTCGACCTTCCCGATGCGGAGGATCGTCCCCACTTCTGGCGTATTTTCGCCCGGAACCTCTGGCCCATTCTGCCCATCTCCACGCTGGCCTTCCTCGGTCCGGACAAACGTCGGGCGCCCATCATGGTGGGCCGCAACGACGCCTTGGCCGGCATCAACCTGGGCGTCAACCGACTGAAGGTCTATTTCCAAACCATGGAACGCCCCGTGGCCACGGGCAACCTGCCGGACTTTTTCAAGGACACCAAGTCGTCCCTGCTCGAGGCCGGCGTCGACTGGATCATTTCCCTGCGCTGGGAAGACCACTACCTCGGCACGGCGTTCTTCAGCCTGGATGAGGAGTTCGAACAGGTCGAGGACGAGGTGGCCGAAGGAATCAATGAACTGTTCGGCGAGACGGCACGCATGCTTTCCCGCTTCGACGATTCCCATGTGAACGCCGACAGCAATCTCGAGCTGGTCGCCATGCTTCTGGGGCAGCGGGAGAAACGGATGTTCGGCAGCGACGAACAGACGCATTCCATGGTGACTAACCTGCGACGCCTGGCACGGGCCATGGGGTTCCCACCCGACCAGGAGCGGGACCTGATCTACGGCTGCCTCCTGCGGGATGTCGGGCTCATCGACAAGGACGACGACCTGCTGGGTCCGCCCGAACAGCTGGATCCCGTGCAGTGGTCCCTTTACCGGCGCCACCCCGAAGAGGGCGCGCGGCTGCTGGAAAAAATGCGGATGTCACCGACTGTCATCGAGGTCGTGCGCCATCACCACGAGCGCTTCAGCGGGGACGGTTTTCCGGCCGGACTCGAGGGTCGTGAAATCCCTCTGTGTGCCCGGGTGGTCACCGTGGTGGAGAACTACGTCGCCATGGTCGTGGGGACGACTGTGCGCGAGCCGGTCGCTCCGGAGGACGCCGCGCGGATCATGCTTGATAATCTGGGTCAGCGCTACGATCCGGACCTGGTGCAGCTTTTCCTGCGTGCGGTGATGCCGGACCCGGGGCGGGAGCCGGTCCGGGTTTGACGGGGCGGCTTCGGCGGGGTCCTCTCTCGCCGGACCGGTAGATGCGACCCAGTTCCATGGCCAGGTCTTCCTGCGACAGTCCCCGCTTGATCCGTCCGTCGTGCACCACACTGATGGCGCGCGTTTCCTCCGAGACCACGATCACCACACAATCGCTCTGCTCGGAAATCCCGATGGCTGCCCGGTGGCGAGTGCCCAGCACGTAGCCGAGTTCCTCCTGCTCGGTGATGGGCAGGACGACGGCCGCCGCGGCGATCCGACCCTGGCTGATGATGACCGCCCCGTCGTGCAGGGGACCGGGCGGGGTGAACACCGTTTCCAGGGTGGCGGCGGTGATTTCGGCATCCAGCAACACGCCCTTCTGGATCCAGTCGCTGAGTTTCACCTCGCGCTCGATGACGATCAGGGCGCCCAGGCCGCGCTTGCTCAGCCGCTTGGCCGCCTGCAGGATTTCCTCTTCGGCGGGAATGCGGTCCACGGCCCGGAACATGCCCAGGCCGCGGCGCAGGCCCAGGTTGGTCAGGGCGGAGCGCAGCTCGGGCTGGAAGATGATGATGAAGGCCACGACCCAGACGGTCTTGAGGGTGCCGATGATGCTTCCGACCACGATCATGCGCAGGTTGGTGGCCAGGAAGGAGAGGATCAGCAGGAAGGCCAGGCCGGCGAACATCTGGATCACCCGCGTGTCCTTGATGAACACGATGAGGCGGTACAGCAGATACGCCACGATGATGATATCGAGGAGATCGATCAGGGGGCTTTGGATGATCTTGTTCCACATGATGGAAGCAAGGTATCACCGCCTCGATAGCGGAACAACAGGAGTTTGGCGCCTGACGGGCCACCAAGTCGGTATTCCAAGGCCACGAACCGGGGGCCATCTGCTGGCATGACCTGATGACCCATGATCCGGACCAGGCCGGCGGTTTCCACCGGGGCCTTCCGGGTTGGGCGATCCGGGAAATGGAATTTCCCAGGTTCCCGTCCTATTATACTTTCGCGAGCGGACCCGAGCTCTGGAACTCGGCGGCAAGGAACTGGTGGCTCCGAAGGACAGTCCGGGCCACGGGCGCTTCGCCGTCCTGCAGGACCCGCAGGACCCGCAGGATGCCGGTTTTCGCCGTGCATCAAGCGCAACAAGCCTGAGTGAGGGCGACAATGCGCCCCCGACGAAATGGATTTGAGATGGGAAGAATCGCTTTGACCAAGAAGGACTGGCTGCTGGCTCTGGTGATCATCGCGGGCGCGGCGGCTCTGATATCGGCACTGTCCATGTAGATCGCGGGGCCGGGCGTCCTCTCGTGGAAGTCCTGGTCCCGGCGTTGTTGCTGGTGGTCATGCACCGGGGATGGGAACCCGCTCACCTCTTGCTCTGGGTCGGGTCCTATCTGGATGATCTGCTATGCCTGCCGGTGGTTCTGGGGGTGGTCCTGGCGTCCCTCCGGTGGTTCCGGCACCGACCCGACCTCACGCTGCCGGTCCAACTGGGATTGGTGACCCTGGTCCTGTATGCCGGCTGGTTTGAACTGGTCCTGCCCCGGGTGAACTCCCGGGCCACCGCCGATCCCCTCGATGCCGTCGCCTATGCGGTCGGCCTGGCCCTGTTCATGGTCTTCATCAACCGACCGGTCTTTGCGGGCCGGGAAAGGAAAACCTGATGGATGCGTTCGCCGCCATCGAAGCCCGTCGCGCCGTCAAGAAGTTCGACCCCCAGCACCGGATGACGGAGGCGGAGATCGAACGGTTGATGCGGGCGGCGGCCCTGACGCCGACCTCCTTCAACATCCAGAACTACCGCTTCGTGGTGGTGACGGACCCGGACCGGAAACGGCAGATCCGCGCCGCGGGCTGGAATCAGGCGCAGTTCAGCGAGTGCTCGGCTCTGGTGATCGTATGTGGGGATCGTGGGGCCTACGCCAAGGATCCCGCCCGGTACTGGGCCCATGTCGAGGACAAGACCCGGGAGGCCATCGTGGGCATGATCACCGGATACTACGGCACCCACCCGGAAGGCCGCCGGGACGAAAACCTCCGCTCCGGGAGCATGGCGGCCATGACGATCATGTTGGCGGCCAAGGCCATGGATTATGACACCTGCCCCATGGTCGGGTTCGATTTCGACGCCGTCGCGAGCCTGATCGCCCTGCCGCCGGCTCACGACATCATCATGGCCGTGGCGGTGGGCAAGGCCCTGGAACCGGCTCGTTCACGCACGGGGCAGGTCCCCCTGGCGGAGCTGGTGCTTCGCGACCGCTTCGACTCGTGACTGGCGCTGGACAGCAAACCTCCGCGTGGTTAATGTCCCGGGCATGAAGATCGCGTTCATCGGCACTCACGGCGTGGGCAAGACGACCCTATGCTACCAGTTGGCAGCGGTATTGAAGCGCCTGGACATCGGCGTGGATCTGGTCAAGGAAGTCGCCCGGGGGTGCCCCCTGCCCATCAACCGCGAGACCAACGCGGCGGCGCAGAACTGGATCCTGCACACCCAGGTCTCGCGTGAAATCGAACTCGCCGCCCGCAACGACGCCATCGTCTGTGATCGCGCGGTGGTGGACAATTACGCCTACATGGTTCACGCCGCGGGGCATCGACCCGAGATCGAGCCCTTCATCCGCCACTGGATGTCCACCTACACCCTGCTGGTCAAGGTGCCGGTGGTGGCCCCGCCTTCCTTCGACGGAACCCGGGATACCTCGGTGGACTTCCAGCTCGCCATCGATTCCCTGATCGACGAGCTGTGTCGGGATTTCGGCCTGGCGCCCCTCCATCTGCCCCCTGCGGCACGGGACCGGTGGGTGGAGGAGGTCCTCAAGGCGATGGACCTTCCCAGCCGACCACCCCAGATGGATCTTTTCTCCTGATTGACCATTTCCGGCAATTTGCAGGCGGTCTGGGGCGTTTTGCATCCTCATCGGGTGCGCTGGTCTTTTTTGCGCCCGAATCAGGAATTTTTGGCGGGGAACGGGTTTTGCATTAAATTAGGGGGCAGGACACGGAAGCGACCCCGACCGAGCCTGCCGGAGCCGAACCCCGCCTCGTGCGGTTGACCCCATATTTTGTGGAGAGAAAAATTGTCGTCCTTGAGCTTGCGGGTAATGACCTTCAACCTGCTGACCGCCAACAAGAAACAACGCACCCACCCCTGGCGCCTGCGCAAGCGGAACATCGCGCGCATCATCACCGCCTTGGGGCCGGACGTCGTGGGCACCCAGGAAGCCAATTTCCGCCAGCTGAGCGAACTGGCTGAATTGCTTCCGGATTACGACTTCCACGGCGAAGGCAACCTCGGCCGGGACATGGTGCACAGCGATCAGAGCTGGTTCTGCGCCACCTTTTTCCGCCGTGACCGGGTCCGGCAACTGGACGCCCCCGGACAGAGCGACACCCTGTGGCTTTCCCCGACCCCGGAAATCCCCGCCTCGTCCTTCAATCTCGGCACCCGCCCGCGGCTGGTGACCTGGAACAAGTTCGAATTGCTGGGCTCCGGCCGGGAATTCATCTTCGGCACCACGCACCTCGAGGCGGTCAACCGCTGGCACCGCAAGCGCAGCGCCGAGATGTTGCGCCGTTACGTGAGCGATCGGGTCGCCGAACTGGGTTCCGATATTCCCGTGTTCCTGACCGGCGACTTCAACGCGGTGGCCGATTCCCCGGAGATCCGGGCCATGGCCGACCCGCGTCCGGGCCTGGAGCCCCTGTACGACGCCTGGGCCGAGGTGCGCGCGGGAGACTGCCCGGTGGGCTGTTCCGACGGCGAGACCTTCCGGGGCCTGGGTCTGCGCGACCGTGTGGGGCGCAAACTCATGGGGCCGCGCCGCATCGACTACGTGTTCTTCCGGCCGCGCCCGCTGGTGCGGTCCGTCAGCCGGGTCGACTACGCCGATCTGGAACACCGCCAGCAGGCCTTGCCGTCGGACCACTACCCCGTGGTCGCGGAATTCGAGCTTGCGGGGTGACCCCGGCTTCTGGCATGATCGCCTTGTGAACGCCGTCCCAACCATCATCGAAGATGCCCTGCGCCTGATACCCGCTCCCGTAGCGGTGATCGGTGCCGCTTCTGAGGGAACCCTGGGTGGACTGACAGCCGCCTGGTTGACCCGCGTCTCCCTGGATCCGCCCCTGCTGCTGGTGGCCATCGGCCGGCAGCGCTTCACCTACGACCTGCTGCGCCATTCCACCGCCTTCACGGTGTCCCTACTGCATGCCGATCAGGTCGCCGAAGCACGCCTTTTCGGACTGTACTCGAGGCGCGAACGGGATAAATGGGATGAAGTGGACCACGATTTGCTTGGCGAGGGTATTCCGGCCCTGCGCCGTTGCAGCGCGCGTTTCCTGTGCCGGATCGGGGACATGGTCCCCACCGGCGATCACGACCTGTTCATCGGCCGCGTCGAGAGCGCGGAGATCCTGGCCGGACAGCCGGCATTGCCCATGCGGGGCCGCGATTACGCCCCGTCCGAATGAGCGCCGTCCAGGGGCCGCTTGCCGATTCCCCGGATGGGGTTAGAATGTCGCCTAGGGCCGGCTCGGGCCCGCACGAACCGGATTTGAACCCCCAGGAGGTTGGCCGTATGGAATCAACCCGCTCTGAGCTGATCAACAGCACTTTTCCCCCCGAGATCCAATCCCTGCCCAAAGTCGAGATTCCCGTAGATGGCGTGACCGGATACTGCCTGCAGAACAAGGACCGGCAGGTGGTTTTTTTCCGGTTCGACGAAGGGGTCACGTTTCCTGATCACAGCCATTGCGAACAGCTGGGCATGGTGGTCGAGGGCGAAATGATCATAGAGATCGAAGGTCAGAGCAATCTGTACCAGACCGGGGATACCTACCGCGTCCCCGGGGGTGTCAAACACCGCGCCAGTTTCACGCGGCCGACGACCCTGATCGACATGTCCGAGGCGCCCGACCGTTATCCGGTCCTCCGCTGATTCCGGCGACATTGTTGCTTGACGGCCTCCCTGCATGGGGAGGCCGTTTTTATTCCCGTGGGCCGACGACCACTTCGCAGCGACCGCTACGGACCAGGCTTGCCGACACGGCCTGGATGTCCGCGGGGGTGACCGCTTGGAGGCTGGCGATCAGGTCGCCCAGGTCGTCCGCGGGCCGGCCGTAGACACGGTTGCGCATGGCCCGGCTGATCCGGGAGGAGTTGGACTGGCTGCCGATGGCGAGATTGCCGCAAAGCTTGGCGCGCGCCCGTTCCAGTTCCTCGGCGGCCACCGGCTCGTCGACCATGCGGTCCAGTTCGGCCAGCAGGGTTTCCCGGGCGGCGTCTTCCGATTCGGGCGCAGTCAGCACGTAACCCAGGAACATTCCCTGGCCGAATCCGGCGGTCGTCATCACGCCCGTGTTGTAGCACAGGGAGCGCCGGTTGCGCAGTTCTTCGAACAGCCGGCCACTCTGGCCGTTGAGGATTTCCTTGTAGAGCATCCGGGCCGGGCGCATCTCGTCGGGGTTGCGCGGACCGGGCCAGCCGACCAGCAGAACACATTGGTTGATGCGACGCCTCAGTCGCACGAGTTCGGCATCCCGGCGCACATGGGCTGGGCCGGGATCCGGACGCTCGGCAACGCCCGCGGGCAGCCCGGTCAGCATCTTGTCGAGACGCGGCAGCAGTTTCTCGGGGTGGATGTCGCCGGAAACGACGATCTGCAGGGCCTGTGGCCGCCACACGGCGGAGTGGGCATCCGTCACCTGCCGCCGGTCCAGACGGGGCAGGCTTTCGCTGGTGCCCACCAGGGGCCGCCCATAGGGGTGGTCGCCGTAGAGCATCTCGCGCAGTTTGACCACCCCGAGCTGCAGGGGGTTGTCCTCCAGTGATGCCAACTCCTCCAGGGCCAGACGACGCTCCTGTTCGATCTCGTCCGCGGCGAAGTCCGCTCGTCCGATGATGTCGGCCAGGATGTTCAGGGGGCCGTCCAGGCGGTCGATCAGGCCGGAAAAAATTAGGCCGGTAAAGTCGCGGTCGGTGACGGGGGAGATGCTTGCGCCGGCCGCCTCCAGACGGCCGTGAAGCACGGCGGAGTCCATCCCGGCGGCTCCCTTGACCTGAACCGATGCGCTCAGGGAGGTCAGGCCGCTTGTGGCGGCGGTTTCCCCGCACGCCCCGCCCACCGAAGTCACCGCCAGGGTGACCACGGGCAGGGTGCGGTCGATGCGGTAGCAGATTTCGGCGCCGCAGGACAGGGTTTCGGTGACGAAGGGCAGGACTTCCCCGCCCAGGGCGATCATGACCTGGAACCCGGTCACCGTATCGCTTGCGATTTCGCCGCCGCCGTCATTGGTCAGGGAATCCTTCAACATGTCCGCCAAGGAATCCGGGTCGGTCGGATGACCGGCCGTGTCGGCGTCCTCGGGAGAGTAGATCACCACGCTGATCTGGTCGCGGGCGAACACCTGACCGGCCAGTTCGGCCACCTTGCCGCGCGTGACCCGGCCGATGCGGGCGGGGAAAGTGAAGGCCCCTTCGAGGTCGTCCAGCAGGGCTTGGCTACCCATGAGTCGGGCCTGTCCCTGCACCGTCTCAGCCCCGAAGTGGAAGGCCCGCAGCACGCGGACCCGGGCGCGTTCCAGTTCCTCGTCGGTGCCTCCGGTGCGCTTGAGGTCCTCCAGGACGCCGACGACGGCCCGCATGGCGGCGGGCAGGCGTTGGGTATCGGTTTCCAGATCGATGACGAATACACCCTCGCGCGGCCCGGCCTCGCCCATGACGACAAAATCGTCGATGAGGTGCTTGGTCTCCTGGATCTCGCGGTAGATACGGCTGCTTCGCCCCTCGGAAAGGATCTGGTTGATCACTGCCATGACCTGGTCGGGATCATCCCCGTGGCCGGGGGCGGAGAAGACCAGCTTGGCGTAACACTTCTTGATGTCGCCCTTTTCGGTGCGCAGCCGGGGGCCGTCGTGGCGCGGCTCGGCGCCGGGGGAGGCGACCATGGCGGTCTCGGGCGCGGGAGTCTCCGGCGGCCGCGAAGCCGTCGCGAACTTTTCCCTGATCAGGGCGAAGGCATCTTCGGCGGTGAAGTCGCCCACCGCGACCACGACCATGTTGTCGGGCCGATAGGCGCTGCGCCAGTAGGCCATGATCTGTTCGCGGCTGCGCTCGCGCAGGTTCTCGTCCCGACCCCCGATGGGGTGGCGGTAGGGGCTCTCGCTGAAAGCCAGGTCCAAACCCCAGCGCCAGGTGATCCCGTAGCCGAAAGGCACGTCGTCGTACATGTGGTTCTCGTGGACGAGCACCTCGCGTTCCGCGTCCAGGGCCGCCGGTTCGAACGTGCTGTGAAACGGGACGTCGCTCAGGATGTCCACGGCCACAGCCAGTTCATTCGCCGGAACGGTGATGTGGTAGTTGGTGCTCTCGTAACCCGTGCCGGCGTTGGTGGATCCTCCGGCCTCGGCGACTTCGCGGGCGAAATCGCCTTCCCCGCGCCGCGTCGTCCCCTTGAACAGCAGGTGTTCGATGCCGTGGGACCACCCCCGCAGGGCGGCGGGCTCGCGGTTGCTGCCGGCGCCCACCCACACGTTGCAGATGGCCACGGGGGCGCGGTGGTTTTCGCGGATGATCACGCGCAGGCCGTTGGCGAGGCGCGCGGTGAAGAGGCCGGGGCACAGTTCGCAGGGATGGATCTGGCCGTCGGGGTGGAAATCGTTGTTCATGGTTTCGCTTTCGCCAGGTGGGTCGGTGGTTGGATCCATTATGGAGGCGCCGGGGGGATTGCCAAGGGCAAAGGCGGAAAACCGGGAGACAGGGGGGTCAATCCTCGCGCAGGAAAAGGTCCGCCCAGGTTGCAGGCAGGTGGCCACGGGGCGCAACCAGGGCCAGGGCCAGATCACCCTCGATCCAGACCAGGGCTTCCCGTTCCCAGCCCTCGCCGTGATACACACGGTGACCGCGCACGATCCGGAAACCCATGTCGCCGGGAGTGAGTCCCTCGGCCGGGACGGCGAACAGGATGGCCTCGTTCCCGTCGGGGGTGGCGTAGGCCGCGAGGGCGGAAAGGCGGTTGACGGTATGCCAGACCCGACCGCCTTCCAGGACGAAGTCGGGTGTGCCGGCCGGCAGATCAGGGGAGAAATGCAATGAACCCTCCAACCACCGGGTCAAAGCGGCCGGATCGTTCATGCGGACTTCGAGGGAGTTGTCCAGTTGCGCGAACAGATAATGGTCATGGGTCACGTCGAGGATGTAATCGCCGAGGGTCCGGGCAACCTGTCCGGACGTCTGGCCGCTCCGGAACACGCCCTGCCGATCCAGCAGGACGCCCAGCACCAGCGAGGCGGCCATGGCCACCGGGATCAGCGCCTGGCCCCAGCGGCGAAAGGAGCGCCTGCCCGCGGATCCGGGGATTTGCCGGGGAATTGACGGCGGAGTTGTCGCCGCCTCCAGGTGGGACTCGAGGGTCGCGCGCAGGCCGGCCGGGATGGCGGCGGAATAGCGGGGCAAATCCTTCAGGCGCCCGCCCATTGCCTCCACGCCGGCCAGGAAACGGCGACAGTGGGGACACCGGCTGGCGTGGGCGGCGTGCTCGGGCGTCCAGGTATCGCCGCGGGGATCGTCATGGATGATGGGACACAGGGCTGTCGGATGACTCATGACGATTCACGCTCCTTCCCGGCGGAGTTGGGTCTCATCCTGGGGTTCGGACAAGAGACGGTAAAGCCTCCGTCGCGCCCGGTGCAAACCCGACCGCAGAGTCCCCAGGGGAATCTCGAGACTGGCCGCCGCTTCTTCATAAGGCCAGCCTTCCACGTCGACCAGCAGGAGGCCGGCCCTCCACAAGGGCGGAAGCTGTTGCAGGGCACGGTCGAGATCGGCCGAAAAGGCGTTGCGGATGATTTCGGGTTCCCAATCGGGATCCGCCAGGGTGTTCTCCACCGCCCAATCCGCATCGGCGTCCCACTGGTCTTCCGGACGGGCTCGGAGTTGGCGCCAGTGGTCACGGCAGGTGTTGTGAACGATGCGGGCCAGCCAGCTGCGGCCGTTGCTGCCGGGCGTGAAATTGCCGAATCCGCGCAGAGCCTTGATGAAGGCTTCCTGGGCCACGTCCTTTGCATGGTCCCCACCGGCGCAGACACTGCACGCCATGCGATACAGCACGTCGAGGTGGGGCATGATCTCCGCATCGAAGCGGAGTCGGTCTTGTGGTGAGAGGTACGGATCCAAGGTGCACGGTCCAGGCAAAAGGTGAACCCGAAATTCCAACCCTTCAAGCTTAACGCATTTGCCGCCACTTGTCGCATACTCCTGTGTCGCCGGGCCGGGATTCGATGTCACCCTGGGCTGATCTCGGGCTCTGCCTCAGCAGGAACCCCGGCCCGGTTTTCTTGTGCCCTAGCGGAACAGGGCCTTGACCTGGGACCAGCTGCGGTCCTCGTTGGCCACCACGTCACCGCTGGGCTCGACCTTGCCGTCCCACATCTCGGTATAGCCGGGTTCCACCAGGTCGGCGTTGCGGTACACCGCGACCAGGAACGGCCATCCGGTCTGGTCCGCGGGGGCCAGGTCGTTCAACCGCGCGCCGCTGTTCCAGTCCACGTAGCCGTTGGCCGAACCGAGGGTTCCGAGCAGCATGGTGTGGGTCAGGGAAGTCAAGACCCCGCCCAGGATCATGGCACCGTCACGGAAAGTGGAGGGATTGGCATAGTCCGCCGCCGTGGACGCATCCTCGTAGATGGCCACGAACCCTCCGCTGTACACGTCGGAGGCACCGCTGCCGGTCAGGGTCAGGCCGGTCACGACCAGGGTGTACTGGGCGCCGGGGGTGTTCAGAGGCAGCGGTGCTTCCGGTGCGTCACCGTTGAGAATAATCCCGTAGGCCACGGCATCCTGGCCGACGGCCGCAGGCAGCACCGCTTGCCCCGTGAAATCGAAGAACTGGACGGCTTGGGCTCCCGTCGCTAGGACGGAAAGGAGCAACAGGCTGACGATGGCAATTGTCTTCATGGCATTCTTCCTCCGCGGAATTCGGGTTAAGCGCCTAGTTGCCGGCGCTGAACTGGGATTTGAGATCGCCCCAGCTGATGTTTTCGTTGTCCACCGCGGAATCGACATCCAGGATGCCGTCCACCTGCAGATCGTAACCCGCGGGGATGTTGGCTCCGGTCAGGTCGTTGAAGGTCCCGGCGATGGTGTAGGAGCAGTCCGAACAGGGGCCGGCCAGGGCCGTGCCGCCGGTGGCGTCGATGGTGCCCTGGAACACGCCGCTGCCGGAAGCCTGCATGACCAGCGTGAACGAGGTGAAGTCCCCCATGAAGACAAGGTCGCCGTCGATAAACGTGGACGGAGCGGTCGGGTTCGGCGGGGAAACACCCCAGTCGTGGTTGTGATCGAAGGATGCGTACACGGCGATGGTGCCGCCGGTGTAGAGGGTTGTGGCGGTGCCGGTCGTCTGGTTGACGGTGGCGCCCTGACTGACCAGGCCCTCGATAAAGAGGGTTGCTTCCTGTGTGCCGAGGTCGACCTGGAACAGCGGGTCGATCTGACTGACGGTGCAGGCCACCGCCAGCTGATCGCCCGGATCGCTGGGCACCAGACCACCGGTTTCATAGGCGTAGCCGACGTAATCGACGACGGCCGCGGCGGCGCCCCGGACGGCGAATACGCCGATGGCCAGCACGCTCAATGCGATGACGGATCCCTTCAAGCCTTGCTTCATGGACTCTTGCCTCCCTGATGATTGCTTTGTCCCGGATGGCGACACCCGGGACGGGGCGATTGCGGGTTACGGGGGGACAACGGAGGGGAGAGGGCGGAAAGTTCCTGAAAGAGGATAAAAATTAGAAATATTTATAACTTCAATATATTCAACAAGTCACGTCCCTCGAGATTCCGGTCGACTCCGTGCCCGAGAGCTGCGGCACCGGAATCGACGCCCGCAGGACAGCCGCCGATAGGCGCCGAGACGGCCGCGTCGCCCACGCCGCCAACGCCGCCCACGCCGCGGCGGCGAACCTCCCGATTCCTTCATTGACGGGGCCACGGCGATTGGCCAGTTTAGACGCGATTCCAACTCGGTTCCCCCCGATCATCGAGGCATGTCGTGGCAACCCCGTCCTACAGCCGTATTCGACGTACCCTGTTCCGGCTCGTGGAGCGCTTCGAGCCCGACGAGACCACCATCATGGTGGTCATCGCGGTATTGGTCGGCGTGGCCGGTGGTTTCGGAGCCATCCTGTTTCGTTGGCTGGTGAACTTCTTCCAGGGTTTCGTTCTCGGCCAGGGGGAAAGCACGGTGGAGCTTCTTTTGGCCGTGCCCTGGTGGCACAGGCTCTTGCTGCCCGTGCTGGGGGGGGTGATCGTGGGTCCGTTGGTGTATTTCGGGGCTCCGGAGGCCAAGGGCCACGGAGTCCCCGAGGTGATGAACGCCATGGTATTCAAGAAAGGCGTGATCCGGCCCATCGTCGCGGCGGTCAAGATCCTCGCCAGCGCCATCACCATCGCCTGCGGCGGTTCGGTGGGGCGGGAGGGGCCCATCGTGCAGATCGGCGCCGGCATGGCCAGCACCATCGGCCAGTGGCTGCGGTTCTCACCCCAACGCCTGCGGACGCTCATCGGCTGCGGCGCCGCCGCCGGCATCGCCGCCACCTTCAACGCTCCCATCGCCGGGGCCTTCTTCGCCCTGGAAATCCTCATGCGGGATTTCGCGTTGGTGACCTTCAGCCCGATCATCGTCTCCAGCGTGGTGGCCACGGCCATCAGCCGCGAGTTCCTGGGGGCCAATCCCTCCTTCATGGTACCTGATTTCGCCATGGAGAGTTCTCTGGAGCTTCCCTTCTACCTGCTGCTGGGGCTTCTGGTGGGGCTGGTGGCCATGGTCTACGTGCGCACCCTCTACGCCTCCGAGGGATTCTTCGACCGGCTGCGGATTCCCTCCTGGAGCAAGCCTGCCCTGGGGGGAGTGGCCCTCGGTCTGCTTTTGATCTGGTTCCCGCAGGTTTACGGCGTGGGGTATAGCTCCATGGTCCACGCCCTCAACGGGAACATGGCCCTGGGGCTGATGGCCTTGCTGGTGGTCGTCAAGTTGGTGGCGGTGGACCTCACCCTGGGCTCGGGAGCCTCCGGCGGGATCTTCGCTCCGGCTCTGTACCTCGGGGGCATGACGGGCGGAGCCTTCGGCGCGGCCCTGCTCTTCCTCTTTCCCGGGGCCCATCATGCGGTGGGAACTTTCGCCATGGCCGGCATGGCCGCCATGGTGGGTGCGGCCACCGGCGGGCCGCTGACGGCCATCCTCATTCTTTTCGAGATGACCGGCCAGTACCAGGTGATCCTGCCGCTGATGCTCGCGAGCATCGGCGCGGCCTTGACCTACCGCACCCTGATGGATGAGACCATCTTCACCCTGAAATTCGCCCGTCAAGGCAGACAGATCCACTTCGGCCGCGAGAGCGCCATCCTGCGCAATTTCCACGTCCAGGACATCATGGAGGTCAATCCCCATACGGTTCGCCAGGGCGATGGACTCGACCGCATTCTCAAACTCTTTTTGGACAACAAGGACGACCACTATTACGTCGTGGACGAGGCCGGAGGGCTCATCGGGCTGATTTCCATCCACGACATCAAGGATCTGCTGCACGAGGATGGGTTGGGAAAATTCCTCATCGCCGAGGACATCCACACCCCGGCGGGGGATTTCGTGTACCGCCGTGACAACCTCGAGGATTGCCTGCTGAAGCTCGGCAAGCTGGACCACACCGATCTGCCGGTTCTTTACAGCCCGGAAAAACCCGTGCTGGTGGGCCTGATCACGCGGCAGTCCATCTTCGAAATCTACAACCGCGAGGTGCTGCACCAGGAGGATATGGGCATCAAGCTGGTCACCGGCGAGGGTCGCATGCACGACTGCGTCGAGTTGCCGGAGCAGTACAAGGTGCAGCTCTTCGTGCCCCCGGTGGAATGGGAGGGCAGGACCCTGCAGGAGTTGGCCCTGCGGCCCCGCTACGGGATCTCGGTTCTGGCGGTCAAACAACGCAATTACCTGGGTGGTCTGGAGAATCGCATCCCGGACCCCGGGCAACCCCTGAGACCGGGGGACCGCCTGATCATCGTGGGTGAGGTTGGGGCCCTGGAACGGCTCCTTCAGGAAACCAACACTTCCTCATTTGCTCCCGGTGGGCAGGAATCGTGAGGGGTGGCGGTTGTTTTGCTCGTCTCCGGGGAGCGGTAGCATGGCAAGAGAAAGCGGACCCTTCGCCCTGAGGTCCGCTTTCTCGTCTCGCCCGTGCCATGTTCGCTGGAAAAACGCATGTTTTCGCTTTTTTTCCGTTCGAGAAGATCCTGTTGTCTTCTCCCGATGAAGGGATATACGATGCCCGAAACGGAAAGTTCCCCACTTTTTGCGGGAGGATCATGAACCCCCTGAACGTCCTGATGGTGGCCGCGGAATACGCCCCTCTGGCCAAGGTGGGTGGGTTGGGCGACGTCACCGCCGCTCTGGCCGATGCGCTTGTGGCGCGGGGCCACCGGGTCAAAATCGTGCTGCCCCTGTACCGGGATCTGGACCGGGACCGGCTGGGTCTGCGCCCCCTGCGGAAATTGCCGCCGCTGGCGGTGCGGGTGGGCGACCGGATGCACGACATCCGGTTTTTCGTGGTGGGGCGCGGGTCGGGTCGGCTCCAGGTCCTGTGCGTGGAATGCGAATCCCTGTTTGGGAGGCCGGGCATCTACACCGATGCGGGCGGCGCGGATTTTTCCGACGCCGTCCGGCGATGGGCACTGCTGAGCCGGGCGGCCCTGCTCTTGCCCCGGGCGCTGGAATGGCCGGTGGACATCATCCACGCCCACGATGCCCAGGCCGTACCGGTGTTGCTGAACCGCCGGCTCTGGTATGCCGGTCGCGATTTTCCCGGGCCCGCGGCGACGGTTTTGACGATCCACAATCTCGCACACCAGGAGATCCACCCCGTGTCCGCGGCCGAGGACCTGGGTTTGCCTTCAAGCCAGGCCGTGTATCCGGGTTTGCTGGAGTACCACGGCCAGGTGAACCTCCTGAAGGCGGGGATCCTGGCGGCCGATCGGGTCAATACCGTCAGTCCGGGATATGCGCGGGAAACCGTGACGGACGCGAGCCTGGGATGCGGCCTGCAGAGTGTCCTGGCCGGACGCGGCAAGGCGTATGAGGGCATTCTCAACGGGACCGACTATCGGATCTGGGATCCTGCCCGCGACTCCTCCCTGCCCGCCGCATTCTCGGTGAACGACCTGGCCGGCAAGGAAACCTGTCGCCGCGAATTGCTGAAGCAGTTCGGCTTGAAGCCGGCCAATGGCCGCGACGGCCGCCCGGAACGGCCGGTTTGCGGGTTCGTCGGTCGTCTCGTCACCCAGAAGGGTGTGGACCTGCTGGCTCCCGTCCTGCCCCGTCTGGCGGCGGACGGATTCACCTTCGTCGTTCAGGGCACGGGGGAATCGCGCCTGGAAGCGACCATGACCGATCTGGCCGGGCGCTATCCCCGGAACATCGCCTTTTGCGACCGCTACGACGAAGCCTTGGCTCACCGGATCTATGCCGGATCCGACGTTTTCCTGATGCCCAGCCTGTTCGAACCCTGCGGGCTGTCCCAGATGTACGCCCTGCGCTACGGCACACCTCCGGTGGTGCGCGCGACCGGAGGACTCGTCGATACGGTCACGCCATGGAACGATTCCGCGGCTACCGGTTTTGTCTTCTCCGCTCCCACCAGCGAGGGCCTGCTGGCGAGTTTGCGACAGGTGGAAAAGGTCTGGCGGGACCCCGCGGCCTGGCGCAAGCTCCAGATGCGCGGCATGAAGGCCCGCTTCGATTGGTCCACGGCCGCGGGGCATTACGAGCAGCTCTACCAGGCGGCGTTGTCCCGACGCGAGGAGTCCCTGCCATGATCGACGAAGGTGCCGGTCGCCCCGAAGCCGAAATCCTCTCGGCGGCTTTCTACCAGAGCCCGTTGCCGCTGATCGTGGTTGCCGACGGAGGGACGGTCTCGGCCGTCAGCCATGAGGCCTGCGCCTTGATGGGTCTGTCCCGCGAAGAACTTCTGGGCAGGTCGGTGAACGGATATTTCCTGCCCCAGCTTCCCATCGGGCGCTGCTTCGAACTCAAGGAATGCCTGGACCAGCGCTGTCGCCGGGAAATGCTTCCGGGCCGTGGCGACCCCATCCCGGTGGAGATCCTGTGCCGGCCCTTCCGGGTCGGCAGCGACGAGGGCGAGGATCTGGAAACGGAATACAACCATTGCCTGCTGTACATCTCCGACACGCGCAAACGGGACTACGAGGACGAGCTGCGCGCGGCCCGAGTGGCCAAGCTGTCCCTGTTGAATCAGGTGAGTGAAGCCCTCTACGGCGCGAATCTGACCCTGGACCAGGTCCTGGAGGCGGTGCTGATCTGCATCACCGCCGGCCAGGGGTTGCGGTTCAACCGGGCGTTCCTGCTGCTTGTGGACGAAGAGGTGGGGGTGATGCGGGGCGAGATCGCCATCGGGCCCAGCGACCAGGACGAGGCCGGTCGGATCTGGACCGACCTCTCCCATCAGCCCGAAGACCTGTTCTCCATGATGACCAGCTACGACCAGTCCATCAAGCAGACCGATGCGGCGGTCAACGCCATCGTCAAGACCATGAGCGTTTCCCTATCGGACCACGACAACGTTCTGGTGCGCAGCATGGAGGAGCGCCAGGCCATCCGCATTACCCCGGACATGGATCTGCCGGGCGTGGCGGCCATCAGGCAATGGCTCGGCTGCGACTGTTTCGCCGTCGCACCCTTGATGACGCGCAGCGGCATACTGGGCGCGATCATCGCGGACAACGCCATCAGCGGCCAGCGGATCACGGATCTGGATCTGGAATTCCTGCAACTTTTTGCCAACCAGAGCGCCAGCGCCATCGAAAACAGCCGCCTCTACACCGAACTGGAAAGGCGGCTGATCGATCTGCGCCAGGCCCATCAGAAACAGCGGGAGCACCAGGAGACCCTGCTGCGCATGGAACGCCTGAGCGTCATGGGCGAGACCTCGGCCATCGTGGCCCACGAGCTGCGCAACCCCCTGGTGGCCATCGGGGGGTTCGCCCGCGCCCTGGTGCGCAACCTCGATCAGGACGACCCCAACCACAGGTATGCCGGCATCATCACCGAAGAGGTCTCGCGGATGGAGACCATCATCCACGACCTCCTGGACTTCATCCGGCCGCAGAAACTCCAACGCAAGGTGGTGGTCGTCGATGACCTGGTGACCGCCACGGTGGAACGTTTCGGGGGAGAGATCCAGGCCAAGGGGATTGAACTCGCCCTGGACCTGCAAGCCGGAGGGGCCAAGGTATCCTGCAATCCCATCGAGATCCAGCAGGTGCTGCAGAACTTCCTGGTCAACGCCATGCAGGTCATGCCGGAAGGGGGAAGCATCGAAGTGCGTACCCGCCAGGTCACCGGCGGTGTTCAGGTCGAGGTCTGCGATACTGGTCCGGGAATTGCAGAAAACATGAGCGACAAGCTGTTTGCGCCGTTTTTTACCACGAAACCGACCGGTAGCGGACTGGGATTGACCATCTGTCAGCAGATCATCAAATCCCATGGTGGAGTGGTGGGAGTGCGCAACCGCACGGAAAAAGGAGCCGGTTTTTCGTTCATCCTCCCCCTTCCCAAGGATTCCTGATTGGTCCGGATGTTTATTTATCATGGACTGCGGAGATCAACTGGCATCATCCCGGGTGATTTGTTAAGGTGTGATGGGAGCTTGAGGAGAATGCCCTGAACGGGTAGGGTGGATGGACGCAGGAGGCAAAATTATGAGCAGGATCCTCATTGTCGATGATGAACCCCACCTGCGATTGCTGTACGAGACGGAATTGCGGCGTGCCGGGTTCGAGACCATGACCGCTTCCAATGCGGTGCAGGGGCTCGAATTCGTAGAGACCATGGAGCCCGATCTTGTTATTCTCGACATCCGGATGGCGGGAATGGACGGGATCGAGGCCATGCAGCACATCATGGAACGCGATCAGCGGGTCCCCGTCATTCTGAACACGGCCTTTTCGAGTTACAAGGACAACTATCTGACCTGGGCCGCGGACGCGTACCTGACCAAATCGTCTGACGTCACCGAGCTGGTGGAAACCGTTAAGCAGGTTCTGGAGAAGCAGGCCACCGCCCACGGTTGACGACGGCTCCCGATCTGGTTGACGCATCGCCCGTGGCTGCAACCGTGGAGCCTGACCCTTGAGCATTCGCAAACTTGTGCGGGGTACGCTGACCCTCATCCTGGCGGGCGGCCAGGGCCAGCGCCTGTATCCCCTGACGCGTGACCGTTCCAAGCCTGCCGTTCCCTTCGGCAGCGCCTACCGGATCATCGACTTCACCCTCAGCAATTGCATCAACAGCGGGCTGCGGCAGATCTACGTCCTGACCCAGTACAAATCCTTTTCCCTGGACCAGCATCTGCAGCGGGGTTGGAACATCTTCAGCTACGAGGCCGGAGAGTTCCTGTACCGGATCCCGCCCCAGCATCGGGTCGGGCAACGCTGGTACGGGGGCACCGCAGACGCCGTCTACCAGAACATCTACCTGCTGGAAAACCGCAAGCCCGATCACGTGCTGATCCTCTCGGGCGACCACATCTACCGCATGGACTACGGCAAGCTCCTGGAGTTCCACGCCGGCCACAAGGGGTGCATGAGTCTGGCGGCCGCGGTCGTGCCGCGGCAGGGCGCCGCGGAGTTCGGGATCCTGGAGGTGGATGAGACCTGGAAGGTGGTGGGCTTCGCGGAGAAGCCGGCCAATCCCAAGACCATTCCCGGTGACCCCGACCATTGCCTGGTGAACATGGGGGTCTACATCTTCGAGACCGCCGACCTGGTGCGCGAACTCAGTCAGGACGCCCGCATTCCCGACAGCCACCATGACTTCGGCAAGAACATCATTCCCCAGCTGGTGGACAAGGGTGAGGTCTACGCCTACCCCTTCCGGGCTTCGGACACCCATGAGCCTCGCTACTGGCGGGACATCGGCACCCTGGACAGCTACTACGAGACCACCATGGATCTGGTGAGCCGGAAGCCCCGTTTCGATCTCTACGACCCCCGCTGGCGCTTCCGGGCCTGGCAACCGCCGGTCCCGCCGTTCAAGTCCGCCCACGGGTTCACCGAGGACGGCAAGTTGCCGGGCGTGGTGGCGGATTCCATCGTGGGCGGGGGAACCGTCATCTCCGGCGGCCACGTCGAACATTCGGTCCTGGGCCGCAGCGTGCGGGTCAATTCCTACAGCAGCGTAACCGAGAGCATCCTCATGGACCACGTGCAGGTCGGCCGTTACGCCAAGGTGCATCGCTGCATCATCGACAAGAACGTGATCATTCCCGAGGGGATGGAAATCGGCTTCGACCGCGCCAAGGACGAAAGCATGTTCACGGTCTCGGACGGCGGCGTGGTGGTCGTGCCCAAGAACATGGACCTGAGCGAGGTTTAAAGCCGGTATTGGTCCGGTCGCCGGTCGCCGAAGATGTGGTTGCGCGGAGTCACCTGCTGGACGATGTCGGCGAGGTCGATGGCGGCGGTGGCCGCACCCTCGCTCTCGCGATCCAAGCGGGTCAGGACGTCTCCGAGGGGTGAGACGATCTGGCTCATGCCGATGAACTCCAGACTCTGGCCGGTGCGGCACTCGCTGCCGATGCGGTTGGCGGTGACGGCGAAGACCCGGTTCTCCTGACAGCGGGTCACCATGGCCGCGGGGCACCAGGGCAGGATCAGGTTCGAGGGGTGGCACAGGATCTGTGCGCCGGCCAGGGCCAGTGAGCGCCCCGCTTCGGGAAAAAGCCAATCGAAGCAGATCATCATGCCGATCCGCGCGCCGCAGGCCGTCACCACGCCGAACCCCCGGTCGCCTGGTTGAAAGATCTCCTTTTCCCGATCGAAGAGATGGACCTTGCGGTAGATCTCCCGGCTGCCGTCGGGGCGCACGAGGATGGAACTGTTGTAGACATGGTCGGCTGATTTTTCCGCGAGACCGGCGACGAGGGTAGAGCCCGTGGCCGCGGGTTTTGCCGTCAAGGCGGTGGTGATCGGACCGCCCGCCCCCCCGGGGGCGGCCTCCTCGGCGACGGCGGCGGCTTCGGCCGGGTCGCGGAACTGGTAGCCGGTGGCGAAGAGCTCGGGCAGAACGACCAGATCGCAATCGGCGGGGACGAGGTCCAGGGCGCGCACGAGATTGCCGCGGATGTCACCGAACACCGGCTGTGTCTGGACGGCTGCGATGGTCAGGCTGCTCACGGGACGCTCCTTCGGGTTCGGGTCCCCCCGATCGGTTGATCGGATGCGGCGCCGAGTGTCCGCTCGTTGTATCCTACCGGATGGGCGCTTGGGGCATTAGATTCCCCTACCCAGCATGGCACAGCCCAGCCTCGAAGAGGAGCATTTCTTGACCCTGGACCGGAAGCCCGTTCGTATCGACCCGCGCACACCCTGGCTGGCGGACGTGCGGCGCATGCTGTCGCCCATGGCCGGGGTGACGGACCGGCCCTTCCGGGACATCTGCCGTCGTTTCGGCGCGGACATGGGCTTCTGTGAATTCGCCTCCGCCAGCGGCTTGACCTACGGGGGCGAGGCCACCTGGCGCCTGGTCGACACCGACGGGGAACAGGGGCTGGTGGGCGTGCAGATTTTCGGCAGCAACCCCGAGCACATGGCATCGGCTTCGCGGCTGCTGGTCGACAAGCGGATGGACGTGCTGGACATCAATTTCGGCTGCCCCGCCAAGAAGGTGGTCCGCAAGTGCGGCGGCAGCGCCCTGCTCGCCGACCTGCCGTTGCTGGAGCAGATCGTGCGGGCGGTCGTCGCCAACAGCTGCGTTCCCGTGAGCGCGAAGATCCGCACCGGATGGGACGAGGACTCGGTCAACTATCGCGAGGTGGGTCGGTTGTTGCAGGAACTGGGCATGGTCTGGGTCACCATCCACGGTCGCACCCGCGCCCAGAAGTTCTCCGGGCAGGCCGACTGGGGCCGGATCGCGGACCTCGTCGAGGCCCTGGATATTCCGGTGATCGGCAACGGGGACGTGACCGACGCCGAATCCTACCGGGACCTGGTCCGGCAGACCCGCTGCCACGCGGTGATGATCGGCCGCGGCGCCATCGGAACCCCCTGGTTGTTCGCAGGTATGCGGGCGGTCGACGACGGGCAACCACCGTCGCAGGTGGAGTTTGCCGAGATGTGCTCCGTCACCTGCGATCACATCCGCGGCGAGGTCGCCGCGCGCGGTGAACAACAGGGCTGCCTGGTGGTGCGCAAGCACATCTCGCGCACCTTTCGCGGTTACCCGGGTGCCGCTTCCCTGCGGCGCAGGCTCTACGCCACCGTCGAAAGCGCCGAGATGATCGCCATCCTCACCGCCGCGGCTGCCGCGGGCCGGCCCGAATCCGACGCAGAGAATCTGACGCAACCGGAGGCGAATCGATGAGTGCGACCCCGCGCGGCCACCTGTCCTTCATGACGATGCTGGCGTTGGTGGTCCTGCTCCTGTCGGGCGGATGCGCCAAGCGGGTGGGGGGACCAGAGGCCAGGACCGCCCAACCGGTGGTGACCGGCAACATCATCGAGCATACCGTGCAGCCCGGCGAGGATCTTCCCGCCATCGCCGACGACTACTACGGCGATCCCGGCCACGCCGCCGACATCGCGCTGCTCAACGGGCTGACCGAGGGAGGGCGCCTGGTTCCCGGTACGGTGCTCAAATTGAGGTTCGATTCCGATCAGTGGGGCGGCGCCCAACGCCGGGCCCAGGCATTGGTGCCGTACAACGAGGGCGTGGAAATGCTGGCGACCGAGCGCCTCGGCGAAGCCCAGGCCCGCTTCGAGCAGGCGCTGGACATCGCGCCCGATCTCCTGGCTGCCCGTTACAACTTGGCCTTGGTCCTCTTGAAACGGGGTCGGTCCGATGCCGCCCTGGAACACCTGGACATCCTGGTGGCCCAGCGACCCGAAGCCGAGGATTTCGCGTTCGCCCGGGGAAACGCCCTGTTCCAGACCTCCAACTTCCCCCTCGCCGCGGCCCAGTTCAACGCCCTGCTGGCCATGGATTCGGGCAACAAGCGGGCGGCCTTCGGATATGCCCGCAGCCTGCAGGAGGCCGGTGATCGTCAGGGCGCGGTGACGGCATGGGGGAACTACCTGAAGCTGGATTCCTCGTCCGGCTGGGCCGACGCCGCCCGCAGGAACCTCGAGGCCCTTCAAAATGGGGATTGATGCGCCTCCCCTGATCGATCTGCGGGATTTCGACCTCGAGCGACGAACCGCAGGCGACGACCTGCGGATCCTCTCCGGTGTGAACCTGCGCCTCGAGGCGGGGCAGTGGATCGCCCTGCTGGGCGCCAACGGATCAGGCAAGTCATCCCTCTTGAAATATCTGGCAGCTGAGGACTCCCCCGCGGGGGAGGGCACGGCCTACATGGCCCAGGATCCCGATGAACAGCTCGTGGCTCAGACCGTGGCCGGGGAAATCGCCCTGGGGCGCGCCGGATTGGACCCGGGCGCGGAGTTGGCCCGGTTCCAGCTGGAGGATCAGGCGGCGCTGGATCCGCGCCTGCTCTCGGCGGGTCAGAAACAACGCCTGGTCCTGGCGACGGCCTTGGGTTGCGCGCCCCGGATCCTGCTCTGCGACGAACCCACGGCTCTGCAGGACTCCCACCAGGCCGGGTGGATCCTGGAGCAGTTGGACGCCTGGCGGCGGGAGCCCGGCCGCGGCCTGCTGACGGCCACCTGTGACCGGTACGAGGCCCAGCGGGCCGATTGGCTGGTGGTGCTGCGGGGCGGGGCCGTTGTGGTCCAGGGTCCGCGGGAGGCAGTGTGGAACGAAGGCGCGGTTCAGGAACTCCTCCTGGACCGGGACCAGGAGAACCGGCGCGAGGACGGGCGGCTCCGACCGGCGACCGAGGGGGAATCCGTTCTGATCCTGGAGGATGTGGGATGTGACTTTGCCGGGCCCGGTGGCGGGTTCGCGGGGTTGGACCTCCAGGTCGGTCGAGGCGGTCGGGTGGGGCTGACCGGCCCCAACGGGTGCGGCAAGAGTACCCTGCTGGCCGTATGCGCGGGACTGCGCCCTCCGCAGCGGGGCTCGGTGCGGGTGGACGGGCGCCGTTTCTACCACGATGGGGGGGCCGACCTGGATCACGGCCTGACCATGTTGGCGCCGCAGTTTCCCGAATACATGTTCCTGTGCCCCCGGGTGAGCGACGAAATCTCATTCGGTCCTCCGGCTTCCCCAGCGCCACCCGAAGCCTTCCTGGGCCGCCTGGGGCTGGATCCGACCCTCCGGCACCGGAATCCCCACGACCTGAGCACGGGGGAGCGCCGGCGCTTGGCCGTGGGCCTGGTACTGGGCAGCGCCAGGCCCCTGCTGCTGTTGGATGAGCCCACCGCAGCCCTGGATCGCCGCGGTCGCGCGCAGATCCTGGACCTGCTGGACGAAGCTCCGACCGACAGTTCCCTGGTCATCGCGTCCCACGATCGAGGTTTTTTGGCCGCCGCCGGATGCCGCATCCTGGAAATGGGGCTTGCTGGTCTCGCAGAGGGTTGTTAGATTCCCCCGGACTTCAACCCCTTCAAGGAGGCCCCGGAAAATACGGCATGGAGCCCTGCCCCATGCCTTTTTTGCGGGTCCCTAACCCGAGGATCGAGCATGAATTTCGCTGAAAAAGCCGTCATCATGGATGCCGACGAGATGACCCGCGCCATCAAGCGCATGGCCCACGAAGTGCTTGAAGCCAACAAGGGGGTCGAGAATCTGGTGCTTTTGGGCATTCAGCGGCGCGGCGTCAGCCTGGCCCGGATGCTGGGCGAGGCGATCAAGCAGATCGAGGGCCATGAGGTTCCGCAGGGGGCCCTGGACATCACCTTCTACCGGGACGACCTGTCCACCCTCGGCCCTGCGCCCCAGGTATCGAGCACCGAGATGCCGTTCGATGTGACCGACAAGATCATCATCCTGGTCGACGACGTGCTCTACACCGGCCGCACCGTGCGCGCGGCCCTGGACGTGATCATGGACTGGGGGCGCCCCGCCGCCATCCGCCTGGCCGTGCTGGTGGACCGCGGCCACCGTGAGCTGCCGGTGCGTCCCGATTTCGTCGGCAAGAACGTGCCGACCTCCCAGCGGGAGATCATCAAGGTCAAGGTGAAGGAGTTCGACGACGAGGAGGAAGTCATTGTCGGGGAGGTCATGGACGCATGATCCTCAAAAGCAAGGATGTGCTCGGCCTGGAGGGAATGAGCGCCGAGGAGATCCGGGGCGTGCTGGAAATCGCTTTCCGTTTTCGCGCCGTTTTCGATCGGCCCGTGCGCAGCGTTCCGATCATGCGTGGTCGCACGGTGGTCAACTTCTTCCATGAGCCCAGCACCCGGACGCGCATCAGCTTCGAGCTGGCCGAGAAGCGCCTCTCGGCCGACATCGTCAACTTCTCCGCGGCCACCAGCAGCTTCAAGAAGGGCGAGACCCTGCGCGATACCGCCGAGAACCTGGCGGCCATGAAGATCGACATGCTGGTGATCCGCCACAGTTCGCCCGGTTCGGCGCGTTACCTGGCCAATGTCCTGGACTGTTCGGTGATCAATGCCGGGGACGGGGCCCACGAGCACCCGACCCAGGGGTTGCTGGACATCATGACCATGCGTCAACGACTGGGCGACCTGCGGGGCAAGAAGATCACCATCATCGGGGACATCGCCCACAGCCGCGTTGCGCGGTCCAACATCTGGGGCCTGACCAAGCTGGGGGCCGAGGTGACCCTCTGCGGCCCTCCCACCATGGTGCCCGGCGTGCTGGAACGCATGGGTGTGAGGGTGGAATACGACCTGCGGCGGGCCGTCGCGGAGGCGGACGTCCTGAACGTCCTGCGCATCCAGCTCGAGCGGGGAGCGGGCAAGACCTTTCCCGGCAATCGCGAGTACCATCGGATGTACGGGATCACCAACGAAGTCGTGCGCAGTCTGAAGCCCGAGGCCTTCATCCTGCATCCGGGCCCGATGAACCGGGATGTGGAGATCGCCGGCGAGGTGGCCGACGGGCCGCGTCAGGTGATCCTGGACCAGGTCGCCAACGGTGTGGCCGTGCGCATGGCTCTGATCTACCTGCTTTCCGGCGGCGACCCCGGAGCCCTCGGCAGCTCGAATTGAAACATCCCGGTCGGCGTCGGGTTCAGCACGTCGGCCCCAATCAATGAGGTTCCTGCATGCAGTGGAGTTGGAAGCGGATTCCCGCCGAATACCTGGTGACCAATGTGAAGATCTACCAGGGCGCTAAGATCAGCCGACGCCTGGGATTCCTGCACGTGAAGAAGGGCCGCATCGAACAGGTGGGCGTCGGCGCCCCCTCGCGCGAGGGGCTGCCCGTCCTGGATGGACGCGGAATGGTCTGCGCCCCCGGCCTGATCGACCTGCACGTGCACTTCCGCGAACCGGGCCAGGAGGAGAAGGAGACCATCGCCTCCGGAAGCCTGGCCGCGGCCTGCGGCGGTTTCACGTCCGTGGTGTCCATGCCCAACACCGAGCCGGCCATCGACCATTCCGGCATGGTGAAGTACGTGGTGGACCGGGGCAAGGAGGCCGGCCTGTGCCGGGTCTTCCCCACCGGCGCGATCAGCAAGGGTCGCCAGGGTGAGCAGATGTGCGAGTTCGGCGACATGGTCGCCGCCGGGGCCGTGGGTTTCACCGACGACGGATCGCCCGTGGCCAACGGCGCCTTGATGGCCAACGCCCTCAAGTTCGCCCGCATGCTGGGTGTGCCGATCATCAGCCACGCCGAGGACCTTTCGATCGTGGGCAACGGTGTGATGCACGGAGGTTACTGGTCCGCCCGCCTCGGTCTGGCCGGGATGGCCCGGGCCGGCGAGGACGCCGCGACATTCCGGGAAATCGAGCTGGCACGGGCCACCGGCGGGCACCTGCACGTGGCGCACGTCTCGACCCGGGGAGCGGTCGCCATGATCCGCCGGGCCAAGGAGGAAGGGGTGCACGTCACGGCGGAGGCAACCCCGCACCACTTCAGTCTCGACCACTCGCGCTGCCGCGACTACTCGCCGCTGTTCAAGATGAACCCTCCCTTGCGCGAGCCGGAGGACATCGAGGCGGTCGCCGAGGGCCTGACCGACGGCGCCCTCGACTGCATCGCCACCGACCACGCCCCCCACACGGCCACGCAGAAGGAATACCAGTTCGACCAGGCGCCTTTCGGGGTGCTGGGTTTGGAGACGGCCTTCGCGGTCGGGGTAACGTATCTTGTGAAGAACAAGGTCATGGATCTGGGCCGTCTGATCGGACTCATGTCCGAGAGGCCGGCCGGGGTACTGGGCTTGCCTTATGGGCGCCTGGAAGAGGGGGCGGTGGCGGATTTCACGCTGCTGGACCCGGATCATACCTGGACGGTGTCCGTGGATCATCTGCAGTCCCGCAGCCGGAACTCGAGCTATCTGGGCGAGGAACTGACCGGGAAAGCGGGCGCGACCTTCCTGCGCGGGCGGTTGACCTGGCATGATGAGGATGTGATCGGCGCCGAATAATCCGGTTGCGGAACACAAGTTGCAAGGGTTCCCGGTTCACGACCGGGACCGGTGGGAAAAGGTCCGGTCAAGTGGCTATGGAGCCTTAAGGAGCGGTTTCGGGGTGGAAAACGACGGAATGCGCGGTGCCGGAAACGGTCCTCGACGGAGGTCGATGGGTCCTCTGAGCGGGACAGTGCGCTCCGCCGTCGCCGGTGCGGTCCTGCTGCTCCTGTTGACCGCCGGTTGCGCCAAGTACAACACCTTTTTCAACGCCGAGCGAGCCTTCGACAATGCCGAGCAGGTCAGGGAGGAAGCCCTGAAGCGGCACGAGGATCCGCCGGAACCCTCGGGCCAGCAGAAGGCCAATTACGAGATCGCCATTCGCAAAGCGCAGAAGATTCTCGACGATTTTCCCGGCCACAGCCTCACTGATGATGCGCTCTTCCTGCAGGCCAAGGCGTATCACAGGCTCGCGTCCTACCGGATGTCGATCCGCAAGCTGGATCTGCTGTTTTCCAATTTCCCCCAAACGGAATACCAGGAAGAGGCCCTCTACCTTCAGGGGCTGAACTATCTCCTGATCGGGAGCCTGGCCAAGAGCCAGGAATATCTCGACCGGCTTGCCAAGCTCTTCCCCAAGAGCCGCTACCAGGCCGAGACGCGCAAGGTCGTCGGGGACAATGCCTTTACCATGCAGGACTGGAACACGGCCTACGATAGCTACCGGGAGTATCTGGCCCAGGACAACGGAGTCCAGAACCCCGATCAGGTCGGTCTCAAGCTGGGGGAGTGCTGCTGGGAACTGAAGCGATTCTCCGACGGAGTGCCCGTCCTGGATTATGTCATCGAAAACACCTTGAGCCCCGAGATGTCCTTCCGGGCCAAGCTGCTCAAGGTTCGGATGCTGACCCGCATGAATGAATTCGCTGAGGCAAATGCCCTGATCGGGGAGATCAAACCGGAGGCCGAGATTTTCCAGTCCGAGGGTATGGTCGCCTTGGCGGAGGCCAAGAACCTCTTCGCCCAGGGTGAGGGCGAGGTGGCAACACCCCTGCTGCAGAATCTGCCCGATGAATGGAAGACGGCCGAGGTGAGGGCCGGTGCGGCCGACCTCCTGGGATACAGCTTCCTGAACGAAGGCAAGTGGGCCCTGGCCCGGGAACAGTTCAAGACCGCCTTGGCCGGCAAGAGGGTCCTCGAGGACCAGGAACGGACCCGGAGGTTGAGCGGCAATCTCCAGGACTATCTTGCCGCAGAAGCTGCGCTCAAGGATGCCTCGGGTGAGAAGGTGCCTCGTCTGAAGCTGCTTGAGGCGAACGCCCTGCTGTTCGGACTCGGCCGTCCCCGCCAAGCGGCGGAGCTGTACATGGAGGCGACGGCCGATACCAATGCCGATCCCGGTGACGCGGCGCGGGCCCTGTACGGCGCCATCCTTGCCTACCGGGACCATCTGGACCGACCCGATTCGGCGGATATCTTTGCCGCTTCCCTGCAGGAGCGCTTTCCGGATTCTCCCCAGGCGTTCATGGTCGCCTCGGATCCGGGAGATCGGGACCTGCTGGGTATGCTCCTGGATCGGCAGCGCCGGGTCCAGGCGGATTCCTTGGCCGCCTTGAGTCCCGAACAACGGGCCGCCTTGGTAGCCGTCGGTTCGGAGTGGAGCCCGGCCATCGCCGACCGATCCCGGAAGGGGACCGGCTTGCGGAGGCGAATGGTGTATCTCTCCCGCCGCGAAAATCTGGTTTACCCCCCGCCGGAAAGAGGCCCACAAATGGGTCCGTCCCCCGGCCGCAATCCCGTCGCCGCGGCCGACTCTCTGGGTTTGCGTCCGCAATCCACCCTGCCCGAGTCGGTGAGGCCGGAATACGGGCGTGATCTTCCGGTAACCTTGCCCGACAGTTCCGCGTTGGACATGGCCAGCGGTATCGATACGGTGACCGTTCCCGAGCCCGAGCCGGAAAAGAAAGTGAAAAAGAACAAATCCGATGGCTGGGACTACCTGCGGAGCCCCGGGGAGCAGCCCTGATGGGACCGACCGGAATCCCCTCGCCTTGCAGCCTGGTCGGTGAGGTGATGGCCAACGGACCGGTCAGCAGCGGGTTGATCGAAATGCATCTTCGAGTCCCCGGCGGTTCGGCCGGCCAGCCCACGTTTTTCCCCGGTCAATTCGCCATGCTCAATCGTCCCGGCGCCTCCGCCTGGACCTTCGGCCGTCCCCTGTCCATCCTGGCCTGGGAGGGCGGGGTTGTGCGTTTTCTCTATCGGGCCGTCGGCCGCGGCACCCGGGAATTGGCGGGGCTGGGAGCCGGCTCCGGATTGACTTTTCTCGGCCCCTTGGGCAATCCTTTTCCCGCCGAAACCGGCGGTCTGCGGCCGGTGTTGATCGCAGGCGGGGTGGGGCTTCCGCCGATCTGGTCGTGGCTCCAGCTTTACGGAGCCCGGGCGGGCGGGCCTGCGCTGGCCTGTTTCGGGGCCCGCAGCGTGGAGGACGTCCCCTGGACCCTGGTGGGTGATCGGTGGCGCGTGGCGGTCGAGGAGGCTCTTGCGGCCGGAGACGGCCGGGCGAGCACGGGGTTGGTCACCGAACTGGTGACGGCCGAACTCGGCGACTCCGCCCTGGACGGTGCCTGCTGCGTGATGGCCTGCGGTCCCTGGCCCATGCTGCGGGCGGTGCGCGATCTGGCGGCTGCGCGTGGATGGCCCTGTTGGCTGTCCCTGGAGGAACACATGGGCTGCGGGTACGGGGTCTGCAAGGGTTGCGTGGTACCGTTGCGGGAACCGTCCGCCGACGTCGGTTGGCGCCCGGCCACCTGCTGCCAAGAGGGTCCCGTGTTCCCTGTCGATGCACTGGCTTGGGATGTCATGCAGCCGGAAGGATCCCCATGATGCCGGCCTGGTGGCGGACGGATCCCTGTGCCCCTTTCCGGATCGGGCCCCGGGAGTTTCCCGGACGGATTTGGACGGCATCCGGCTGTTTCGCCTACGGATTGACCGGCCACGAGATGACCGCGCCCGGCTATGCCTCTCCCTACGAGGGGCTCGGCGCCGTGGTGACCAAGACCATTACCCCGGAACCGCGTGCCGGCAACCCGATGCCGCGTCTGGTGGAGACCCCCGCAGGGGCGCTCAACAGCATTGGTCTGGAGAACGTCGGGTTGCGGGAATTCGTGCGGGACGTCATGCCGCGTCTGGAAGCCGCCGCGGTCCCTTTCGTGGCCAGCATCGCGGCGACTTGCCCGGAGCAGTTCTCCGATTTGGCGAGGGCCGTGCAGACCGCCGGGGCAAAGATGCGACATTGGCACGGGCTGGAACTCAATCTCAGTTGTCCCAACGTGGCCGAGGGTGGGCACGATTTCGGCAAGGATCCGGATACCGTTGCGGCCTGCGTGTCTGCCGCCGGCGGGGGCGCCGGCGACCGAGCCCTGCTGGTCAAACTCACCCCGAACGTGGGTGATATCGCCGCCCTGGCCCGCGCCGCGGCCGCTGCGGGGGCCCATGCCGTCAGCGCGGTCAATACCTTCGTCGGCCTGGACGTGGATCTGGCCACGGGTCGTCCGTGCCTGCCCCGTCGCTTCGGCGGATATTCCGGCGCGGCCATTCTGCCGCTGGCCCTGGCCAAGGTGGACGAAATCGTCCGCAAGGCGCAGGTCCCGGTGGTGGGTGTGGGGGGCATCGGGTCAGCGGACGATGCGCTGAAATACTTCGCGCTGGGGGCCGTGGCCGTGCAGGTGGGAACGGCCCAGATGCGGGACCCCTTCTGTGCGGCGCGGATCGCCCGGCAGTTGCAAACGGGTTAATCGGGCTCCACGGGGTCGACCCATTCGTCGATCTCCACCTCGTCGCCGGCCTCCAGATCGAGATCATCCATCATTTCATCGGTACCGGAGTCCCCATCCTCGGGCAGACCATCGGGAAAATCCGCTTCGAGCAGGTCGGCGAAGGTGTCGATGCGCGAAAGGATCCGGGTGGCGAGTCCGTCCCCGATGGACGCGGCCTTTTCCACCGGGCCGTGCGTGGCGAGGCGGTTCAGGCCGGATCCGGTCGTGCCGGTGATCACCAGCTGGGACTGCTCGACGCGGGCCAGGGCGCCCACCGGCAGATCCTGGTCGGAGATCATGCGGGCGCAAAAGGCCTGTTCGGCCATCAGTTCCGCTGCGCTGGCTTCCGAATGCAGGGGTTGCAGCAAGGTGCGCGCTTCCTGATCGGTGGTGCGGCCGATGACCACGAGCAGGCCCTGGCCGGGGCCGGGAAGGACGAATTCCGGCGAGAAGATCTCCGCGACGATGCCTTGGATCCCCAGGTGTTCGGTGACGGCCGCAGGCAGAACCAGGCCGTCGATTTCGCTGCGCCGCAGGTGGGTTTCCATGGCGCGGTCCACCCCGCCCTGAAGGATCTCGAATTTCAGGTCGGGCCACAGGGCCGCCAGCTGGGAGCGGGCCCGCAGGGAGAGGACACCGACGGTCCCGCCGGCTTCCATCTCGTCCATGAGCCGGCCCTTGCGGTTCAGGAAGGCGTCGAAGGGGTTGCCGCGATCCGGGACGCAGAGAATGTCCAGCTCCTCGGGCAGGGGCAGGACCATGTCGTCGGCTTCCAGGACGGCCAGCCGGGCCTCGTCCGCCAGCAGCTTTTCTTCCAGGAATTCGACTTCGCCGCGGCAGGTGGCCAGGAACGGCTCCTTTACCCGGGCCTTGTTGCGGATGGGGGATGCGAAGAGGTTGAGTTGGCAGGTCAGACGGGGTGCCGCCAGCTGCAACCGGTCAATGACCGCCTGGGTCTGGTTGCGGGCCAGAGGTGAGGTGAGGCTGCCGAAACTCAAGACCCTTGTTTTCACACTGACCTTCTCAAGCTGACGTTGAGGCGGCTTCCTGTTCCAGGAACTGACCGACCAGGGCTCCGATGCGATGGGCGTCGGCAAAGGGAAGGGCCGCATGGATGGGAAGGGTCAAGACTTCCCGTCCCGCGCGCTCCGCCTCCGCCATGGACCCGCTGGTCCGACAATACACGGCAAGTTCATGATGATGCAAGGGGGGGTCGTAATAAACACCGGTGTCGATGCCTTCGCGATCCAGCAGCATGCGCAGGTCGTCGCGGTTGCGGCAGCGCACCCAGTACTGGTGGTAAGTGACCTTCATGCCCCGACCGCCGTTGGGGGTCTGCAGCCGGTTGGTCGCCGGGATATAGCCGTCGTAGATCTCGGCGACCTTGTCGCGGTCGGCCTGTTCGGCGGCGAAACGCTCGCGGCGGATGCGGATCACCATGGCCTGCACTTCGTCCAGTCGGCTGTTCCAACCGGTGTACAGGTGGCCGTTCATGCGCACGGGCAGGTGTCCCCTGATCCGGCGGATGAGTTCGGCGTCCTCGGCGCTGCGGCAGAAGATCATGCCGCCGTCCCCGATTCCCGGCAGGTTCTTGGTGGGATAGAAACTGAGGGTGCTCATGCGGGCGTACGATCCGATGGGCCGCCCGTCGTAGAACGTGCCCCAGGCCTGGGCCATGTCCGCGATGACCTGGATCCCGTGCTCGGCGGCCACCGCCATGATGGGGTCCATGTCGCAGGGCGCGCCGAAGATCGGGACCGGCAGGAAGGCCCGGGTCTTCGGCGTGATGGCGTCGGCCAGCAGCCCGGAATCCAGGTTCAGATCCTGGGGCTTGATGTCGACGAAGACCGGCACGGCATCCAGCAGGATGATCGCTTCCATGGTGGCGTCGAAGGTGTAGGGGGTGGTGATGACCTCGTCACCCGGGCGGACTCCGGCCACTGACAGGGCGAGGAACAGGGCGGATGAGCCGGATGCCACACCGACCGCCGCCGGGACTCCACACTCTTCGGCGAGCTTCTCTTCCAGGAGCCGCACTTCCTCGCCGAGGATGTACTGACCGGACATCAGAAAGCGTTCGAAGCGTTGCAGGATCTCGTCCTTGCAGGGCAGCATGGGGGTGACGAGATCGTACCGCCCGATACGTTTGGGCACGGAACTGCTCATGGTTCTCTTCCAGTCTAGGAAGTCCGCCGCAGGGGCGGACTGGTCAGGATACTTCCGAAATGTGCGCAGCTCGGCCGAAGCAATCGTACTTGAATCCGAAACGCTCCAGGTGGGGACGATCATACACGTTCCGGCAGTCGAGAAAAGCATTTCCTGTCATGACCGATTTGACCCGGTCGAGGTCGAGTTGCCGGTACAGATTCCATTCCGTGGCCAGGATGGTGATTTCCGCCCCTTCGCACGCAGCGTACGGGGAGTCCGTGTAGACGAGGTCGGGATGGAAAAACTTGAAGTTTTCCATGGCCGCAGGATCGTGGGCGCGGACGGTGCAACCGAGCTTCTTCAAGCCGTCGACCAGGGGCAGGGTGGCGCTGGAGCGGATGTCGTCGGTGTTGGGCTTGAAGGCCAGACCCAACATGGCCACGGTCTTGCCCTGGAGGCCGCCGGTCAACCGCTCCGCCTTGGCCAGAGCGCGCTCGGGCAACGCCGCGTTGACCGCGATGGCGGCGCGGACAACCGACATGTCGTGGTCGTGGCTGTTGGCGATGTGGACGATGGCGTTGGTGTCCTTGGGCAGACAGCTCCCGCCGAAGCCCAGCCCCGCATGCAGGAATTTGGGGCCGATACGCTTGTCCAGACCCATGGCCTTGGCCACGTGGGATACGTCGGCCCCCACGGTCTCGGCCAGGGCGGCCATTTCGTTGATGAAGGAGATCTTGACGGCCAGGAAGCTGTTGGATGCGTACTTGATCAGCTCGGCGGTCTCGATGCCGGTCTTGACGATGGGCGTATCCAGGAGAAAGAGCGGTCGATAGAGTTCGCGCAGGAGCTCTTCGGCGTGGTCGCTCTCGACTCCGATGACGACCCGGTCGGGGCGCATGAAGTCCTCGATGCTGGACCCTTCGCGCAGGAACTCCGGATTGCTGGCCATGTCGAACGTCACGTCGTGCTTGATCTGCCCCTGGATGACCTTGCGGAGCTGGCGGTTGGTGCCCACCGGAACCGTACTCTTGGTGACGATGACCTTGTGGTCGTCGAGCAGGCTGCCGATCTCCTCGCCCACCTTCATCACGAACTGCAGATCGGCTTCGCCCGAGGGGGACATGGGGGTCTGCACGGCGATGAAGACCACGTCGGCGTCCTTCATGCCCTCGGCGAGCTCGGTGGTGAAGAACAGCAGTTGTCCGTCCACGTTTTTCAGCACCAGGCGATCCAGCCCCGGTTCGTAGAACGGGATGCCGCCCTTGCGCAGGCTTTCGATGCGCTCGGCGTTGATGTCCACACAGGTCACGGTGTGCCCGAAGTCGGCCATGCAAGCCCCTGAAACCAGGCCCACGTAGCCCGTTCCCACCATGCAGATGCGGATCATGTCGTTTCCTTTCGCGCGAGGTTCAAGACGTCGGTCAAAGAGTCGTCGATGCTCCACTCGGGCTCCCAGCCCGTGCAGGAACGGATTTTGGTGTTGTCTCCCACCAGGATGGGGACATCCGAGGGTCGCATGCGCGCCGCATCGGATTCCACTGTAATCGGACATTTGGCCTGGGCCAACAGGAGATCCAACCCCTGGCGGATGGTCAGGCCCTGGCCGGAGCACACATGGTACACCTCGCCGGGGGTTCCTTCCTTGATCAGGGCGCGGTAGGCGGTCACCACGTCCCGCACGTCCAGGAAGTCCCGGACCGCGTCCAGGTTGCCGACTTTCACCAGGGCCTGGCCGCTCCCGCGCTCGGCGGCGGCGATCTGCTGCGCGAAGGCGGGGAAGACGAAACGCGTGTCCTGGCCGGGACCGATGTGGCTGAAGGAGCGGGTCATGATCACGGGCAGATCGTAGGACCGGACGTACTGGCGGCCGAGCAGGGTCTGGGCGGCCTTGCTCACCCCGTAGGGGGAGATGGGCTGGAGGGGCGTGTCTTCCCGCAGGGGATAGGCTTCGGCGGGTTGGGGCCCGTATTCCTCCGCCGAACCGATCATCAAGACGGCCGGTCTGTCGCTGACCGGCATCCGGCGTATGGCTTCCAGGAGGTTCAGGGTGCCCAGGACGTTGGTCTGCAGGGTGGCGGCCGGCTCGCGAAAGGAGACCGCCGCCGAGCTCTGGGCGGCCAGGTGGTAGACGGTGGCCGGTCGCAGGCGCTCCAGCACCGCGACCAAGCCGGCCGCATCGGCCAGGTCCATCTCGATGTGGGCCACGTCGCCGTCGGGGGTGTGGAGGCAGACGGCGCCGGGAAAGCGGGGATCGTCCTCCTCGGTCCGGCCGCCGGCCAGGGGCGACGTCAGCCCCAGGCTGCACACGGGCAACCCTGCCCGTTGCAGGGAAGCGGTAAGGTGCCGGCCGACGAAGCCTCGGGCTCCGGTTACCAGGGTCCAGGGCAGGTGGGGGGAGGATGTGGGTTGGTTCACAGGCGTCATCCGTTCAGCAGCCGCAGCCATTCCTTGTACAGGCAACGGTCCATGACCACGTCCAGGCCCGCACGGACGGCCTTGGCCGCGGCCTCGGAGTGCATGACTCCCTCCTGCATCCAGATGACCTTGGCACCCGCGGCGATGGCATCGTCCACGATGGGGGGCACGGCCTCGCTGCGACGGAAGATATCCACCACGTCGATGGTGCCGGGAATATCCTGCAGCGTAGCATACAACGGGGCGCTCAGCACCGGTTCGGTCAGCACCGGGTTGACCCCCAGCACTTCCAGTCCGCGACCCTGCAGGAAGCGCGCAATGCCGCGGCTGGCGCGATCCTCCTTGGGAGAAATGCCGACCACCGCAACGCGCCGCATGGTCGACAGGATTTCCCTGACCCGCTCGTCCCCGGGATTCAGAACACCCTCAGTTTGACTCATGGTCCCACTTTCGCTGCAATGGTAACGCGAGGATCGATCGCGAAAATAGTCCAACTTGAGCTGGGGGTCAACCTGTCCGCTTTTGCCTCGAGACCGCAGCGGGTTCGATTTTTGCTTTCTTCAACCATGACCATGGTTTAGAATTAATGAATGACCATTCATTAATCCCGGGTACGGGGCAGTCGTTTGCCGCAATTCACGCCGGATTCGAAGGAGTAACCGTGAACCCCTGGTTGATGTCCCTGCTGCTCTACGTATTCCTGGCCATGTTCGCCGGGACCATCGCCGACCGTTATTGGATCCTTCGCGCCGGTGAGCCCGATATGCGTTGGGACAGGATCGGGCTGCGGCTGCGCAACCTGCTGACCATCGGTTTCGGCCAGAAGCGCCTGCTGTATGAAAAGGCAGCGGGGCGCATGCACGTGGCGATTTTCTCGGGTTTCCTGGTTGCCCTCCTGAGAACGCTCACCCTCATCGGGCGAGGATATGACCCCCAATACCATCTCCCGTTCCTGGTCGGCCCGGTGGGCGTGGCCTACGCCTTCCTGAAGGACACGTTGACCCTGGTGGTCCTGGTGGCCGTGGGATACGCCGTCTACAGGCGTCTGGTCCTCAGGCCGCGGCGGTTGCACCTGAGCGCCGAAGCCGTGCTGATCCTGTTCTGGATTGCCACCCTGATGATCACCGACTTGATCGGGGATGCCGCCCTGTTCCGGCTGCAGCCGGACTTTCCCGAGCGCACCGGCGCCTGGGTGGGGAACCTCCTGACGGGGATGTTTGCCGGGAGTGATCCGGCCACCGTCCGCGTGTGGTTCGAGATTATGTTCTGGGGTCATGTGATCCTGGTGTTGGCCTTCCTGAACGTGTTGCCGTTCGGCAAGCACTTCCACGTCCTGACGGCCCTGCCTTCGGTGTTCATGGGGCGTTTGACCCCCAGCGCCGCCCTGGAGAGGATGGAGTTCGAGGGCCGTGAAACGTTCGGCGTGGGCAAGCTGGAGGATTTCAGTTGGCGGCGCATCCTGGACATGTATTCCTGCACCGAATGCGGTCGGTGCAACGATGCCTGCCCGGCCCACCTGACGGACAAGCCGCTGCGGCCGCGCGAAATCATCACCGATGCGCGCGATCAGGCCTATGAGCTTTCGGACCACCTCGTCGCCGTCGGCAAGCTCAAGGCCCAGGGCCGGGTCAAGGAGGCTGCCGAGCTGATCGCGGCGCAGGACCGGCCGGCCCTCGTCGGAGAAGTCAACAGCGAGGACGCCCTGTGGGCCTGCACCACCTGCGGTTGGTGCGTCAGCGCGTGCCCGGTGGTCATCGACCACATTCCCCACATCATCGACCAGCGCCGCCATTTGACCATGATGGAAGCCAAGGTCCCGCCGGCCCTGCAGAACGCCCTGAAGGGCCTGGAGAACAACAGCAATCCCTGGAACGTGGGGGCGGCGGCGCGCGAGGACTGGATCGGGGACCAGCCGGTGCCGCTTTTGCGCGAGAAGGGGCGGGCCGAGTATCTGCTCTTCGTGGGGTGCGCGGGCAGCTTCGACAGCCGCAACCAGGACGTCATGCGGGCGCTGTGCACTCTCCTGGACAAGGCGCAGGTGGACTACGCCGTGCTGGGCACCGAGGAAGGCTGCTGCGGTGATCCCGCGCGGCGGGTGGGCCACGAGTACCTGTTCCAGATGCAGGCTCCGGTCAACGTCGAAACCTTCAAGAAGTACGAGGTGCGCAAGGTCGTCACCGCCTGCCCGCATTGCTTCAACACCATCGCCAACGAGTATCCCGATTTCGGGCTGCAGGACGTGGAGGTGATTCACCACGGTGAATTGTTGGCCGATCTGGTGGCCGAGGGGCGTCTCAAGGTGGGGGCCGCGGCCGCAGCCAAGGTGACCTACCACGACTCCTGTTATCTCGGGCGGCACAACGGGATCTACGAGGCGCCGCGCGAGGTTCTGTCCGCGGTCGGAGGCCTGGACCTGGTCGAGATGCCCCGCAACCGGCGCGCAGGCTTCTGCTGCGGCGCCGGCGGCGGCCGCATGTTCATGGAGGAGGACCTGGGCACGCGCATCAATCACGCCCGCATCGCCGAGGCGGCCGCTACCGGGGCGTCGGAAGTCTGCACGGCCTGCCCGTTCTGCCTGACCATGCTGGGCGACGCCATCAACGAAACCGATCGCTCCGAGAACCTGCGGGCCCGGGATATCGCCGAGGTCCTCCTCGAGAACCTGGAGTAGCGTTCGGTCTATTGCTTGCCGGCGCCCGTGCCCCCGATCGGGGTGCGGGTCATGCCCCAGACGGCATCCTCAAACATGGGGTCGCTCCCGTATTTTCGGAACAGGCCGAGGTCCTGGATGGCGAACCCTCGGTCTTTCGAGACACGGTAACTCGAGCTGGCGTCGCGGAACCAGCCGAAGAAGCCATGGGTATTGGGCGCCACGGGATCGGTACCCTCGGGATCGACGGAAAACGATCGCATGGTTTCGGTGGCCAGGGTTATGGCGTAGGGGTTGCCGCTGCCCCGGCCGCTGGCGATGGCCTCCTGAACGACCTGCTGGGCCCGCTCCCTTTCTCCGAGTTCGCGATCGACATACAGGAGCATCAGCTCTTCCTCGGGGCTGAGGTCGACTCCCCAACCGGGCGCCAGCAGGCCTTGCGCTTCGGCCAACTGGCGGTGGTCGATCAAGGCCAGGGCCAGGACCGCCCGCGTCAGCGGATCCCGGTCGCGCATATAGCGATTCTGGAGGATCTCGATGCGACGTTCGGCCTCGGCGGTGTCCACGGCCAGGGAATCGGGCACCGTGAACATCTCGTCGATTTCGGCCTGGTAGCGCTCAAGCATCACTTCGGGGTTGGCTGCTTCGCCCAGCGGCGTGCCTTGGGCCACCATGGCCACCGTGGCCGAATCGACGCCGGTCTGGGCGGCGGCCTGCAGGATCAGACCGCGCAGTCGCTGGACCTCCCGGTTTTCCGAGTCCAGCGCCAGGGCTCTTTGCATGTCCGAGGTCGCGGGGCCAAGCCGGCCCGCCTGGAAGCGGAACAACCCCCGGTTGTACAACCCGGCCACATTCCAGGGATCCAGTTCCACGGCCCGGTCCATGGCTTCAAGCGCCCGTTCCTGGTGGCCAAGGCGGACGCTGGCCACCCCCAGGGAACGCCAGGCGATCGCGCTGGTGGAATCGGCCTCCACCGCCTCGGTGAGGACGGTCTCCGCCTCCGCAAATTGCTTGGACCGCAAGTTCATCAAGCCCAGAAGGAGATCGGTGATGGGATCGACCTGACCCAGGGCGGCAAAGGCGGTCCGTGCATGACCCAATTCCCTTTGGGCCGGACCAAAATCTTCGTTGATGTAGAAGATTCGGCCGCGCAGGGCCTGGCAGATGTCGGGCCGAAGGTTCCGTTGCTCAAGCAGGTCGAGTTGGTGCATGGCGCGCCCGGCGGCCTGGTCGCGTTGGGCGGGAAACAACCCTTCGGCCAGCAGGTTGATCTGCATCCCGACAAAAGTGAAAGGCGAGCCGCCGACGAAAAAGCGGGGCCCGTATGAGGTGTAGACGGGCATGTGAGCATCGGGCCAGCCCAGCACCTGGGGCGTGACGTTGTTGGCGCCGCTGGGAAAGGAGAACCGGTAGGGGTGGGTGATCATTCCCATGCTGTAATAAAGGGGCGCCTGAGAATCACCGGCGAGCTCGGCCACGAGCCCGGCGTCCTGCCAGAAACGGGAGCCGAAGGGAATCTGGGGCCGATGGGTGTAGGTGGACAGATCGCCGAATTTGGCGAGGGCGAGATTCGGCTTGCCGTCCGCCAGCAGGGCCATGGCCCGGATCCAATTGTTGGCGTAGGCTGAAGTCTGGTCCTTGAACCCGCGATACGTGAAATCGTGTTGCGGATACTTGATGGGGTCCATGCGCACGGCCAGGGAAATGGCGTCCTGGTAGCGGCCGGAATCGGCCAGGAGCAGGCCCTTGATCAGCTGCAGTTCCTGATCCCGGGGGTGGTCGGCGAGGCCCTTTTGGGCCTCTGCGAGGCCTTCGTCCCAGCGTGCCAGGTCGCGGAGGACCCAGGCGCGGTTGCGGCGGATATCCAGCAGGAGATTTTCGTCAACCTCTTGTCCATCCCCGGTCAGGGCATCGGCGGCCGCTCGGGCATGGTCGAGGTATTGCAAAGCGCTGAGCTGGTCGCCGACTTCGGCGCTCAATTTGCCCATAGCCGCCCAGCCGGCGACATAGGTGGGGTCGATGGCGGTGGCCTCCCGCAAGTCCTGCAGGCCGTTGCCGACGCCGTACCCCCCCTGGCTCAAGAGTGGTGGGCCGTCGGGATGATACCATTGCCGCAACTGGGCGTCGGAACTTTCCCGGACTTCCCGTTCGAAGTCTCGCCAGCCGTCGGCTTTTTCCAGGGCTTGCCGTCTCAGGGAATCCCGGCGAGCCGGCCTTGCGGCCAGATGGTCCGCGAGCGATGGCTGGAATGCATCGGCTTCCGCCCGCACATCCTGGAGCGGCGGGTTATCGGCCGGCGCAGGCGACGGGGCCGAGGCGCAACCAATGGACTGGCAAACGGCACCGACGAGCAGCAAAGCTGCCAATGACTTCAAATGATAAACCATGATGGGATCCTTGTCTGGCGAACAAGATTTCCGCTGCGATATTCCAAACTCCCCGTTTGAGATTACGGGAAGGAAATTGACCTGTCAATTCCCCCGGCCACCGCGACCCTTGCCATCATTGACCGTTTCTGTTATGCATTTTCCCCCTTGCAGGGCCGCTGAGGGCGGTTCATGCTCCAAATACTCAAGGAAATCATCGCAGGGATTTGCGGGGAGGATATCATGAACGCCTACGAGCCGGTGCGCTCCACCGAACGCCTGGACCGGATCTGGAAGAGCGGTAAGGAATTCCTGGGCAGCGAACTGCCCGTCATGTGCGGCGCGATGACGTGGGTCAGCGACCCCCAGCTGGTCGCGCGCATGAGCAACCTGGGCGCTTTCGGGGTCCTGGCCGCGGGCAACATGCCCCCGGAGATGTGGGCCGACTATGTGGATGAGACCCGCAAGCTCACCGACCGCCCCTTTGCCGGCAACTGCATCACCATCGCGCCCAACTACCGGGCCCACCTGGACATCCTGTGTGAGAAGAGTGTGGGGCACATCGTGTTCGCGGGCTCGATCCCGCGCGCCCAGGAAGTGAAGCAGGCCAAGGACAGCGGGGCCAAGGTGCTGTGCTTCGCCTCTACCCAGTCCATTGCCAAGCGCATGCTGGACTACGGCGCCGATGCGCTCATCCTCGAGGGCAGCGAGGCCGGGGGCCACATCGGCCATGTCTCCACTACCGTCCTGCTCCAGGAGATCCTGTTCAATTTCGACCGGATTCCCGTGTTCGTGGCCGGGGGCATCGCCACCGGCAAGATGATCGCCCACCTGGTCATGATGGGGGCCGCCGGAGCCCAGATGGGCACGCGCTTCGTCATGGCCGAGGAGTGCAACGTCCACGAGAAATTCAAGAACGTGTTCAAGCGGTCGCGGGCCCGCGAGGCCATCTCCACGCCCCAGTACAGCGTCAAGCTGCCGGTGGTGTCGGTGCGCGCCCTGAACAACCACGCCATGTCCCATTTCGGCGATCTGCAGCTGGAGCTGCTGGAGATGCTGCGCAAGGGTGAGATCAACCGCCAGGAGGCCCAGTTCAAGGTCGAGGAGTACTGGATCGGGTCGCTGCGCAAGGCGACCGTCGACGGCGACATCGAGCACGGCTCTCTCATGGCCGGGCAGTCGGTGGGGTTGTTGCGGAAGGTTCAGCCCCTGCGGGAAATCCTCGAAGAGTTGGTCGCCGAAGCCGATGCGGCCGTGGGCGACGTCGTCGCCCGGCTGAAAGGCTGACGGTTCAGACCGCCGCTTCGGTGTCGGCCTCCATCTCGGCCAAAGCCGTGCTGGCCTTGCCGCATCCGGGATCCAGAGCCAAGGCCTGCTGCAGGTGATGACGGGCCACCTCGCTCCGGCCGGCCGCCGCATACAGCCGTCCCAGATTCAACCACGGTTCGGCCACACCCGGCAGCAACTGGCAGGCGCGCTCCAGCGCCGCCTGGGCCCGGTCTCCCCGCGCGGCCGTCAAATGCCACACGCCCAATGTGTTGTGAAAATGCCCGTTGTTCGGAAACAGGTGCAGGGCCACGGCCAGCAGCCGGCCGGCCACGTCGTGTTTGCCCTGGCGAAGGGCGATCTGGGCGCGCAGGTGGCACGCCTCGGCCAACTGCCCGTCATCGGCACAACCGCTACCCGCCACGGACGCCAGCTGTGCGTCGGCCTGATCCATGCGTCCCGATTCCAGCAACAACCACCCCGCCGTCAAGCGCCGGTCCGGATGACTCGGCTCGAGGATCAGGGCCCGGTCGATGGCCGCGAGGGCTTCGTCCAGGCGCCCGAGCTGGATGGCGCAATCGGCCAGTTCGGCCCAACCGGCGGCATTGCGGGGTTCCTGGGCGGTTTTTTGGCGGGCCAAGCGGAGGTAGAATTCCATCTTTGCGGCATCGGCGTTCAAGGTGCCGAAATGATGGATCGGCACGTCCAGGTTCACGATGTCGAGGCCGGCTGCCTCCACCGATGCTTCGACGGTCTCGTGGACCGCGCCCGCGAAGCGGATGTCCCGGCGTCCGGGAAAGAGCCGGATCTTGGCCGTGGGGGTGAATCCGGGTGCAGGCGGCCAATCCCCGGTTAGGGCGTGGGGGTCGGGCTGGGGCACGGGACGCCATCCCCGGCGGCTATACATGCCTCGCAGGTAGTTGCGGGTGTGGATGCGGGCGGCTGCGGGCGCCAGGCCGTCTTGGCGGGACACCCAATCGAGCAAGGTGCGCCAGCCGCCGTGGCTGAGCCTCTCGTCCGCATCCAGGCATAACACCCAGCGACCCTGAACTTCGTCGAGCACCGCGTTGCGGGCGGCGGCGAAGTCGTTTTCCCAGGGAATCTCCAGCAGGACCGCGCCGGCGTCGCGCACGATATCCCGCGTGTCGTCGCTGCTGCCTGTGTCGGCGATGACCATCTCGTCCACCCAGGGGGCGGCGGATTCCAGCAGGGGGGCCAGGAATTGACCAGCATCCTTGACGATCATGGCCAGAGTGAGCAGCCTGCGGCCGTTGGTGGGATGGTTTTCGAATATGTTGTCCATGGAACCTGTTGCCGTGCTTGTGTTTCCGTTGTTGGCACCCGGATCGGCCGCGGTCGCCGGATGTTGAACTGGTTCCGCGTTGCAGGTTGTGTGCCGATCGGACGATCCCGCCCTGCCGGGGGCAAGGCTTTCCTTGGTGCCTGAGCAACCTCAGATGCTATACTGCTTGGAATTGTGGCGGATGGGGGCGCGGGGTCGAGTGAGGGAAAAAGGTATGAAAAAGCTATGCTTGCTGGTATTGCTGCTGATTCCCTGCCGGTCCGGCGCTTTGGGGGCCGGCGCCATCAACATGGTGTTCAACACCTCCGCCCGCGCCGCGGGCATGGGCGATACGGGCGTGGCCGTGCCCTGGGGCCTGGACGCCGACCATTGGGCCAATCCGGCGCTGCTGGCCTTCCGGCCCGGGGTCCACTACCGCTCCATCGAATCCCAGCTGGCGCGGGGACCGCTGGACGGCAATTACCTGGAAATGGGCATCCAGCAAGCCATAGACGAGAACCAGCAGGAACTGGGGGACTTCCACGCCTTTGCCCGGACGAAATCCTGGGGTGTGGGTGTGGATGTGGTGCAGGTCGCCGAGGAGATCCTCGGCTGGCGGGAGGGCCGATTCAGTCGCTACGTTTCGCTGGCCGGGTGGATGACATGGCACGATTTTGAGGATCAGTTGGTCTTTGATCCGCTCCTGCAGGATTCCGGGGGGAGCGGCTCGGGCGACGGAACGGCCAAGAGTATGGGCTACGCGGTGCGGGTGACGCCGTATGACGGGGCGCGCGGCACCGAGATGCCCGACAACTGCCCGATGGGCGTGCGGGTGAGCCTGGCCTACGGCGCCTCGGTCCAGAACAAGACCCAGGACTTCATTTTCCATTCCGGCGAGCCCACTGGCGATCCCTTCCCGCGCCAGTATGTGTCCGGGGGGGGCCTCAACGCCGAGGTGGCGTTCACCGCGGGGATGCACGAGAAGTGGCAGGGCACTCCCACCGGTTTCTTCCTGGCGGTGTTCGATCCCCTGATCAGTTTCACACGCACCGCGCAAAACATTGAGCCGGGCTTCGTCTACGAGGACGGGGCCTGGTGCTACGAGCCCGACACGAGCGATAGGGAAGACGAGAACTCCCGTGGGTGGGAATTGGGCCCGGCCAACATCTACTTCCTGCGCCGTGGACGTGTCGAGGCCGTCTACGGTGATGTTGACGGGGACACCCGGGCCGGCGGCTGGAACATCCAGGCCGGCCGCTTCGGCGGCTTCCGCAAGGACTGGGCGGTTGTCCCGCAGGCCTCGGGGCTGCCCACCGTTCGCCGCAAAACCTGGACCGTCTGGGCCGACCCGGGGAAATTGTGGGTACCTTGTTCTGATTCGCACCCGAACACCCGCCGGTGGTGGCCAGAAACGGACCACCGTCGTGTCGCATAATTCCCAGCCCCGGAAAGTTGGATCGATGTCCCGGAAACTCGCGCTCATCTACCTCGTCGACGGCGCCCGCGCCGACGTCATGCAGCAGCTTCTCGATGACGGGGATCTGCCCAATATCCAGGAATACGTGGTTTGCAACGGCACCTCCCGCCTGGCCACCACGGTGATGCCCTCGGCCACGGGCCCGGCCTACCTGCCCTTCATGACCGGATGCTATCCGGGCACCCTGAACATCCCCGGTCTGCGCTGGCTCGACCGGCGCGAATACTTCGCCAAGGCCCTCGGACGGTACCGTTTCCGCAGCTACAACGGCCCCGAGGCCGGCATGTTCGACGGCGACATGCCGCCCGAACACCCGACCATGTACGAGATCTTCGACAACCCGTACAACATCCTGTCGCTGATCACCCGCGGGTTGCCCCGCGGTCACAACCTGACGGCCTGGTCCAAGCCCTTCGCCTACGTGCGGGCCCACCTGACCCACAACTGGCACCGGGTGGACGCCCTTTCGCGCCGGTGCCTGCTGTCCTGCCTGGACCGTGACCCCGATTTCATCTACGCGGTCTTTCCGGCGGTGGATTCCTTCTCCCATCTCCAGCATCCCCATCACGACCAGACCCTGCAGGCGTACCGCAACGTGGACATCAGCGTGGGGGAGGTCGTGGCCAAGCTGAAACGGCTCGGTCGCTGGGACGACACCCTGCTGATCCTGACCGCCGACCATGGGTTGACCGCCACCCACACGCACATGGACTTAGGGCAGTTCTTTCAGAAGCGCGGACTGGACACACTGACCTATCCCGGCATCTGGAAGCTGCGGCCGCAGATGTCGGTGATGATCTCAGGGAATTCCTACGGGCTGGTCTACCTCCTGCACGGCATGAACGGGGAACGGGATCCCGCGCAGCCCCCGCTCGATGCGGAGATCAAGACCGCATTGGGACCGGTGTGGGACGAGCTGCTGGGACGCGAAGAGATCGATCTGCTCATCGCCCAGCGCGGACCGCAGGCGTATGCCGTCATGGCCGCGCGCGGCACCGGGGTGATCGAACGGGTGACGGGCGGCCTGACCTACCGTCCCGAGAACGGCGACCCCCTGGGTCTGGGTTCCTTGACCACGCCCATGGACGATCGGGAAGCCCTGGCCGCCACGTTCGCTTCCGACTATCCCGATATCCTGGTCCAGGTGGAGAACTGCTTCAACTGCTCGCGGGGCGGGGACCTGGTGGCCATCGCCCGCAACGGATACGACCTGCGCTCGTCCTTCGAATGGCCGGAACATCACGGATCCCACGGCTCCCTGCACCGCGAACACATGATCGTGCCGGTCATCTACAACCGGCAGGATTGGGCCGAGGGGCCCATGCGCACCGTGGATCTGTTCAACACCATCCTCAAGTGGTCCGGAAGAACCCCCCTGGAGAATACCGATGGCCGAACCCTCTGCTGATACCCGCGACCTCCAGGTCCCGGCAGATCCAGACCCATCGCCCGCCCCGCCGGGACCGGCCTTCGGCAAGATCCGCACGGGTCTGAGCCTGTTCGTCGTGGTGTCGCTGCTGGGCAACCTGGTCGCCATCTGGTGGAAGAGGCCCGAGGGGCTCAGTGACCTGGTCGCCCACACCAACTGGTGGCTGGCCGCACTGGTGATCCCGCTGGTGGCGGTCGACCACGTGCTCGGCGGGCTGCGCTACCGCGTCCTGTTCAACGGCCGGGTCCTGCCTCGGGTCTCCCTGTGGAATTGCATGCGCTCGAACTACGGCAACCTCTTCATGGGGATGGTGACCCCGGCCCAGACGGGGGGTGGGGCCGCCCAGATCTATCTGTTGTGGCGGTCCGGGGCGACCGTCGGCGACGGCATGATGGCCTCGCTGGTGAATTTCGCCGCAACCCTGGTCTTTTTCCTGGTGGGGGCTGTGACGGCCTTGTTCCTGCTGCCGGACAACCTCATCGATCCGCGTCTGACGGGGCTGTTTCGCGCGGGCTTCGTGTTGTTGGCGGGGCTGGTGCTGCTGGTTTTCGGTCTCCTGCAGCTGCCGCAGGTCTTCCTCGGCCTGATCGGGAAACTGTTCAATCTCGTGCCCCGGCGCTGGGCAAGACTGCGCCGCGGCTGCGAAGGCGTGCTGGTGCGTCTGGAAGTGGAAGTGCAGGGCTTCCGGGCGGCGCTGCAGAAACTGTGGCGCCTGCAGCCGGGCCTGATGCCGGTGGTGTTCGTCCTGACCATCGCCCTGTTCATGAACAAGTATCTGATCGGGTACGTGATCGCCTCGGCTCTGCAGACCGGGGTCCCGTTCTGGATCTTCATCAGTCTGCAGATCTGCCAGCTGTTCCTGATCTACTTCGCGCCGACACCGGGCGCTTCCGGCGTGGCGGAACTGACCTCGGTGTGGATGCTCGCGGCCATCCTGGCCGAGCAGAACCTCGTGGTCTACACCCTGGCCTGGCGTCTGACCACCTCGGTCCTCGGTGCGGTGATCGGCGCGGGGGTTTTGCTCCAGGATATCCGGCGCGGTAAGGAATACGGGGCCAAAAAATGAGCCCCGGCCGTGCGACCGGGGCTCCGTTCACGCTGATCAATCTCCCCCTCAACCGCGAAGCTTGATCACTTCCTCGGTCAAGGGCGGCACGATCTGGAACAGGTCGCCCACGATGCCGTAGTCGGCCGCCTTGAAGATGGGCGCGTTGGCGTCCTTGTTGATGGCGACGATGCACTTGCTGCTGCTCATGCCCGCCAGGTGCTGGATGGCCCCGCTGATCCCGCAGGCGATGTAGAGGTTGGGGCCCACGGTCTTGCCCGTCTGGCCGACCTGGTGGGAATAGTCCACCCAACCGGCATCCACGATGGCGCGGCTGGCGCCCGCGGCGGCGCCCAGGGCTGCAGCCAGCTTCTCGATCAGTTCGTAGCTCTCCGGTCCCTTGATGCCCCGCCCGCCGGAAACGACGATTTCAGCCTCGGTCAGTTCCACGTCGCCGGCCCCGACCGCCTCGATGGACTGGACCTGGGCCTTGGGGTCCACCCCGGACAGGTCGGGCGAAAAGGCCTCGGCGGCCGCCGCGGCGGCGTTCTCCTCCAGCACGAAAGCGTTGGGTCGGATTCCCACCACGGCCATGTCGGTCAACGGTTCGACCTCGATGGAACACTTGCCGGCGTAGATGGGGCGGCGCACGGTCCAGCCGTCGGCCCAGGTGAGCCCCACGGCGTCACTGATGCAGGCGCAGTCCAGCTTGGCCGCCACCTTGGGGCCGAGGTCCTTGCCCATGGCGGTGGAGCCGACCAGCAGGACTTCCGGCTTGTGGGTGGAACAGAACTGGGCGGTGGCCGTGCTCCAGAGCTCGCTGTTGTAGGTCGCGAAAGACTCGCCGCCGGCGTTGAACACCTTGTCGGCGCCGTAGCGGGCGGCTTCGCCGGACGCATCGGCGCCCAGGCACAGGGCCCAGACCTCGCCGCCGGAGGCGGCGGTGATGCGCTTGGCCTCGCTCAGCATCTGCCAGGCCACCTTCTTGAATTTCCCGTCCCGCTGTTCGATGAAAACGGCAATGTTCGGCATGATTGACTCCATTTCAAGTGCGCCGGTCGTGCCGGCCGCACCGGATCAGATGACCTCGGATCAGATGACTTTGGCTTCCTCGTTCAGCAGGCGCGCCAGCTCGCGGGCGGCGGCGGCCGGATCGTCGTTCTCCACCAGCTTGCATGCGCCGCGCGCGGCGGGCGGGTGGTACATCTTGATCTTCGTCTTGGCCGCCGGGACCTCCAGTCCCAGGTCGGCGCAGGTCATCGTCTCGATGGGCTTCATGTTCGCCTTCATGATGTTGGGCAGACTCGGCAGGCGGGGTTCGTTCAGCCCCTTCTGGCAGGTCAGCAGCGCGGGCAGGGACGCGGTCACGATTTCCTTGCCGCCCTCGATCTCCCGGTGCGCGGTCAGGGTGCCGTCGCCCAGTTCCAGATGGGTGATGGTGGACACGTGGGGCAGGCCGAGCTTCTCGGCCACCATGATGCCGACCTGGCCGCTGTCGTCGTCGATGGACTTGATGCCGCAGAGGATCAGGTCGAAGGAATCCTTCTGCAGCACCGCGGCCAGGACCGTGGCGATGGCCGCCTCGTCCGCGCCCTGCAGGGCCGGGTCATCGATCAGGAGGGCCCGGTCGCACCCGACGGCCAGGCAATCCTTCTTGAGGGTTTCCTTGACCGTTTCGGGGCCGATGGTCACAGCCACGATTTCCACGTCCCCGCCGGCTTCCTTGATCTTCACCGCTTCTTCGACGGCGTAGGCGTCGTAGGGATTCAAGACCCTGGTGAAACCCGTCTGATCGAGCTCCGTAGTGGGTCCGCTCATTTTGATGCGGGTTTCCGAATCGGGAACCTGCTTGATGCAAACGGCAATCTTCATGATCACTCCCGGGGTTCTGGGAAACCGACGACATGGCGGCTGATGGCGTTCGGACTTACCTGCAAATCTAAAAGACCTCACAGGTTCCGTCAACATGGGGACTCCGTTTGCCAGAACACGTTTCGATCACGATATTTACGGCTTGTCGGTCTTATCCTGCTTACAGAAGGGTCCTGCCTCATGTTGGGTTCTGGTGTGTTTTCGGTTTTCGCCGGCCGACGCCCGGTTGCATTGCCGGCGATCCTGTTGGTGGCGACGCTTTTTCTGCCCGCCTGCAGCGGAGACGCGAAGCCCGGCGCCGCTGCCAAGGCCAACGCCGAAGGGCCCCAGGCCCGTGGCGGTCGCGCCGGCGAGCAACCCGTGCCCGTGGCCGTGGCCACCGCCTTTCGCGGCCCCATCGCGACCTACTTCCACTCCACCGCCTCCCTGGAAGCGGAGAAGGAAGCCGAGGTTCTGGCCCGGGCCACCGGTCTGGTGGGGGCGCTGATGTGCGAGGAGGGGGACGAAGTTCCCGCAGGTCAGGTCCTGCTGACGATCAGCAACCAGGAATATCGCTATCGGTTGCAGCAGGCCGAGGCGGCCACGGCCAACCTGGAGTCCAAGTACCAGCGGCTGGAAGCCATGTTGAAGGAGCAGTTGATCACACAGGAGGAGATCGAGGCCGCCCGCAGCGAACTCGAGAGCGCTCGCGCCGACCAGGGCATGGCCGAGATGAATCTGTCCTACACCGAAGTGCGCGCGCCGTTCGCCGGTCGCATTACCCAACGAATGGTCGATGTGGGCCAGAACGTTTCGGTCGGCATGCCCCTGGTCACCCTGGCCGATTTCCACCCCTTGCTGGCGCGGGTCCACGTGCCCAGCCGCGAATTCAATCGCCTGCAGCAGAACCAGGCCGTGCAGTTGACCCTGGACAGCGACGGCACGGCGATTCCCGGGCGCATCAAGCTCATCAGCCCGGTCATCGATCCGACCAGCGGGACCATCAAGCTGACCATCGAGATTCCCGATTATCCCGTCGAAACCCGGCCGGGTGATTTTGCCGAAGTCCGGGTGGTCACCGAGCGCCGCCCCCAGGCCCTGCTGGTGCCGAGGGAGGCGGTCGTCACCGACCAGGGTGAGCAGGTCGTTTATCTGGTCACCGCCGGCCAGGGGGAGCGGGGCGGCCAGGTTGCCGAGCGCCGGGTGATCGAACTGGGCTTCACCGACGACTCGCATGCCGAGATCCTTTCCGGTCTGAAGGATGGCGAGGAAGTGGTGGTGCGCGGTCAGCGGTCCCTCAAGCACGGTATGCCCGTCAGGGTCCTCGACGACCAGCCGACCGCGGCGGGTTCATGATGCGCAGTCTGATCGAGACCGCGGTTCGGCGCAGGGTCAGCGTGATCATGGCCGCGCTCGCGATCCTGGCTTTCGGCTACGTCGCGTACCAGCGGCTGTCCCTGGAGCTCTTCCCCGACATCTCCTATCCCTCGCTCACCGTGCAGACGGACTTTCCCGACACCGCGCCCATGGAGGTGGAGAACCTCGTGACCCGGCCCGTCGAGGAGGCCGTGGGCGTGCTGCGGGGTTTGCGGACCATCCATTCGGTGTCGCGTGCGGGGGTATCGGAAGTGACCCTCGAGTTCGCCTGGGGCACCGACATGGACCTGTTGTCCATGGAGGTGCGCGAGAAGCTGGACCGATTGATCCTGCCGGAGGAGACCGCCGACCCCATTGTCCTGCGCTATGATCCCAGCCTGGATCCCATCATGCGTCTGGCCCTGTCCGGACCCCAGGACCTGACCACCCTGCGGCGCCTCGCCGACAAGCAGATCAAGCAGGATTTCGAGACCCTGGGGGGGGTGGCCTCGGCCCAGGTCAAGGGCGGCCTGGAGGAGGAGATCGAGATCCAGGTCAACCAGGATCGGTTGGCGGCCCTCGGCATCACCCTGGCCCAGGTCCAGCAGGCCGTCGGGGTGGGCAACATCAACCTGCCCGGTGGAGCCCTGCGGGGCCGGGACAGCCAGTTCCTGATCCGCACCGTGAACGAGTACGACACCGTGGACGAAATCGGCGAGATCATCGTGCTGCAGGACGGTGGCGCGGTCGTGCGCCTGAAGGAGGTCGCGGACGTGCACCGCGGCCACAAGGAACGCGAGGAGATCACGCGGGTCGGCGGTGTCGAGGCGGTGGAGATCGCCCTGTACAAGGAAGGCGACGCCAACACCGTGACCGTGGCCCGGGAACTGGCGGCCAGACTGCAGGAGTGGCGGGACGGCAAGTTGCCGGAGGGTGCGCAGCTGACCATCCTGTTCGACCAGTCGCGCTTCATCGCCAACGCGGTGGCTGAAGTGCGAAACTCCGCGGTGATCGGCGGCCTGCTGGCGATTCTGGTCCTCCTGTTTTTCCTGCGCGACCTGCGCAGCACCCTGATCATCGCGACCAGCATTCCGCTGTCGGTCATCGCCACCTTCATCGCCATGTACCGGCTGGACATCAGCCTGAACATCATGTCCCTGGGTGGGCTGACCCTGGGCATCGGCATGCTGGTGGACAATTCCATCGTGGTGCTGGAATCCATCCACCGCAAACGTCAGCAGGGCTTGTCCCGGTATCACGCCGCGGTGGAGGGCACGTCCGAGGTCGGGCCCGCCGTCGTCGCCTCAACCCTGACGACCGTCGCCGTATTTTTGCCCATCGTCTTCGTGGAGGGGATCGCCGGACAGCTGTTCAAGGACCAGGCCCTGACCGTGACCTTCAGCCTGCTGGCCTCGCTGCTGGTGGCGGTGACCTTGATCCCCATGCTCAGCGGCATCGGCGCCCCGACGGGAGGGGGAAAGCGCACCGGGAGCGTGGCGGGAGAGAACGACCTGACCCTGGGCCGGGTCTCCCGCGCCTACGATGGCCTGGTGCAGGGCGCCCTGGCCCGTCCCGGTCTGACCCTCGGGATCGCCTTTCTGCTTTTCGTCGGTTCCCTGCTGGGTGCGCGCACCTTGGACACCGAATTGATTCCCCAGCTGGCCGAAGGCGAGTTCTTCTTCGAGGTGGCCATGCCCGAAGGGACCTCCCTGGCCGGCACCGATCGCATGATCCAGAAGATGGAGGAGGCCGCCGGGTCTGATCCGGCCATCGATCGTTACTACAGCACCGTGGGCAGCCGCCAGGTGTCCGGAGGCGCGACCCTGAACGCCAAGGCCGAGAATCTCGGCCAGATGAACATCGTGCTGAAAAATCGCGGTTCGGGTGAGGAAACGGCGGTGGCCGACCGGCTGCGCGCCTCGTTCATCGACCTGCCCGACCTGGAGGCCCTGTTCGGCCAACCGGCCTACTTCAGCATGAAAACCCCGGTGGAAGTGATCGTCTTCGGTGAGGATCTCGACCTGTTGCGCAGCTACTCGCTGCAGGTGGTGCGCGACCTGGAGACCATCGACGGACTGGTGGACGTGCGGTCCTCCCTGGAGGCCGGCAATCCCGAACTGCAGGTGGTGTTCGATCGCGAGCGCCTGGCCTCTCTGGGCCTGGACATGGGCGTGCTTTCGGAGACCCTGCGCAACCGCGTGCAGGGCGTGGTGCCCACGCGGTTCAAGGAACAGGACCGGCAGATCGACATCCGGGTGCGCAACCGCGAGGAGGCCCGCAGCAGCGTGGCGGATGTGCGCAACCTCGTCCTGCCGGGACCCGACGGCCGGCCCATCCGGCTGCTGTCGGTGGCCTCGGTCACCGAAGCGCGCGGGCCGGCGGAAATCCACCGTCTGCAGCAGCAGCGGGCTGCGGTGGTCACGGCGAATCTCGAAGGCCGGGGCCTCGGCGGAGTCATGAACGACGTGGCCGCCGCCCTGGCTGCCGACCCGGCGCCCCAGGGTTTGACCACGGAACTGGGCGGACAGAACGAGGAAATGCAGGTCAGCTTCCGCAGCCTGCTGTTCGCGATCGGTCTGGCCGTGTTCCTGGTCTACCTGGTGATGGCCGCGACGTTCGAATCCTTCCTGCATCCCTTCCTGGTCATGTTCACCATCCCCCTGGCGCTGGTGGGGGTCGTGGGGGGGCTGCTGATCACCGGCACCACGATCTCGGTCATCGTGCTGATCGGTGTGATCATGCTGGTGGGAATCGTGGTCAACAACGCCATTGTGCTCATCGACACCATCAACCGCTTGCGCCGCGCTGGCATGGAGAAGAAGGAAGCGGTGATCCGCGCCGGGCACATCCGGTTGCGCCCCATTCTGATGACCACCCTGACCACCATCCTGGGTCTGATGCCCATGGCCTTGAGCTGGGGCGAAGGAGCGGAGCTGCGTTCCCCCCTGGCCATCACGGTGGCCGCGGGATTGGCCTTCAGCACCCTGTTGACCCTCGTGGTGATCCCGGCGGCCTATCTGGCCGTGCCGTCGAAGGTGCCCCTCGGTCCGGACACCGGTGAAGGAGGCGCGGCATGACCTTGCCCGAGATCGCCATCCGCAGACCGGTGACCACGCTGATGATCATCGTCTCCCTGGTGGTCCTGGGCCTGGTGGCCATGCTGCGCCTGCCCCTGGCGTTCATGCCGGAGGTGCAGGAGCCCGAGCTCTTCGTGCGGCTCCCCTACAACAACGCTTCGCCCGAACAGGTCGAGCGCATGGTCGTGCGTCCGGTGGAAGACGCCCTGGGCGCCGTCAAGGGTCTGAAGAGCATGTGGTCGCGCTGCAACAGCGAGGGCGGACACATCCGCCTGGGCTTCGACTGGTCCCTGGACATGCATCTGGCCCGCACGGAGGTCTGGGAGCAGATCGACCGCATCCGCAGCGACCTGCCCGACGACATGGGCGACATCATGGTCAGCACCAGCTGGGATTCGCGGGACGCGGACATGCCCATCCTCGAAGGGCGTCTCAGTTCCACCCTGGACCTGAGCCGCAGCTACGACCTGCTGGAACGCAAGATCATCAAGCCGCTGGAGCGGGTCCCCGGGGTGGCCCAGGTGCGGCTGGACGGGGTGAACCCGCGCGAGGTGCGCATCAACCTGCGCATCGAGGACTTGAACCTGCACAACATGGATGTGCGCGACGTCTGGCGGGTCCTGCGGTCGGGAAACTTCGACCAGTCCCTGGGACGGGTCACCGCCGGTCCGACGCGCTACGTGGTGCGCACCGTGGGTACCTTGGCCGACCTCGAACAGATCCGCGCGCTGCCCCTGCGGGCGGACGGGCTGCGGCTTTCCGACGTGGCCGACGTGATCTACCGGGAGCCGCCCCTGGAATACGGTCGCCACCTGGACGGCCACTTCGCCATCGGGGTTTCGGTATCCCAGGAGTCCCAGGCCAACACCGTGGACGTGTGCGACCAGTTGGAAGGAGCCATCGCCAAGATGGACACCGACCCCGAACTGGAAGGGGTGAACTTCCTGGTCTGGTTCAGTCAGGGCAAGGAGATCCGCAAGACCCTGCGCGACCTGACCTTCACCGGTGTCTTCGGCTCGCTTCTGGCCACCTTGGTGCTCTTCATTTTCCTGCGCCGGTTTTCGAGCACCCTGGTTGCCGTAGCCTGCATCCCCTTCAGTCTCATCGTCACCTGCGGCTTCATCTGGGCCCAGGGGCGCAGCCTCAACACCCTGACCCTGTTGGGCCTGATCGTGGGCATCGGCATGCTGGTGGACAACGCGGTGGTGGTGATGGAGAACATCTTCCGCTACCGCGAAGAGGGTCTGGACCTGCGCGAATCGGCGTTGCGCGGTTCGCGCGAGGTGACGGTGGCGGTGGTGGCTGCGACCCTGACCTCGGTGATCGTCTTTTTGCCCCTGATCTTCAACAAGCCCAGCGAGATGAACATCTACCTGAAAGAGCTGGGCATAACGGTCTGCCTGACCCTGCTGGCGTCCCTGTTCATCAGCCAGACCCTGATTCCCCTGGCGACCTCCAAGTACATCCGCTCGCGGCCCCGGGCCAAGGCCGGGTGGATGCTGGCCCTGGAGAGGCACTACCACCGCGCCCTCGGTTTCGCCCTGGTTCACCGCTGGACCGCCCTGGTGGCCGGGTTGATCGTCGTGGGTTCGGCCGTTTATCCCATCCGGCACGTGGATATGAATTTCGATACCAGCGAGAGCGAACTCTTCGTGCAGGTGCGGTACGACTTCAGCGAGGACCTGCCGTTGGAGGGCAAGGAGAAGGTGATCGAACGGGTCGAGGCGATGCTGGAACCGCACCGGGCCGAACTCCACGCCAAGTCCATCTACAGCTTCTGGAGCGATCGCTTCAGCTTGACGAGGGTCTATCTCGATGACGGGCAGGCCAACGAGGACAACATCGCGCTGGTGCGCCGGCGGCTGCCGGAACTCTTGCCCGAGATCCCCGGGGTCCGGTTGGAGGTGCAGCAGAACCGCCAGGCCTGGCGCAGCCACATGGGCGGCCATCGCGTGGCCTTCCAGCTGGTCGGGGATGACACCGAGACCCTGTTGAAGCTGGCCGAGGAGGCCATCACGCGTGTGGAGGCCATCCCGGGTCTGTCCAACGTCGAGACCCGCCACCAGGAGGCCCAGCAGGAACTGCACATCCAACCCGACCGGGATCTCATGTCCCGTTACGGGGTCCAGTCGGGCCAGGTGGGACAGGTCATCGGCCTGACCTTCCGGGGTAGCCGCCTGCAACGGTTCCGCACACCGGACGGCGAGCGCGAAATGCGGCTGACCCTGGACGAACAGCAGACCGAGAGCATCGACCAGCTCCAGAACCTGCCCCTGGCGGTGGCCGACGGGAGAGATGTACCCCTTTCATCGGTGGCGCGCTTGACCACCTTGCCCGGGCGCGAAAGCATCCAGCGCGACAACCGCCGCACCAGCGTCTGGGTCAATGCCCGGTACGAGGACGGCACCAGCGAGGACTACATCCCCGCCGTGAGCGCCGCGTTGGCGGGGATGGATTTTCCGTACGGGTATTCCTGGACCTTCGGCCAGTGGCAGGAACTTCGCAAGGAACAGTCCCAGGAGTTCTTGACCAACCTTCTGCTGGCCCTGTTGCTGATCTTCGCCGTCATGGCAGGCCTGTTCGAGTCGGTCAGGCAGGCGGTGGCGCTGATGGTGTCCCTGCCGTTCGCCGTGGCCGGAGCGGCCTGGACCATGTACCTGACCGGCACGGATTTCGACCAGCCGGCGGCCATCGGTCTGCTGCTGCTGATCGGCATCGTGGTGAACAACGGCATCGTCATGCTGGAGCATATCAACGGTTACCGGCGGGGCGGCATGGAACGCACCGAGGCCATGCTCCGCGGAGGCCGCGAAAGGCTGCGCCCCATCCTGATGACGGCCCTGACCACCCTGATCGGCCTGGTGCCCATCGTGGTCCAGAAACCCTCCCTGGGGGGCGTCTACTACTACTCCATGGCCCTGGTGATCATGGGCGGCCTGCTGATCGGCACCATCCTCACTTCCCTCCTGCTTCCTGCCATGGCATCCTTGTCCGAAGATGGATTCGCCCTTCTGGGCCGGATCCCCGCTTTGCTCAAGGTTCCCTTCACGAGGCGGTCGTGGACACGCTAGATGACTTGCTGGAAAAGCTGCGCGGGGTGCTCGGAACCGATGGTCTTCTCACCGGACGAGCCGCGGGGCGGATCTACGCCCGGGACGCCTCCCACATGCGGCTGGGCGCTCCGCTTGCGGTCGCCCTGCCGCAAAACGCGGATGAGGTCGCCCAGGTGCTGTGCCTGTGCGCGGGCGCGGCCGTTCCTGTGGTGTGCCGCGGGACGGGCACGGGTCTGAGCGGGGGAGCGTTGCCCCCGGACGGTGCGCTGGTGCTATCGATGGCCCGATTGGATGAGCTGGGTCCGGTCGACTCCCACAGCCGTACCGTATTTGCCGGGGCCGGGGTGCTCAACGCCCGGGTCACCACCCATGGTCATGGCGCGGGCCTCGCATTCGCCCCCGATCCTTCCAGCCAGCACGCCTCCACCATCGGGGGCAACATCGCCGAGAACGCCGGCGGGCCCCACTGCCTGCGCCACGGAGTGACGCGGGGACACCTGCGCCGTCTCTGGTGGTGCGATGCCGCAGGAGAGAGTTGGGTCAGCGGACGCGGGCTGGCCTGCGAGCGCGGCCTGGACCTGGTGAGTCTGTTGTGCGGCAGCGAAGGCACCCTCGGGGTCGTCACAGGGGCGGACCTGGCCCTGGTTCCGTCAGGCGCCGCGGTCCAAACCCTTTTCGCCGTTTTCCCCGACTTGGGCGACGCGGTCCAAGCGGTGGTCGGGATGGCCGGGTCCGGTTTGCTTCCCGTCGCCATGGAGATCGTCGACCGCACCATGCTGCTGGCCGTGGAGGAGGCCTTCGCCTTCGGATTTCCCACCGATGTCGAAGCGGCCATGATCGTCGAATTCAGCGGGGGCGCAGAAGAGGTGGCGGCCGACGCGGCAACCGCCGAAAAAATTCTCCTGGCCGGAGGAGCCAGCGAGGTGGTCCTGGCCGCCGACGAAGATGAACGGCGGGATTTGTGGCGGTGCCGCAAGAAGGCGTTCGGCGCCGTGGGCCGTTTGGCGCCCAACTACGTGACCATGGACGTTGTCGTTCCGGTGGGGAATCTGCCGAGGCTCGTGCGCGACATCCAATCCATCAAGGAACAGTACGCGGTGGGCCTCGCCACGGCGTTCCATGCCGGTGACGGCAACCTCCATCCGGGCGTGCACTTCGACGATCGCGACCCCGAGCAGACCCGGCGGGCCCATGCCGCCGCCGACGCCATCATCCAGCGTGCGCTGGATCTGGACGGAAGCGTTACCGGGGAACACGGGGTGGGGATCGAGAAACTCCCTGTCGTCTCGCGGATGCTCGACGGCGTGACCGCGCAACTGCAGGAGGGCATCAAGGGGGCGTTCGACCCCCGCGGTCTTCTGAACCCCGGCAAGAAACTTCCGGCCCGGGGGACGGACTACCCGGAGCCGAAACCCGCGCCGTCGGGGTTGCGAGTCGACTGGGAAAGCCTCACGGTGACCACCCCGGCGAACCGGCCCTTGGCCGAGGTCCAGGCCGCCCTCATGGAGCGCGCGTTGTGGATTCCCGTGGGCGCCTGGTTGCCGCGCAAGGAGGGGAACCCGGGGTTGGCGCGAGCCGGAAGGATCGGCGAAATGGTGGAGCAGTTGCTTCCCTGCCCCGGCCTGGGCGCCTGGGGCACGGCGCGCGACATGATCCTGGAACTGTGGGCCGAAACCGGAGACGGCCGCCCCTTTCACGCCGGGGCGCCGGTCCTGAAGAACGTGGCGGGGTATTCGCTCCCGCAAGCTCTTTGCGGGTCGGGCGAGGTGTTCGTGCGCACGGTGGCGGCCACGTTCCAGGTCCGGCCCATTCCCCCGGCGGTCGGCGTTTGGGTTTGCCGCCCGGGCGCGATCCCCGTGGGCCCCTCCGCGCTGGGCCATCTGCTGGATGCGGTGCGGAGCTATCGGGGCGCATTCCCCGGCGCGGTGGTGTGGTACGAAACAGACGGCGAAAACCTGCGGGGAGATTGCGTGGTCATGGTGCCGGGGCGCGACACCGCCTGGGATCTCGCGGTCCTGAACGGCCGGATCCGCGCGGCGATCGCGGAGGCCGGGTGCGATTGTGCCCACCATGAGGTGACGGGATTCCGCGAAAGCGTCGAGCGGTTGGAGGAATTGGGCCTTCAGCCGGACTGGGCGGTTTCCTCGGCCACGTGGACCACCTTGACCGCGCTTCCGGGTGACCGGGGGCACGTAATCCCGGGGACATCTCGCGGCATCCTCTACCAGTTGAACCCCCAGGTGTGGTGGGTGCCGGAAGCCGCCGCTTCCGATTCTCCCTGGTACGCCGATGTCGTTTGGGAAAACGGCCGGGCAACGCCTCCTGCGCCTCCTGCTGCGGGTGTTCCCTTGCCGCTCCTTGAGGGGATCAAGCGGGCCTTCGACCCCCACGGCAACCTGATGACTCCTCAGTGGTTGCGGTCATGACCGAACGACCGGATCCGGCCGCCCTGGACCTTCTGCTGCGCCGTTGTGTGGAGTGCGGACTCTGCCTACCGACCTGCGCAACCTGGGCGTCAACGGGCAACGAGGTCCTCTCGCCGCGTGGGCGGCTCGTGCTCATGCAGGATCTTCTGGAACCGACCGGGGATGGGGATCCCGGCGCGCTGGAATCCTTCGACCGGTGCATCGGGTGCCGGGCCTGCGAAACGGCCTGCCCCAGCGGCGTCCCTTTCAGCCTGTTCGAGTTCGGCAAGGAGCTGGCAGCCGCTGCGCGTCGCAAGGGCGCCATGCCGGTCGACGACCCGGCCGTACCCTCATGGCTGGTCGGGCGCCTGGATCGCAAGCCGGTCCTGCGCGCCTTGGGTGCGTTGCGCCCCCTGGCCGTCGGCCCCCGATTGAGACGCCTGGCCTCTTCGTTGCCGTCCGCCCCCGGGGACGATGCCGAGCTGGCGAGGCTTCTGGACCGCCTGATCGGCTCGCGGCAGGAGGGGGCACCGCGACCGGCTGATCGGGATTCGGCAACGCACGCGCACGGCACCGGTGATGTCGCCATCGCTTTCTTCACCGGGTGTACGGGCCCCAGTCTCATGGGCGCCACTTCGCGGCGATTGGTCGATCTCTTGCGCCACAGCGGGGCCGCGGTCCGGATTCCCCGGGGTCAGGATTGCTGCGGCGCGCTGGCCGGTCATACGGGTCGGCCCCAAGACCGGGAGAAGCTGCATGCCCGCAATGGCCGGGCTTTCGCCGTCCAGTCAAAATGCGACTGGATCGTGGTCGAGGCTGCCGGTTGCGGCCTGGAATTGAAGGGCTCCGGTGATTTTGGGCCTGCGGCGGTTCTCGATGCGACCGAGGCGCTGGCCCGCTTGGACCTGCCCGCCTTGCGCCCGGTGCCCCTGAAGGTCGCCTACCATGCCGCCTGTCATCTGGAACACGGACAGGGCGTGGTCGGGCCGCCGCGCGAGTTGTTGCGTCGCATTCCCGCCCTGGAACTCGTCGAGCCCGCCGACCCGGAACTCTGCTGCGGCAGCGGTGGAGTCTGGTCCCTGGAGCATCCCGATCTGGCGGCGGACATCGGACTTCGCAAGGCGGAGGCCCTGCTGGGGACCGGCGCCCAACTGGTGGTGACCACGAACCCCGGATGCCTGGGCCAGATCACCTCGGCGGTGGCCGCTTTGGGAGCCGAGTTGCCCATCCTGCCCCTTTCGGACCTGGTGTGGTATGCGGCCCTGGGTTAGACCGCCTGGGACGACGTACTCCACGAATATCCGTTTTCAGGGCCACCCGAGGCTTTTATTGAACCCATGTAAACATAATGATGAAGGAATATTTACCTTGCCGGACCGGATTCTTGGCCTATCATTCCCTTGATGTTCCGAAACGCCAGTCAGCGAGAGATCCATGCCCGATCCCGCCCGCCTGTTCCAGAGTCTCAGTGATCCGGTGCGCCTGCGATTGCTGCGCCTGCTGGTCCGGGAGGAGCTGCATGTGCAGGAGTTGGTGGCGATTACGGGGTTGAGTCAGCCGCGCGTCTCCAAGCACCTGGGGCTGTTGCGCAAACAGGGCTGGGTTGACCAGCGCAAGGAGGGGACCCGGAGCTGGTACCGCGCCCGGTCCGGGGATGATGCCCCGGGGGGAACGGCTTTGCTGCCGACGGTCCTGACCTTGGCCGAAGAGCTGCCCCAGACCGATGGCGACGATGAGCGCCTCGTTCTCGCTCTCGGGGCGCGCCAGGCGCAGGCCAAGGCGTTTTTCAGCGCCATGGCCGATCGTTGGGAGACCATCCGCCTGCGCTACGCCCAACCGGAGTTCGATCTGGGCCTGATGGGTGGGTTGGCGCAACCGGAAGCCAGGGTGCTGGACGTGGGAACGGGCGGCGGCGCCCTGTTGCCCGAGTTTGCGGCCACCGGAGCCCGGGTCCTGGCCGTGGATCTGTCCCTGCCCATGCTGGTCCGGGCCCGGAAACGCTGTCGCGGCCAAGCCGCCGGCGAAGTCGACTTCTGTTGCGGGGCGGCCGAGGCCCTGCCTCTGGGTGATGGGGCGTGCGACGTGGTCCAGTGCGCCATGGTCCTGCATCACGTGGCCCGGCCCGCCCGGGTCGTCGCCGAACTGGCGCGGGTGCTGCGCCCGGACGGTCGCCTGGCCGTCACCTCGTTCTGTGCCCATCACCAGGAATGGATGCGCAGCGAACTGGCCCACCAGTGGCTGGGATTCGAGCGGACCGAGATGGAACGATTTTTTCGCCTGGCCCACGTGACCCCGGGGCGCTGGCTGCAACGCGGTCCCCGGTCACCCGACGGGTCCGGCAACGGGAACGGCCCCAACGCGGCCGATTGGCCCGAGGTATTTCTGATGACCGGCATCAAGGATGCCGACCACGGCGGTTGATCCGCCACCACCTGAGGAGACGAGGATGAGCAAGACATACAGCGAAGGCGACCACTTCAAGGTCCGTGACATCGGACTGGCCGAGCAGGGTCGCATGAAGATGGATTGGGCCGAGTCCCGCATGCCGGTGTTGATGGCCCTTCGCGAGGAACACAGCAAGAAGCAGTCCCTCAAGGGCATGCGCATCGCCGGGTGTCTGCATGTGACCAAGGAGACCGCGGTGCTGGTCGAGACCCTGGCCGCCGCGGGCGCCGAGATCAGCTGGTCCGGGTGCAACCCCCTTTCCACCAACGACGAGGTGGCCGCCGCACTCGCCCAGGCGGGCATCAGCATCTACGCCTGGTACGGCATGAACACCGAGGAATTCTATTGGTGCATCGACAAGACGCTGGAGATGAAGCCCACCTTGACCCTGGACGACGGCGCCGACCTGATCTTCTCGGTCCACAACCGGCACCCCGAACTGGCCGGGACCATCATCGGCGGCACCGAGGAGACCACCACCGGTGTGCACCGCCTGCGCGCCATGGCCCGTGACGGGGCGCTGAAGTATCCGGTCATCGCCGTCAACGACGCCGAGACCAAGTGGGATTTCGATAACGTGTTCGGGACGGGGCAGAGCAGCCTCGACGGCATCCTGCGGGCGACCAGCGTGTTGCTGGCCGGCAAGAACTTCGTCGTCGCGGGCTACGGTCACTGCGGCTACGGCTGCGCCCTGCGGGCCGACGGGATGGGCGCCAACGTCATCGCCACCGAGGTCAAACCCACCGCCGCCCTCAAGGCCATCCTCCACGGTCACAAGGTCATGTGCATGGACGACGCCGCCCGCGTGGGCGACGTGTTCATCACCGCCACCGGCATGAAGGACATCATCGTCGGTCGCCACTTCGAGGTCATGCGGGACGGGGCCATCGTCTGCAATACCGGTCACTATGACTGCGAGATCAACCTGGAGGACCTGGAGGAGATGGCCGTCTCCAAGCGGACGATCCGGGACAACTGCGAGGAATTCACCCTGCGCGACGGTCGGCGGATCTACGTGTTGGCCCAGGGCCGTCTGGTGAATCTGGCCGCGGCCGAAGGCCACCCCAGCGAGGTCATGGATATGAGCTTCGCCAACCAGTTCCTGTCGATGGTGCGGTTGGCCGAGGAAGGCAAGGACCTCGAGGCGGGAGTCCACGATATTCCCGAGGATCAGGACCAGAGGATCGCCGGCATCAAGCTGGCCACCATGGACGCCGGCCTGGATGTGCTGACGCCCGAACAGGTCGCCTACCTCGACGATTACGCCGCGGGAACCTGATCCTCGCGAGGGGAATCAGTCCGGAAAGCAAAACGGCCGGCGTTCGGCGTCGGCCGTTCCCTTTTCCGCTGAACCGGGGACCGGATCAGAACAGTCCGTAGGTCGCCCCGAAGGATACGGCGAAAGCGTGGGTGTTGGACCAGGTGTTTTCCACGTCGCTCCACAGCAGGGAATCCTCGGTCAGGAAGTACCGCCAGACGATCTCGAATTCCAGCTGGAAGCGCTGGTTGATTTCGTACTCGGTACCCAGCCCGCCGCTGAAGGCCCAATCTTTGCCCTCCAGGGGTTGACGGTCGAAAACCACGACATCCGACCCGCGGCCGGATTTGTTGAGTTCCCAGCTGGCTTTTCCCAGGGTCCCGGTCATGTAGGGATTGAAGTCGCTCTTTTTCATGATCTTGTTGCCGAGGAAACCGCTGAGGCCGATTTCCCAGCCGTCCAGCTTGAGGTAGGCGTCGCTGGATACGCCCAATTCGGGCCACTGGCCGATAACATCGGGATCGTCGCTGAATTTCTGTCCGCCCCGGTAGACCCGACCGAACAGGCAGAGCCCGTCCTGCAGGAAGAACCGGAGCGATCCGTCGTAGTTCAGGGCGCTCTTGGTGGCGGCGTTGATGTTGTAGGTCTCGGCCTTGACCACGTGCAAGGAGGCCCACTGCGATAACCGACCGCTGACGCCGAGTTTGAATTCGTGGCGAATGCGGGAGGGGATTTTGGGCTCGGCGGGGGCTTCGACCCGCATGCCGCCGCCTGAAATGCGCTTGAACTTGACGAAGCGACTCGTCCCGCGCACGGCGAAGGTGCCGGAAAGGCGGTCATGTTCGGCGTCGTAGAACCCGGCGAAGGTGGCGGGATAGGGGACGCCCGCAGGTTGGAACTTGAAGCTTACACTTCTGCCGGAAACCCGGACGTCGCTCAGGGTCACCTGGCCCAGGGTGGTATCGGTCAGGGCCGCTTTCCAGGTGTTCTGGGAATTGTCCAGGGTGAGCTTGATTTCCACATCCTTGTCGTTGGGCCCCTTGACCTTGCCCACCCATTCCCCGGCGGGATCAGCGGCCAGGCAAGTGGTGGGGATCCAAAGCATGACGGCCACGGCGGCCAGCAGAACGACGGGCACAAAGAGCCGGCGTTGAGTCTGCGACATGGAGTTTCTCCTCATGAAAAGCGCTCCCAGGCGGCAAAGTGGGGTTGGTGGAAAGAATATACAGTTTGGCCGCGATCTTGTCCAATATCCGTTGGCTCAGGGATTTCTGACCGGGACCGGGTCTGGGGCCCGCGCGAGGGTCCTGGGGAAAAAACTACAACTTTCTTGCAATATCTCCGGTGAATTATGTATAATCATCCGCAGGCTGGATTCGCAGATGGCGGATTTTGCCGACAATTTTCGATGCGGGTTTCCTCAGGGACTTGGCTAGTGCCTGCTGGAGAGATCGAAGTCGTACCAAAGGCCTCAGGGGAAATGAGTCGCCCCTTGTCCGCTGGAGGAACACTTCGCCCGCATCGATAATTTTTATATATCAGGATTAAATTTCGTTTTAAATCTTCAAAAAATGGTCACGAATTTGTGGGAGGAGCCCTGATGCAACGACCGAGCCTGGATTTCCTGCACGCCTTGCCCAAGACCGATCTGCACGTTCACCTGGACGGTTCGCTGCGCCTGGCGACCGTCCGTGAGCTGGCCGCCCGGCACAACCTGGAATACGATTTCCAGACCGACGAGGATGTGCGAGCGGTCTGCCAGGTACCCGACGACTGTCAGAGTCTGGTGGATTATCTGCGGGTGTTCGACATCACCCTGAAGCTCATGCAGGAAAAGGACGAGTTGACGCGGATCGCCTACGAACTCGCGGCCGACGCCCACGACGAGAACGTGCGTTACATGGAGGTGAGGTATTCGCCGCTGCTGCACACCAAGCAGGGGCTGCAGTACGACGAGATCGTCGCCGCGGTGCAGGCGGGTCTCGATCGCGCCGGTCGTCAATTCGGCATCATCACCGGACAGATCATCTGCGGGATGCGCCACATCGCGCCCCAATCCAGTCTGGAGTTGGCGGAGCTGGCCGTGCGCTGGAAGGGCCGCGGTGTCGTGGGGTTCGATCTGGCCGGGGCCGAAAAAGACTATCCGGCCAAGGACCACCTCGCGGCTTTCTACCACTGCCTGAACAACAACGTGAACATCACCATCCACGCGGGCGAGGCCTTCGGCGCACCCAGCATCCATCAGGCCCTGCATTATTGCCGGGCCCACCGCATCGGCCACGGCACACATCTGATCGAGGATGCCGACCTGATGCAGTGGGTCAACGACCACCGCATCCCTGTGGAGATCTGCCTGGCCAGCAACCTGCAGACCAAGGCCATCCCCGACTTCGCGAGCCATCCCATCCGCCGCTTCATGGAGGAGAGCCTACGGGTGACCCTCAACACGGACAACCGACTGGTGTCCGGCACCACGGTGACCAACGAATACCGTCTGGCGGTGGAGCACTACGGACTGAACCAGGACGAGGTGCTGGGGCTGGTCATGAACGGATTCAAGTCCGCCTTCCTGCCCCTGCGGCAGAAGGTGCAGCTGGTGGAGCAGGTGCTCAGCGAGTTCGCCTCCCTGGGTGCGGAATTTTCGGGTGAGATATCGCGCCGTCGGCGCGCCTATGTCTGACCGGTTCAGCCCCGCTGCAACCAGCTGACGACGCAGCCGACGTCCACGGCGGCCCATAGCGCCAGGGACCGGTACATGGCGCGTTCCCAGTTGCGGGCGTCCTGCATCCGCCAGCGGATCCTCAACGCGAGCTCGTGTCCCAACCACAGCGCCAGCGCAGCGGCCAGCAGCCGGGGGGGGCCACCCTGGGGGTCCGCCGTCCCCTTCCACAGCGCCGTCGCGGCCAAGGCCCCCAGCACCAGCGACAACTCCAACGAGCGGGCGATACCCAGCGCGGTGGCCAGCGTGTGGTCTCCCCGGGCGAGGTCCTCTTCGTACTGGTAGATCTGGGTCAGGGGGTAGAGGGACCCGAAGAGCAGGCCGAATCCCAGGCCGATCCAGAGAAGATCACCTCCGCCGTCCACCTGGCGGTCGATCGCCGCCCACCCGGCCAGGATGCCCGCAGCGGTGGTCCCGAACCCGTAACCGACCATGTTCACGGCCAGATCCAGACCGGGTCGTCCCTTCCAGCGGGTGCGGGGATGGGAGTACAGCCAGGACAGGATCACGCAGGCGGCGGTCACAGCGCCGAAGGCCGCAGACACCACCACGGCCCCTCCCGCGGCTCCGGCAATCATCCAAAGCAGCGCCCAGACGTGCAGCCCCGGAGGAGGGACCGGGGGACCGGCCAGGTAGGCCACCGGACCGGTGTCCCGGTCGAAGGCGCTGTTGAAGGCCAGCGTCCCCCCGTTGAGCAGCACCACCCAGCACAGCCACGCCCCGGCCAGGGTCGGCCAGGAGATGGCGGGATGGGATCCCGGCGGATCCGGCTGGGCTCCCAGAGCCAGGGCGACGCCGACGGCGAGCTGGGCCGAGAGGATGGGCCATTGAGCCGGCCTGAGCAGGCGCCAGGACGACGACCAGGCCGCGGGGGGGGTCATGAGTTCTGGGCGGTCCGGATGCGTGGGGAATCCTGGATGCCCGGCGTCGCCGCGGGCAGGACCAGGTCGAGCTGCGCGGCGATCCAGTCCAGGTCGATGCCGGCGTCAAGGCACATCTTGCGCATGCCCGTCAGGGGGGCCAGCAGGGCCGGGAATTCGGGGGTCGATCGCAGGGCCTTGATCATGCGGTCCCGGCAGGCCGAGGCGATGATCAGGTCCGGTTGCTCGCTGCGCGCCAGGGCGAAGGCGATGTGGCTGCGGAAGGCCACCAGGGCGCGGATACCGCGGTCACCGCAGAGGTGGGCGACGTCGCCCAGGGGGCACTCCATGCATTCGAGGCACTGGTTCAGGGTTTTCTGAACCGGGGCGTGGCAACCGGTCTTCTTCACGCAGCGGGGCATGATCAGCAGAAGCGTTTGCGGCGTGCGGCCACGCAGGTAGGCGTGGACACGCCGGTTCTGGTCGCTGACCAGACGGTCGATGAATCGGTTCTCCAGGCGGGGCCACAGCCGCAGCAACGTGCGCACCACCCCGACCAGGCGGACGAAGCCGCCCTCTTGCCAGGGAGAACGGAACAGGGAGGATGTCGCGCGTTCGGTCATCAGGTTTCCACCCGGTTCGGCCGGTCCAGCCACTGGTTTCGGATGGCGAAGGCCAGCACTCCGAAACTCACCGCGACGTTGAGGGATTTCTTCACGCCTGCCATGGGGATTTCCAGCACCTGGTCGGCGAGGGCCAGGACTCCGGGGGCGACGCCCCGGACCTCGTGTCCCACGACGAAGCAACAGGGAAAGGGAAAGACAAACCCCTGCCAATCGCAAGCGGAAGGTGTCTGTTCCAGGACGATCAGGGCCTGTCCGGCCCTGCGGGCGACGCGGGCGGCGTCCACCGGGTTGTCGGTGTAATCCCAGGGCACGCTCTCGGTGGCGCCCAGGGCGGTTTTTTCCAGATCGGGCCGCGGGGGGGTGCAGGTCATGCCCGTCAGGTACAGCCCGGCCAATCCCGCGGCATCCGCGGACCGGAACATGGACCCCACATTCCAGGCGCTACGGATGTTGTCGAGCAGGGCGTAGACAGGCATTCGCGGCCTCTCGCCAGGAACGGGTGTGAGCGAATGTTTCATGGGAGGCATTCTGGTGCGAATAAACCTGCGGTGCAACCTAAACCCATCAGTTGTGCCCCTAAGAATGTTTCCGGCCAGCTGCTTGCAATTGACCGGACATGTTTCTCTGCCCCACAACACGATCCGGTTGGCAGCCGCCCCACTGCCCCAACCCCAACTGCAAACACCACAGGCAGTTGACAGATGGCTGGAAGTACAAGAAAGCAGGCTGCTTCGTGCGCCTGGCCAGCCCCCACCGTATCCAACGGTTCACCTGTCTGC
>Ga0210044_10000115_pt1 | contig 109163 bp, 113 predicted proteins | sample CryGey13umfilter_2_FD_183959 | JGI IMG/M metagenome (GOLD analysis project Ga0210044, IMG submission 183959) | Groundwater microbial communities from aquifer in Utah, USA - Crystal Geyser 4/9/14 3 um filter (SPAdes) (version 2) | ecosystem: Environmental > Aquatic > Deep subsurface >... | reverse complement strand
CTCCAATGCAACCTTGGCTTTGAATGCAGGAGAGTGATTTCTTCTTTTTGTCATATCGGTAGATCCCTTTCGTTTTAATGTCAGAATTCCACCTTAGCAACATGTCCGATTTTCTGGGACCACCTCTGTCAAATAATCAAATAAAATGTCATAATCATCAAAGATGTTGTTAACACTAACAAGCCATCATCGCCAAAACCCCATCTTCAATATGCATTTCTACGCTTTCCTGCCCGTTCCATTCGTTGATTTTGAAATGGCCAGCAATATGAAAAGGGCGGTTTCCACCATGTTTGAGCATGGCTTGCCCGAGGGGAGTCTCTGCTGCGCGGAAGGCCACGGCTTTGAGCCATGAGCCACCTTCCCAGTCTCCGAGCTGGGCGCGGACATGGTCTTTGCCGACAATATCAACCCTGTGCAGCCGTACATTCGGCAGGACAAAAAGTGGCTCGGGATGCTCCTGCCCGAACGGGCCAAGGCTGTTCTGGATAAGTTTGACAAATGCGAGCGTCGCGCCGCGCACACTCAGGACTCCGTCAATGACCGTTTCCATAGGTGTCATAGAACCACCAAGCTGTTTTTCAACATGGACGGTCAGAAAATCACGCAGCGCCTCAATCCTGTCCGGAGTCACGGTAAAGCCTGCCGCCATCGCATGGCCGCCGCCTTTGAGCAGAATCCCTGCATTCCGTGCCTCGATAAAAGCAGCGCCCATATTCACCCCAGGTACCGAGCGCCCGGATCCGCGCCCTTCAAGCGCGCTATCCGGTCCCGGCGCATAGGTGATGCAGACAGAAGGCTTTCCATACTTCTCCTTTAAGCGTCCCGCGACCAGACCGGATAGCCCCGGATGCCAGTCCTCATGTCCAACCATAATAAGAGGGCGCTGTTGCAAACCTTCAGCCTCGACCATCCTCACGGCATGATCCATCATCTCTTCCTGAATTTCCTTGCGCCTGTCATTACAGTCATTCAGCGTCCAGGCAATATTTTTGGCTTCTTCGGGATCGTCCGTAGAAAGAAGCCGCGCCCCCAGATCAGCCTGATGCACCCGCGATCCGGCATTTATCCGTGGTCCCAGAACAAATCCGGCATGATAGACACTCGGCGTTCCGGACAAATTTGCGACATTATAAAGTGCCACAATCCCCGGATTGCTCCGTTTTTCCATCTGCGCAAACCCGGCACGGACAAGCAGGCGGTTGACCCCCGTCAGCGGCACCATATCGCATACCGTCCCCAGCGCCACAATATCCAGCCACTCTTTCAGCCGCGCTTCCGGCAGGCCGCGCTGCGTAAAATAGCCTTTCTCGCGCAGCTTCGCATTCCGCCACACACGCCATAAACACCACGCCACACGCGGCGAGCATCCGGAGACCGGATGTATCATCCTTGCGCTTGGGATTAATAATGTGCGCGGCTTCGGGCAATGTCTCTTCAGCCTCGTGATGATCGAAAACATAGATTTCAAGCCCCATTTTCCGCCCTGCCGCAATGACATCAAAAGCCGTCACGCCGCAATCACAGATCAGGACAATCTCCGCGCCTTTGTCTTTCAGGATACGCAAAGCCGTTTCATTAGGGCCGTATCCCTCTTTCATACGGTCGGGAATATAAAACGGCACCTCGATGCCCAGAGAACGGAAAAACCTGACAAAAATCGCTGTGGATGTTGCGCCGTCAACATCAAAATCCCCGAAAACCGCAATCCTGCGCCCGTCAATGACGGCCTGCGCCAGATCCTCTGCCATCGCTGTCATGCCCGCGAGCGAAAACGGATCGGGAAAATCTGTGGCAAGGCGGGGATTAAGAAAACACTCCAACTGCTCCGGCGCAACCCCGCGCACATTCAAAAGCCGCGCCACAATCTCCGGCAAATCATGCGTGCGCACCATCTGCTCCACCACATCCATCTGCCCCGGTGGCAACACCCACCGCGCCAGACCAAGGGATTCTTCAACATTTAACAGAAATTCTGACATCACAGCCAATTGCTAAAGTCTGTTGTGGCGCGATAAATCAGCCGTCGGTTCTTTAATGCCAAACTCCTTTACGACTTCCATAACTTTATCAGCAAGGATTTCGTAGTCCTGTTCTTCGTTATAAAGCTGGCAGGAAACCCGCAGTAAAGTCTGCCCTTCAAACTCCACCGTATAAGCACCAAAACCATAGCGCTCCTCCATAAGATCGAAAACCCGAAAAAGAGCCGGTTTCTTTTCTGTCTCCGCATCAAATGTAAGCTTTCCGACAGGCACAGTAAAAAACGAGCCAAAAAATCTGTCATCACAAGGTTTTTCAATATTTAAACGTGAACAGATAATATCCCGCGCCCGAACAGCAAGATCGTGATTCCGTTTCATAATTCCTGCCCATCCTTGCGGATGCAACGAAGCCATATAATCAATTGTTTCCGGCACGCATAATCGGGAAGATGGATCTTTTGTACCAACCCAGCCAAAACGATCCTGAAAAGGATGATCTCTTGTCGCCGCGCCCGAGCCAACGGCAGGAACAATCAGATCCTGCTTATCGGATCGTACATATAAAAAAGCCGATGCCACCGGTGCACACAGCCATTTATGGTGATTCCCTGTGTAATAGGCCGCGCCGATATCTTTCATATCAAGCGGCACCTGCCCCGGCGCGTGTGCCCCATCAACAAAGGTATCAATGCCTTTTTGTTCAAGGGCTTTGACAATGTCCTTAATCGGAAAAATCAGCGCTGTCGGACTGGAAATATGATCAATAAAAGCCAGCTTTGTCCTGTCACTGGTTTTTGCCAGTATCGCGTCTATAATCTGCTGCTCGTCTTTCGGTGGATAAGGAATATCGACAACCACAATTTTAAAACCGCGCTTTTCCGCCTCTTCCTTCATCACCGGAGGAAAATTGGAATAAGTATGACTTGTCACCAGAAGCTCGTCTCCTGTGCCCAGCGGAACGGATTTCAGAACGGTATTAAAACCATCCGTGGCATTATCAACAAAAACAACATCCTCGTGCGCCGCGCCGATAAAATCGGCGACACGATCTTTTGCCGCCGCGACCCTGTCAAGCCCGCCGTGCCATATAAAGCGTTCGCGGCAACTGTTGAATTCTCTGGAAATTTCCGCCTGTTTTTCAAGAATGACACGCGGCGTTGCACCAAATGACCCATGATTAACATTCACGTCCCGACCAAATTCCCACAAAGACTTATAATTTTCACTTCTGGAATTCATAGTATTACGGATGTTCTGTTTCATGCTTCCTATTATAAAAAGAGAATCTTTAAAATACCGTTACTTACTGATCTACTGCCGAAAAACCTGTTTTGCGGGTGAAATTATGACACGCTTCAATACGGCGTACCGTGCCGGATTTCGAGCGCATGACAATGGAATGGGTAATAGCAGCGCCCGGCATACGGCGCACACCCCGAAGCATCGCGCCATCTGTCACGCCCGTGGCGGCAAACATAACATTATCGGGTTTTGCCAGATCATCCGTTGTATAAATCCGTTTCAGATCGGTAATACCCCAGCGTTCGGCACGAGCAATCTCTTCATCATTGCGGAACACCAGCCGCCCGAGCATCGCACCACCTGTACATTGTAGCGCCGCCGCCGCCAGCACACCTTCCGGTGCACCGCCCGTGCCGATATAAAGATCAATACCGCTTTCCGGCTCCGTTGTGGCAATCACGGCACTAACATCACCATCCTGAATCAGATTAATGCGCGCTCCGGCTTCCCTGACCGCACGGATAATCGCTTTATGCCGGGGTCGATCCAGAATACAGACCAGCAAATCCTCGATATTCGCGCCTTTGGCTTTGGCCAGTTTCCGCAGGATATCCTCTTCCGGCGCATCCAGATCCAGAATATCCGCCGGAATTCCCGGCCCTACCGCGATTTTCTCCATATACACATCCGGCGCATTCAGAAAACCGCCTTTATCGGTCATCGCCATCACCGCCAGTGCATTCTGGCCACCATTAGCAGTAATGGTTGTCCCTTCCAGAGGATCAAGGGCGATATCAATTTCCGGCCCTCCTGCCCCGACTTCCTCGCCGATATAAAGCATCGGCGCTTCATCGCGCTCTCCCTCACCAATGACAACGGTGCCTCTGATTTGCAGGCTGTTTAATGCCTCGCGCATCGCATCAACGGCAGCACGGTCTGCCTCTTTCTCATCACCGCGCCCGACCTGCCGTGACGCGGCCAATGCCGCAGCCTCTGTAACACGCACCGCCTCCAGCGCCAGATTACGATCCATTGAAAAACTTTCATCCATCGGTGTAATATGTGTATATTGCTTTTGCATTTTACGATCTGCTGACATAAACAGCCTCCTGTTTTGTGTAAACTGCTTACACCTTAAAGAATTTGCCACTTTTATACAATTTAATTTGACAGGCATTCAATTATACGTCATAAGATACCTTATGAAAAAACATATCAATTTAAGTACCGTTTTTAAAACTTATGCCGCTCTTCTTCAATTACGTGCGGACACAGGCCGTTCTTATAGCGTTCTGATTTCAGATGCTGATAAACAGGATTCTACGCCACACTCTTATGAGACATATAAAGAGGCAGATAACCATGTCGTCTCTCTTAACAGAAGCGGCACTGATGCCGCCGTTGTCTATCTGCCTCCCCGGAGCAAAAAACCGCTAGCGGATTACCGTCTTTTTATCAAACCTGCCCAGGGTTTCGGAAGTTTTTCAAGAGATTAGAGAAAAACCGTTTGAATTGAAAAATTCAGCTATAAAAAGTTAAAACTCTACTCTTTCCGGATATCAACCCGGCGATTTTCGGCTTCGGGAGAATCGGGAGTAACGGGTCTTGCATCTCCATATGCCCGTGTTTCAATCATCTCAACCGGAACACCTTTATGGATGAGAGCGCTTGAAACGGCAAAGGCTCTATCCATCGACATTTTCAAATTCACAATACGGCGGGCAACCGGATCGGCGGTCTCTGCCCGCTGACTGGAATGTCCCTCGACCAGAAATTTTCCGCTATTATCAGCGCCAATCCTCTCTACCGCCTGCTTTCCATCGGGATTCAGAGCTGATGAACCATGCTTGAAATAAACCCGTTCAATATTGCCGAGAGGCTCATTATAAGAGACAATCTGCGGGGCAGACAATATCTGCTGCTGTACCGCTGGTGACATATCGGGGGACAGCGCAAAAGTATCTTGAAACGGCCTGAACTCCTCAGAAGGCGGCATCAAAGGCGGCGGGGCAGATTGTGGATTTATAAAAGCGCTTTCATTTGAAAACGGATAAACAAGAACATTGGAATCCACAGAAGAAACAACAGCGCCCTCTTCATAAGGAGCCGGTGTTATAATGGTATCCTGCGCCGGATCAAGGGCAGCGATATCATCAAGTCCATATATTTGTACACTACCGCCGGATATTTCCCGCGCCATTTCCGAATAATTTTCATTCAATGTTTTGTCATCTATTGAATAGATCGTTTCATGATCTTCCGCTTTATCACCCGTGGAGGTACAACCGGAAGCCAGTAAACAGCATACCAGCATTAGAAAAAATTTTTTAAATGGGCGCAACAAACTGCCTCCTGCTTGAAATGATCAATCGTATAAGTGCGCATCGTGGCCTAATTAAATTTCGATTTCAAGCGACTCCAACCAAAAAATTAAAACGATTCACCGGATTGTAATATTTTGCAAAATATGCAAGATTTCAAGGTATCGTATATATGTTGCCTTAAAAGGATTATGGTTATGGAGCAAACAAAAAAGAAACCCTCCAGAAAATCGGCAACCCTCCCCAATAACGCGATGAACCAGAATGTTGTCCTGAATGATCCTGTTGCTTTCGGGAAAATTCTTCTTTCCGTTGCCGAACGGACGCAGCCCTTAATTCAGGAATTTTTTGAAACCTGCAAATACGATATGGATGAAAAAGACATTGATCCGATGGGAATGCGCGAGTCTTATATGGAATTCATGCAATATCTCTGGGCAAATCCACAAAAAATAGCCGAGATACAACTGGGAATCTGGCAGGACTGGATGACACTCTGGCAGGAAAGTACCAAAAAATTTCTTGGCGAAGACAGTAAGGAATTATATGAGCCGGAAAAAGGGGATAAACGCTTTTCTTCTCCTTTATGGGGAGAAAACGCACTTTTTGATTTTATCAAGCAATCCTATCTACTTACAAGCCACTGGATGGGGAAAATCGTTGATGATAGTAAAGAACTTGATGAAGACACAAAGAAAAAAATAGACTTTTCAATGCGGCAATTTTTAAATGCCATGGCACCCACGAATTTTCTCCTGACCAATCCCGAAGTTATTCAGGCAACACTCGATTCAAAAGGCGAAAATCTTGTACGCGGCCTTGAAAATCTCATCGAGGATATGAAACGTGGCAAGGGGCAATTAAAAATAAGTACAACTGATTATAATGCCTTTAAAGTCGGAGAAAATATCGCAATAACAAAAGGAAAAGTCGTCTACCAGAATGAACTGATGCAACTTATACAATATCAGGCAACGACAGATAAGGTATTCAAAAGACCCGTTCTTATCGTACCCCCCTGGATCAATAAATTCTATATCCTTGATTTACAACCAGAAAATTCATACGTCAAATGGCTCGTTGAACAAGGTCACACTGTCTTTATTCTGTCCTGGGTGAATCCGGATAAGAAACTCGCGCAAAAGCGTTTTGAAAATTATATGGAAGAAGGCGTTTTCAATGCGCTGGAACAGATTGAAACATTAACCGGAGAGCCTGACTGCAATGTCGTTGGCTATTGTCTGGGGGGGACCCTGCTGACAATGACACTGGCATGGCTGGCTGCAAAAAAGCAGGCCGACCGAATTGCTTCTGTTACCTTTCTGACCACATTAATTGATTTTGAACACGCCGGGGACATGAAGCTGTTCATGGATGATTCCCAGATCAAATCACTGGACAAGCAAATGGCTGCACAAGGATATCTGGATGCTGACCATCTGCGCCAGACATTTTCTCTGCTACGCTCCAATGACCTGATCTGGTCTTTTGTCGTCAATAATTATCTTATGGGACGCGAACCGTTTCCGTTTGACCTACTCTACTGGAATGACGATTCAACCAACATGCCTGCAGCCATGCACAGTTTTTATATCCGCAAGCTCTACCACGATAACCTGCTGGTAAAGCCGGGGGGGGTCACCATGGACGGCGTTAACATTGATATTAACAAAATCAAAACCCCCTGTTATTTTCTATCAACCAAAGAAGATCATATTGCCCCATGGCAGGCAACCTATGCCGGAACACAATTACTAAAAGGAAACATAACCTTTACTCTGGCCGCATCCGGCCATGTATCGGGCGTTGTCAATCCGCCCTATAAAAATAAATATTGTTACTGGACTTCGGATCAAACCCCCGCCGACCCTGAAAAATGGCTCAAAAATGCGACATGTCATAGCGGGTCATGGTGGACGCACTGGCAGGACTGGATCAAAGAATACGGCAACGGAACAATAGCAGCACGTAAAATCGGGAGCGCAAAACATAAACCTCTTGAAGAGGCGCCCGGCTCTTACGTCAAGATGAAAGCGAATTAACAATATTCTTTCGCTAGCCGGACATAGTGCGCTGAAGACCAGGCCATATGCTTTACATCGTCTACCGTTAAGTTGCGCATAAATCGTGCAGGCGCCCCTCCCCAGAGCTGGCCGGAAGGAATCGTTTTCCCCGGCGTCACCAGCGCCCCTGCCGCCACCATCGCGCCGCGTTCAACAAGCGCGCCATCCATAAGGCAGGCCTTCATTCCGACAAAGGAACCATCCTCCAGCGTACAGGCATGTAAAAGTGCCATATGCCCCACCGTCACATCATCGCCGATAATCGTGGCATGACCAAAAGAAGAAACATGAATCATACTATGATCCTGAATATTGCTACGTGCGCCAATTCTAATGACGTTGACATCACCGCGCAATGTGCAGCCATACCAGATACTGCTCTCCGCACCAATAACCACATCCCCCGCAATCACGGCATTTTCGGCAATAAAAGCCGATGCTGCAATCACAGGTTTTTTCTCTTTATAAGGACGGATCAAAGCACACATAAGCGACTATAAACAAAAGGCGCTTTACAATGAAAGCGCCTTTTTGAAATAATAACAAAATAAGATCTAGCGTTTTGCCCACTGCTTGGAACGACGCGCTTTGTGCAGGCCGACTTTTTTCCGCTCGACAGTCCGCGCATCCCGCGTCAGCATGCCTGCTTTTTTCAGAGCAGGCCGCAAATCAGGCTCGAAATTCTCCAGAGCCCGCGAAATACCGTGACGAACAGCGCCCGCCTGACCGGATAACCCGCCGCCTTTGACTGTCGCCATGACATCAAAAGATCCAACCCTGTTTACAATCAGGAAAGGTTGATTAAGAATCAGCCGCTGTGTCTGACGCGCAAAATAAACTGTCTGGTCACGTCCGTTGACAATCACCTTGCCTTTGCCGGGCTTGAGCCAGACACGGGCAACGGCATCCTTACGGCGACCTGTTCCATAGGAACGGCCAAACTTATCCAGCTTCGGAACACGTTTTTCCTGTTCAGTCGCTACAGGATCAGTTGTCACCGGAACTTTTGGCGCCTCTGTTTTCACTGCGCTTTTCAAATCCTTGAGATCTTTCAGATCCTTGACCATTGTGTCGGATTTGGCTTCAGTTGCATTATCATCTTTATTCGTAGCCATTATCATTACCTTTTGTTTTTAGGATTCATTGCAGCAACATCAAGCGCTTCCGGCTTTTGCGCTTCATGGGGATGGTCTGTTCCGGCATAAACACGCAGATTTTTAAAAACGCTGCGACCCAATGCGCCTGACGGCAACATACGCTCAACTGCTTTTTCAACAACACGCTGCGGGAATTTTCCATCCAGAATTTCGCCTTTGGTACGGCTTTTAATGCCGCCCGGATATCCTGTATGCCAATAAAAAAGATCCCCGCTTCTTTTGTTTCCCGTCAAACGGACTTTCTCGGCATTCACGACAATAACATTGTCACCACAATCCATATGGGGCGTGAACATCGGTTTGTGTTTACCGCGCAGCCGCATGGCCACAATACTGGACAAACGACCCAGAGATACCCCTTCCGCATCAACGATGATCCATTTCTTTTCGATCTCGTTTGGCTTTGCACTATAAGTTTTCATTGCAATCCGCTTTCTCTATGCCTAAATAAACAGGCTTTTTTTTACACGATTTCTAGCGTTTTCTAGAATTATGTGCTTTATGTCAGAGAACAGATGTCTCTGTCAACCAAAAAAGAGACCTTACATATAAAAAACTTATAAATTACAGGGGACTACACAAGCGGTACTATAATACCACCCCTTAAGGCAGGAGGAGCCACAGATGACAAAACAGAACCAGATGCACTTCGAAACACGCGCCATTCATGCCGGCGCAGAACCGGATCCCGTCACAGGTGCTTGCGGGACACCGATCCATCAGGCCGCTGCTTTCCAGTTCAAAAGCACACAACATGCCGCCAACGCCTTTGCGCTTAAGGAAAAGGCATTTATCTATTCCCGTCTGACCAACCCGACTGTTTCGGCGCTTGAGGAAAAAATGACAGCCCTTGAAGGCGGTGTCGGTGCAACCTGCACCCCGTCCGGACTTGCAGCAAATCTGCTAATTTTTTCTGCACTCATGAGTCCGAATGCCGATTTTGTATCCTCCTGCAAAATTTACGGCGGCTCTGTCGGCCAGTTTCGTGATACATTCAGCCGCGCTTTCGGCTGGCAATGCCATTTTGTCGATCCGACCGATCCGGAAAATTTTGAACGCGCTATTACCGAAAATACCAGACTTCTGTTTGCCGAAAGCATTTCCAACCCCGAAGGGGTCGTCAGCGATCTGGAAGCCCTGGGAAAGATTGCCGAAAAAAACCACATCCCCCTGATTATAGATAATACTGTAGCAACACCGTATCTCTGCCGTCCTTTCGAGTATGGCGCGTCCCTTGTGACCCACTCCACCACCAAATATCTGAGCGGTCACGGCAATGCCATGGGCGGCGTTGTTATTGATGGCGGAACATTTGACTGGATGAAACACGCCGATAAATATCCTGCTCTGGGTAAGGAAGTGGCCAGCTATAATAATATGATCTTCGGCGAGAGCTTTGAAGACTGCCCTGTGGCCATGCATAACCATGCTGTCGGCCTGCGCGATCTTGGCCTGAACCAGCAACCGATGAACGCCTATCTGACCATGCTCGGTATCCAGACCCTGCCTTTGCGCATGGAGCAGCATTGTAAAAATGCGCTCAAAGTTGCCGAATATCTCAAAAACCATCCTGCCGTTTCCTGGGTTAACTATACGGGTCTGAAAGATAGTCCGAGCTATGCCCTTGCCCGGAAATACATGAAAAACGGCTATAGCAGCTCGCTCTTCAGCTTCGGTCTTAAAGCCGGATATGATGCCGCCGTCCGTCTTGTTGAAAATGTCAGATTATTTACCCATCTCGCTAATCTTGGGGACACGCGCAGCCTGATTATCCATCCGGCATCAACCACACATGCCCAGTTAAGCGAGCAGCAGAAGATCAACGCCGGAGCCCTGCCTGATGCGATCAGGGTATCTATCGGTCTTGAAAATATCGAGGATCTGATCGCCGATCTGGATCAGGCACTGGAAACGGCACAAACACTGGCAGCATAACAAACGATGAAAAAAGCAGCACTCTTTCTTGGTCTGGTAACGGCGTTCAACCTTGCTACCGCTATTCCCGTCTATAGTCATAGCACGGATGCCCCGGCTACAAGCGATGCAGACATAGCCATTGTAAGGCCGCCAAGTCCGATCCGGCCTCCTGAACCTCCAAAGCCGGGAGCAGGTCTTCCGGAGACAAACGATGATACACCCCCGGCTCCCCTTGAAAAAAGAGACCGGATTACAACGACCCGGGCTGCTCCCTTTATCAATCTTCCCGCTGCGTTCGAGAAATCAGTGCGCGGCTGCACAACGGACGGGCATGTTTATCGCCTTTCCTATAACATCGCCGTTAATTTTGACGATATCGGCGCAACTCCCTCCTCCGAAGAGAATGCGAGCCTGTTCTTCAAGACGACAAAGATAGCCCCTGAAACAAGATTGGGCGTAACAGGAACAAATGACTTCATGGCAACCCTGAAAACAATCCGCGCCGATATTCATACCGCCATGCAGGATATGGCAGGAAAGCTGATCGACAACAGCCCTTCGGAGACCATTGCTACGCCTGTTTTCAATGAGTTGATGAAAGCCACAACAGATACAGTCAGCCACGGCATCAAAGAAAAACATAATGTTACAATTATCATAGAAACCGGCGCTCCAAAAGACCAGAATGCCCGTTGTCCGGCGGAAATCCCTGCCCCTCTTCCAAAGTCCTAATCGGTTCTGCCGACGATCCGGTTTGTTATCTCCACCACTTTCCGTGAAATATCCGGCTCGCGTGTCGTATGACCCGTTCCGTGGAGCATATGAAGTTCACTATTGGGGAAAGCCTTATGCAAATCGTAAGCCTGCCGTGCCGGACAGATCAGATCATGCCGCCCCTGCACGATGAAACACGGAATATGCCCGAGTTTTTTAACACCCTCCAGAATATCAGTTCTATTCTGGTCTCGAAAATAATGGATCATAAAATGGAAATAAATTTTGACCAGCGGTACAAAAAGGCGCGGATTGCTGTTCACTTCCTCTATCCTATCCTGCGGCACATCGAAATAAAGCAGCGCCGTATCCCACACGGTAAACAGACGCACCGCCTCCAGAATTTCTTCCTCCGTTCCCGTACGCAGAATGGTATCATAAGCTGCCGCCAGTCCGTTTTTACGGTGCGCGGGCGGAATGAAATCGCGGTAGGGTGCGAACCATTCCGGCATCATCTCACTCGCCCCGCCCTCCTCCGCCAGCCAACGCGCTTCCTGCGCCCCTGCCAGAAAAATTCCGGTCAGAACAAGTGCGCGCACAGATTCCGGATAGCGAAGACTATAAAAAAGCGCCAGCGTTGACCCCCATGACCCGCCCGCGACCAGCCATTGATCCACCCGCAGATGCCCGCGCAGCCGTTCCATATCCTCAACCAGAGCCTCAATCGAATTATGCGCCGTGCAGGCCGCCGGCGTGCTTTTTCCCGCGCCGCGCTGGTCAAATAAAATAATCCTGTAGTCCTCCGGATGAAACAGCCGTCTCATCTCCGCATGAGATCCGCCCCCCGGCCCCCCATGCAAAAACACCGCCGTCCTCCCGTCAGGGTTACCACTCACCTCATAATAAAGCCTGTGCCCCTCCCCCACATCAAGAAAACCGGTTTCATAAGGCTCAATAGAAGGGTACAAAATTTCACGCCTTTTTATTTATAGGTTTACTGTCAGGATCATAATATTATGGTCTTTGTAATAAAGCCCACCATTACTCAAGCGCAACCTTTGATCTCAATAACAGCTTTCACAGACGATAGGCAGGAAGTATTAATCAACCTCATGTGCTGTTAAAAACATAGCTTTTTCCAAAGCTGTAAAAAACTGTTGATACGGTTGGGGATCAGAAACAGGCGTTACATTATAGGTAGCATTAGCTCTTACAGAAGTTTGTTTTTTACCTTTAGGGCGAACAACGACTGTCATCCTTAAAGAATAACCATTTAGTTTTGTACCACTAATAGTACCCAAATCATCATCAGCTTTATCAATAACAAACCCTAAATCCTGAAGCGTTGCGATAACCGTTCGCAATGTCTTTTTATAATCTGTAGTATCAAACGCTCTTGTTTGAATTTGCCGCATCTGAACTTGAGATTCAGATACCTCCATGACTTGATTCATAGAGTTCGTTTGACACGCACTAAGTGAGACTGCAGTTAATAGTAATAGCACACATACAATTTTTTTCATGTTTTATACCTTTGTTAAATCCCATTAGCTTCCAAAAAGACAGCTTTGGATAAATTATCGAAAAACTCCTGATATATTTCAGGTTCCGTAATGCTTTGAGTTTTAGAAACCTGACCTTGCGTATTCCACACAATGCGTTGAAGTGTAATACGCAGCTTGGTTTGCTTACCGCTGGGATGTGTAATTAACGAAGCCATTATTTTCTGATTTTTATCAATCGCCATATTAGCTCCAAACATTACAGCCATAAATACAGCTCCTGCCACTTGACCTGCCTCTGTGGCATCACGATCTTTAGAACCTACGATAACCCCCAAACCCATTTCTGATTCATCAATATTAAACCCTAAATCCTGAAGCACACCAGCGCCCGCAGAAAGAAGCTTCTTTTCATTAGATGTATCAAAGGAACGTGTTTGTAGTTGGCGTAACTCAAAGGATTCCTGGGAAAGCTCCAGCGCCTCTTTTGGAATAGTTTGAGCACAGCCCATCAGCATAGCCATAGCGCAAAATAGCATTGCTATTGAAAAAATATTTTTAATCATCATATTTTCCATCTAAAAACTTGACTTATGATAAGCAAAGTCACGCACTTTATGATTACCATCAAATTTAATAATAACTGTTATAGTTGATTGTGAAGAACGTACAGCCCCTCCTCCAACATTACTTAAAGTAAACGTCAAACCATTGCTAACTGATGCAACCTGCTCTGTATGAAAACGATCATAAATCCAAACTTCATTTCCATTCTCATCAGTGGATACAACATTAGGTGAACCAAGAACTTCGGCAACATCACCGCCTGACATGCCCTTTTTTATATTTCTCTGAACTTCTCCTACCGTAAGATTTTGTTTTTCTGTTTGCTCAACTTCATTCGCATGCCAAGATGCTTTTTGAGTGCACCCCCCTAGAAACAATGAACTCATTAGGATTGCAATTAGCAATAAATACTGTTTTCTCATTTTTATATCCTTACATATATTTTTTTATAATGCGTTCAAACATAAACAAAAAGATCTCTAGCACAAGAGTTTTTTCAAAATTCCTACAACTATTACAAGCGTTATTATAAATATGGTCGGAACGAGAGGATTTGAACCTCCGACCCCTTGCACCCCATGCAAGTGCGCTACCAGGCTGCGCCACGTTCCGTATAGGGGGATATTTAATCTATATTGACGGGAAGTGCAAATATTAAAAGGCATCACACCTTTTGTTTTGCTTCATCCGCTTTTGTTTTCAGGAAAGACAGGATAAAGCCCCCGACCAGTATACCAAGCGTCAGCCCCAGAGACAGCCATGACGGCACTTTGTCAAAGAAATGCGCATAAAAGGCTTTCAGGCCGATCATCACCAGAATGAGCGAGAGCGCATAATTCATATAGCTGAAACGGTGGATCAATGCGGTCAGAACAAAATACATTGCGCGCAGGCCGATAATGGCGAAAATATTGCTCGTATAGGCGATAAAAGAATCTGTTGTAATGGCAAAAACGGCCGGAACGCTGTCAAACGCGAAAATAATATCCGCGCATTCAATCGTAATCAAAGCCAGCAATAACGGTGTTATATGCAGGGTCTTCCTGTCGCGGGCGGTATGAAACTCCCGGATCAGAAACTTGTTGCTCTCGATTGTCGTTGTGACCGGAAAATGTTTTTTCAAGAGGCGGATCAGGCCGTTTTCCTCAATCGCCGGATTATCTTCATGTGAAAACATCAGCTTGATACCGGTAAAAATAAGAAACGCGGCAAAAATCAGGAGAACCCAGTCGAAATGATGCACCAGCGCCAACCCGAAGCCAATCATAATCCCGCGAAATACAATCACCCCGATAATGCCCCAGAACAGCACACGATGCTGGTACACACGCGGAATTGCAAAATAGGAAAAGATAAGAGACATCACAAAAATATTATCAAGCGACAGGCTTTGCTCCACCAGATAGGCGGTGAAAAAATCCATCCCGTCATCCGCGCCCCGCGCTATCCAGACCCAGACTCCGAACCCGCAGGCCACCATGAAATAAAGCAGCGCGGTTCTCAGGCTTTCCTTTATTCCGGCTTCATGGTCACGACGGTTGAGAACACCCAGATCAAAGACCAGCAGCCCCAGAACAATGGTCAGAAACCCGCCCCAGAACAAAAGAGATTCATCCATGATCTGTAGAGAAAGAAGCGAGGAATAATCCATTATTATGTTTGAAGACCCCTGAAAACGCAGTCAGAAATAACTATACCACAATCAAATATATCTTCTTATCGGGGAAAAAGCCAGAAAGATCACAGGCGTGACGTGGTTATAATTTATCTGGAATAGCTCTCTTTTTTTCCAGAGTAAAAGCAGGGCTTTTCTACTTCCCTTTAATCATATCCCGCAATTCTTTCAAATCACCAAGCATGGCCTGTAAAATCGCACGTTGCTTGCCGCTCATTCCTTCTTCCGTTGTGGAGACCGTTTTTTGGGAGGAAACCTGTCTATTTTCTACAGCGGACTCATTGGCAACCGATTTTTCCTCTGCAACATCCTCTGCTATTAATTGCTGCTTGCCCTGCCCCTTCATCAGTTTCTGTACACCTTTAATCGTATAGCCTTCGGTATAAAGAAGATGATGGATTTTTTTCAATAAAGCGACGTCCTCGGGACGGTAATAGCGGCGACCGCCGCCGCGCTTGAGCGGCTTGACCTGCGTGAATTTTGTTTCCCAGAAACGCAGCACATGCTGCTGCACCTCGAGCTCTTCGGCGACCTCGCTAATCGTCCGAAATGCCGTTGCTGATTTTTTTGTCATTTTTGCCGCCATGATTGTGCCGGAATTTTCAGGTTTTTTTATCTCTGTTTTTTCAGGCTGCGCTTTTTGTACTGTATCCATCGTCCCGATCACTTCCCTGTTTATTTATTTTTTTATTTTGAGTCCGTCTCACCGTTGATCAGTTCTTTCAAGACATGCGAAGCACGAAATACCATAACCTTGCGGGGAAGAATGGGGACTTCTACACCCGTTTTCGGGTTACGGCCAATACGCTCGCTTTTCTGCCGGACAGAAAAACTGCCAAAGGATGAAATTTTAACATTGTCACCTTCAATCAGCGCCCCCATCATTTCTTCCAGAACAGCTTCCACCAAGTCCGATGATTCGTTACGTGATAGTCCGACCTCTTCATACACGGCTTCCGCCAGATCAGCTCTCGTTACAGTATGATCACTCATAATTCCCTCTTAAAAAATGGACGCTTTTTCACATGTGAATAATAAAATTGTACCCTCCCTGAAACCGTACGTCAACGACAGAACGCGAAAAAATTGATTCAATTCAAAGAGTAACGGGATTTTCTTAAACACCTGTACGGTGCAAATTTCTAAAAGCGGACAAGCGCTGCGCCCCACGTCAGACCCGCGCCCAGAGCCTCGATCAGCAGTAAATCGCCCGCATTGATGCGTCCCTGCTTGACGGCATCATCCAGCGCCAGGGGAATGGACGCCGCCGAACTATTGCCATGTTTATCCACAGTCACCACGACCTTTCCCATATCAAGTCCCAGCTTTTTTGCTGTGGCTTCAATAATTCTGACATTGGCCTGATGCGGAACCAGCCAGTCAATATCATCAGCCGTTATCTTATGATGTTCAAGCACTTCGGAAACAATCTCTGCCATGTATTTGACAGCATGGCGGAAAACCTCTTTTCCCTCCATCACAATGACACCGCTGGTGCCTGTTGTTGCGGGTCCACCATTAACATATAAAATATTTTTTAATCTGCCATCCGCACGAAGATGCGTTGATAAAATACCGCGATCTTTTATCGTTCCCTCACCATTTTCATCCGCCTCCACAACAACCGCCCCGGCACCATCACCAAACAGCACGCATGTGGTACGGTCATTCCAGTCAACAATCGAAGAGAATTTTTCAGCACCAATCAATAAAAGTTTCCGCGCCTGTCCTGTTTTGATAAACATATCGGCGATGCTTAACCCGTATACAAACCCCGAACACACTGCCTGCAAGTCAAACGCCGGACAAGGGGGGATCCCGAGCCGCGCCTGCACCTCAATGGCGACAGACGGAAAGGTATGATCAGGCGTTGATGTACAGACAATAACCGCTTCGATATCTTCCGGAGTCATGCCACCATGACGAAGCGCCTCCTGCGCTGCCGCAACGGCCATATCTGCCGTGGTCTCTCCTTGGGCGGCAATATGACGCTCTTTAATACCCGAGCGCTGAACAATCCACTCATCCGTCGTTTCAACCATTTTTTCAAGGTCGGCATTGGTCAGTATTTTTTCCGGTAAATATGAGCCACAGCCTTTAATAATGGATCTTATTATCATGCGATAACACCTTCTGGCTCTATCCCGTTTGATTGCTGATTCATAACGAGAGCAATTTCGTGTGCAACTTCGCTATTGTACCCCTGCTCGACAAGATGAGCAGCAACCAGAATAGCACGGGAAACTCCATAGACATCCATCCCGCCATGACTTTTGACGCAAATCCCGTCCAGCCCCAGAAACATACCCCCATTATAATAACGCGGATCCATCCGTTTTTTGACCTTTTTCAAGGCGCATCCTGCCAGAACAGCGCCCATTTTTGCAGGTAAGGATGACAAAAACGCCTCTTTCATGTAATGGCTTGTCAATTTACTGACACCTTCCGCGACCTTCAGAGCAATATTTCCGGTAAAGCCATCTGTAACCACAACATCAACCAGACCCTCAGCCAGATCATCACCTTCAACAAACCCGTAATAATCCCCCGGAAATACAATATTGGTAAGAATTGATGCCGCTTCCCGTACCAGATCCGGCCCTTTCATGTCTTCCGAACCGACATTCAGAATTCCTACCCGGGGAGTATCAATCCCTTTGACGACCCGTGCATAAACCGAGCCCAGCACCGCAAACTGCACCAGCATCTGCGCATCACATACCAGATTAGCCCCCAAATCCAGCATAACCGTATCCCCTTGCCTTGTTGGCAAAACACTTGCGAGAGCCGGACGCTTTATTCCGGGAAGACATCTCAGTACAAGTTTTGCCGTTGCCATCAAAGCACCCGTATTCCCTGCAGAAACAATGCTTTGCGCACGGCCTTCCTTCACAGCCTCAATCGCAAGGCGAAGGCTGGTATCCTTACGCCGGATGGCAACAGACGGTTTTTCATCATTGGTAACGATTCCGCTGGTATGATGAATCTCCGAAATACCTTCCAAAACCTTGTACTTACCAAGAAGAGGCTTAATCCTGTTCTCGTCACCAAAGAAAATATAGCTGATCTTTCCGCTCATATCATCCAGTGCCAGCGCAGCCGCAGGAATAACAACTTCAGGGCCGAAATCTCCGCCCATAACGTCAAGTGCTATAATTTGATGATGAATTGACATGAATGAATGAATAAACGCAGCAACGACCCTTGTAAAGCCTGTTCAGAAAAAGTCTTCTAAACTTGCAGCGTGACAAGAAAAAGTCAATGTGAATGATACCGGAAATCAGGCGCGGTCTTCAAGAACCTGACGACCTTTATACATACCGATTTTCAGATCAACATGGTGACGGCGCACAGCTTCGCCTGAGTTCTGGTCTTCTACCCAGTTTACGCCTTCAAGCGCGTGATGCGAACGACGCTGATCACGTCTTGCTTTCGAGGTTTTTTTCTTCGGTACAGCCATTTTTTTATTCCTTTGAAGTTCCAGTGGGCTTTCTAGCTTAAAACCCGTCTTTGTGCAAGATTTTTTTCTATTTTTCCTGTATTTCGCCTTTTTTCCAGTTTTTCAGGGCAGCGAAAGGGTTTCGGCGAATCTCCGGCACCGGCGTATTTTCAACATCCGAATGTTCCTGCCCAAAAACGATTCCCTCTTTACGGGGATAAGGGTCAATCGTTAGCGACACATGCTGGGCGACCAGTTCTCCCAGATCAATCTGACCGTTAAGGAAAGGCTCCGGCGCATTTTCCTCCTCCAGCATCGGCAATTCTGTATCTCTTTTTCTTCCTAATTTTTCGTGCCGGAGACGGGCAATTGATACCACTTTATCAGGATCCGCAAACCACCCCTCGACAGCGCCGTCAATCTTCTGTAACAGCGGCTCCAGTGTTACCACGCAAAGCTGCGTCAAACTTGTTTTAAAATGTCCGGTAACATGAACGACCCCGCGTTTTGCATCACGTTTCAGAACCAGTTTTGCTTCAAGAGACTCTATAGACTGCACCATCATGCGCCGCGCAAGATCCTTACGCTCCTGTGGTGAAGCTGAAATGGTGGTGCGGACAGGGGTCAGACTTATATCATCTGCATCAATTCTATGCGGCCATTCCGGCAAAAGTGTCTCTTTCATTTTTTTCTTTATCTTTCATTATCTCGGAAGGAAAGGGAAATGTGATGGATCCATTTATTAACAGCGTCATATCCTGCGCCGCCAGCATCGCGATCGTGTTCTGCATATAACCAGCCATTACCGCCACTTTGGTCTTATCAACAGGACGCGCAAACCCATAGATGTTTTTTTCCAGAACCGACAATAACGCCGCGCCATTTTCCGAATCCATCGCCGCACGATAGGCAACAGCCCTGCCGTTAAAACCTTTCATCATTCTTTTGATATGTTTGGGAATCCCCAGATCTCCTACACCCATCTCCCGCAAGACACGGTCCATATCCATAAACATACAGTCAAACAGCGCCTGCGCCGTTTTTTTTCCTTCCTGTCCCTCTTTGTAGAAGCGGTCTACCACCAGAAAAACGTGAAGGCAAATCAGATCAAAGCGCCCGTCAACAGTATCCGGCACATCATACTGTTCATAAAAAACCGGAAGCCGCGCCTGTTCTACAATCTTTGCATAAAGATCAGTCAACCCTGCCTTTTTTTTCGCTTTTTCCCGCAAGAAACCAAACATGTTTACAAAACCTCACGACAGATTGATTGTTATTGCCATTCCTATTATATAATCTAGTCTGGATATAACATATTTTGAATAATAGAGGCCATGAAAAACTTTCATAAAAAACTTCTTGTAACGCTTGCTTTTCTAACCATCGCGAGCATGGGCAGCAGCTGTACACCGACCCACAGCGTGCGCGGCAATATCGTACAGGATTACCAGCTCAGCGAAATTGTGCCTCTGCAAGACAGCCGCACCGACATTCTGCGCAAACTCGGTTCGCCCACAACAAAGGCTCCTTTTGATGATAATGTCTGGTACTATATCGGTCAGGAAACAGAAAAGCGCGGGATCTTTGATCCGAAAGTAACCGATGAACGCATCATTATGGTGTCATTTAATGATGAAGGCATTGTACAGGATATCAAGGATATTGAGAACGAACGCATTGATCTCCCTTATGCCCGTAACAAAACGCCAACCTCCGGCAATGAGGTCACGGTCATGCAGCAGCTTCTTGGCAATCTCGGCAAATTCAACAAAAACGCCCCGGAATAAGAGATGCTATCTCCGCCGCACAAATAATCCTGCCACTTCAACATGAGGTGACCATAAAAACTGATCCACGACCTTCAAACGCTTCAAGATGAACCCATTTTGCACCAAAATCTTTGCGTCACGGGCAAAGCTGTCGGGGTTACAGGAAATACTAATGACTTTTGAGACGGAAGATCGTCCGATTTCTTCCATTTGCCGCAGCGCTCCCACCCTTGGGGGGTCAATAACAACAGCATCATAAATTTTCAGCTCCTGAAAGGTCAGCGGCTCTTTCACCAAATCGCGCTGATAGGACTGCACTCTCGAATCTCCTTTTCCCGCCTGTGTTAAAGAATCGAGAGCAGCCTTGTTTCCTTCAAACGAATCAACGCGATGTCCCTGATCCAGCAAAGAAAATGTAAAGGTACCGCATCCGGCATATAAATCAGCCACACGGCTTTTCCGGGAAAGTCCCGCCACCGCAAACGACGTCAGCGCCTCCTGCCCCTCTTCTGTCGCCTGCAAAAATCCTCCGGGAGGCGGCTGAACAGAAAAACTGCCCAATCGAACCACATAATCCTCCTGCTTGAAAAGAACTTCCGCTGCTTTTCTCTCTGATGCCTGCCACGACAATCTTGCCACGGCAGAAGCCACAGATAATTCATACAAAATAGCTTTATCTTCCTTACGAAGCTTCTTTTCCTGTTTTCCCAGAACTATAATCAGCATCTCAACCAGACCTTCTGATTCGGCAATTGCCACATCATAACACTCCCCTTGTGTCATAAGACGTGGCAGAAACAGCCGTAAATAAGGAACCACCGCCATTAAAGCGGGTCTCAGGACAAAACAGGAGTCAATTTCTACCAGAGTATGGCTTGCTCTTTCATTAAACCCGATCTGCACCGATCCTTTTTCCGTGCATTTTGCCGACAGGACAGCACGGCGACGGCGATAAGAAGGACTAACGAATAACTCGTCCACCTCCCTCTTTATTCCTGCCCCTAAGAGAGCCTGTTTGACGCGCTCTGTCTTAAAATCCCTATAGGACTGTACATTCATATGCTGAAGCGCGCAGCCACCACACTGGCCGAAATACAGACAGGGAGCCTCAATACGTTGCAATGAGGGCTCTAAAATACGGACAAGCTTTGCCATCGCCCCTTCCGGTTTTTCCGAAACAAAACGCACATGCACTTTCTCGCCGGATAAAACACCAGAAACAAACACCCGCCGTCCATCCTCCAAAGTTCCTATACCATCTCCCTTCAGACCCAGTCTCTCGATTTTAATATCAAATTCTGTATTCATTTTGCACATCCTGTTATCAAGCAATAAAAAAGCCCTGCATCGGCAGGGCTTTTTAAATCATTTCTGCGTCAAATATCAGCCTACCAGAAACTTTGCAACAATCGCCACCAACAAAATCGCAACGATATTCACGATTTTAATCAGCGGGTTCACAGCAGGGCCAGCCGTATCTTTATACGGGTCACCAACTGTATCACCTGTTACGGCAGCTTTATGAGCTTCCGAACCTTTGCCACCGTGATGACCGTCTTCAATCAGCTTCTTGGCATTATCCCAGCAACCGCCGCCTGAAGTCATGGAAATGGCGACAAAAAGACCCGTCACAATCGTTCCCAGCAACATCGCGCCCAGAGACTGAAACGCCGGAACATAAGACCCTGTGACCAGCCAGACTGCGCCAAACAACACGACAGGCACAACAATCGGCAACAAAGACGGTATAATCATTTCCTTGATCGCTGCGCGGGTCAGAAGATCAACAGCCTTACCGTATTCAGGCTTGGTTGTCCCCTCCATAATTCCCGGTATCTCACGGAACTGACGGCGTACCTCAACCACAACACTGGCTGCCGCACGGCCAACCGCTTTCATGGAAAGCGCGCCAAACAGATAAGGAAGCATCCCGCCGATGAACAGACCAATCACCACAAACGGATCCTGCAACGGGAATGTAATGTTCGCCAGCGCCGGAATATCCGCAAAATAATGTTTGATCTCTTCGGTATAGGCTGCAAACAGAACCAGTGCCGCCAGACCCGCAGACCCAATGGCATAACCTTTGGTTACAGCTTTGGTCGTATTACCGACAGCATCCAGCGCATCCGTTGTTTCCCGGACGTTTTTCGGCAGATCAGCCATTTCGGCAATGCCACCGGCATTATCCGTGACCGGACCATAAGCATCAAGCGCCACAACCATTCCGGCCAGAGACAGCATCGTTGTTGCCGCAATCGCAATACCAAATAGTCCGGCCTGAGAGTATGCAACAAAGATACCGCCGCAGATCACGATCACCGGCAGGGCTGTTGCTTCCATCGAAATGGCAAGCCCCTGGATCACGTTGGTTCCATGACCCGTTTCTGACGCTTTTGCGACTTCTTTCACCGGACGGTAATTTGTTCCCGTGTAATATTCGGTAATCCAGATCAGCAATCCTGTCACAAACAGGCCTGTGAGCACGCACCAGAATAGTTTCACGCAATTGATAAACTCGCCATTGGCCAGTTCAATCGGGCTATAAACATTGAAATTCGCCAGCATCATCGCAATCAGAATGCCTGAAAACAGCGCGCTTGCGAAAAAGCCTTTATAAAGAGCCCGCATGATATTCGTACTGCCTTTATCGAGCCGGACGAAAAACGTGCCCGCAATTGAAGCCAGAATACAAAGCGCCCCGATCATCAAGGGAAGCATCATCATCGGCACGACCATTGCTGTAGCAAAAGTGCTTGATGCAATAAGCATCGTGGCAACAACAGTCACGGCATAGGTTTCAAAAAGGTCAGCCGCCATGCCGGCACAGTCTCCCACATTATCGCCCACATTATCGGCAATTGTAGCCGGGTTGCGTGGATCATCCTCTGGAATACCTGCTTCTACCTTGCCGACCATGTCCCCGCCGACATCCGCACCTTTTGTAAAAATACCGCCGCCCAGACGGGCAAAGATCGAAATCAGGGATGCACCAAAACTCAGCCCGATAAGTCCTTCAAGGATCGCCCGTGTCTCAAGACCCATAGATGACAGGGTCATATAATAGACACCCACGCCCAGCAGCCCCAGACCGACAACCAGCATTCCTGTCACAGCCCCTGACTTGAAGGCGACATCCAGCGCCAGTGCAAGAGATGTTCTTGCTGCCTGCGTCGTCCGAACATTCGCACGTACAGAGACATTCATGCCGACATAGCCGGCAATCCCTGACAATACAGAGCCAATCACAAAACCTACAGCCACATGCCATCCCAATAACAGAAACAGCAAGGCTGTTACCACTACGCCAACAATCGCAATTGTTGTATATTGACGGTTCAGATAGGCCATCGCGCCTTCCTGAATAGCAGCGGCAATCTCTTGCATCCGCTCGTTTCCGGCATCATACGCCATAATTTTCCGTGCCGTATACTGCCCGTAAATCAGAGCCAATACGCCGGCACATAACACCATTAGATACGTTTCAATCATCATATATCCCCTCTCGGTTTCCTTGGATTTGTCAGGAAAGCTCCAGCCAAAGTCGGTAGAAAATGCACAATTATACGACGTAAGGCAAGCTTCTTCTTTCCAGTTTTTCCTTTTTTCAGCAAAAAAATGAAAAATGCCCGGAAAAACCGGGCATCAAGACATAAAGCATTACCGTTATTTTACATTTATATAGGGCGCTGCTGCACGACCTGAAGCAGGACATCATTGACAACACCCTCTCCAAGAACCCTGTTACTAATTGTCCCCAGACGCTCCTTAATCATTCCCACCTGAAGAACCCCGCCCTGCAACGCTGCATGTTTGTTCAGAACACCATATAACTCCTGTATATAGGCATCTTTTAAACGCGGCTGTAGATTTTGTACCAAATCTTTGTTCTTATCGCCTGTCACCTCAATCATAATCACGATATTTATAATCTGGCTTACCCCGTTATTATCCACAATCGGAAGAATTAGAGGATCAAGCTCGACAAACAGACTATGCTCAGCGTCTTCTTTTCCATGCGTGCTGGATGATTTTTCTTTGGCTTGCGTATGTTCTTCGGTCTCGCCAACCGAAGCCTGAGCGGGTTGCTGGAAATAGAAATAAGCCCCTGCGCCGCCTCCGCCCAGAATAAGTATTGCCAACAATGCCAGAAACGCAAGTTTCATGAACGCCCCAAAAAATAAGCACCAGAATAGTGATGTAAACCCCTTTACCTTATCCAGAATAACAGAGGCTGCTTAATAAAATATTAGGGAAAGATACTATTTGAGATAAATTTATTTCAAAATTTAAAAATAAAATCCGTCAGGAAACTGTGGTAAGCTTCTTGACAGGGTTTGTTTTTGTATAAATATGATCCTCATCCGGGAACACCCGTGCGCGAACTTCGTTTGCATAGCAATGAACGGCCTTTTCAAGCTCACGACCAAGATCGGCATATTGCTTGACAAATTTTGGCACAGTATGACCCGATAAACCGATCATATCCTCTGTGACCAGAATTTGCCCGTCACACGACGATGACGCGCCGATCCCTATCGTTGGAACCATAATTCTGGCCGTTATTTCCTGCGCCAGAACCGGATTCATACATTCAAGAACAATGCTAAAAACACCCGCCTTCGTGAGTGCCTGCGCGTCATTCATGATCCTGTTCTGCTCCGGCTCATCATGTCCTGTGACCCTATAGCCGCCGGATGTATGAACCGATTGCGGCTGTAAACCGATATGCCCCATCACGGCAATACCGCGCGCTGTCAAGAAAGCTGCCGTTTCGGCCATTTCTGCTCCGCCTTCCAGTTTAACCGCAGAGGCTCCTGTTTCCTTCATTAAAATTGCAGCACTACGGAAAGCCTGCTCTTTTCCTTCCTGATAGTATCCAAAAGGCATATCAATAACAATCAGCGCCCGTGCGCTTGCTAAAACAACGGCGCGGCCATGAGCAACCATCATCTCAAGTGTCACCGGCACCGTACTTTCCATGCCGTAAAGAACCATTCCCAGGCTATCCCCCACAAGAACCAGATCAGCCACCTGATCTGCAATCCGTGCCATCGGCGCGGTATAGGCTGTCAGGCAGACAAGCGGCTCCTGCCCTTTCTGGCACAAAATATCCGTTACTGTCTTACGTTTGATACCGGATTTATGAATGCTCATTTTCAGCCCCTTTACGATCCACGAAAAGATGTCTTGACCCTGTCAAGAACACCATTGATTAATTTTGGCTCCCCACCTTCATAAAAGGAATGGGTCACTTCAAGATAATCTGCAATAACAATCGGCGCATCAATCTCCTTATGCGCCAGTAACTCAAAAGAGCCGCAAAGCAGAATGCTCCCCAGAAGCTGTTCCAGTGTTTCAAGTCTATGGCTTGTTTTGGCATCATTCCGCGCTGACAAAGACGCATCAATGACCTCTTTTAAAGCGTCTGATCTTTCCTCGACGCCGCTAACAATACCGGCAAAGAGATCATCATCCGGTGACACCATGTCATAGCCGTCTACCGGCTTTCCCAAACGATGGATTTTATATTCCCCGATCACATCTGCCGCTTTCTGGCCATTGGCTCTCATCTGGTATACCGCCTGCACGGCGGCAAGTCGCGCTGCGCTCTTGCGACTGATTTTCGATCCCGTCATCTTTTTCTTTTGAGTCATTGTTCCTGCCATTTTGAAATGATAAGGATCGATAGCATATTTTCCCTGTTTTTACAGCAAAAAAGGAATATGAGATTTCATCCTCTCATTTGAGAGTTTGTTTCTACAAATCACTGACCGCGTCACCTTCTTACCCATATAAGGATCAAAGATCGCTTATCGTCTCAATATGAAGTTAAAACAGATGCAAAATAATGAGAAAAGAACGCCATGACCTACTAAAAAACCGAAATTTCATTAAAAACGCATCAAATAGCTGCTTTATATTTATTTTTCGTATTTATTGCAATTCTGCTAACATGCTGTAATAACTTACTTTAAAGAAAATTCATAAATTTTGACTATTTTTGCATTAAAAAAAAGAGATTATTAGACTGATAGAGCCGTGTCAGTGAAACTGTTTTACTTAAACAATTTTTCTTAAAATCACCCCTAAAAGAGATCAAATACAAAACTCTGTTATTGTTTCTCACAGTCATTTGAACCGAAAATCAACCCAATATAGCCCTCGGTAAAGGCTCAGAAAAATCAGAGATTTTTGACCTGTGCAGAAAAATAAATAAAAAAATAACCCTTTGATATAAAACAGAAATAATTTATTCTGCCGAAACCTGCCCCTGTTGCAAGACTTCCATTTCTTCCAGAAGATCATTAAAATCCTCAGGTTTGCTAAAATCCTTGTAAACAGAAGCAAAACGGATATAGGCCACCGTATCCAAACGCGCCAAAGCCTTCATAACCATCTCGCCGATCTGCTCCGAGGCAACCTCGGACTCGCCCATACTCTCAAGTTGCCGGACAATTGAATTCGCAGATTTTTCAATTTGTTCAAGCTCTACGGGTCTTTTTCTCAATGCAATCTGCATCGATTTGATCAGCTTGTCCCGATCAAAAGGCTGTCGCCTGTCTCCGGCTTTCAGCACCGTCATCTCACGTAATTGTACACGCTCGAATGTAGTAAACCGTGCGCCGCAATCCGGACAAGAACGGCGACGGCGAATGGCAGAATTATCCTCAGTTGGACGGGAATCCTTAACCTGGCTATCCTCACTGCTGCAAAAAGGGCACCGCATCGTTTATGATACGCTATATGTTGGAAAGCGGTCACACAACGCCTGAACTTTACCCCAAATATCGCGCTCAAGCGCAGCATTGCCTTCTGCGCCATTGGCTGCCAGACCATCGAGAACCGTTACTATCATCTCGCCAACCTGCCGAAACTCCTCCTGACCAAAACCACGTGTCGTTGCTGCAGGCGATCCCAGACGAATACCACTGGACACCATCGGCTTTTCGGGATCAAACGGCACGGCATTCTTGTTACAGGTCATCCCCGCATTTTCGAGTGCAACTTCCGATATGTTTCCTGTCAACCCTTTGGGACGCAGATCCATTAAAACAATATGACTATCCGTGCCACCAGACACGATATCCAGCCCACCTTGTTTGATCGTCTGCGCCAGAATTTTTGCATTGGCTGCAACGGCTTGTGCATAATCTTTAAAATCCGGCTTTAATGCCTCACCAAAACAGACCGCTTTCGCCGCAATCACATGCATCAGAGGGCCTCCCTGCAATCCTGGAAAAATTGCTGAATTAAGCTTTTTGGCAATGCCTTCATCATTCGTTAAAATCAGGCCTCCGCGTGGACCACGCAGTGTTTTATGGGTCGTCGTTGTTGTTACATGGGCATGAGGCACAGGGCTGGGATAAACGCCGCCAGCAATCAATCCGGCATAATGAGCCATATCCACCATCAGATACGCGCCCACACGATCTGCAATCTCCCGAAAACGCTTCCAGTCAATCACCCGTGGATAGGCCGAAGCCCCGGCGATAATCATTTTTGGTTTATGCTCCTGCGCCAGCTTTTCAACCTCGTCATAGTCAATCAAGGCATCCTCACGACGGACTCCATACTGTATGGCATGAAACCATTTTCCTGATTCATTGGGAGCCGCGCCATGGGTTAAATGACCGCCCGCTGCCAGTGACATCCCCAGAATGGTATCCCCCGGCTGTAAAAGCGCCAGCATGACGCCCTGATTGGCCTGCGATCCGGAATGCGGCTGTACATTGGCAAAGTCGGCTCCGAACAGCTTTTTCGCACGCGTAATCGCCAGTTCTTCGGCAATATCAACATATTCACAACCACCATAGTAGCGCCGCCCTGGATAACCTTCCGCATATTTATTGGTCATCACACTACCCTGCGCCTCCAGAACAGCATAAGAGGTCATGTTTTCCGAAGCAATTAACTCGATATATTGATGTTGCCTCTTAAGCTCATGCGCAATTGCATCAAAAATCTCAGGGTCTACCGTCTCTAAGCCATTACTGTAAAAACCAGACGTATCGTTCTGTATTGTTTTTCTTGCTGCTTCAATCATTTGCATACCTCTTTTGATGTTTTTAATAAAATTATAAACCCTGATCTAGTTTCTCTATACGGCGCTTATGCCGTCCGCCGGCGAAGTCCGTTTTCATGAACGTGTCAACACAGTCCATTGCCGTGTCAAACCCTGTAATTCTAGCGCCTAGCGCCAGTACATTGGCATCATTATGCTCTCTGGCAAGTGCGGCCATCTCCGGACTCGTACAAAGCGCGGCGCGCACAGCGGCATATCGATTGGCAGCAATAGAAATACCAATCCCTGTACCACAGACAATAATTCCGCGCTCGGCATCTTTATTCTTGATGGCCTTGGCCATGGCTTCACCAAAATCAGGATAATCAACAGAATCCAGTGAATCCGTTCCTAAATCCAGCCATTCAAAGCCTTCCGTAAAATTCTTTTTGATCGCCTGTTTCAGCTCAAAACCCGCATGATCCGATGCAATTACAATTTTCAAAACCTGTCCCCTTTTTGTGAGGCACTAATATAAGAGCCTATGCCCCCTTAAATCAATCCCTTCTTTTTAAGAACATATTCCAACCGCTTGAGGGCGTTGCGCTTTAACATCTCCTCTCCCGCGCTTGCGGGTCCCTGTGTAATGGCCTCTGTCAATGTTTTCACGTCCATTGCCGACACGCGTACAATATTGCCCACAGGGGCAAACTCAATAATAACTTCACGTCCTTGCAATAAATCTTTCATAAACCTTACACTCCTGCATTATTTTTACCATCAAGATCAGAAGACACCAAGGGTTTGAAAAAAAATATTTCTTCCTCTCTTCGTCCTCAGAAAAATTCCTGATAAGATAAACTGAACAACAGGAGAAAAATAATGTCTGCCAAAAACACTCTCAAACCCGCCTTTAAATGGGAAGACCCCCTTGATCTTGAGGATTTACTCGGCGAAGAAGAGCGCATGATCCGCGATACCGCCCATAATTATTGCCAGAATAAGCTCATGCCACGCATTCTGGAAGCCAATCGCCATGAACATTTTGATCCCGCCATTATGAAAGAAATGGGCGCTCTCGGACTGCTCGGCTCCTTTATTGACGGATATGGCTGCCCTGCCGTGTCACAAATTGCCTATGGCCTGATTGCCCGTGAAGTCGAACGCGTTGATTCCTCCTACCGTTCCGCGATGTCCGTGCAATCCTCGCTCGTTATGTATCCAATTTATACTTTCGGAACAGAACAACAGAAAGAAAAATACTTACCCGGCCTTGCCACAGGAAATCTTATCGGATGTTTCGGCCTGACCGAACCCGATGGCGGGTCCGATCCCAACGGCATAAAAACCCGCGCCAAAAGCATTTCCGGCGGCTTTAAACTTTCCGGCAGCAAACAATGGATTACCAATTCCCCGATTGCCGATGTTTTTATCGTGTGGGCAAAAGATGATGACGATAAAATTATAGGGCTTCTCCTTGAAAAAGGAATGGAAGGCCTCACAGCTCCGAAAATTGAAGGGAAATTCTCCCTTCGTGCGTCCATTACAGGCGGAATTGCGATGGATGAAGTTTTTGTACCAGCAGAAAACAAACTTGAAATCTCCGGCTTGACAGGTCCTTTTTCATGCCTGAACAGCGCCCGGTATGGCATTAGCTGGGGCGCGATGGGTGCAGCAGAAACCTGCTGGCATCTCGCACGCAACTATGTCATGGAAAGAGTTGTTTTCGGAAAACCCTTAGCTGCCCAGCAACTTATCCAGAAAAAACTTGCCGATATGCAAACCGAGATCACATTGGGACTACATGGTGCGCACAGGCTCGGCACGTTGCGCGATCAAAAACGCGCCGCGCCCGAAGCAATTTCCCTTCTCAAGCGCAATAATTGTGGCAAAGCACTGGATATTGCGCGTCTGGCACGGGATATGCTGGGAGGCAATGGAATCGCCGATGAATATCATATCATTCGTCATATGATGAATCTGGAAGCCGTCAATACCTATGAAGGAACCCATGATATCCATGCGCTTATTCTGGGACGGGCGCAAACAGGGCACCAGGCCTTTTTTTGAATCCGGGAAGCTTATTCTGAACCTATACCGGAGAAATCAGTCTGACCCGCCCAGAAGCGTTCAACCAGATGCATAATCTTGTTCAGCTCACCCAAACGCTCATGGGTCAGCGCCGTTCCCTGTAATTTTGATTCATGACGATTGAACATGGCTGTAATAATATCGCGCAAGGCAACCCCTTTATCAGAGAGCTTAACGCGAATCGAGCGCTTGTCATGGACAGAACGCTCCTGCGCCAGATAACCGTTCTCGACCATTTTTTTGACATTATAGGAAACATTGGAGCCCAGATAATAACCACGGATCGTAAGCTCCCCTACTGTCAAATCATCAGTCCCGATATTATACAGGATCATGCTCTGCACGTTGTTAATATCCTGAATACCTTTACGGTCAAGCTCCACCTTCAAAACATCAAGAAAATGACGGTGCAGACGTTCAATCATCTGTATGGATTCAAAATAAGGCGTATTCGCTATCACGTTTCATTCCCGATCAATCTATGGCTCACACGAAGTCCGGAGCGTTCACAATATATAACAAAGATCATAATAGAGTACAAACAAGACTCAAGCAGTTTTTTATCACGCCGCCATTTCATCCAGAGCCATTCCTTCCGGCCTGAAATAATCCTCGACCATCACCTCACTCACATCATCCAGTGTCTTTGGCTCCCATTGCGGCTTGTGATCTTTATCAACAAGGACGGCACGCACCCCTTCGTAAAAATCATGATCCCGCATAAAACGCTGCGCCAAAATAAAATCCTGAGCGGTCACAGCATCAAAATCCATTGTTTTTGACTGCCGCAAATGAGCCAGCGACACTTTCAGACTTAGTGGCGAACGCGACCTGATCGTTTTTTCCTGCTCTAATGCCCACGAAGTTCCGGCTTTACGCAGCGTCTCCATAATAGCCTGCACATCATCTCCTCTCAAGCATTCATTAATCACTTCAATATTTTGCTGCAATGCTCCCTTTTTTTCTATCGGATTGTGAAAAACACCAAGAATTTCCTTAATCAATTTCTCCTGGTCATTAGAAGAATCAGAGCGAACAGCACGCTCTAATTTTTTTTCCATATCTTTCTGCTGTGCCAGCGGCACATAATGTGTCGCAAAACTGCAAAATAACATGTCTTCCGGCTCGATTTTACCACCTGTTAGCGTTAAAAACGCGCCGGATTCACCCGGTGCGCGATTGAGAAAATACATACTTCCAACATCGGGGAAAAAGCCTATAGCCGTTTCCGGCATTGCAAATACGGTACGTTCCGAAGCGATGCGGTAACGGCAAGATCCGGCAATACCAAAACCGCCCCCCATCGTAATACCGTTCATAAAAGCAAAAAGCGGCTTTTTATAATGGAACATCCGGCGGTTCAGAATATATTCCTCGCCATAAAAAAGCGAGATGATACTCTCATCTATCTCGCCGCGCCGGAAAGCCATCCCTGTTCTATAGGTACTTTTAACATCACCGCCGGCACAAAAAGCTTTATCCCCTGCTCCTTTTATAAAAACAGCCTTGACAGTGTCATCCTGCTCCCACCGCGCCAGCCCCGCAGAAAGAAGGCGAATCATTTCAAGACTTAAGGAATTCAGAACTTCCGGCCTGTTCAAGGTCACATGAACAACCGCACCTTCCTGCTTTACAAGCAGCTCCATATCGCTATTATCTGGCATCAAGAACATCCATTTTGCTGGTTTCTTATGAACAGCATAGCAATATAAACTAATGCACCAAAGGTTTTTTAAAGAATGATCCCGACAAATAATAATCATTCCGTTCATTTCCCCCGCACCAGAATGCGGCGCGGACGGCGTACAGCCGGCATTCGTACTTTACTTCGTGAAACAACGCTGGAACCGCGCCATCTCATCCTTCCTGTTTTTGTCGAGGAAACGCTTGAAGAGCGCACCCCGATCAATGCCATGCCCGGAGTATTCCGCGAAACTGAAACCTCTGTTGTCACCCGTGCCAAAGAAGCTGAAAAAGCCGGTCTTGGCGCTCTCATGCTCTTTGGTGTTTCCCATCACAAAGATCACGAAGGGCACGACAGCATGATATCCGGCGGCCTTCTTGACCGGATGGTTGGCAATGTCCGTGCGGCCTGTCCCGATCTGGTCATTATGGCCGATCTGTGTTTCTGTGAATATACTGATCATGGTCATTGCGGGCCTCTGACTTCCGAAGGAACCGTGGATAATGATGCCACACTGGAAAATATTGCGCGACAGGCCATCATTGCCGCTCGCGCTGGCGCGGATATTCTTGCCCCTTCCGGAATGATGGATGGTCAGGTTGCCGCGATCCGCAACGGGCTGGACAAAGAAGGTTTTGAAGACCGCGCCATTCTGGCCTATGCCGCCAAATATGCCTCGCATTTTTATGGCCCTTTCCGCGATGCCGCCGGATGCAGCCTGAAAAAAGGCGACCGGAAAACCTACCAGATGGATCCTGCCAATGGTGATGAAGCCCTGCGCGAAGTCGCACTTGATATTCAGGAAGGCGCAGATATGGTCATGGTCAAACCGGGTCTGCCCTATCTTGATATTCTGTGGCGGATCAAACAGGAATTTGCCATGCCAACCTTTGCCTATAACGTTTCTGGAGAATACGCGATGTTGCGTTTCGCTGCGCAAGCGGGTGTGCTGGACTACGAGAATGTGATGATGGAAACCCTCACCAGCTTCCGCCGCGCCGGAGCCGATGGCATTCTGACTTATAGCGCACTGGATGCGGCAAAAATTCTACAGAACCATCTTTAACTTTATAAAATATATAGCCATCCTAATTTTCCCTCTATGAATAGTAGGCCTTAAAAGCACTGGAAATATATTAAGCAATAAATTTTATTATGGTATTATCTTTCTGCCCTTGTCTTCCGTTTCAAAAAAAGTAAAAATACTCATAGTCTGTTAAGAAATTTCGGGCATTCTTTATAAAGTGGCGGTCTTGTTCCTGACGGCTCGATCCCATACGACAAGAAAGGATTTCTTGTGATCTTATGAAACTTGTTGGTTTTGTTGTTGTTATTGTCTGCGTTTTTGCCGGTTATATGCTTGCCGGCGGAAAAATGGCGCCTATTCTCCATGCGCTTCCTTTTGAAGGACTCACTATCATCGGTGCCGCAGTCGGAGCTTTTATTGTTGCCAATTCGGGGCATACGATCAAAGCCACGATAAAGGGCATGAACTGTATGATCAAGCCTGAAGCCCACAATAAAGAAGACTATATCGAGCTGATGAGCGTCCTTTATATGGTATTCAAACTGGCGCGTACCAAAGGCTGGCTGGCGCTGGAATCCCATATAGAAAACCCTGAGGAAAGCGAACTGTTCAAACAGTTTCCCGGCTTTCATGGCAATCATCATGCGATTATCTTCCTATGCGATTATCTCAGGATTATCTCGATGGGCAATGAAAATGCGCACGAGATAGAAGCCCTGATGGATGAAGAAATTGAAACGCTGGAACATGAAAAAATGCACCCGTCCCATGCGATCCAGACCATGGCCGATGGCATTCCCGCCCTTGGTATCGTCGCGGCGGTTCTTGGCATTATTAAAACAATGGGTTCAATTACCGAGCCTCCGGAAGTTCTGGGAAAAATGATTGGCGGCGCGCTTGTCGGTACATTCCTCGGGGTGTTTCTGGCTTATGGTTTCGTGGGGCCGATTGCCAGTGCCCTTGGCACCAAAGGCGAGTCCGAAGTACTTTATTATCGCTGTATCAAAGTTTCTATTCTGTCTTTCCTGAATGGCTCTGCCCCCCAGATAGCCGTAGAATTTTCCAGAAAGTTTTTACCGCACCACGTCCAGCCGACCTTCCTTGAGCTTGAAGAAAAGCTGAACGAACTGCCCAGCCCCGGATAAAGCACAGGATTCCGCATGAGTAAACAGGATGAAATGCAAGCGGCCATCATCGTCAAAAAGGTGATCAAAAAAGGCGGTGGTCATCATGGCGGTGCGTGGAAAGTCGCCTATGCCGATTTTGTGACTGCGATGATGGCATTTTTTCTGCTGCTCTGGCTACTGAATGTGAGCACCGATGAAGCGCTGGAAGTCATCTCCAGTTATTTTGACCCATCCCATCCTAAAGTGTCGGACTCATCAAGCGGTGCGGGCGGCGTTCTTGGTGGCCTGACGATGTCCGCAGAAGGCGCCATGGCCGAGATGAACCAGCAGCCCGTCCAGCCACAATCACAGGGTCAGAAAAGCAACGAGCAAAAAACGGAAGCCACTCTGCAGGATATGGAAGAACAGCTCCGTGCACAGGAAGAGGCTCGTTTCCAGCAAGCCAAAGCCGAACTGGAACAGGCACTTCAGTCCAGCGAAGAACTAAGGGAACTGGCAAAACACCTGCAAATTGACATCACTCCCGAAGGACTAAGAATCCAGATTATTGATCAGGAAGGCAAACCCATGTTCGCCTCGGGAAGCGCACGGATGCTGGACAAAACAAAACTTCTGATGAATGCTGTTGCCGGAGCCATCAAAGCCCTGCCAAATGATGTTTCCATTCGTGGTCATACTGACAGCTATAAATACGCGCCGGGTGCCCCTTATACCAACTGGGAGCTTTCCGCCGACCGTGCCAATGCAGCGCGCCGTGTCCTGCTTGAAAAAGGAACCGATGTGAACCGCCTGCACGATGTCATGGGCAAAGCCGACCGTGAACATCTCATGACCGACAACCCGCTTGATGCTCGCAACCGCCGTATCAGCATTCTCCTGCTGCGCGAAACCGTTGAACATGCCCTTGAACGCGGCGCCTTTGACTCTGAAAAACCTGAAATTGACACTCCTCCGCCACCAAAGGAAAAGGCCAACCGTTATCAGGATACCCCGCCTGTGAATGATAAACCCGCAGGTACTTTCAAAAAGTCACCGGGCGAAGTTTATTTTCCGTGAGTGTTACGCTCAAGAAAAAAGGAATATCACCCGAATTTATTATTCTTTGGAAACCCATTTGGCGGCAGACGTCCGGCCTGTGCACGTTGACCAAGCCACGGATTAATATCAGCAACGAGCGTTTCACCCGCGCCATATTTAAAGCTCAAGCCCATATCCCATTGAAATGGCTTGGCATCCGATAAAGCGCCATCCTTAAAGCGTTGCAAAATAACACCTTTACCCCGCGCCATTTCCGGAATCTCCTCAAGGGCAAAGACCAGCATCTTGCGATTTGTACCAATCGTAGCCAGATGATCCATGTCCTGTGCGATCGTCACACAGAACTTTGCCTCGGTTTTACCGCCGACATTCAGAATCTGTTTTCCCGTCCTTGTCTGCGCCAGCACATCCTTTTCTGCCACAATAAAACCACGTCCATCATCCGCAGCCACCAGCAACCTGCTGTCTGCTTCATAAATCTTAAGCGCTGCAATTTCGGCATCATTGGGCAAATCAGCCATCAAGCGCAACGGCTCGCCAAAGCCCCGTCCTGAAGGAAGCTTGTCACAGCCGATTGTATAAAAACGTCCATTTGTTCCGAACACCAGAATTTTGTCGGTTGTCTGGCCTTCCAGAACAAACCGGTCACGGTCGCCTTCTTTATATTTGAACTCTTCCGCATTATGACCATGCCCTTTAAAAGCCCGGATCCAGCCTTTGGCCGAGCAAATCACCGTTACAGGCTCTTTCTCGATCATCGCTTCGCTCAGCTCCTCGACATCAACCGGCGCTGGCGCCATGCCGATTTCCGTCCGGCGTTTACCAAGCACCGTTCTGGACCCAAACATATCTTTCAAAGCTTCAATCTGGCGGCGGATCTCATCCCACTGCGCCGATTCAGACCCTATCAGCGTGACCAGCCCGTCACGCTCGGCACTTAGCGCGTCATGCTCCTTGCGAAGTTCAATTTCCTCAAGCTTGCGCAAGCTCCGCAAACGCATATTCAGCACGGCATCTGCCTGCACCTCACTTAACCCGAACGCGTCAACCAGACCCATTTTCGGGTCATCTTCTTCCCGAATGATCCGGATAACCTCATCAATATTAAGAAAAACAATCAGATAGCCGCCCAAAACTTCAATCCTGTGGAGGACTTTTTCCAGCCGATAAGCAGAACGCCGGACAAGAACAATCTGCCGATGATCCAGCCACGCCTGCAAAACTTCCTTCAAATTCATAACCTTAGGAACAAGCCCCCCATCCAGCACGTTCATATTCAGGCTAAAGCGTGTTTCAAGATCGGTATGACGGAACAAAGCTTCCATCAACAGTTCCGGCTCGATATTCCGGTTCTTCGGCACCAGCACCAGCCGGATATCCTCGGCGCTTTCATCAATCACATCATCAAGCATTGGTAATTTTTTATTATAAATCAGCTCGGCAATTTTCTCGACAATTTTGGCTTTTTGAACCTGATAGGGGATTTCCGTCACAATAATCTGATACAGCCCCTGCTTCAGATCTTCCCGCTCCCACCGCGCCCGTAATCGAAAAGATCCGCGTCCCGTCTCATAGGCTTTCAGAATTTCCTCTTTTGGCTCCACCAGAATCCCGCCTGTCGGAAAATCGGGGCCCTTGATAACCCCTGCCAGTTTCCGGATGCCCGGATCTTCATCCAGCAATAGAAGACAGGCCTGTAGCAATTCATATACGTTATGCGGCGGAATATTTGTGGCCATGCCTACGGCAATGCCCGTTGCCCCATTTGCCAGCAAATTCGGAAAATTTCCCGGCAAAACAATCGGCTCGCTACCGTCTCCGTCATAAGTTGCCCGAAAATCAACAGCATTCTCGTCAATGCCTTCGAGCAATAACCCCGCTACTGCCGTCATCCGCGCTTCGGTATAACGCATGGCCGCTGCATTATCGCCATCAATATTTCCGAAATTCCCCTGCCCGTCAACAAGGGGGTAGCGCACTGCAAAATCCTGCGCTAGCCGTACCATCGCGTCATAAACCGCGACATCGCCATGCGGATGAAATTTACCAATGACATCCCCGACAACCCGTGCCGATTTTTTGGGACCTGTTTCGGGATTGAGTTTTAGCTGATACATCGCATAGAGCAGACGCCGATGAACGGGCTTCAACCCGTCCCGTACATCCGGCAGCGAGCGGCTCATAATTGTAGATAGCGCATAGGATAAATAACGATCAGAGAGAATATCCCCGATCGGCTCGTCAATCATATGATCTCTTGTTGTCGCTGTACCATCTTTTTTTGCCATGACCAGACTTTAACGGCTTCCACACTGATTGCAAGAGGATGCCTTGAAAAAAATCAGGCTTTCAACAATTCTGGTGCATTCTGTCTTGTACAATAGGCTGCAAAACGCTCCTGAAACCGTTGCCGCGCCTCCGGAACCCCTTTGCTATGATGCACAAAAGCCCAATGCTCCAGAAAATATCCTGTCATTTCAATTCCTTTCAGGATTTCCGCATCGGTGATCTCGTCTCTGGCAGGCTTGAGGAATGAAGGCAAAGGCAGCAACTTATCCTGATAAGGCGCCCCCGCCTCTGCACTTACCGCATGACCCGATTTCGGACTGATATAACAAAGCGTATCCGGGCCCCCCCCGCCAGCGCAACGCGAAAAATCAAGCCCGAACCCCAACTCCCGCAGAAGCGCAATCTCCCACATGACATAGGCTGCACCCCATATGTCACTTTCCATCGACTCTATCAGCGCGATAAATCCGTGAAACAGGCCACTATGCCCTTCCCGCTCGGGCAACGCTTCATCACACAGACTACATGCCGCCAGCAACGCCCCGAGCTTCAAAGGATCATGCAGCAATCCGCTTGCCAGATAACGATCCTGCTCCAGCATAAAAGTTCCCAGATTTCCATCAACACGCGTCTGCCAGTTTACCCCCACCAGATTCCCCGGTTCCAGCAATCCCCGCATTTTCGACGAATGCGCCCCGCGTACATACCCCATATGCCGCCCATAAGATTCCGTCAATACCGACACAACCGCGCCACTTTCTCCATGCGCCCGCGCCGATAGCACTATTCCCTGATCCTGCCATTGTTCCATAGAAAGATTATGCGTCTGAAAAACATGATTGAACAGGGGAATTAATCGCCTGATACACAGTAAGTGCCTGCTTTGTTTCCGCAACATCATGAACGCGCAGGATATCCACCCCCTGCGCCATCGCCCATAGCGCTCCTGCAAGCGATCCGGGAAGACGTTGTACGACGGGAGTCTGCGCCATAATTTTTTCGATAAAACTTTTCCGCGACAGCCCGAGAAGAACAGGCACACCCAGCACCCCGAATTCCTTTATATTGCGCAAGATGAGTAAATTATGCTGCAATGTTTTTCCAAACCCGATACCGGGGTCGATCACAATCCTGTCTTTCGAGAGTCCTGCCTTTTCACAAGCGGCCATCCGGTCTTGAAAGAAAGATACAATGTCTCTTACGACATCATTATATTGCGGATTTTGCTGCATCGTTTGCGGTGTACCCTGCATATGCATCAGGCAAACCGGAAAATCACCTTTTGCGACACTTCCAAGACTCTCGTTTTCATGCTGCAAAGCACTGACATCATTCACCATCCCGGCACCCGCTTTTATCGCTTCACGCATTGTCCGGGCATGGCGTGTATCAATGGAAAGAATTTTACCGCAATCACGCAGCCCTTCAATAACGGGAAGAACCCTGTCCATTTCCTGCTGCGGGGTTACAGGTTTTGCATCGGGACGGGTTGACTCCCCGCCAATATCCAGAATATCCGCGCCCTGCGCGACCAGATTCAAGCCATGCCGGATAGCATTTTCTGGCGCAGCAAAAGCACCACCATCGAAAAAGCTGTCCGGCGTGACATTGACAATCCCCATGATAAAAGGCAAATTATAGCCTCTCCGCTTTAAAATGGATACCATCTAGACAGCCCTTTGCAAAGAGGGTAACTCCATAGGCCGCGCTTCCTGATCCCCACACAGGTTCATGATAAGGTCATCAAGGGTCATACCCAGCGCCGGATGTTCCCAATGTCCGGCCACTTCTTGCAGGGGCAGCAGAACAAACGCACGTCTATGCATACGCGGATGCGGCACAATAAGCTCCGGCTTATTCAGAATTTCGTCCTTATAGGCAATCAGATCCAGATCCAGAACACGCGGCGCATTACGTACAGCGCGAACACGTCCAAATTCTTCTTCTATCGTCTGTAAAATCTCAAGCAATTGTAACGCAGACAAACACGTTTCAATCCGGACGACTTCATTATGATACCATGGCTGGTCGGAAAGTGGCACTGGTGCCGTCAGCCATGTCCGCGAACCTGCGGTGATCACAATACCGCGCTGTTCCATCGCCTTTTTTGCTGCCTGCAATGTCTCCAGCGGAGATCCGAACCGCCCCGGCAAATTTGCTCCTAACCCTATAAATATCATAAAAGCCCCTTATTCTTTAATCAAAGACTTTATAAATATAGAGAAGCGGTTCCCGAGAAAAGGAAAATTTTTCTATAACGCAAAACAAAGATTATCAAGACCAGTGCCGGACTTTACCGGTATCCAGATGCACAAAATTGCTTTTCTTGTAATAACCCGCGCCACCTGCCTTTAAACCGCCGGCCAGATCAAAAAGCTTTCTTGTCGAATAGCCCGGCAAACGGACATCAATGGCTTGCCCCGTCATATGAAGAGAATTTTGCGCCACACCATCACCATTCCGCGCCAGTTGTGCGTTGGTTTTAGGAGAACGATAACCGGAAAGAACCTCAAAATAGCCGCTCCCCCCCAGTTTATTACGTGCCATATACAAAATATCAAACAAACGCGGGTCAACAGGAAAGACTTCGCCCGTTCTGAAATCGCGCAGCACTGTATTAATTTGTGCGAACGATTCAGGCAAATAACGATCCCCTACGCGATAAACACCATTAAAACTCTCGCCTGTGTGCTGATTCCTGAATGATATTTTCATTGCGCCCACGCTGGAAGGGACAACCAGCCTTGAGGCTGCCCGTACTGGACTGGCAAGCAAAGGCAACAGTAACCCACCCAGAAAACCTGCTTTTAAAATATCGCGTCGTGTTACAATTTTCTTCGTATCTTTCATAAAGCTATGTTGATTCCGGTCAGGCATAACAACCCTCTCCTTTTTATAAGTCTACAATGATATTAAGCGTATGAATAACTCCGAGGTTTCACTATTAACATAGATTGTTAAAGCAAGCAGCGTGCCAACAGAGCTTACAGGATTTTAGTTATTATACGCAAGTGCTGTCTGATGCTCACCGTCAACCGATACGATATCGGCATTTCCGAAGACTGGCAAATAATAACCATGCATCGCGGCAAGAACGTCAATCAATTCCCGGTCACGCTTATAAACATCAGAGCCATAAACAATCTGCCCCTTTCCATCCAGCCAGACTGTCTGGTAAATGATATAAACAGGAAACGGCTTCGATGTCATAACTTCCGTTGTTTTTCCCGTAGCGATAATGCCATCCATATCACGCGGCGACCAGTCCCCATTCCCGCCCAGAACAAAATTTGCCATTTTCTCCGGTTCATGGAGACGGATACAACCCGAACTATATGTTCTCTGTCCGCGTTCAAAAAATTCCGGATGATTGGTATCATGCATATAAATATTATAGATATTGGGCATCAGGATACGAACCGCACCCAGGGCATTATCATCACCGGGATTTTGAACAAAGCGCATTGCCCCCATTTCTTTCCAGCCCACCGTATTCCAGTCAATCGCATGCGGATCAAGCGTGACCGCTTCTTTGCCATATCCCTTGATAATCTCGATATTTTTTTCTGTCAGATAATCCGGATTTTCTTTAAGTTTTGGCAAGAAATCCGCCATTTTTATCCCGATAGGAACAGTCCAGTTCGGATTAAAGCGTACGCCTTTGACTTCGGTTGTAAATTCTTTTGTCCTGCGCCACGGCATCCCGACAACCACCTTCATTTCAAAAACCGTTTTGCCCTTATCAACAGCCCAGACCAGTTGCTGCGGAATATTAACCAGTAGATACCGATCCGGTTTTTCCTGCGGCAACCAACGCGCCCGTTCCAGATTGGCCACAATCTGCTCCATCCGGTCACGATTGCTACGATTGAGAACCGCCAGACTCTGCGGCCCGATAATACCATCCGGCTCCAGCCCGTGGGCGCGCTGGAAGGCCATCATCGCCGAAGCCGTATTGTCATCATAATAATTTTCAGCGCCATATTCCGGCTTATACTGAACGCCCAGACGGATCCGTAAAGACACCACATCCTTACTTTTACTGCCCGGTATAAAATGATTGCTACCACCAAAACCCATGGGAAGAACATGGTCATAGCCACTTTCTTCCTGAAGAAGCCGCACCAGTTCCTTTTGCAGGGCGACATAAAGTGTATTATCAGGGGCAAAATCCTTGATGGCCTGAACATAATCATGGCTAGCCGTCACTGTCTTCATCAACGTCAGTCCATCAACCGGCATCCGCCAGTATTCCGCCTTCTGTTTAATCAGGCTCGGATCAAAGCGCATCCCGCCAAGGTCATGACCATAGCGCATTACACCATCCGTAACAGCCAGCTCCAGACCGGATCCATCACGCCTGCCCTCCTTTAAAAACTGTTTAATCTGCGTCACATGATACTCGTTTGGATTTAAACCATGTGTCCATGACGCTTCAAAAATCCCGAGAATATCTCTGATATCTTCTGTATCATTCCAGAGCGGCCTATAATCCCGCGCTTCATAAAACGCCCTGATAGACACCGGATCGAAAAACCTGATCATCTTATCCGCCTCAAAACCGCTTTTTTGCAATTTCTTGGATAAAAGCGAGGACATCTCCAGATCACTCATCCCCCGGCTATATTGCGCATCCGATCGCAGCGCATAGCCACAACTCATGACAATCACAACCATGATGAGAAGAAGTCTGCTTTTATGATTTTTTAGAATGAAATGCGCCATATGAAAATGCCTTTAAAAAGATTCGACATCTTCATCATGAAACAAAAGAATTAAAATTCTTTTATCATTGGCACTTATTTTATAAATGCTCAAGAAATCTCAGGAAAAATTTCCCCTAATCATCATCCTTGCCAATGACCTTTTCTTCATATTCATTCAGCATCTCATCCAGCTCGTTCCTGAATTCGAGGGCATCGGCAATAAAAGGAATCGCTGTCCGGCGGCTGCCCGTGCCGTAAATAACCACAACGGCATAGCCCAGAATCTGTCCCATGATTGTTTTCTCCGTTTCAACCGACTCAATCCGGCTGTGGCGAATCTGGATCGTATCAACCCGTATAATACCATGCCGCAGAAACACACGTTTATCCGTCAGTACCAGTATCAGAAACTGTTTATACAGCACTGCCAGCGAAAACATAATAACCACAATCAGCGCAAAGAAAATCCCCAGATGAAGGAAAAAGGGGGATAGCAACAGATAAAGTGTTAGCAATCCAAACGCCACTGTTTTCCAGTATATACCCCAATGAATCGTGGCCACGCGAATAATTTTTTCATCTTCGCGTAACAAAGCCTTGATTGCCGGCGGCAAAACAATTCCATTCACATTACTTTGTACTTTTGCTTTCATCATGTTGTTCTTGCCTTTTCAATTGCACGGCGAAAGGCAATCGGATCTCTCAGCGGCGGCAGGATAACCTCGCCCACCCCCATACCGCGCACCATAATACGGCCATACCCCAAAAGCCGCCCCAGAATTCCCTGCAACACATTCACACCTTCAATTCTGTCTATACTCATCTCCCCGACATAACGTGCGACAAGACCGCGCTTATAAATCAGGCGGGAGTTGGTAATGGCAATTTCGGTTGTCGCTTTAATAATCATACGTTGTGCGAACCCCCAAATTCCAAGCAAAATCAGAAAAAAAGCAAACAGCCGCAGCCCCGGATGCATTTCACGGATACGGCCAAACAGATTTTCGGAATAAAAACCGGTTCCAAAATGCGACTGGAAATAAAGCCATCCGCAAATCACAGCGATACAGCCAACAACGCCCCAGACAATACTCATAATCGACTGCAATGTGTACATCCAGTGAAAGTGCCCCACATGTACAACTTCTTCATCCTGGCTTAATGATTCCTGTATATAAAGCATCTATCTGTCAATCTCCAAATGATATTCCCAGCGCCCGGGCAGTCTGTACCAATGTACCATTCAAATCGACTTCCTGATAGGCTGCAATTGCATCTTCAATCGCCACGTCAATAACCTGCCTGTTCGACCATGCAACCATACGTCCGAATTTTCCTTCTTTAATCAGATCCACCGCCTTAACCCCGAACGCCGAAGCCAGAAGACGGTCATTATAAGTCGGTGAACTGCCCCGCTGTACATGCCCCAGAACAGTAACGCGAGTCTCCGATCCGGTTGATTCGGCGATTCTCTGGCTCAGATAGTGGCCAATGCCACCATAGCGCTTCTCCCCATCACTATATGTCAGCTCGATTTTCTCTCCTTTCGGTGTTTTCACCGCCTCCGACACAACAATCAATGCAAAATTGCGCCCAGAGTCCTTAACTTGTTTTATTTTAGCAGAAATATGCTCGACTGAATAAGGAATCTCGGGAATCAGAATCACATCCGCACCTCCTGAAATTCCTGCGCTAACCGCAATATGACCGGCATCACGACCCATCACTTCAAGGATCATGACACGATCATGACTTGCCGCTGTCGGCTGCAAACGATCCAGAGCCTCCGTTGCCACGGAAACCGCTGTATCAAACCCGATCGAGCTTTCCGTCATACCAATATCATTATCAATTGTTTTCGGAATTCCCACCAGATTAATGCCGCCTTTTTGAGCCAGCTTCTTCAAAATGGCAAAACTGCCATCCCCGCCAATACCAATCACCGCATCCACATTCAGCGCCTTAAACCCCTCCACAATTCTGCCGGAAAGATCCTTGACGGAGCCATCCGCCATGGGAAAGGCAAAAGGATTACCCTTGTTCGTTGTGCCCAGAATCGTGCCACCCATCCGCATAATATTTCCGTCAAACTCGTTAGGCGTTAAAATTCTATATTCCGGGGGATCGCGCAGCAGTCCTGCCGTACCATCAATAATGCCCACTGTCTCCCATCCGAGAAGATCTGACCTGTGAACAACGGCGCGGATCGCTGCGTTCAATCCCGCGCAATCGCCACCGCTTGTTAAAATGCCTATCCGTTTCTTCGTCATGATACTCCCCTACCGCTTGTCTATAATCCCTGAATGTTTCTCCGACTCTCTTTAAAATAAAGCCATCTCCATTCAATAACAATTCTTTCTTATCATACAAAGGATTATCTGCTAGTATGACTTAATGGAAAAAAATTAAAGGCCTATTCTTACAAATGGAAGATGAAGAAGAGTTACTGCAGGAACGCCTCTATGAAATGGAGAGCGAACATAAAGATCTTGACGAGGTTATCGACAGGCTGATTAAAACGCCGCCAGTGGATTTCCTGCAAATGCAGCGTTTGAAAAAGCGCAAGCTTCAGCTCAAAGATGAAATCCAGCGTATCAAAAGCATGTTACTACCGGATATTATTGCATAAGAATGACTGAAAATGCTCCTCTCATCAGTATCATTATGGGTTCGCAGTCAGACTGGGAAACCATGAAAAATGCCGCTGATATTCTGGACTGTCTTGGCATTCCTTATGAAACCGCGATTGTCTCGGCACACCGCACGCCGGATCGCATGGCAAACTACGCCAAAACTGCCAGAGAGCGCGGCCTGAAGGTCATTATCGCCGGTGCCGGCGGCGCGGCACATCTCCCGGGCATGGTGGCGAGTATGACCCTCCTGCCCGTTCTCGGCGTTCCTGTAAAAAGCAAAGCCCTCAAAGGTATGGACAGTCTGCTTTCCATCGTGCAGATGCCCGCCGGAATCCCTGTCGGCACGCTTGCGATCGGCGAGGCAGGAGCAAAAAACGCCGCGCTTCTGGCGGCAGCGATCCTTGGTACGCAGAATGAGGATATTACCCAAAAATTGGAACATTATAGGCAAACACAAACAGACAGCGTTGCCGATAGGCCTTGCTCATAATCAAAGCGCAAATATTTTTTCCCATAAAATTTGACATATTTTATTTATTTACGTATACTCATCCTAATTAACAAATAGGAGCTTAAGTTATGTTAAAAAAAGAAATTTTAAAAACTGGTTTAAACTCAATACCTCTTATCAGTAGCGGCTACGCTTATGCCACAATTCCTCAGTTAACAGGACTAAAAGGTGTGTTTGGTGCCGCTATGACAGGAGTGGGTACGTCATTTATTTCTGCACTATATAGCATGGGTGGGGGTGTTTTAGGCGCTATCTTCGGGGGAGCAGTAGCGAAGGCCATTAATAAAGATGTAAAGAGTGGCGCGGCGTTAGGAGGGCTTATTTGTGCATTAGGCAGTACTGTTTATGGTATTCCTCACGGGTATGATCTTGCAAAAGATGTGGTTTTAAATGGCATACTTCCAAGAACAGAAATTTCTGAAACGGCTCCGGATACCATTACAAACAATCATCAAAATGATATTCAAGCTCGTTTACAAAAACAGTTTCCAATGCTTCATATCCCAAAACATGGTTAATTTAGTAAAACTTTGTTAAGAATAAGCAACATTATACGCAGCCTCAAAAGAGTTACGTAGTCAGATTTTTTATTAAATAAATAGTTTAAAATAAACGGAATGATTTTTAATCATTAACGAAAAACAATCTTGCGCTTTGCTGTCGGCAACGCCATAACTCATAGTCATGAAGCTGGAAACAAAAACACTCGGCATTCTTGGCGGCGGGCAGCTCGGGCGGATGAGTGCCATGGCGGCGGCACGACTGGGAATCGTAACCCATATCTACTGCCCCGAGAAAAACTGCCCTGCCAGTCAGGTCAGCGCCAGAACTTTTACAGGTGCCTACGAAGACAAACGAACCTTAAAGACATTTGCCGATTCTGTTGATGTCATCACTTATGAATTTGAAAATATCCCGCTGGAGACTATTCGCTATCTCCAGCGGCTCCGTCCCGTTTTTCCCGATGATCGTCTTCTGGAGATTGCTCAGGATCGGGGGAAAGAAAAACAGTTTTTAAATGATATCGCCATCCCCACCGTATCATGGGTGCTTGCGACATCGGCAAAAGATCTGGAACAAAATATTAATAACATGGAAAAAGATACAGGATGCCTCGAATTTATTCTCAAAACGACCCGTTTCGGATATGACGGCAAAGGCCAGCTTTCTGTGACTGCTTCAACTGATTCAAAAGAAAGCTGGGAGGCTTTAAATTCAAAAGAGATTATCATCGAGGAAAAGACTGATTTTGCTTGTGAAATCTCCGTTATTATTGCGCGGGACAAACTGGGGCAGACCGCACTTTACGGCCCGATTATGAATGAGCACAAAAATCATATTCTAGCAAAAAGCACAGTCCCCGCTTTGATCCCCGATCTCCTCGCCGAAGAATCACGGCGTCTGACACTCCATCTGGCTGAAGCTGTGGATCTGGTCGGTGTTCTGGCGCTTGAATTCTTTGTCACCAAAGACAATCAATTACTTGCCAACGAAATCGCGCCACGCCCCCATAATTCTGGACACTGGAGTATTGATGCCTGTTCAGTATCACAGTTCGAGCAGCATGTACGCACCGTCTGCGGCATGCCCGTTGCCCCGCCCAACCGTCATTCCGATGCCATGATGGTCAATCTGATTGGTAACGATGCCGAAAATATTGCTCCCTGGCTGGAAATGAAAGGCGCCAGCCTTCATTTATACGGCAAACACGATATCCGCGAAGGCCGTAAAATGGGGCATGTCACCATCATCAAACCCAAAAACGCCGGAGAAATCGGCTATGAGTAATTAACAATAGACTTTATTAAAGAGGATAAAATGACCGCTCCGATCAAAAAAACCATGCCGTTCCGCACCGAAACCGACTCAATTGGTGCCATTGATGTTCCCGCCGATCATTATTGGGGCGCACAGACGCAGCGCAGTTTACAGAATTTCAAAATCGGCGGTGAAACAATGCCTGCCCCGCTGATCCGCGCCTTTGGTATTCAGAAGAAAGCAGCGGCTCTGAGCAATATGGCGCTCGGTATACTTGAGAAGACACTGGGCGAAGCCATCCTCAAAGCTGCAGAAGAAGTCATAGATGGAACACTGGCCGCAGAATTCCCGCTTGTTGTCTGGCAGACAGGTTCTGGAACCCAGACCAATATGAATGCCAATGAAGTCATCTCCAACCGCGCTATTGAAATTCTCGGAGGAGAACGCGGCAGCAAGAATCCCGTTCACCCCAACGACCATGTGAATATGAGCCAGTCTTCAAATGACAGTTTTCCTACCGTCATGCATATAGCCGCCGCGCAACAGGTTCATCATGAACTCATTCCGGCGCTTGAAAAACTACATGACGCGCTCGATAAAAAATCAGAATCTTTTATGGATATCGTCAAAATTGGCCGCACTCATATGCAGGACGCTACCCCCGTCACCCTGGGGCAGGAATTTTCCGGTTACGCGCAGCAGGTGCAGAATGGGATCAGACGGGTCAAAAATGCGCTACCATCAATTATGGAGCTCGCGCAGGGCGGCACAGCCGTTGGTACCGGAATCAACTGTAAAATTGGTTTCGCCGAAAAATTCGCTGCCCATGTCAGTGAGATCACCGGCCTGCCTTTTTTAACAGCTTCGAATAAATTTGAAGCCATGGCCGCCCATGACGCGATGGTCGAGCTGTCCGGCGCGATGAATGTACTGGCAGCATCTCTCATGAAAATTGCCAATGATATCCGTTTAATAGGCTCTGGCCCGCGCAGCGGTATAGGTGAGATTAATTTGCCCGCGAACGAGCCCGGCTCCTCCATCATGCCTGGCAAAGTCAACCCCACCCAGTGCGAAGCCCTGACGATGGTCTGCGCGCAGGTGATGGGAAACCACGTCACTGTCACAGTCGCCGGAAGCAATGGTCATTTTGAACTGAATGTTTTTAAACCCGTCATTATTTATAATGTCCTGCAATCGGTTCGTCTGCTTGCCGATGCCTGTCATAGCTTTACCGACAACTGTGTAGTCGGGATAGAGGCCAACCGTGCGCGTATTGATAAGCTTCTCCATGAAAGTCTGATGCTTGTCACTGCCTTAAATCCGTATATTGGCTATGACAACGCCGCCAAAATTGCTAAAAAGGCCTATAAGGATGGTACAACACTTAAGAAAGCCGGGCTGGCGCTGGAGCTTTTAACAGAAGCGCAGTTTGAGGAATGGATTGATCCGGAATCAATGACACGCCCTTCCGAATAGAAAACAGATATGAAAAAGCACTCGGTAAAGATTCAGGGACATGCCACAAGCATCAGCCTTGAAGAAGAATTCTGGACAGCCATTAAGCAACTGGCCACAGCCCAAAAACGCAACTTAACAGATTTACTTGCCGAAATTGACCGCAAACGCGGCGCACATAACCTGTCCAGCGCCATCCGCGTTTACATTTTAAAAAACTTACAGGATCCTGATCCGCCAGAGAAGATATAGGTTTTTATAGATAAAGCTTTTTTATCTTTAATAGAAACTATATTGCTTTTTATATAAATTTTAATAAAATAAAGATTATGGTAATAATTAGAGGTTTATACTGATAAGGTAAGGTTCTTTTCTATTTCTTAACTTTTTAAGGACAGGATAGCAGGGAATGAGTACTAATTATGCGTAAAATGGATACTGCAAATGACACAAGGCTGGTTTGAACATTTATCATCAACATTAAAAGATAATAATCTGGTTGCCTATATGTGGGATACAGATAACGACAGTTTTCAATGGGCCGGTGATCTTTTTGGGTTTCTCGGCCTTGAGAATAAGGATTGTCCCCGAAATAACGCGCTCTACAATAAAATGATCAATCCGCAAGATATCGCAACACGGCTCTCGATTTTGCATGATGCTCTTGATTCCGATGAAGATAATCCATCCTTTTCCATGACTTATAATCTTCGCAGGGCTGACGGTGTTAACCTTGTAATAGAAGAAACGGGAACGATTCTACACGATAAACACTCTGAAAATACTCAAGTTTCCGGATTTTTAAAGATCAAATCTCCCGGTACAAAAAGCAAAACACCTTCTGATAATATTGTTTCTGTCTCTGCTGATCTGGGCAGCGTTACACAAGGACGACGTTCCCTACAACAAAAAATAGAGCAATGGCTTGATGAGAATAATAAGGATAAAAAATCTTATGGTTATGTGCTCTCTGTTGGAATTGATCGCATGGCGCTCTTTAATGATGTGATGGGCTCTCGCTATTCAGATGAAATCATTGAGCAGACAGGGAGCCGATTGCGACAAATTGTATCTGAATCCGGTATGGTCATGCGCATTAACGGAGATGTTTATGGAATTTTCTTTAAACAGGCACCACACAATGAAATGGCAGCAGTCGCAAGACACATTTTAAACAGTTTTTATAACGCGCCCTTACAAACAAGTATGGGAGCCATCGGGATCGGGGTTTCTATCGGTGGTGTGACGCTTGAACAAGTCAAAGACATGACTTCGGTAATTCCTATGGCTGAGATGGCGATGAATCTTGCCAAAGAAAAAGGACGGAGCTGCTTCGTTTCTTATGATGAAGCGTCCCATAAGGCCGAAAGCAACCGCGCTCTTCTGAAATCAGCAGATAGATTTTTACGTGCGATCAAAACAGATCGTCTCCGTCTGGCTTTTCAGCCCATCATGGATACAAAAAGCAACCGGATTTCTTTTCACGAAAGTCTAATCCGCCTAATTGATGATACTGGCACCATGATATCTGCAGGAGAGTTTATTCCAGCCATTGAAGAACTGGGACTGTCTCGCTTTGTGGATCAGCATGCCTTACGGATGGCCATTAATGAATTAGGAATGTTTCCCGACCTTAACCTGTCTGTGAATGTTTCCAATCTAAGTTTGAATAATAATGACTGGCTACGCAGCCTTGTCGCATCTCTTCGGGATCGCCCGAGTATAGCGCAGCGGCTGATCATAGAAATCACTGAGTCTGCTGTAATCAATGACCCTGCCAATACAAAACGTATTGTAAAAACATTACAGGATCTTGGCGCCCGCGTTGCACTGGATGATTTTGGTGCCGGTTATACTGCATTTTCACAGTTGAAGGATTTAAAAGTTGATCTGGTAAAAATTGACAAATCATTTATTCGTAATATTGATAGCGAACATAACCATCTCTTTGTAAAAACCTTGCAGGCATTGGCACAAGGTGTAAATGTCAAGACTGTTGGAGAAGGCGCCGAAACACTTGCCGAGGCAAAATTACTCAGCGATGACGGGGTTGATTATATTCAAGGGTATGTTTATGGATTTCCTCGTGTCGAGCGTGTATGGCTTCCCAGAGAGCATAGCCATAGAAAAATTTCTTTTGAAACTGATATGAAGAACGATGCTCATGACGATATTCTTGACAGAACAACAGGAGATATTAATACATGGCAGAGAAGCCATACCGGCTTGTAAAAGAGCCTAGACGTGCCCCATCAGGCGGGACATTTCTTTTTGCATGGTTTCAATATTCTTTTTTAGTTCTCCAATTTTTTCTTCCACCTGTTCTTTGCTGACACCCGCGCCAACAGCAAAAGGCGTCCATGCCCGCATTGTATTCTCCAAAATAGACATATTCTGGCGGGTTATTTCTTCCATTGTTTTTGCAGGATTCATCATAGTGCCCAATGATTTATTCACTTGCTCACGAAATTTCTCCTGATTTTTTGTAAAAGTTTCAAAACTCTGCTCCAAAAAACCGGGAACAAGAGACTGCATACTATCACCATAAAATCCGATTAGCTGACGAAGGAAAGGAATGGGAAGAAGATTTTCACCCTTGGCTTCCTCATCTACAATAATTTGCGTTAAAACCTGACGGGTCAAATCATCGCCTGATTTTGCATCATAAACAACAAAGTCATGACCTTCTTTGACCATAAGAGACAAATCATCAAGAGTGACATAGCTGCTGCGCCCTGTATCATAAAGACGGCGGTTTGCATATTTTTTTATAACTGTCGGACCATTTTCTTTTTTCTTTGCTGTCGTCATTGCTTTCTCCTATCCAAATACATACTTCTAAATATGCTGCAGTATAATCATATTTTTTATGCAGCGAAAAGAAATATATGATAAAAAACAAAGTATGACAAAAAAAATGGAGAATATCAGTTTTCGAAAGGGTCCAAGCCCTATTCCGGTTCATATTGGTTTAGCCATGCAGCATATAGGAACCGCCGATACAAAAGATATGGAACGCATGCTTGCGGGAATTCAAAAATATCAAAACCACACATACCGGCGAAACGTTCCTTCACTGCCTGTGATCTGGCAGGAGGGGGAGGCCAGCATTCTGCACTGCGCAGCAGAGACAGAAGAATTATCTATTTTTTTAATCCCGTCTTTAATCAACAAATCCTTTATTCTTGATCTATTGCCGGAGAAATCTTTTGTGCGCTGGCTGGCGGCGCAAGGAATTAATGTTTATCTAATGGATTGGGGCGAACCCGTCCGCGATAAGATGTTGCAGAATATTGACAGTCTGGTATCAAATCGCCTTTGTGCAGCAATGGATTATGTAACGAACAAAGCTGGAGGGAAAATCCACGCTCTGGGATATTGCATGGGTGGTATGTTTCTGGCTGCTGCCGCAAAAGAACGAAAAGAACATTTAAAAAGCCTGATCTTTCTTGCCAGCCCCTGGGATTTTTCAGTCGGAGACTGTCATCTAGCAAAGCAGGTTAAAGCAGGGACACCAACGGCACTGCAACTTATCGAGCAAAAAGGGTACTTACCGATGAACTGGATTCAGTCCGTTTTTGCTGCGGTGAATGCCGACCGTGCTTTGTCCAAGTTTTCAGAATTTGAAAAGATGGCGGAGACGAGTCAGGACGCCCATCTTTTTGTTGCCGTAGAAGACTGGCTGAATGAAGGTGTAGATATGCCCGGAGAGTTTGCCAAAAGCTGTATTCTTGACTGGTATAACGGTAATAAATCCGGGGCAGGAGAATGGATTGTAAACGGCACGCTTGTAGATCCTGCAACACTCGAAACTCCCGCGCTTGTTATAGCCTCTCTTAATGACCGTCTGGTTCCCAGAGAATCTTCGCTGGCACTGGCTCGTTTGTTGCCACAAGCAAAAATACTAGCCCCCCCCTCCGGTCATATTGGTATGATGACAGGCCATAAAGCCGAAAAACTGGTCTGGGAACCGATTAGACAATGGATACGAGAAGTCTCTTAAAAGCCTTGCAATCTGGCGCATCTGGTTTAATATTTTAAATATATAATAAGTAGAATGAAAGGTTAAAGAATATGCAGAATGATCCCGTTGTTATTGTCTCGGCAAAAAGAACAGCTATCGGCACACTGGGCGGGGGTTTAAAATCTCTGGCGGCACATGAGCTTGGAGCGCTTGTGATTAAAGATGTTCTGCGCGATGCACAGCTTGATACGGCAGATATTGACGAAGTTATTCTAGGGCAAGTTCTGACAGCAGGAGAAGGGCAGAATCCGGCGCGTCAGGCCGCAATGACCGCAGAAATTCCGCAGGAAAAAACAGCCTACACCATTAATCAGGTTTGCGGTTCCGGTTTGCGCACGATAGCGCTGGGGATGCAGGCTATTGCCAATGACGATGCAAAAATCATTATCGCAGGGGGACAGGAAAGCATGAGTAATGCGCCGCACTGTGTCTGGATGCGCGAGGGTGTAAAATTCGGAAATGTGGATATGATCGATACAATGATTCGTGATGGTTTATGGGATATTTTCAACGATTACCATATGGGCATCACAGCAGAAAACATTGCTCAGAAATACCAGATTACCAGACAGAATCAGGATAATTTTGCTGCAAATTCGCAGCAAAAAACTGAAAAAGCAATAAAAGAAGGCCGCTTCAATGCCGAGATTATCCCGGTTACAGTTAAAAGCCGCAAGGAAGAAATTATTTTTGACAAGGATGAGTTTCCACGCGCTGGCACGACAGCTGAAGGCCTTGGCAAATTGCGTCCGGCGTTTAAAAATGATGGGACTGTAACAGCGGCCAACGCCTCCGGCATTAATGACGGTGCAGCGGCAGTTATTCTTATGCGTGCCAGTGAAGCAAAAAGGCGCGGTTTACCGGTTCTGGCTAAAATTACATCATGGGCGACAGCAGGCGTAGATCCCTCCATCATGGGAACAGGTCCTATTCCGGCATCGCGCAAGGCTCTTGAAAAAGCCGGATGGGTTGTAGGAGATCTTGATCTTATTGAATCAAACGAGGCTTTTGCTGCACAGGCCTGCTGTGTCATCAAGGAAATGGGATTTGACGCTGAAAAGGTGAACGTCAATGGCGGCGCGATTGCGCTGGGGCATCCCATTGGAGCATCAGGAACACGGATCATGGTGACTTTGCTGCATGAGATGGCGCGGCGTGATGTACAGAAAGGTCTGGCAACGCTCTGTATCGGAGGGGGTATGGGAATTGCCATGTGTGTCGAGCGTGATAGTGCACTGGATCTAAAAGAAGTCGTATAAATTATTTTAATAATTATCTTTATGAATAAGAATATAGAATATTTGAAGTTTTATTATTCTCGCTTTGGAATTCTATATTTTCGCATTTTAAAATTTAGGCAGGAGAAAAAATGGCAAAAAATGGTGTCGCAATTGTAACCGGAGGAACGCGTGGGATCGGGCTTGAAATATCAAGGGAGTTGATGGACACTGGAAATCTTGTCGCAGCCATCTATTTCGGGAACAATGAAGCCGCAATCTGCTTTGACGAGGAAGCCGGCAAGAGAGGCAAAGCTTATAAATTCGATGTTTCCAATTTTAATGCTTGCGAACGTGGCATTGCCGAAATTGAAAATGAATTGGGAGAAATCAATGTGCTGGTAAATAATGCGGGCATTACGCGCGATGGTTTGCTGCATAAAATGCCCGAAGAGAACTGGCATAATGTCATCGAAACAAATCTTACGTCCTGTTATAATATGTGTCGTTTTATCGTGCCGAAAATGCGCGAGCGTAATTACGGACGCATTATCAATATAGGATCCATTAATGGGCAAAAGGGTCAGTTCGGACAAGTCAATTATGCGGCGGCAAAAGCCGGTATGATTGGTTTTACCAAGGCGCTGGCGCTGGAGAGCGCGGCCAAAGGCATTACAGTGAACATTGTCTGTCCCGGTTATATTGAAACCGATATGACATCCCAAATGAAGCCGGAAGTTCTGGATTCAATTATACGGCAAATTCCAGTAGCACGTATGGGAAAACCCCGGGAAGTGGCTGATATTGTATCTTTTTTAGCCTCGGAGAAAGCCGCTTTTATCACGGGATCAACTATTTCAGCCAATGGCGGTCAATATCTGGCTTAATCCATACGGAGCATAATGTGAATGACTGAAATAAAAAATAATAATGAAAATAAGGTAGAAAAGAACCCTTACGGGACACATTTCGTTGTAAAGGGCGATCCTGTTATAAAGCAGGGAGACCATGGCGATACGGCGTATCTGATCCAGTCCGGCCTGGTCAGGGTTTATGCAGAGCATAGTGATAAAATTGTGGAATTGGAGAAACTCGAGGCAGGTGATATTTTTGGCGAAATGGCGCTGATGACCGATGCGCCGCGAACGGCGACAGTCGAGGCGCTGATGAATTCCAATTTTATTGTAATTACCCGTCCAATGATGATTGAGAGGTTGGCCAAAACAGATCCGCTGGTTAAGGCTCTGGTGCCGATGCTAATGAAGCGCATCAAGGACGCCAACAATACCGCGCTTAATAAAAAAGAAACCATAGAAGATCTGCTCAAAGCGGCTAATTCTGTTTATCAAAGCGTCGAGTCTATACTGAATCCAGATCAGAAAGAAAATCTGGAGCGCACAGCCAAGCCAAAGCTTGATGCTTTTGTAAAGGCGATAGAGAAATTTAAAAAACTTTACGATGCTCCAGCGGTATAAATAAAAAATTTCCTTGATCCCTTTCACAGGAAGGCCATTTCTGTGTATATATTGTTTATCTTGATTTTATTTGTGAAAGGTTGTTTCCGTGAAGCGTACCCTTATAATATCTGCCGTTCTCGTTGTTTTAATATTGGGCGGGGCATTGATTGCGCCGGGTTTTTTAGACTGGAATAAATATAAACCACAAATACTGGCACAACTTCGCGAAACAACAGGCCATATATACAATATAGATGGGGCACTGGATCTTGCTGTATTACCCTATCCTCATATCTCTATAGACGGCTTATCGGTGAGTCAGCCCGAAAACGCCTCCGGCGGGACACAATTGCTATCGCTTGAAAAAGCATCAGTTCAACTTGCATTGATGCCGCTTTTCAAGGGAGAGATTGTTGTTAATCGCGTTTTGCTGCAAAAACCGGTTTTTGATCTGGCAATAGATGCAAAAGGAGTACCCTCCTGGACAACGCCCGAATTACAACAAAAGAAACAAGCAGGAGAAAATGAACGGGCGACAGGGTTTGGGAACGCTATTGCTCTGAACGAAATCAGTATCAAGGAGGGTCGTTTTACTTTTACTGATTTTGGCGCTGGCAAGAAAGTTATTCTGACGGATATTAATGCCACACTTCAGGGCGACAGTTTCTTTGGCCCTTACAGCCTGAACGGTACAGCCGTTTATAATACCCATAAAATTAAAGTCAAACTGAACTCGGGACGTATAGACAAACTGGCAGAGTCCATTTCAGCGCAGGTGGAACTGGGACTTCCCGATCTGGCATCCTCTCTTACCTATTCCGGTGTCGTAACTCTGGATGATTCAACTCTTGAATTGCAGGGGGAAGCAGGTATTGAAACAGCAGATATTGCCACACTTGCGGGAGTTTTTCACAAAGATGCCGCCTTGCCCGTGCTGAAAAAACCTCTGTCTGCCAGAGGAGTTCTGACATTGAATAAGGACGAACTAGCCTACAGAAATACAAAACTCTCTTTTGGTGATGCGGGAGGAAATGGTTATGTCGTTTTAAAAAACTTTGCTAAGACTGACAAGACACCCCTTGATATTAATCTTGTTTTTGAAACGGATAAAACTTTTATGCTGGATGGTTTTATTTCCCCTGCAGCAAAGAAAAATGCAGGAACAAAGACATTACTCCCCGAAACGATAACACTTCCCCGCGAGATAACGGGCGCAATTAATATTAAAGCTTCTGTCATTCAATATAAGGGCATGGATTATAAAGATATCGTTATCGGCATAAACAGCAAATCAAAAGGTTTTTCCGGTCAAATGACCATGATTGCGCCGGGTGGTACGGTACTTGATGTCAATAGTGCCCTGAATTTTGGAACGCAGTCTATCTCTTCGAAAAATAATGCGGTGACTTTTTCTGAACCTGTTCTGGTACTGGAGACAAAAATAACAAGCACCGAACCGTTATCCGCTCTACGCTCTTTTTTAAAGCAACCACCCTCTCCTGAAATAACCAAATTTCTAGCACATAACCTTGTTTCGGAAGCAACGCTCTCAGTAAAGCCGCAACATGTTGAAATTCTTGATTCATTTTTCAAGCTTGGCGAAACAAGAGTAAACGTGAAAGGAAGAATGACTCCAAATGCTATAGACAACAGATCTTTGCTAAAACTTTCAGTTACGAATTATGGTCTGAATGCAGATAAATGGATAACAGAAATCTCCGGATCAAAAAATGCCGCTACACCCGTCTCTCCTACAAAATTTGATATTGCTGCTTTTGCAAAAAATATGAACCTGCCTTTTGATATTGACCTTACGACCGAGATCCAGAATCTCCATTTCCAGAACCGTGACTATTCCCGCTTTGCTGCGAAAGGAAAACTTGTTCAATCACGGCTTGATCTGGACACTTTCCAGCTAACCAGCAATGCCGGAGACCAGTTTATATTGTCAGGCGCTATCAGGGACATCAATAATTTGCAGGGCGTGGATCTATCGTTTCAGGCTAATATTATAGACCCCGAACAAACCTTAACATCATTCGGGATGAAGACGGCAAACCTGCCGAAAAATATGGGAAAAACAGATGTGCTTGCCGAATTCAAAGGCAATCCTGAAAAACTTTCTTTTACAACAAATCTTAAAGCCATGCACGCCACAATGGAAGCCGCCGGAGAACTGACTGATGTAACGAAAGCACTTAAAGTAAGTGACCTGACATTACGTCTTAAACATCCCAACTATGTTGAACTGGCACGCATTTTTAACCCCAAATTCAATAGCGGCGTTGCCATCAAAAAAAATCTGGATGTCTTTGCGAGTATGAGCAGAAAGGGCAATATCTACAGCTTTTCGCAACTACAGGCGACAATTGGCCCTTCCAATATCAAAGGCGATGTTATGGCCGATGTCTCCGGTACGAAACCCGCAGTAACAGCGGCACTTGTGATCTCCGATCTTCCCGTTGACGCGTTGCTGGGAATTGGGAAAAGCACAGGAGTCGCTGGAAAAGGCACATCTGGAAATACGGGGCAAGATACACGATGGTCACGCAATGCCATAAATACGGCATTTTTGCAGAAAATAAATTTATCCCTGAAAGCAACTGCCGCATCTGCGACTTACGGGAACTGGAATTTCAAGGATACCGGCATAAACTTTGATTTAAAAGATGGTACTCTTGATATCAAACAAATGGATGGCGGGTTACATGGCGGACATGTTGCTTTAACCGGAAATTTGAAATCATCGGGAAAAGAGCGCCAACCAATCTCCTTCACTGGAAATATCTTGGCGCAAGATGTTAATCTTGAGGAATTTGTAAAGTCATTTAGTGGCTCACGTCTAGTCAAAGCTCGCGGCACAGTATCACTGGAAACGGCTTTACAGACAACGGGGCTCAGTCCTGCCGCGCTTGTTTTTGACCTGAAAGGAAAGGGTACGGCAAATGGCAGTGATATTATCTTCGAGGGCTTTGATCTGGCAAAACTATCACGGGTGCTGGCACAGCCAACGAGCAGTTTTTCCGAAAATTTCGGAAGGGTTCTTGACGGCGCAATGCGGGGAGGATCAACCCGTTTCGAGAAATTAGATGGCACGTATACGATTTCCGAAGGTGTTATTCATTTTGATAAAATGGATTTATCAGGGCAGGATGCCGATGTAATGACACGCGGAACGGTAAGTTTACCGCTCTGGTCGCTGGATCTGGAGAGTACAATACAGCTTCATGAACCCAAAGATGCGCCGCCGTTGCGTGCGTCATTTAAAGGCCCTCTGGATCGTCCGGCGCAGACATTCGGTCAGAATGCAATGCAACAATATTTTCAGAAACAGATTGAGGGCATTGTTGTCAGCCCCCTTCTCGACAAGCTGGATAAATCGGGCGCTTTAAAAAATATGATGGGGCTTGACGGTAATCAAGAACAACAGCAGCAGAAAGCGCCAGCCCCTGTTGCACCTCCTGAAGAATCTCAACCGGAATCATCACAACAAGAAACGCCTGCTCCCGAACAACCGATTCCACCAAAAGAAGTAAGGCCAGAAGATGCCTTTTTAGGGATCCTGCAAAATATGATTCAGGGACAGTAATGCGTTAATGCCTGAGGGGTTGCCTTCAATGCATAGCAGATGATGCCCGGTTCAAAGGATGGATGCAGGCTACCTAGGATCGATTCTCAAAAGAATACGTACGTACATTTTACAATCAGTTGGAAACAATTTTAGAATGTAAGAGCATCTCTGCCAGCTTGTCTTTGGCATCCATAGCCACATCCATCGCATCCAGTCCGGTTTCATGTGCTATAACCGTGAACAAATTTCCATCATTATAAAAAACGATTGATGCCGAAGCACCTCCCTGCCCATTTATACAGGCAATTTCATAGGTTGAAAGCTGCATCGTTCCTTCAGCCCCTGTCATGCCGTGAACAGAAGCAAAATCACCCTGACAACGATCTTTTGTTTTATCAAGATAACTATGAATCAGTCCGTCAAATTTTCCAGAATTTTCCATTGGTTGTTGCTCGGCACTGCCGAATAAAGCACCTGTATCCCAGCTATAAGCAACAAAATCCGGACTGGCTCCTGCTTCTTGTACCAGCGTAATATCGCCCTGTACCGGAATATGAGCCCTCTCCAGAATTGTATTCAGGGTGGTTTTTGACATTAAGCCAACAGTTGGTGTGACTATTGCCGCCCGCTCTGCTGACTCTGTGAAGCTCTGGTAAGAAGCAATATCTTCTTTCTGAATTGAGATTTCTTCCCTTTCCGCACTCAAAAACTCGGCTGGCTCAGCCACAACGGAAACCTGAGTTTCAATTTGTCCTGCAGCAGGAGACACCTGATCCATTGTTATTGCAATATTTTCCTGTTTTTGCGCACGTATAGAGTGTCCAGACCCGGGAGCTGGTATTCTTTCCTGATAAGCCAGCTTTTGTTCATATTCGGCATTTTCCAGCTCAATTACAGAAATTTTGTTCTGATAAGCCTTGTTTTGACTTTCAAGCTCCATCAATTTCGAGATCTGCTCTTCCGTTGCCACATCAGGATCAAAGAGCATATATTCAAGCTCCTTTTTTTCCATCGCGCATTTCATCCGCGCCTCTTCTAACTGACGGCCAAGACGACGAATTTCATCTTCAGATTCATTAAAACGGCGTGTGGCCTGTTCCAGATTCCAGTTATCCGTTGAAATATCAAGACGATCCTGCCCCTTACCACGCGCCAGATTGTCCAGTTGACCGAGCAATTTATCCCGATCCTCCTGAACATAACGCAATTGCTCTTCCAGAGATTTTATTTGCGCCAGAGAAACAGTTCCTGCGCCGAATGTATCGGACGAAGCCGATGCAGATGCTTTTAAATTATTATTTTCTTCTTCAAGAATTTTGACGCGATCTCGTAAACGCGCCATGATTTCTATATTCGGAGTCTCGGGATGATCCTTGGTGGCAAGTTGTTTTTCAAGCAGAGCGTATTGCGCCTTCTGTACTTCCAGTTCCTGCTTCAAAGTCTGGTTCGCAGCGCGCAATGCAGCTATTTCACCTTCATCCGAGACGTTGTTCTGTCCGCTTGCATCTTGTTTTGCTGCAAGGCTCTCTTTGAGACGCTGATTTTCCGTACGCAAAATCACGAGCTCCTTGCCCGTTTCTTCCAATACACTGGCGCTGGCATCCTCCTCTACAGGCAGCGCAAATATCTCTTGCCCGGAACCATTATTCCGCAGCCTTGCATTTTCTGCTTCCAAAAGATTAAGCTTCTCTTTTAACTCTGCTGCCATACTCCCATTCTGGCTTTCCTGTAACAGACGATCTTCATAAACCCGCCGTTCATGTTCCAGAGCATTGCGTAACTTTGTATTTTCTTCCGAAAGTGCTTGAATATCACCCTCTCCTACGCCAGAAACCTTTGAAAAGACAGGTGCTTGCGCACGAGGCTCTGGCTCAGTCAATTGCGAGGGCGCTTCTGCAGAAGCCTGTATAACACCCGGTTTCAGAGCGGATTCACTTCCTGCTGTCGGTTCAACAATATTGGCAAGGCACCCGACAAGTTTCTTCTGCCCCTCATCAAAACCGGGGAGGTTAAAACTAAAAGACTCTCCTGCAATTTGAATATCCAGTTTATCGGAACGGTTCATCGCATCATAAAAAGGATAATCCTTCCCGAGTCTGACAACCAATGCCTTACCGGAAACCGGACGGATATTAAAAGAACGATTCTGCTCAAAGCCAGGATTCAATGTTACATTATAATTCTGTAAATTATCCAGTGCCGGTTTTTGAAAATCAACGGCAATAGAGCTTTCATCATTTGCATTCCGGGCAACCGTCAGAATTGAGTTATTTGTAAAACGACGCGCCAGAGCACAGTAAGGCTTTCCTCCAGACCGGGACGCAGACAGAGTCGAGATTGCCCAGTCGCTGTTTGGCTGCAAAATTTCTGCCGCATCAACATTATGTCCGAATGTCCCCACCCCCAACAATCCGCTACAAATAAATGTTGTTAAAAGCCACTTTCTTGCAAGCATTTTTCTGCCCCGGAATATTCTGGTTAATACTTAAACTATTTTTACAGTCATCACAGAACGTGATCTTCATAAAGAATACATAGCTTTGCAACAAAATGCAAAGCGTGTTTACGTTAATAATTCAAATGATCCTGTATTGATATCACCGAACGCCACCATCTTCTATTACCAGAACTTTCTGATTAAGAACAGGATCAATAAAAATTTGTCCGGAAAGATTTTCATGCTGCTCCAAGGCTACGAGTACAGCCTCTTCAAAAGTACCCTGCAGACTGAACGACTCTATCGCCGCATATTCATTTTTTGCTTTCCACAAAAGTCTCGCATTCACGCCTTGCGCCCAGATATCGAGCGTTTCATGTAAATCCATCCCTTTGATAACACGCCAGCGTTTTTTTACGATTTGCGGCTGACCCGTTTTTTCGGCATTTGCCGCAACAATAATATCGCGCTGATGCATTCCCTCTTTCGGTTTTACTATGGAGGACAACAGGTTATTGACAGGAGGTTTCCCAACCGATGGCGAAGAACCGGCCTTTTCAGAAAGCGCCTTCTCAGATCCACTGGCGGAAGAAAGCTCTGCCAGCTCTGCCGCCGAATCTTTTAACATGGCTTCAACCGCAGACATACGCACTTCCAGCATTTTTTCCGTTTCAGAAGTAGGCAGAATCTCATTTTCCGCTTTCATCTGCTTCACATATAAAAGAGGAGCTTTATCTTCTATGTTCTTATTCAAGAGCGCGCCTACGGCTCCGGTTTTTGTATTTTCCCCGCCGTGCGAAGGGTTATAGCACTGCTCGATGCGAATCAGGCCATCCCTGATCCCGGGAAGCGCGAAACTGACTTTGACTCCGCCCATGGCAAGATCAAGATATTGACCTTCTGCCAGCACCTCATAAAATCCAGCCTGTTTCTGCATATTCATCAAAATAGTGCCGCTATCATAAGCGGTCGCAATCACTTTTTGTTTAAAATGCGGAGAAATTCCAATTTCAAAATCATATTGCCTTCCGGTCTCGAAAATATCATTTCTAAAATCAACAGCAATAGCCATAATACGATTATTTCCTCCGGAAAATCTGAGAAAATAACCATTATTATATTGATTTGCCATAACACAGGGCATCGTTACCCCCGCTTTGCTGATCAATGTAGCAGGCCCTACAAGCCACCCACTGGTCGGAATAAAAGCTTTTATGATCTCACTATCGGCTCTGACCCGTGAAGAAAAACCCGCACATACGAGAAGTAGAACAAATAGAACCAGCTTAAAAAATCCGAATTTATTCATCTTTCCCCTTATCCACACCATGCGCCAGAGAAGCTTCCAGAAATCCATCAAGATCCCCGTCCAGAACACCGGCAGAATTTCCGGTTTCATAACCAGTACGTAAATCCTTGACCATTTGATAAGGATGTAACACATAAGAGCGAATTTGATGTCCCCACCCTATATCGCTTTTCTCGCCATGCGCCGCCGCTTTTTCAGCCTCACGTCTTTGAATTTCCATTTCATAGAGTTTTGCCCGCAACATATCCATGGCCTGTGCCCTGTTCTGATGCTGGGAGCGCTCGTTCTGGCAAGCGACAACAATACCGCTCGGGGCATGTGTAATTCGGACGGCACTATCCGTTTTGTTAATGTGCTGGCCACCTGCGCCACTGGCACGATACGTATCGGTTCGCAAATCTTTTTCATCAATTTCAATGTCTATCGTCTCATCAACCACAGGCGCAAGAGCCACAGAGGCAAAACTGGTATGACGCCGCGCATTGGAATCAAAGGGTGAAATCCGCACAAGCCGATGCACACCGTTTTCCGATTTCAGCCAGCCATAGGCATTCTCACCTTCGATTTTAATGGTTGCCGATTTGATCCCGGCTTCTTCGCCATCACTCTGCTCCAGAAGTGTCGGTTTATAGCCCCGCTGCTCTGCCCAGCGCCAATACATCCGCAAAAGCATCCCTGCCCAGTCCTGCGCTTCTGTTCCTCCCGATCCCGCATGAACCTCTAAAAAGGCATCATTCGCATCAACCTCTCCGGAAAGAAGACTTTGAAGCTGTAATTTATCAGATTTTTTTCGTAGATCTTCCAAAGACTGCTCTGCTTCGGTAACAATGGCAGCATCACCCTCTTCTTCCCCAAGCCCGATCAGATCAATATTGTCATTCAGCGTTGTTTCAATATCACGCAGCACATCAATCTTTGCAGCAAGCCGTGTGCGCTCCTGCATAATAGACTGGGCTTTATCCTGATCCGACCATAGATCGGGGTTCTCGCAAAGCGCGTTCAACTCCTCCAGTCTTAACAGGGAATTATCCCAGTCAAAGATGCCTCCTCAGCAATGTCAGAGACTCACGGATATCACTGACAACTGCTTCTGTTTCTGCACGCATTTTCTTTTACACTCCGTTTTTTCAAGCGGCCTGCTCGGTATCCATACAATTGCCAATATGATCAACCATCGCTGTTACGAAAGTCTGGAGGTTCTGCTCTCCCATCTCGCCTGTCATGAGGTTCCCGTCAATACAGACCTCCTGCCCAATCCAGTTCGCTCCTGCCTGCATGACAATATCAGCCATATCTGCAGGGCCGCCAATATTATGCCCTTTGATATGATCCGTCAAAATCATAATCCGCAACGCACTATCCATCACAATCACAGGCTTGCCAGAATCCATAAAACTATTGATAAAACGCTTTGTATGCGCCGTCAGATTCATTTTCTCCATACTACGCTGGCCACCGGGAATCACAAGAATGGAAAAATCAGAAGCCAGTGCTGTCGAAAGAGGTGTATCAACGGCAAAATGATGCCCCCATGTCTGCCCGTCCCAACCATTTACAAGGCCATTTTCCGGGCTAACGATACGCACATTCGCGCCTTCATTCAAAAGCGCCTTTTGCGCTGCAATCATATCATTCTGTGAAAAGCCGTTCGCAACCAGCATAGCGGCTTTAACGCCGAACAGGTGTTTATTCATTATTATTGTCTCCTGTTTATATTATTACTCTATAGGAATCCGTAAACGGAACAGGGTCAGAAGATCATCATTTTATGTCATTCTGTCAAGAAATTTATCAAAATTTATCCAGAGAGGCTGGTTTTAGACGTTTATCAAGAGTCGGCGTATGAATAACCTCGTTTTTATAATTGCCGGTCAAGGCATACATCACCATATTAATTCCAGCGCGAAAGGCATATTCGCGCTGCTCAGGATTCCCTCCTGTCACAGGAAACATATAATTGCCTTCCGTATCGGTGGCCCAGGCCGCAGCCCATTCACTGCCGCCAATCAGGACACTTGCCACACCGTCACTCCGGTAGGTTTCCGTTTTCTCCGCCCAAAGCACTCCTCCAGCATAACGCCCCGGAAAAGAATCCAGAAGAAAAAAAGACTTCCCAAGACTATGGCAGGGTTTATCTGCCCCCTTTTTTTGGGCTTTCAGCACGCAACCTTCGACTTTTTCCAAAGCAGGGATATCAAGACCATCTTTTACAGCCTGCTGCAGCCATGCCTCCCCCCTGCCCCCTGTAGACTGGTCACGGGTATCAATCAGAGCCTGTCCACCTTTATTCATATAAGCATTCAGATTCTTCAACGCTTCCGAAGACAAAGCTTTCTGATCGGGATCAATCGGCCAGTAGATAAAAGGATAAACGGACAGATCATCTTTTGCCGGATCAACACCGACAACCATCACCTGTGAAGTAGAAATAACGGGCATATTATTGTCATCACGCGTTATTTGTACATTCTGAACGCCCGTTCTCCTGTATAATTGCCGCCCCAGACCAGAAAGTCCAGCCGCACTCATCCGATCAAGATTTTCATTGCCTGTTTTGATATAGGCCAAAGTCGTATTAGAAATAGCTTCTATTGTTTGCTGTTGTGCCTGATCCTGATTTTGCGCCAAAACCCCCGAAGAAAACGGTAAGGCCAGCGCCGCCAGTAAAAATGCGGCTGCTATTTTCGATGTTCCACCCATTTTTTTCATAATTCAGCCTAACACAACAAAGCTTTCCACTATTATTTTATGAATAGTCTTATCTATACGACAAACTTTCATATTTTTCAATGGAGCGGGTGATGGGGATCGAACCCACGGCATTCAGCTTGGGAAGCTGACGCTCTACCACTGAGCTACACCCGCTTTAGAAAGCACGGCTCTTTATCAATGTTCTTCTTTAAAAAATCAAACTAAAATATGTAATTTTATGATAAATAATCCGTATTTTATGAAATAAACATATTTTCTGTGAAAGATGCTTTACTTTCCCATTGATATGTTTATAAAAAAGTTGCGTTTGAAGGGTCTTTCTTTCGGTATGTTACCGGAAAATATGTAACATGCATGGAATTATATACAAAAAGTGCAGAGTTTCGTATAGAAAGCGTCTATTCATTTGAACACCGGACTGTCCGGATAGATTCAAACGTATAAAATATGTTTTGTTGAGGGAGCTAGATTAATGAATAAATTGCGCGGTCTTGTCCTGGCTATCTGTGTTTTGGCACTGGGCGCCTGTACAAATTTTAAAACACATAGTGAAATAGAAGCTTTAAACGAAATTCAGGCGGTTGGCAGCCCCTTCACCCAGCATCTTGCTGATGAATACCGTGCTTTTGCCAATCGTGAACTGAACGAAATGCTGGATTATCCCGATGCGTTGCATTTTGCACGCAAAGGTCTGGCCGCAGCGGCTGGCGAAGTTGTTATGCCCGAGCCAATCAGCGACTGGAATCTTCTTCCCCAACATATGGAAGAGCTCAGCACGGCACGTGGACGCCTTATTGTAGCGTTTGATCTTGGCGCAAGAGAGATATTGCCACAGCAATCTGCTGTTGCTCAGGCACGCTTTGATTGCTGGATTGAGCAGCAGGAAGAAAACTGGCAGACAAATGATATTATGGCCTGTAAAAACCAGTTTATGGATGCAATAGCTGCTCTGGAAGGCGCGGTTCAACCTCTTCAGGCACCAGAGCCAGAGCCTATGCCCGCACCAGTGGAACTTCCTGTTGCTGCCGCCCCGATGACTCCTGATGATGCGATGTATCTGGTCTTCTTTGACTTTGATAAATCGGAAATCGGTGCCGGTGGACAGAATGTTCTGGATGCTGTTGCGCAGGAAGTCCAAAGCCGCAATCTGAACTCTGTGACAATTATCGGTCACACAGACAGTGCCGGCCCTAAAACCTATAACAACAAGCTGGCCATGCGCCGGGCAAATGCAACACGTGATGCTCTTATCACACGGGGCGTTAATGCTTCCCTTCTTCGCGTAGAAGGAAAAGGCGAGGACGAGCTTTTAGTCCAGACAGCCGATGGTGTTCGTGAGCCTGCCAACAGACGGGCACAGATTACTTTCGAGTAAGTTTCTGAAAAGCCCTTAATTTTTTAAAAAGGGCGGAGTGACATGGCTCCGTCCTTTTTCTTATAAAAAGTAAAGTTACATAGAGTAAAAAATGTACTCGAAAACAACAAACGGCATTACAGTGACAGTCGAACCTACTTATTTAGCGGATCAATCAGAACCCGCCGATAGTCATTATATCTGGGCGTACCATATCACTATTGAAAACAGCAGCAGCAATGCCATTTATTTACGTTCTCGTTACTGGAAAATAACGGACTCCAATGGTATAACACAGGAAATAAAGGGTGACGGTGTTATCGGCGAACAGCCTATGCTAAAGCCGGGAGAACGTTTTGAATATACCAGCGGTGCGCCATTGCCAACGCCGGGAGGGATCATGGTCGGAGCCTATCATATGCAAAATTCAAATGGGGAGGCCTTTACCGTTGATATTCCGGCTTTTTCTCTGGATAGCCCTTACCAAAGTTCGGTGTTACACTAAGCCCATTGGTTTACTATTTTATAGGAAGCAGTTTTGGATTTTCGCCCTATTCTCTATGTTGTAGGAATCTTACTTTCCACGCTCGCGCTAGGTATGGCTGTGCCGATGCTCGCCGATCTTTACTATGGCAATCCAGACTGGAAGGTGTTTTTTCTATGCATTGTGTTGACAGCTTTTTTTGGTGGCATCCTTGTCCTCAGCAATAAAGGAGAAACACTGACCATTAATACAAGACAGGGGTTTTTGATGATAACCTTAAGCTGGATTATTTTATCCGCTTTTGCCGCCCTGCCTTTCTGGTTCTCCACCATCAATATGTCCTTTACGGATGCCGTTTTTGAATCAATTTCAGGCATTACAACCACGGGATCGACTGTTATTGTCGATCTGGATTCAGCACCGCCCGGGCTCTTATTATGGCGCGCCATACTACAATGGCTCGGAGGTATCGGGATCATTCTTATGGCACTCTCTGTCATGCCATTTCTAAAAGTCGGGGGGATGCAGCTTTTCCGTACCGAACTTTCCGAGAATGAAAAAGCCCTGCCCCGCACCGCGCAATTTGCAAAAACAATAGGTGGTATTTATCTTATTCTTACTTGCATCTGCGCCATTTGCTATCATTGGGCAGGAATGAATTTATTTGATGCTTTTGCCCATGCAATGGCAACAATTTCCACTGGCGGATTTTCAACATATGATACATCTTTTTCACACTATGACACCCCATGGATGGAAATTATTGCTATTGCTTTTATGATTTTGGGCGGATTGCCATTCATCCTCTATCTCAAAGCAATCAGAGGCAATATCCGCCCCCTTTTACAAGACTCACAAGTCAGATGGTTTTTATCCATTCTTTGCATTAGTGTTCTTACCTTATCCATTGTACTCGTCTCACAGGTTCATATGGATCATGGGCAGGCTATTCTCAAATCAGCCTTTAATGCAACGTCCGTTATCACAGGCACAGGATTTACCAGCGATGATTATCAAGCCTGGGGTGGTTTTGCCATGAGTCTGTTTTTCTTTCTCATGGTTGTCGGAGCCTGTGCGGGATCAACAACATGCGGTATTAAAATATTCAGGTTTCAGGTTCTTTATGCCGTTACCAATGTCCAGATTAAGAAACTTTTACACCCGCACGGTGTTTTTACACCCTATTACGGAGGAAGACCCATCCCCGAAGGTGTCCCTGCTTCTGTCATGAGCTTTTTCTTTCTCTACGCCCTTTTTTTCGCCCTGATTTCTATTGCACTTTCTTTTGTCGGACTTGATTTTCTAACAGCCATGTCAGGAGCGGCCACAGCCATATCCAATGTAGGGCCGGGATTAGGGGATATCATTGGCCCTGCCGGAAATTTTAAAGCCCTGCCAGATAGTGCAAAATGGATATTATGCGTCGGTATGCTCGTGGGAAGACTGGAAATTTTTACCGTTCTTGTGCTCTTCTCACCCCATTTCTGGCGCAGATAATAATATTTACCTTCCATACCCCGAAGAAGAGACCATTTTATCTTTCAAAGCACTGGTAACTGCCGTGTCAACATCCTTCATCATCATTTCAATAAATATAAACTTCTCCTGTTCTTTTTCAGCAACCGAATAGCTTTGCGGAATAGAAAGGGAACGCCGTATTGCTAAAACGGAATCTGTCCCTCCGCTTTGGCCTTCTGTCTCAATATGCATTCTTATTTTCATCTCGGCCTCGTATAAATCCTCGCGGCCAACTCCAAGCCAACCCACAAAATCGCCTTCCGGTTTTACAAGGGTTTGATGAATAAAAACATTCTCGATAATAAATGTCAGACGGCCTGATGGCCCCGCAGGTTGAAGCCGGTGCGCAGCATAGCTCTTCAAAGCAACATCCGGCGGCGCTGGAAATCCGGAAGAAATATCTCTGCTATCCTGCGCCGGATCATACCCGCTTTCTATATTTACAACCGCGACATTCACCGGAAAAGGCGGCATATGTGCAAAGGTTATATCTGGCAATGGCTTTGCTTGTGGCGTACTTGTTGTACACCCCCCTATCCCGATAAGTCCTCCGGCAATAATTAACAATACAAAAAGATGACGCATAAAAAAAACAACCATTTTGATTTTCCTTTAACTTTTAATTTTATAACCTGTACGGAGCATCCATAAACAAAGACATGCCAAAATCAGATTGATGATAACAAGTAAAAATATACCCGCCAGCGTATTCCCGTCTGCATGGCCTGTGAATCCATAACGAATCCCATCAATCATATGAAAAAAAGGATTATAGTGCGCGACTGTCTGCCATAGTTCCGGCAAACGCCCGATTGAATAAAATGTCCCCGATAAAAATGTCATCGGCGTAATAATAAAATTGGTAACAGCCGCAATATGATCAAATTTTTGTGACCAGATTCCACCTGCCAGACCGAGGCTGGACATCATCATTGTTCCCAATATAGCAAACAGCACAATATAAAAAACAGAAAATAAGGACAGAGAAATAAACAGGCTGACAGCAAGTCCCGTTGCGAATCCGACCATCAGTCCCCGTAGAATCCCTCCTGTAACATAGCCTATGAAAAGTTCGGTTGCGCTTAATGGCGGCATAAGAACGTCCACAATATTGCCCTGTACTTTTGAAATGACAATCGAGGAGGAGGTATTGGCAAATGAATTTTGTGCCATCGCCATCATGATCAGTCCCGGAGCCAGAAACTCCATATAAGAAATATCACCAATCGTTTGGGTCATGCCACCCAGCGCCAAAAAGAAAACAGCATAAAACAGCAGCGTTGTAATAACAGGCGCAACAATTGTCTGGGTATAAACACTTAAATAACGCCCGACTTCTTTTCCAATCAATGTTATGAGACCTCTTTTATTAAGGCCTTTTATTTTTCGGGGCTGGGGGGCTTGCGGGATAACCTGCATATCTGACATCATATATTCTCCGGAGTTTGGTTCCGGAATCCGGAAGAGGTATTCATATTGATAAATCAAAATAGCGTAACGCCCCAAAAGATCAAGACCGAAAAAAAGCCACGTAAAATAACGGAAAGCTATCTACATAATGCGGGGTTATATTATCTTGAGCGCTTTGCAGCCAGTTCCGCGCATTTCAAAAAAATAATGCTGCGAAAAATAGACCGTTCCTGTGCCTTTCACAAGGATCAGGTACGAGAGGAGTGCATACAGACTCTGGATCGTCTTGTTATAAAATTCCAGAATGTTGGCCTGCTGGATGATTCCGTTTTTACACAGAATATGGTTCTGTCCCTGAGACGCAAAGGTCTGTCTGCACGTATGATCCATGCCAGACTACAAGCCAAAGGTCTGGAATATGAAATGATTGACCGTATATTACAGGCTTATACGCAGACACTGGAGTCAGAGTTTCATGAAGATGCCGAGCTTATTGCCGCGCTCCGGTTGGCGCGGCGCAAAAAAATTGGCCCCTACGCTCTTGAAAAAACACATGATCACTCAAACAAGGCGCTGGCCATACTGGCACGGGCGGGTTTCAGCTATGACATTGCCTGCAAAGCTCTGCAGTTTGATAGGGATATGGCAGATGCCCTCAATGAATCTGTCTGTCGCTAGAAGAACTGGTATATCCTTCTGCCTGTTCCTGACTGTCTTCAATGATAATCCGCTGAACCGGAAATATAATCGTAGCCGTTGTTCCGATTCCTTTTTGCGAGAAAATTTCCAGCTTACCTCCATGAAGCTCCATAAGAGACTTCGCAAGTGTCAGACCAAGACCCGCTCCCGATCCGGAACGATTTAACGATGTTTCAATCTGGCCGAAGGGCGATAAAGCCTTTTCCACTTCCTGCTCGTCCATCCCGATTCCGGTATCGGTTACTGAAATGCGAAGACAGCCATCCACGTCCTTTTCACCAGAAATGCTAATGCGTCCTTCTTCCGGTGTATATTTAATGGCATTCCCGATCAAATTCAGTAAAATTTGTTTAATGGCAAGCTCTTCGCCAATCACAGGAGGCAATTGTTCCCGGGTCATATCAAAAATTTTCAAATGGCGGCTCTCGGCTTTCTGGCTCATAAACTCTATACATGACGTCAGAACAATATTCAGATTGATTACACTCTCGCTTATCTGCCTGTCGCCGGCTTCAATTCGTGAAGCGTCAAGAATTTCATTAATAATCAGCAACAGCTTCCTGCCGCTGTCATAGATATCTTTTGCGTACTCCAGATACTGGCGGTTTTGAACCACCCCTGGCGCTTCATTCTTCATAATTTCTGCAAAACCAATAATCGCATTAAGCGGTGTTCGCAATTCATGGCTCATATTGGCAAGAAATTCCGATTTAGAGCGACTGGAGATATCGGACAGAACTTTTGCTTCCTTAAGCTTGGTTTCAGCGACCTTCCGCAAAGTAATGTCTTCCATACTGCCTTCGTAATATAAAATATTTTCTTCATCATCCTTCACAATACGGGCGTTTTCATTGACCCATATTCTGGATCCGGTTTTCGTTTTAACCTCGGATTTGAAATTATAGATAATACCTGATGTTTCAAGCTCACGTATAAAAGCCACTCTGTCGTGGGCACTGACATAAAGATAGTCATGGGCGTTTTTAACCTCACGCAAAAGCTGTTCCGGTGTGTCATATCCAAGAATCCTGGCCATAGAGGGGTTTGCACTCAGGAACTGTCCTTCAGGCGTCACCTGATAGATTCCCCCTGCCGCATTCTCAACGATCGTCTTATATTTTTTCTCGGCCTCAAGAAGCGCCTGCTTCGCACGGCGGCGCTCTTCAATATCGGTTATTGTACCAACCACCCGCATATTGCTGTTTTTATCCTGCCTCATCATAGATACAGCCAGTTCAACAGAACGGAATCTACCATCCGAAGTCCTTAACCTCGTGAGCGATCGATAGGCTTCTTTTTTACCCTTCACCAGCATATCAAAACTGGTTCTTTGTTCTTCCTGATCCTGCGGATGTAATAAATCAAACAAATTCCGTCCGGTGACCTGTTCATTTTCGAAGCCTGTGACTTTGTGCCATGTATTATTTAAAAATATGATTTCGCCTGTGACAGATGTTTCAAAAATTATATCACTAACAGAATCAATGATGGCCTTGTACTCTTTTTCAATCTTATGTAACGATTGATTGAGGCGCTCCCGCTCTGCAACTTCACTATGAAGCTCATAGCTTTTCTGCGCCAGTTTCCCATTTATATATGCCAACTTATATAAATACTGCTGGTTATTTCGGACATAGAATGTTCCAGTCAGCGTCAGCATGACACCAAAAAACAGAATCAGCCATGGCACCTGCATAAGAAAACGGGCTTTTTGATCAAGACCAGGCAAGATATTCAACTGCCATTGGCGATCTCCCAGCTTAAATGTAAAATTTTCACCGCTTGTCTCGAAATTAACATCATCAATTTGGAAATTACGATCCATGAAATAGAGACGCTCGTTTGATTCCATATCTCGGATAGCAAGGCGTTCTATCGCTTTCTTGTTTTCCAGCCATTCTTTACCAATCAGTCTGCTCACTCTGCTGACACCAACAAGAAATCCCATATTTTTTCCGTCGGAAACCAAGGGACTCGCCATAACAAAACGCCGACTCTTTACAACCGGATCCATATATTCTTGCAAATATTGTGTTCCCGGAACATCAATAATAACAGTTACATCATCAGAACTCGTACTTTGCTGCTTTCTGCTCTGGATGGTATATATAAATCCTTTTATAGATGTTTGGGAAAAACGGGATGTCTCTTGTGAAAAGAGAGAAATGCTACGCCAGATCTTTCCACTTTCAGGGCGAACCCACAAAATATGATCAAAATTGGAAGTGCCGGGAAAGGCACTAACGATATCATCCCTTATGGTTTCAGAATTATTTCCGGAAAGACGCATTATGGCTGCTGCAGCACGAAGAGATTCTTCCAGAGAGACTATATTTTCTGTAATCATATGCTGAGCCTCTGCCGATATTCTGCGCGAATCATCCGTGATCATCTGATGGATTAGAAAATTCAGAACAATATAAACAAAAGTCGTGAACGCCAACCCTGATAATAAAACCGCTAGTTGTATAATATTCATGGATAACCTGCTTCGACCCGGAATATTCTGTACATTTTCTGATTGAAAACGTCTTGCTTCTAACACTCGGAGAACTCCCGTAAACACTTTAAAAAAATCCCATTATGACGAATATGGCGGGCACGCAAATATGACGGGTATTACGTAGGCTCCCCCCTTCTAATGTGAACAAGATTTGTTAAACATTTGCTAATTTCATATATAATTATGTTTTTTGCAGTGCAACACTTGACAATTTCGAGAAAAAAAGATAATTCTAAGGTTACGCTATGCTGCATAGCAACAAACTCATATTCGAACCCAGATGGAGGATACTATGACGAACAATGACTTTATGAAATTTTTTGATCCGGAAATGGCTAAAAACATGCCCGTTTTTGGTTTTTTTCCTTTTGATATGAATGCTTTAATGGAAACACAGCGTAAAAATCTTCAGGCTTTTTCTGAAGCACATCAACGTGCGATAGAAGGACTTCAAGCTGCCGCACAAAAACAAAGCGAGCTTCTGACACAGCTTATTGAAGATAGTTCTGTCTTTGCCAAAGAAATTATGGGTGAAGGTTCACCAGAACAAAAAGTTGCAAAACAAACAGATCTGATGAAAAAAAATTACGAAAAATCTATGGGGAACATGAAAGAAATCAGTGATATGGTGAGCAAGTCCAATCAACAAGCCTCCGATATCATCAATAAACGCGTTACTGCCTCATTAACGGAAATCAAATCCATTATAGAAAAAGACAAAAAAGCTGAAAATAAAAAAGCAGCATAAAACACTCCTGTTCTTCACAAAGAATATTTGTCAAATGACTAAAGAGGGGTTCGCTTGCGGATCCCTTTTTTATTATAATGGTTTTTTCTATTTACAATAAAAACCCTGATATGATACAATTTTCATAACTTTGAATCAAGAGAGACAAAAATGACCTTATTGCCCAATGAAAACACTTCATATCGCTTGGAGCAACTGACCCAGAACACAAAATGTGGACGTGATATGTATACTTTACTTCGCGCCTCTTTTCAGGCAGTGCGCCCTCTTGAGGGAAAAGCGGGACAATATGCAGATCGCCCTAAAGAAAGAGAGCTGTTCTCCAGACGTATGGCAAATGATATAGAACAAGCCCTCCTTGCCGCGAAAAAAAATATGAGTCCTGAATTTAATGCGGCTGTTACAAACTCTCTACCTGCCATCAAAGATATCATTACAGAATTTGTTGACCACTATACGGCCAAAGGAACACATAACTCAAAAGTGCGACAAAATCTCTCTGCGAACATTCTTGATGTCGTTGCAAAAACGCTTGAAATATAAAAAAAATGACGATTTCTTTTGATGATTTTCTAAAAGTAAACATTCGCGTTGGTACAATTATTGATGTACAGAGTTTTCCTGAAGCTCGAAAACCTGCTTATAGACTTCTAATTGATTTTGGCGGAGAGACGGGCATCAAAAAATCCTCTGCGCAAATTACCGATCATTACACGCCCGAAACCCTCAAGGGAAAACAGGTTGTGGCTGTGGTCAATTTTACGCCCCGGCAAATCGGAAAATTTATGTCCGAAGTCCTTGTCCTCGGCTTTCCCGATGAAAATGGCAAAATCGTTCTCATTGCACCGGACCAGAATATTCCCGATGGCGGCAGGTTATTTTAAACAGGGATCAGAATTGTAACCCGTAAGCCCCCCTGTTCGTTTTGAGACAATGATATCTCTCCACCATGGCTATGGATAATATCCTGCGCAATCGGAAGACCAAGACCGATACCACCGGTTTCAGGATTGCGGGAATCCTCCAGGCGGTAAAATGGTTTAAAGACATCCTCCCTTTTATTTTCGGGAATGCCCGTTCCGTTATCATCAACTATAATTTCAATAGAGTCCTCTAAGCGCCTTGATTTTATCCATATTTTTCCACCATATTTCTGGGCATTGCTCACGATATTTGTCAGACAGCGCTCAAATGCCACAGGACGCAATTGTAAAGAAAGATCACCCTCAATTTCAAGATCAACCTCACAATTTTGACGCGCCATATCAGATACGATACGGATCAAAATATCTTTTAGGTCAATGCGCATTGTCTGTTCGCCCCCTTCACCACGGACAAAATCAAGATAGGCATCAATCATGCGCTCCATGGCAAGGATATCCTGCTTGAGCCCTTCAATATCCGGACAATCCTCCAGCATCGCAACCTGTAATTTCATACGCGTCAACGGCGTCCTCAGATCATGAGAAACACCGGATAGCATCGCTGTCCGCTGCTGGATCTGGCGTTTAATACGCTCCTGCATTTTTAGAAAGGCATGCGCGGCCTGCCGGACTTCGCGTGCGCCCTCAGGTTTAAATGATGCCGGGATATCCTTACCCTTGCCAAAACGCTCCGCCGCAATCGCCAGGCGCCGGATGGGGCGGATCTGGTTACGCATAAACAGCACAGCCACAATCAGCAGGATAATAGATGACGCAATCATCCAGCGAAGAAATAAATAGACGGACGTAGAAAATAACCGCCGTTCCGGTATCGAAACCCTGAGCAGGCCTTTTTCAAGCTGGATCGTAACCTCGACCCATTTTTTTTCCAGTACATCAGGATAGACACGGTAAGGCCGTCGCACCTGCGCTTCCAGTGCGCGGGACATCATATGTTCGATTTCATAATGGCGCAATGCACGGTAATGCGCATCGTGTTTCACTTCAAGAATAGAGTCCGGTTCATAACTGATGAGAAGTTCGAGATTCTGCCCTGCCCAGCCCGCAACACTCCTGATGGAAGCAGGCTCGAGATCTTTTTCAATCTGGTCAGCAATCACGGCAATCTCGCCAGCAACGCCGAAAGCAAGACGCGCCGTCATTTTCCCCCAATGGCTGTCAAAGAATACAAACATCGTCACCATCTGCACCAGAATGACAGGCGTTGCCAAAATCAGGAGCGAACGGCCAAACAAAGTGCGCGGCAGAAATTTTTTTAAACTACTCTTCATAAGACGCTCAAACTCTTTCAATCCGCAGGAGATAACCCTTACCACGGATTGTTTGCAGACAACGCGGCATTTTAGGATCATCTTCAATTTTGCGGCGCAAACGTGTCACCTGCACATCTATCGTACGTTCACCGGAATCAAACCCGCATATCTGCGCCAGCTCCTCTCGGCTAATAACCTCTCCCGCCCGACTGGCAAGCGCCCGCAGCAGGTTATCTTCCGCCGCCGTCACCCGCACAATATCCGCTCCATCCTGTAATTCCTTATAAACAGAATTATAACACCAGCGCCCGACTTTAAATGTACTATTTTCCACCTCGATTTTTGTTTTTGGGCGTCGTCTTAAAATTGCTTTAAGCCGCAGGACAAGCTCTTTCGGCTCGAACGGCTTGGCAAGATAGTCATCGGCGCCACATTCAAGCCCCGCAATCCGGTCAGTCGCTTCGCCAAGCGCCGTCAACAACAATACAGGAATATCGTTTGTCTGCCTCAAAACCCTTGTAAAATCAAGGCCGCTTTGCCCCGGCATCATAATATCGACAACCAGTGCATCAAATTCCAGTAACTCCAACAAATCCCATGCCTGCACAGCATCTGCTGCCACACAGGCAATAAAACCGTTTTCCTGTAAATAACGGGACGCAAGCTGGCGAATGCGTTCATCGTCATCAATGACGAGAATATGAGGTAAATCTGCACGTTTTTCTAGTGGGGACACGACTTTTTACTTTTATCATCAATTCAAACTCTGATAGAGTTTTATCAGAATTATGAGTGCAATGAACCACAAAAGTAGTAAATTATGATGAATGCCCCCTTTGATGATCGCGATGGTTTTATCTGGCTTGACGGAAGAATGCTTCCCTGGCGCGAAGCAAAACTCCATGTTCTGTCACATGGGCTTCATTATGGCGGCTCTGTCTTTGAAGGCGAGCGTGTCTATGACGGCACGGTTTTCAAATTGCACGAACATTCGCAGCGTTTGATTGATTCTGCCACTATGCTGGATATGAAGATTGGGATGAGCGTTGAAGAAATTGAAGATGCCTCACGCGATGTCCTCGAAGCCAATAACGTGGCAAACGGCTATCTCCGTCCGATCGCCTGGCGCGGCTGCGAAGAAATGGCCGTTTCGGCAAAATCCAATAAAATTCATGTTGCCTTCACATGCTGGGACTGGCCAAAATATTTCTTTCCCAAAGGCGGCGAAGGCAGCGGCGTTGCCCTTAAAACTGTCAAATGGCGGCGCCCCGATCCACTAACCGCCCCTGTCCATGCCAAGGCTGCAGGAAACTATGCCATTGGCACTATGGCCAAGCATGAGGCCATGGATGCCGGTTACGACGATGCCTTTATGCTTGATTATAAAGGCCGTGTCGCGGAATCTTCAGGATCTAATATCTTTTTTATCAAAGATGGCGCGATCAGAACACCTAAAGCCGACTGTTTTCTCAATGGCATCACCCGCCAGACAGTCATACAAATGGCTAAAGATATGGGCATCCCGATAGAAGAGACAACCATCATGCCCGATGAAATCAGCGATTATGACGAAGTCTTTGTTACGGGAACCGCTGCCGAAATCACCGCCGTTGGAAAAATAGATAACAAGGAATACACCCCTGGCTCCATCACAAAGAGAATGCAGGAAGCCTATAAGGATCTGACGCGGCAGAAAGTGGCGCCACGAAAAACAGCCTGATTTATTTCTCTTTATTATTTTCCGACTTACATCAGAAAATTGCAGGGGAATCCATTTTTTACATAGCGCATTTTTGAATTCAAAATATTTATAAATTCTTAACTCTTTTCCTGTAATTATACAAAATAAGAAAAGAGGTAAAAAATGGCAGATTCCGTCCTTGGCTCAGGGCGCAATATAAAAAATAAATCACACATCTCTGCGACTGACAAAGATGATGATGCTTTGACAGACGGCCAGAAAAGCATGGCGCAAAGAGGTCTTGGCTTTCTTAAACAGAATAATCTGGCCTCCGGCGCATTACAGGAAAGAATCGGTGATATTGACAACATTTCCGATTACCGCGCCATTCAGGGCGCGATCCAAAATAATCCCGAAACAATCAGAAACAAAGCCCGTGATATCTCTGTCAACCCTGCTGCGGCAGATACGTCGGACATTTTAATGATGCAGGCTGTTCTTGGCCTGTATGATCCTGAAAAATACAATGTGGAGTCCCGCGAAGCCGAAAGGCCGGAAGCGGCGGGGAATAGCGGGCAGTGGTTTTCACAGACATTAGGATTTCTGGCTTTATTTGCACAGGAAAGCGTACCAACTTCAGCGCAAGCTCCTGAGGTAACCTCGGAAGATTATAAAAAATATTACATGAATAATGTTGTTCTCAACAATGGGAACTATGATATTCATGCCCGCAAAATCTGGGAAAATATGCAGGAAACCCCTGCTTTAACCGTCAATCAGATCATCGACAATTATCTGGATGAATATGCCGCACTTTACCAACAAGCCAATAACGGGCAGGAATTCACGATCAAACAGCGGATAGAATTAAGAAATCCTCTTGAAAGCCAGATTACCCATCTTCAGGAAATCAGCAAAAATATTACCAATATCAGGCCAACACCAGAACATCTTGCTGATAACTTTGTCAAAAGCCGCGTCATTCCCGAAATCAGTCCGCAAAGCCGTGCGGCATGGGACGCGATGAAACAGCAGGGTCTGTCTGCTCAGGATGCCATTGAGACGCAGATGGAAGGTCAGAATGACCCGGCCTTACGACAACAGATAGACAAAGAATTACAGGCAATTCACGCCATTCATAACGCAGTAAAAACCTATGAAGGATTAACGGTGACCCGCGAAGAAGGCTTAAAAATTCTGCGCGAGAACTGGGAAGGAAAAAGTAAAGATCTTCCCGACACAGTTGATAATTACATGAAAATTGCAGAACAGAAAATAACACATTACCAGTCCCCCGAAGGCGGCGCGCTCGATAGCCAGACAGCGACAGCCCGTGCTGCCGTTGATATGCGCGCTATAATAGATAAGGAGCGCGGTGTTTCCGAACAATCCATCGTTGATGAAAATCATGGCTCTTATCAGGCTGATATCAGCAAAATGGAAAGCTGGCTGCGTGATCGCGCCCTTGCGGAACATGATGGCGGTGTTTCAAAAGAAATGGCTGCTTTATATGGTCGCGAAGATCAGGATCTAAGCCGCGCCAGCACACTGGATTTCTATACCGGCATGTATGGCGGCGGTTACCGTCTTTATAGACAGACAAATCTCGAACAGACCATGCAGGCCAGCTATGACAGCATCACCAGAGGGATTGTTCCCAAAGCTGAAGAGTCACCGCCACAACCCGCGCCTGAAGCGGAAAACAAACCTGAAAATGACCCAACCATATCCGAGGAAATTCCTCTGACGGTCGCGCCAATAGAGGAAAATACTGCGCCCTTTGCTTCTGAAATCAATGCACTCCAGATTACACTGGCTCAGAATTTTCTTGAGCAGTATAATCAGTTTTTAGCGCCCCGAAAAGACATGCTCGCCAGCGCAGATATCAATATTGAATCAGCACAGACTTTCACTGACACCCTAAGGGAGAAATCCGTACAAAACGGATTCTCCTCTTATATCAATTTCAGTGCTGAACAAGGAAACCTGCCGCCGCAGATCAGGCAAGATATGACGCAGTTTCTTGAAAAATTCAATGATCTGGAGGCGCAGCACAGTAATAAAGCCTTTATCATTGATCTGCAGCAAAAAGCATTCCTTCAGGAAACGCTGGAACAGCATGGCGGTTTTTTTCTACGGCAGAAAGACATGCTCGCCACGGCGGGAATTAATATCAGCTCTGTAGAAACCCTTCTGGAATCGCTAAGAAACCGCCCAGCCCAAAAAAGCCTGAGCGCCCTGACAGATTTCAGAGCCGCGACAGGGATCATTTCTATGGAAGAAAAAGCAGGTTTTGACGCTTTCCTTGAAAAATTCAATGATCTTGAATCAGAGCGTCTGAGCGCCCTTTCTATCGGTGAATCACAGTCTGACCCATCTGCTGCGCCGATCTCCATCAATGACGGCTCTGATTTTCACTCTAATAACCCGTTCCGGATGGCTGTCCCCGTAACAGCACTGACAGATGAAACACAAATCATCAGGCAAGCCGTCACGCTTGGTAATGCCATTGCTTTTGACCATGTCGACGGGAAAGTCACAATCACGCAGGCGGCGCTTGCCTATCACAGATTACATGATGAGGATTTCACCCGTGAGCTGTCCGATGACGAAAAAATAAAACTGGCCGGAATCGCCGATGAAATAGGCGCAAAACCGATCAGTGAATTCTCCGTCAATGACCCGCAATTGCTGCAGATTATCTCCGCTTACGCCAACGACACAACGATTACGGCACTCCCCGAAGAATGGACTCAGGCCTTTGCAGAAGTCAGCGCAAAAATTATACCCTCAACCAGAGAGAGCACAACCCAAACAAATGACCTGACAACAAAATTCGGAAACAAAGCCGCCCCCTGCCCCCCTGCCGCACAAGAGCAGCAGCCAACCCCTTCTTCACAACCACAGGAAAACTACACCCGCCCTTTGCCAACAGTTTATAGTGCATAGGAAACGGTTAGACGTTAAACCTGAATTTTGAATCTAAGTAATTGATATTGAATCAATTATTTTGGGCATCACTCCTTTTGTACCCGGTTTTATACACGGTTTTGTGTGAGCTGCCATAAATTTTCATGAGGCTATCTTATCAGGAAGAATATACAAAATCATCCGTCCCAAAACGATTACTGCCAAAAATAACCTCATACTCAGCGCCAAGCTCAGCTCTATAAGCCTCTGCCTGTTCCCGAATAGCAAAAATTCCTGCCAACCTCCACGGATTTTGTCTTAACACACCCCAGACTCGGAGCGATCCCTCATTATCCGTATCAACCGAAGGCAAAAATCCTCGCATCGCTGGCAATGGTCGAAACCAGAAGGCATAGCCTTCGGTCAGTTCGTCAACATCTGGATTATGACCGCTGGAACTAACTACGCCAATCACATATCCATCTTGGTTGAAAATAGGGCCGCCGCTGATACCGCTGGGCCATTTGGACGAAACAACAAAAGTAGGCCAAGGCCTAGTCCTATCGCGTCCTTGGGGCAATATCTCGGTAATAGTGCCTACAGCACCAAACAACCCCTCCGTAAAATGAACAAGATTGCCCTCAGGAACATGTTGCACATTCATAACACCGGGATAACCTACCGCCATGACACGATCCCCTATCGCGGGAGGGTTGCCACCATAAACTTGCAAAGGCAAAAACCCACGATGCTGCTGCACCTTTGGACTGCGCGGATCAAAAATCAGCTTTGCACAATCAAAGACATTTACTGTTTCATTCGGCAGATGGAGCAAGGGGCTTTCCCTTTCTCCCCGTATCGTTGCCGCTTCATGTAGAAAAACAAAGCTGTCACGCGGGATCGGCGGCCTTCCTAAAACCAGTCCGGGGCTAAAAAAACCAAATACAGTCCCAAGCTCAGGGCTATTAAAAAAGTTTCGCGTCTCCCGGCTTTCCAGCACATGATAAGCCGTAAGATATGTGCCAAAAGGATCAACCCGGAAAGCAGTCCCTATTCCACTGATTTCTTCGGTTTCTCTATCAATAGCAAACAAAGGGATGATGACAGAGCGCAACCCGAAAGGATCATCAATCCGAAACAACGTTTCATCCTCACCGCCCCTTGGCAAATACGGGAATGGCATGTTTGTCTCCTTAGGCCATTTACGCCGCCTTTTTCATCAGTGCTCCATGCACCTTGCCGTCCGTACCGGACTGCATCAAAATCCAGAACATCTCATCCTCGCGGATAAGCTGGATTTGGTGATGGTTAAGCAGAGTCGTTATTCTCTGTACCCACCCATTGATTTTTTCAAAACTGATTTCTTTTTCCTTCCCGCTGAGGATATGGCGCAGATTGCCACGGTGCAGAACATCGCCGCATTCGCCGTACAATCTCAGCAAATCCTCTTTTTTTAAGTACCCTTGGGTAATCGGTTCCACCCTTTCAGGGCGTCCGGTCTGAGCGTTGCATATCTGGCGGCTGGGAATGGGATAAAAATTGGAGTGCAGTTTTTCCAACTGCTTTATGATTTCATCGGCGTTATAGGCTTTAGAGAGCTTTTTGCCTTTGGCCTCCGGCAGATCGCCATGCGCGGCCAGACACGACAACGCAATCAGTTCACAAACCATCCGAAGTTGCAAATAGCAAATTTCATAGGCAACAATGCGCGGAAGAGGAAGAAGGCCCGCCGTTATATTCGTGACAACCGTTATCCGCCGCTTTATCTCTTCCATGAGGTCGCAGTACAAATCCCGCATGGCGCTGGAATTTTCGATCTTTTTGCTCATGCTCTGCTCAAAAATCCCATTCGCCGCCATTGATACGGTCGGCAACGGTGTCACAGGATATATGGCCATTGTGAATGTCCCCCACCACTCTCGAATAAGCGTATTTATCGATGGCCTCTTTTTCATCGGCAGTCAGCCCGCCACTGGCTTCAATGGATTGCAGCATGGCGGTCATTTTAGCTTGGTTGCGGGTGTTGTATGACTGAGCCGCAGCCATAAGTGCTGGATTTTCGCCATGCTCTTTCACGCATATACCGGTATATCCTATCGGAAGGGTTCCCTTCATCAGGCTTTCAAACCTGTCGGATCCGATCTTTTCTCTGAGCGCTTCCACGCCGGACAAGGTTGCCGCAGAAGGAACGCCTTGCTCCCGCATCACCCTCGGCCCTACGAAAATAGCGGCAACGATGAGAAACATGACAATACCCATGATCTTGCTTGTCGGCTTTTTGGTTTCCTGCTCTTTTTCCATTTTTGCTGCTCCCAAGCTAATTATCCCTTGAATGTGAGAAATTATAGTAAATGCGCAGGGTAAAAAATAGCCCTTAATCCTTCCGAGCTTTCTCTTCTGTGTCGAGCCGATTTCTTTGAGAGTATTTTGAATACAATGACTTTAACAACCAAAAACCTAAAACAGCGCCCCCTACTTGCAGGGCCGTACCTCCAAAAGCAAAAAAAGCATTTTTCCAATCGGCAAGAAAAATATAGCCCAGTATGCCCACACAAAGAATGAGATAAACAACGCCAAATATGCCTAATAATTTTTTGAATTTCATCAGTGGCTCGTACAGGATATTTTGTCATTGTTGTAACCGTGCACGCGGCAGTCGGTCATGGTGGGTGTTTGTGCGACTGAGCGCCATGCGTCTGCTGTATTACTCATGGCCTGACTTGCCTGCTGCATGTCATACCTGGCATCCGCACGCCGTTGCTGCCCCTGTTGCTGCGCCACCTGCATATATGCAGGCAATATCTGCGGATAAACATTCTGTGCGCATTCGTGAATTTTGGGATCAATTGTACCGGTGTAGCCGCAAACATTAAGCGCTTCGTTCATTGCAGCGTCTTGTGGCGTGATAACTGGCCCTTTTGCGGCGCACGCTGATAAGGACAGGGCACATGCACAGGACAGGAAGATTAACGATGAAGAAATTTTTGCACTCTCTACATCTATGTTTTTTTTCGCTTTAGCCTTTTTTGTAAAAGCCCAAGCACCCAGCACACATCCTGCCAACGGCATAAAGATGCTATTGCCTAAATAGCGCTGCATAATACTAAAATCGCCGCCATGAAGCTCGCTGGAAACATAGATTCCCAGCAAAATCGTTAACACAAATCCCATAAACCAAACGCCTGTGAAGGACAGAATTTTCCAAATCTTTTTTTGAATTTTTGAAAAGGTCAGATATGTGCACGCAGCACATAAAATCATTATTAGAGATATATCCAATGTCATGGCTGCGCCTTCCTCTTGCCTGAATGTAAAACGGTCACCGGCGTTTCCGCTGGTGACCGGGGATTTACAAGCCGCAATGAAACGACCGCGACGGCCTTTAGCCGAAGCTTGGACATGCGCCGCCGCTCCCCGGGCATAAGCCGAGAAGCGACGTGATGACGGACACGCCACCGTTCATTGCGGGGTTGTAATGCCCCGGCAAAGGTTCTCACCTCTGCACAGCTACCGTATGAAATAACGCTCTGTAGAGCAAGATTTATTCGGGATTTTCACGTGCCAGCCGCACCACAAGTGCCTCGTATGGCTCATTGCCAGTCTGGGAATGGCTGCTGCTGTAAACTCCCAAGGCCTTCGCCAAGCTTTCCATAGCCTTGTGTTTATCCATGAAGGTCACGCTGATACCCTGCTGCGTATTGTGTAGCTCTTTAATGCAACTCAAGGCTACAGGCGGGATTTCCTCTAAAGGCCTCAGCTTCACGACGCCTCCCTCTATGGTCAGCACTGAGAAAATATCCAGCGTCATCATCTTGTACCACTCAGCCATAACCTGCCGCGCAATATCATCATGCAGGGCAAGGCGGCGCGAACATTCAATGTGAATGGCTGTTGAAACGTGGACTTTGGTCAACAAACGGCTGGCGCTTCTCTTGGCGCTTTCAGAGTCCTTTGTACTCAGTCCGTAAGCCTTCCGGTACGCACGGGCGGCATTGAAACCCATGTCAGGACGGCAATAGAGGACAACAAATTCTTGCTGCTTGGCCGTGAGTTTCAGCCCCTCAAACTGCGGATATATGGCGGACCCGGTCATGGTTTGTACTCTCCGCACAGAGCCACACAATCTTTAAAAGCTTCTGCCTCTGCTTCCTGCCGCGACATGCCGCCGTCAAATTCCATGATCGCGGCGCGTTCCTCATAGGCTTCGATAAAATCCACCAGCGCCCTTTTCTGTCCCTGTATTGCCTGCCGTATGCTTTCAGTGATCCGGTCGCGGGGCCGAACATGCAGATTGCCGTCTATGACCTGAATATCCAGTCCGTGCGTTTTGATTTCCTGTATGAGTATGCCCGCTTCCATCAAAACACCTCTGCATCCGTAACGCCGTAACAATCCTTATTATTCAAGGCACTATGGCCTTTTGCATCGGTAACATTTTCTTCGCTGTTACGGATAGAAAGCCGAGAATTATCATTATTTTTCAATGATGTGCCGGATGTTACGGATGAATTGAGGAAAGGGCTGGAAGGGGGTGACAGGTAGCGCGTGAAAGCATCGTCAAACCATGCTTTCTGAAAGCCTTTCACCGTGCCGGTGCCCATGCGGATGGTCTGCGGTTTTATTCTGTATTCTCCTAGCCGCTTCGCCAGTTGCCGGGGGTTCATGGGCTTGCCCCTGTTATATGTTGCCCATGGCTTTACATCATCGACATTTAATTCCTGTAGCAAGTCTACTGTCGAAAGTCTTTCCACTCGTTTTATTTCAAAAATTTCCCGAATATCCGCCAGTAATTCGGCAGTCAGGGAAGACGATTCCTGCTCGATACCTGAAATTTTCAATGCCGCTTCTCTTGCCAGCTGTGGCCAGTTGCCGCCAGCATTGTCAGCAATCGCAAGTAACGGCTCCCAGTTGTCTTGCGCCCTGTCATTTAGGGAGTCTGGCAGAAGAGGACGGGCCGCTTCCGTCATCCGTCCCGTATCTTCGGAATATCGCGCCAGCATGGAAGTCAGGCGTTGAAAATCAGCTGGGTCGGCATGGCGCAGCCTTTGTACATTTTCATGGGGCAGTTTGCGGCGCAGTTCCAGAACAACAGCCCTATCCATGAGCGTATCGGCCAGCACGCCAATTCCTGATATGGCTTTGGCTCCCCATGTGCTGAATTGCGTAGGGATATGGTCTTCCCCTACAACCCGGATGACATAGGCGGATTGCCGGGTATGGCCGGAATTTAGAATGCCCCGCGCTTCTTCATTGTCCTTCAGGAAGGCATCGGCCTCATCTATCAAAAGTGTGGGGGCATGGGCTTCGATCACCCTGAATATTGCAGCCGGTGAAATATTTGACGCTACCAGCGGGCGGCGTGAAAGCCTGCCGATCAGGTCAAGCAACTGCGATTTACCGCAACGCTTTTCCGGTGCCGTGATAACGGCCAGCGGCGCAACCTGTACGCGGTCTATAAGCCAGGTAAAGACGATCCAGAGTGTCGCCGCCGTAACGGTTTCAGGATCGCATACGATAAAGCGCCGGATGGTTTCCGCTATCTCTTCCAGCAAGGCCGCGCCGTCAACGGCTTCAGAACATGGCTCGATAGCAGGGAACATTTCCGCAGGGCCGTTTTCTGTCTGGGCAGGGCGGCGGACATTCTCCACCTCTCTATCCAGAACAGTCACACGGTCAATGCCTAGCTTTTCTGCTTCGGCTTTTCGCACCCTTTCATACTCCAGCGGCGGCAATGCCGATAATCTTGCAACGGCTTCGGAAATTGTTTCTTCCACCGGCGCGGCGGCATTGATGGCATCCCGTACCGCGTCAGGGTTCTGATTATCGGTCATTGTCCTGCGCCCCTGTATAGATCGTTAAAATCGCCATGACAGGACGGAACGGCCAGTCTTGCGCCAACGGCGGCAGCCGCTTCCATTGCCTTTGTTAGGCCGGGATTGCCCGGTGTGCGAGTGTCGTTATCCGCGCAGAGAATAATCTCAATAGTCTTAAATTTCGCCCGCAGCGCCTGTGCCACTGGCAGCAGGTTCCCGCAGTTGAATGCCACGGCCACAGGCAAGTGCGTGGATTCATTTATGCTGGCGGCAGTAGCATACCCTTCCGCGATACAGAGGGATTCTATGGGGCTTCCTATCGCAAAATAGCAGCCCTGTATCCGTCCGCCGGACAGGAACCGCTTGTTTCCCGTGCCGTCAATGAATTGCAAAGAGTGAAGGATTCCGTAACTATCCCGCAGCGGAATAACCAGCGCCCTGTTGTGCTGGCGCAGGCCGTGATTGCGAACGCCCTTTGCCGCGAGATAGGGGTGATTGTCAGGGGCCGGGGGCGCGGCCTGCCAGATCGCCGCTGCTTTCTCCCGTGCCGCTCTGCGCCGCGCCTCTTCTTCCGCCTCGCGGGCTTTGCGGGCCTCTATCATGCGGCGGGAAAACTCTACCCGCTCTGCCGCCGTCATCTGCTGGTCAGGCTTCAAGCACCATGTTTCCGATATGCCCCGTTTCCAGCATCCATATGCACCGGCAGGCAGGCTATCACCATAAAGGATATACCAGCCGTTTTTCGATCCCGGCTTGTCGCCCTCCACTGTAAAACGATGCATCTTGCCACCCGCTGTGATTTTGTCTTTCGTGGGCAGGCCCGCTTTATCCAGTGCTGCTTTGAATGCCACAGCTATATCTTGTGGAAATGCCCGGGAATTGGTACGGTGATGGCGTGTAAATTTCTCAGCCCCGTTCGCAGCGGGGCTTTCTTTTTGTCCGGGTTCCATGCTTACACCCTGTCATGCGAAAGCGCCTGCATCCACGCACGGACATCTTCCACACGCCATGCTGTCACGCGCTCGGAAAGTTTGACGGGAGCCGGAAAAGTGCCGTCCTTAACCTTCCGCCACAGGGTAGCGGGTGAAAATGGAATGGGGTTTGGGATCAATTCCGATAGCCTCACATACCCATCGGCAGGCAACTTGCCCAAGAAATTGCTCTCGCCTCTCTTCCGGTCTGTTTCATTTTCTTTCATGATATAGCCTCATATTCTCTGAATGTTTCTGAGGCCATGTTAGACATGAAGATTCAATTTTTACTTGGAGCATTCAGGAAGAAATTTAGCAGATTACTCCAGATCGAAAGCTATCTGTCACTCTCACGCTTCTTCCGTGCAGCAGATGATTTCGCCACAGCAGAGTAATCAATCTCAATTTCAGGCATTACACAGGCAGATATTTTTATAACTTCTGCATGATGATTTTTCCCATACGCAATGCGCACAATATCCTGAAAGAGGGTTTGAAAATGAGTTTTTTGAAGATCCGCCTCATGAGAACGATCATATCGTTTTGGCAATAGATGATATTCGATAGCAAGCGCATCAAGTTTTTCAGCAGCGCGAATCCTTTCAGCCATAGCTTTTGTCACAGTAGAAAAACTACTGTTAGTGCGGGGAATGTCATTTAAGGAGGCTATAAAATACGTATCCAGTCTGGATTTTATATGTTGGCTTGAATTGCAAATGCCACCTAATTCTAAAAGGATCTTCTCTGCTCTTTTTAAAGCTTTTGTGTGGTTTTTCTTGCTGGATGTTGGCCGCGTGAACCATGAAATAAAAGCCATATTGAAAGTGGCAAACACACTATCAGCGGTACGGGGAATAACCTGATTTTCTTTATTATTCTCCGGGGTCAGAGTCAGCGGTAATTTAGCAACAGCCCCCCAAAAATCAGGCATTGGTTTATCAGCTATAAATCGTTGATAGCATTCAAGCCTGTCCTTCTTTTTTCTACATACGAGCTGCTTAAATTCCTCATAATGCCTTTCTGCAAGAGGCTTAAGTTTCTCAGGAAAAGATGATGGAAATTTAAGGTTGGCCATGGTCATGCGCTCTTTTTAAAGTTTCCTGCGATAACATTCCCGCTGTTGGCAACAGCATCCAGATAATCGGCCCATTGCTGCATCATTTTCTTACGATCTTCGAGATGGTCAGCGTGATTATACGTCCGGCGTACAGCGTTCGGCTCCGTATGGGCAAGCTGACGCTCGATCCAGTCGGCATGAAAGCCCATTTCGTTAAGATGAGTGCTGCCGGTCGTGCGGGTCGCATGAGGGCTATAGCGGCCAGACCAGCCAATATTCTTGAGCGCCTGACGGAAAGCATTGTCCGTCATAGCTTCATTGCGCTTGTCCCTGTGCGGAAAAACGTGCTGATAGCGTCCTGTAAAATTTTTTATCCCTTCCAGCACCTCTACGGCCTGCCTCGGCAGAGGCACATCATGCTTTTTGCGCTTTTTCATCCGTTCAGCGGGTATGTGCCACACGCCCGCCTCAAGATCGATTTCCTCCCATCGTGCGCCGACAATCTCGTTCGGACGGCATAATGTTAGCCACATGAGCTTGAAGGCCGAAACGACTTGAATGTTTCTGTCATACTTGGCCAGATCGCGCAGAAGTTCGCCGATTTCCTCAGCAGCCAATGGCCGCTTGTGCTGGGTTTTATTTGGCGGAAGCGCCTTGCGGACGGGATAAACCGGATCTGTTTCCGCCAGCAGGTTCGCAATCGCAAACTCGAAAATCGCCGACATGGTGCGCTTGGCTTCGTCCTTGACGGAAGGGCCGTTCTTTTCATCGGCTTTTTTGAGAACGTCAAGAATGTGCGCGGGGATAATCTGACGCACCGGCAGCTTGCCAATATGCGGAAATACAACCCGCTCCAGCATATCAAGCCGCCGTTTTTTGGTAATTTCTTCCCAGTCCCGCAGAGTGATCCATTTACGCCCCACGGCTTCAAAGGTATTGGTAAACTCGTTTTCCCTTTTGATTTTATCAAGCTGGCGGTTATGGGCCGGATTGATCCCCTGCTTGACCAGCGCCCTCGCCTTATCACGTTCTTTACGCGCTTCTGCCGATGTAAAGCGCAGCCCATTACGGCGGATTTGTGCTTCTTCCTCAGATTCCTTGCCGGTAACGTAAACATAATCGCCGATGGCAAACATGCTTTCCTTGGGCTTCCCCTCATGAAAAAGCTCAAAGCGATAGCGCCATGCCTTTGTGCCGTTGGGCTTAACCTCCAGATACAGCCCCTTGCCGTCTGCCAGCCTGTAAGGCTTGTCCTTGGGTTTTGCGCCTCTGCATTGGGTTTCTGTGAGCATCTCCGTCTCCTGCCTATTATACCCGGTTTTGAAACCGGGTATTTTTACGTTGTACCCGGTGCTATACCCGGTTTTCTATGAGATGACAGGATAGAAGATGATTCTTAGAAAGACAAATAATCTTTTAAAATCAGGTGCTTTTTGCTGTTATGAGACTTCGTGAAATGTCCTGAAATGACTAAATCGGTTTAAACGTTAAACCGGAACAAAATAATATCCCCATCCGCAACAACATAGCTTTTGCCTTCCTGACGCATTTTTCCGGCGTCTTTACAGGCTTGTTCGCCGCCGAGAGTGACATAGTCTTCAAAGGCAATGACCTCGGCTTTGATAAAGCCTTTTTCAAAATCGGAATGGATGCATCCGGCTGCTTCGGGGGCTTTGGCACCGATGCGCAGAGTCCAGGCACGGGTTTCCTTGGGGCCGACAGTAAAATAGGTCTGCAGGCCGAGTAGCTGATAACCGACCCGAATGATCCGGTTCAAACCCGGTTCAGAAAGACCCATGGCTTCCAGAAACTCCTGCTTTTCTTCCGCTGTTTCCAGTCCGGCAATCTCGGATTCTATTTTGGCACAAATCACTACATGCTGCGCGTTCTGCGCTGCGGCCATCGCCGCGACTTTCTTCGTCCATTCATTGCCTGTGGCCGCCTCGGATTCATTTACATTACAGGCATAAAGAATCGGTTTGGAGGTTAAAAGCTGCAATAATTTGAAGGTCTGCGCCTGATCTTCGGAGACATCCACCGTGCGCGCAGCCTTGCCAGAATCCAGAGCTTCCTTGATTTTGAGCATAAATTCATGCTGCGCTTTCAATTCCTTATCGCCGGATTTCGTTTTCCGTGCGATATTTTCAATCTGTTTACCAAGGCTTTCGATATCCGCCAGCATCAGTTCCGTTTCAATCGTTTCCGCATCGCGCAGCGGATCAACCGAGCCTTCGACATGGACAATATCCCCATCCTCAAAACAGCGCAGCACATGGATAATCGCATCGGTCTCCCGGATATTGGCCAGAAACTGGTTACCCAGTCCCTCCCCCTTGCTTGCGCCTCTGACCAGTCCGGCAATATCAACAAATTCAAGCTGCGCCGGAACAGTTTTGACCGATTTTGCCAGCACTGCAAGCTGATCCAGACGGCCATCGGGAACGGCAACACGCCCGATATTCGGCTCGATCGTACAAAAAGGAAAGTTTTCGGCCTGTGCTGCGGCTGTTGCCGTCAAAGCATTAAAAAGCGTTGATTTTCCAACATTCGGCAACCCGACAATTCCGCAATTAAATCCCATAATAACCCCTCGTTTTTCTCTTCTGTTTCTTTATAGACATTCAAGCTCACCCTGAAAGACATAACTTACAGATCCCGTCATCAGGATATGCTCGTCCTCCCTGCGCCATTGCAAGAATAACGAACCACCATCCAGAAGAACCTCCGCTTTGTGACTGCTAAGCCCCCTGCGTACGGCAGCCACCATCGCGGCGCATGCACCAGAACCACAGGCCTGCGTAACCCCTGTTCCACGTTCCCACACCCGCAGACGAATTTTTTCCGGTGCCAGAACCTGCGCAAACCCGACATTGGTGCGCTCGGGAAAAAGGACATGCTGCTCGACCTGACGTCCCAGCCCTTCAACATCGACCTGCTCAATATCATCAACAAAAAAGACCGTATGCGGATTCCCGACATTAACGGCAACCGGATCGGTCAATGACCCGCTCATGACCCCCAGATGCAGTGTATCACGCTCCTCGGCCAGCGGGATATCCTGCCAGCCAAAACGCGGCACCCCCATATCAACCTCAACCCCGCCGCCGTCCACCATCCGGCACGCCAGTAATCCGGAAACAGTTTCTATTGTGCAGTGATCCCTGTTATTTTCTGTCATCCACAAATGGGCAACACAGCGCGTTCCATTACCGCAGGCCTGCGCTTCCGAACCATCGGCATTATAGATCCGCATAAAAAGATCGGCATTGCCGGCCTGTGGCGCTTCCATCACCAGAAGCTGGTCACACCCGACACCATGGCGACGATCCGCAATATGGCGAATATCCTGCAGACTAAATGTGCCTTGCGCCGCACGAACAACAACAACATCATTGCCCAGACCATGCATTTTCCTAAAAGATAGATTTTTTGTCATTATTTTCCCTTTCACCAGAAGCTATAGCAGAAACCCCTACAATTAAAAATGAAAACAGATTTTTCATACAAAGTATATCTTGACATAATTTTAATGATTTGCTAGTTTTTCACAATCCGGCATTCAACAGGGAGAATAAAAATGAATATAATAAATTCAATCAAGAACCTTCTAAACAAAGAAGCAACGGGCGTTCTTATGAGCAAAAACAGTATTCTGGATCAACTCGGTGTAACCCGTCATGAGGGATTTAAAAATAATACAGAATACCACGTTATTGTCATGAGAGATGCTGGAGTTTCCGCAGAAAGCCCCGAAGGTCCCTGCAAAAGCTATTTCGCAGAACCGGAGAATGCCAGTGCGGCAAATGTTTCCTTTACGCAGGATAGTTATTTTGGAAAAAAGCGTTTTGTTTTAAGCATTCGCGATAACCTGGACAAGCCTTTTGAGTTAGATAGCAACTCGACCTCCGATGATCGCAACTGGGGGAAAAATCGTGTGGCATTTGCTATTTCCGGAATTTACACTGATAACAGTGACCAAATGAAAGTCTCACAAATTATTATGCCGAATATTGATAACTTTAATATAGTTCTAAAGCCCGGAAAAGTTGAGGTAACACCTGAAAATCTAGCTCTTGGCCTTCGTTTTGCAGCTCTATGTGCAGACGCAGTATATACGAATACCGAAATCCGTCTTGGAGAGCTGATGCAAAAGGCAAAAAATCAGAACCAGGCGGCAGTAAAAGAACCTGCATCTACCAGAAACCTGTAAAAGCATTTTAAAAGAGCGCCAGTAATGGGTTTTATAAAGTCCCTGACAGATTTCTTTAAAAGCATCAACTACACAGATCCGGTTTTAGTGTCTGTTAATAAGGAGGCTCTCTTCACGCAACTGGGGCTTCATAAAAGTAAACATAATGATTTTAGAATGGATCGCATGTCCCACTCCCGGGTCATGGAAAGACTTAACATGAATCCGGATCATCATAATGGAGATTGCTACAGTTTCTATGCGCCGCCGGGGAGAATGACATCTGCCTGTGTTTCTTACACCCGGGAAACATATCATGCAATGATACCGAATACCGATATTATTACCATAATAATTTGCGATGATCTTAACAACGTAAAAAACAATCAGAGTTCCTTACTTGTCGGCATCACAGGAACCCACGATGTTAGAATGCAGGATATGCAAATTTTAAAACTCTATTGCCCTGTCATCCATCAGGATGGAACAATAAGCGAGCCAATAGATACTTGGGCCATCACACCGGAAAATGTAAAAATGACCCTGCGTTATGCCGAATTATGCGCGAAAACCCTTTATGCGGGGAAAGTACTTTCTCCGCTTGACTGCTTGAAACAGGCACAAAAAGAGATGAGTAAAGAAGAACGATCTCCGCGACCCTCTGAAAAAGCGCCGTCTCTATAACAGATTTTCTTGACAGTTTAGTCACAAACCCCTAAGTTAGTTTTTATTCAGCGGCATTACTCATATATTCTGTATGTCGTGCTTAACGGTACACCGCAGTCGGCGAATAGGATCGCTCACTGCGGCAAAAATATTTTGTAAAAAGACGAAAGAATGACGGTTAAAACTCTTCATATTATCGGATGCGGCAAAGTTGGCCGGACACTGGCGCGTCTCTGGCATGAGGCAGGGCTTTTTTCCATTAACGGCATTGTCAACAGAACAGAAAATAGTGCAGCAAAAGCTGTTTCCTTCATTGGCGCAGGGAGGGCTATTGCAACAATTTCCGCTCTTCCTCCTGCGGATCTTGTTATGATTGCTTCCGGTGATGACCAGATAGAATCCCTGTGTTCCGAGCTTGCGAAGACGCATTCTCTTGACAAAACAACTGTATTTCATTGCAGCGGCGCCCTATCGTCATCTATCTTAAAATCCGCAAAACAATCAGGCGCTTTGACGGCCTCGCTCCATCCTGTCAAAAGTTTTGCCGATACCGCAGACAGCGTCAAAACCTTTGCCGGAACCTATTGCGGAATGGAAGGCGATAAAGAAGCCCTCGCTATTCTTGAGCAGGCTCTGCATAAATGCGGCGCAAAAACATTTGCCATTAGCCCGCAGCAAAAAATATTATACCATGCTGCCAACGTCCTTATCTGCAACGATCTGACTGCCCTTATGGAGATTGGCTTCCAGTGCTATGAGCGGGCTGGAATACCACGCGAATTTGCTGTGGAAATCACAAAACCGATGGTTGCGGAAACAATCCATAATATCCAGACGAAGGGCACGGCTTGCGCCCTGACAGGCTCTGTGGCGCGTGGTGACATGCAAACTTTTGAAAGTCATTTACAGGCCTTGAAAGACTGGGACAGCACTTATGCCGGGATTTATGAGCAACTCGGCAAGATCGCCATGGATCTGGCGCAACAGCAGAAAAGGATGGCCGCTTAAATATGTTTAACTCCCTCAGTGACAGATTAGGCGGTATTTTCACGACATTGCGCGGTAAAGGCGCTTTGAAGGAATCCGATGTTGACGAGGCCATGCGCGAAATCCGCGTGGCGTTGCTTGAAGCCGATGTTGCACTTCCTGTTGTTAAACAGTTTGTTGCGACTGTCAAAGAGCAGGCCGTCGGCCAGAACATTATTAAAGGTGTCAACCCGGCACAGCAAGTCGTCAAAATCGTCAATGATGCGATGACTGAACTACTCGGCGGCAAGGAAGATGACAGCAAACTGCAATTTGCGTCTCCGCCCTGCGCCTATCTGATGGTCGGACTGCAGGGCTCCGGAAAAACCACCAGCACTGCTAAAATTGCCCGCTTTTTACAGGAAAAGCATAAACAAAAAGTCCTGATGGCCAGCCTTGATATTCACCGTCCGGCAGCACAGGAACAGCTCCGCCAGCTAGGGGTGCAGACCGGTATTGCAACACTTCCGGTGATTGAAGGCCAGAACGCGGTACAAATTACAGGCCGCGCCCTTGATGAAGCTCGCAAAGGCGGCTTTGATCTTGTGATTCTGGATACGGCAGGCCGCCTGTCGATTGACGAAGCCCTTATGCAGGAAGTTGCCGATGTCAAGGCCGCTGCCCGCCCCGTAGAAACGCTTCTGGTTGCCGATGCCATGACGGGTCAGGATGCTGTCAATACAGCGCAGAAATTTAACGAGAAAATTGGCATTACAGGCGTTGTCCTTACCCGTGTGGATGGCGATTCCCGTGGCGGCGCAGCCATGTCGATGAAGGCCGTGACCGGGAAGCCGATCAAACTTCTCGGCGTTGGCGAGAAAACGGATGCGCTGGAAGCCTTTTATCCTGATCGTATGGCCGGACGGATTCTGGGCATGGGCGATGTTGTCAGCCTTGTTGAAAAAGCGGTTGAAACCGTTGACCGTGCCGAGGCCGAAAAACTGGCGCGAAAATTCAGCAAAGGCCAGCTTGATTTTAATGATTTGCTGCAACAAATGCGGCAGATCGGCAAAATGGGTGGCGCGGGCAGCATCATGAAAATGATGCCGGGTCTTGGCAAAATTGCTGCGCAAATGGAAGAAGCCGGCATGAGCGATGATGTCATCAAGCACCATGAAGCCATGATCCTGTCCATGACACCGGAAGAGCGTGCCAAACCACAAATCATGAATGCCAGCCGCAGAAAACGCATTGCCGCCGGATCTGGCAGAAGTGTGAATGACCTTAACAAACTCATCAAACAATTGCAGCAAATGCAGACTGTAATGAAACGTATCAAGAAAATGGGCATGGGCGGCATGATGGGGATGATGAAAAACATGATGGGTAACGACGATGCCGAAATGCTGATGCAGAGTATGGATCCAAAGTCTCTGGCAACAGACATGGCGGCTCTTGAAAAGGAAGGTGCGCCCGGCAGCCCCCTGGGAAGCAATCCCTTTTTGCAGGGCGGCAGTGGCATGATGCCTGGCATGGGTGGTATAAGCGGGCTGAACCTCCCTTCACATGGCGGCAAGAAAAAGGATCGGAAAAAAAAGAAACACCGATAGTTGGATGACTTGATGACTGGATGACAGACAATATTCTAAACATCCGGTTATCCATTGATCCAATAAGACAAACTGACAAACAAAACATATAAAAGGAGAACGAAAAATGGCACTATCAATGAGACTATCAAGAAGCGGACGCAAAGGCCGCCCTTTCTACCGGATCGTGGTTGCGGACAAGCGTATGGCACGTGATGGGCGCTATGTCGAAAGACTGGGCACTTATAACCCGCTTCTTGCCAATGATGATGAAAACCGCGTTGTACTTAATGCCGAGCGCGTGAAATACTGGCTCGAGCAAGGGGCTGAACCCTCGACACGTGTTCATTTGTTTCTGGCAAAAGCCGGTCTTGCCGACATGCCAAAAATCAATGAAACACCGAAGAAGTCTGCTCCCGGCCATAAAGCTGTAGAGCGTATCAAAGAAAAAGAAGGCAAAAAACTGGCTGCAGAAGAAGCAGCCAAAGCTGCCGCCGCAGCACCAAAAGAAGAAGCTCCCGCTGCTGAAGAAGCCAAAGCAGAAGAAGCGCCCGCAGAAACATCTGCGGAATAAAACATTAATCTCTCTTCCTTTATTAAAAGGGAGAGAGATTCTTCTGATGAAGCACAACCCCTGAACAGTCCGGTAACATGCAGACAACAGAAACGATAGAAAAGCGTATTTGTCTTGGTGTCATTGCCACCGCACATGGTGTCAAGGGACTTGTCAAAATTCATTGCTATGGCGATGATCCGCAAATGTTAAACGGGTTACTCTGGACATCAGAAACGGGTCATGACACACTTGATCTGCGTATGAAGAATTCAATGGGAAAATACTGGCTTGCCGGGATAGAAGGCATTTCCGACCGTACAGAGGCTGAAAAACTGCGCGGTACAAAACTCTGGCTTGACCGTGCCGCGCTGCCCGCCCTTGAGGAGGAAGATGAATTTTATGTCGAAGATCTCATTGGTCTCAAAGCCCTTACAAAGGACGGCGCGGATGCAGGAACCATCATTGCCGTTGATAATTTCGGTGCCGGAACCCTGCTTGAAATCCGCCCTCCTGCAGGCACTCCCTACTACCTGCCCTTCACCAAAAAAAACGTTCCTTCCGTAGATATTACAGAAGGAACGGTACAGATTGTTGCGCCGGAATAAAGCTCTTATAGTCAATATTATATGGAAAAATTTCAAGTCACTCTTCTTACCCTCTTTCCGGAAATGTTTCCCGGGTTTCTCGGTCATTCTCTTGCCGGAAAAGCGCGGGAAAACGGGCTGTGGGATTACCATACCGTGAATATCCGTGATTTTGCACAGGACATTCACAAAACCGTTGATGATACCCCCTATGGCGGCGGGGCAGGAATGGTGATGCGTGCGGATATCATCGAAAAAGCGCTGTTATCTCTTAAAACGCCCGGACGCCTGATTTACCTCTCCCCCCGTGGTAAACCGCTAACGCAGGAACTGGTGCAGGAGTTAAGTCATGAACCCTCTCTGACCCTGTTATGTGGGCGCTATGAAGGTGTTGACCAGCGCATTCTTGATGCCTGCGCATTCGAGGAAATCTCTGTTGGTGATTACGTTCTGTCCGGAGGCGAACCGGCAGCGCTGATCCTCATGGATGCCTGTATCCGCCTGCTGCCCGGGGTCATGGGCAATGTGAACACCGCGCAGGAGGAAAGTTTTTCTTCTGTTTCCGGTGGATTACTGGAATACCCCCATTATACCCGTCCGGCAGTCTGGACAGATGCAAGCGGAAAAAACTATAGCGTGCCGGAAACACTAACCTCCGGCAATCACGCAAAAATTGCAGAGTGGCGGCGAAAACAGACCCAGGAGATCACGCGCCTGCGTCGTCCCGACTTACTTGTAAAAAAAGAATAAAACCCTTGCATTCCTTGCTCTAACACTGTAAAAAGGCGCGTCTATAAAGACACCCCATGAAAAAAGACAAGCGAACCGCCGGGCAATGGCCTGATTATCGGGTTCCACAATAAAGGGAAAAGGACGAAAAAATGAATATTCTACAGAAATTCGAAGCAAAGCAGCTCGAAGAATTAAAACAGAATTCTAAAATACCCGCGTTTTCAGTCGGTGATACCGTCTGTGTCAACGTCAAAATTCGTGAGGGTGACCGCGAGCGTATCCAGGCTTATGAAGGTGTCTGTATTGCCAGATCAGGCAGTGATATCAATGCCAGCTTTACCGTGCGTAAAATCAGCTATGGCGAAGGCGTAGAGCGGGTTTTTCCGCTTTTCAGCCCCCGTATTGACAGTATTGATCTCGTCCGTCGCGGCTCGGTCAGACGCGCCAAACTTTATTATCTGCGCGATCTTCGTGGCAAATCTGCCCGTATTTCCGAACGGACAACCGGACATGGTCTGCAAGAAGCCAGTGCGCTGATGGCGGAGGAAAAAGAAGCGAGAAAAATCGCGAAAAAAGAAGCCAAAGCCAGAAAAGAAAAAGCCCGGGAAGAGAAAAAGGCTGCGCCTAAAAAAGAAAAAGGCAAAAAGGTCAAAGCAAAGAAAGCAGCACCTGAAGCAACCACAGAAGAAACATCTTCCAAAGAATAAGATAGGCAGAGAGTCTGGCCATTTATCACCCGCTTCATGCGGGTGATTTGCTTTTATCTGGTGGGCGGAGAAACCACAGTTGTCACTGCACCAGCTATAGTGTTGATTGCAGGCCCTCCAGCCGATGAAAGCTCTACCGTAATATTATCGGGATTGCCTTCTGAAAAATCATTAAATGTTCGTTTAACCATTGTTTCCCCCCATAGGAAAGTCTGTTCAACCCATTGTTTTTTTATTTGTTACCCTGCGCTCCACTTTCAAGTCTGATTGGTGCCGTTAGCTCCAGCAAACTTCCATCGGGTCTGACCGCAGTCAGCAGAACCCGTTTATTATTACTGAAAGACTGAGTCATTATCTCCGAGACACCACTGATAAAAAAAGAATTTTCATGGATAATCACATAAATAAATCCCTTTTTTACATCCACCAAAATGGAATCAGCCCGCGCATAAACAGGATCCGAAAACGAAATGCAGACCTCGCCCCGGTGATTACTCATAAAAGCGGCTTGAATCCCTTCCATTTCGTGCTGAGAATTACATAATTGCGCACTCATCTTCATGATCTCCTACCGCTTTTTGTTACACCAAAAAAAACAGGCACAGGATCATTATGCAGAATAACCGGATAATTTTATATTAACGCCCTCAAGGAATCCGGAATATTAATATTTTTTCTTTCCGTACTTGCCCTGATACCCTGTTCAGGCCTATTTTAGTAATATGAACAAACCACGCACATTATTTGAAAAAATCTGGGACGATCATGTTATTGATAAACAGGAAGATGGCACCTGCCTGATTTATATCGACCGTCACCTTGTCCATGAAGTGACCTCGCCGCAGGCCTTTGACGGGTTGCGCCTGAATGGCCGCAAGGTTCGCAATATTGCCGGTACGCTGGCTGTGGCCGATCATAACGTCCCCACCAGCAACCGCAGCGAAGGCATACGTGAAGAAGACAGCCGGATACAGGTTCAGACCCTGACAGATAACTGCCATGAATTCGGTGTCGAGCTATTTGAAATAAATGACAAAAGACAGGGTATCGTTCATATTATCGGCCCCGAACAGGGCTTTACCCTGCCCGGAACTACAATTGTCTGCGGTGACAGCCACACTGCTACACATGGTGCTTTTGGTGCACTTGCCTTCGGTATTGGTACTTCAGAAGTCGAGCATGTTCTGGCAACACAAACCCTGATCCAGAAACCCGCAAAAAATATGAGAATCACTGTCAAAGGCGCTTTGCCCTCCGGGGTTACAGCCAAAGATCTTATCCTGGCCATTATCAGGCAAATCGGCACGGCAGGCGGCACAGGCCATGTCATAGAATATGCGGGTGAAGCCATAGAGAATCTGTCTATGGAAGGACGCATGACCATCTGCAACATGACGATTGAAGGCGGGGCACGTGCGGGTCTGATTGCGCCGGACGAAACAACGTTTGCCTATTTGAAAAATCGTCCCAAAGCCCCTAAGGGCGTAGACTGGGAGAACGCCGTTTCATATTGGAAGACCCTCCCCGGCGATGCCGCCGCGACCTATGATAAAGAAATTATTTTTGATGCTTCCGGATTAATTCCGGTTGTCACATGGGGAACGAGTCCGCAGGATGTTTTACCCATTACAGGACAGGTTCCAAATCCTGCGCAGGAACCTGATGAAAATAAACGTCAGGCCATGGAGCGGGCGCTTGATTATATGGGGCTCACACCGGATATGGCTTTGCAGGATATAAAAATTGATAAAGTCTTTATCGGCTCCTGTACCAATGGCCGGATCGAGGATATTCGTGCCGTGGCTGAAATTGCCAAAGACCGCCACGTTGCAGAAGGAATTTATGCGATGGTTGTTCCCGGCTCCGGTCTCGTCAAGGAACAGGCCGAGAAAGAAGGCCTTGATGTCATCCTGATGGCCGCCGGATTTGACTGGCGCGAACCGGGATGCTCCATGTGTCTTGCCATGAATGCAGATCGTCTGGAACCGGGGGAGCGCTGCGCGTCAACCTCGAACCGTAATTTCGAGGGACGACAAGGACGCGGTGGCCGGACACATCTCATGAGCCCGGCCATGGCCGCCGCCGCCGCCATTACTGGACGGCTGGTAGATGTACGGGATTTATCATAGAACGACTCCGCAACCTACAAAAAAGCCTTCCTGCGAAAACAGGAAGAAGCCTACCCGGATTTCTTTGTCATCCCGTCAATCGCACTTTTAAATAGATCAAGCGGTAAAGGCAAGACAATCGTACTGCCTTTGGAATTTGTGAATTCACCGAGTGTGCCGAGATAACGAAGCTGCATGGTCTCGGGGCGCTGCGCCAGAATTTTGGCAGCTTCGTCAAGCTGCTTGGCAGCCTGAAACTCCCCTTCGGCATTAATGATTTTGGCGCGGCGTTCACGCTCGGCTTCGGCCTGTTTGGCAATGGCACGTACCATAGTGGGGTCGATATCAACGTGTTTGATTTCAACATTGGTCACTTTAATTCCCCAGCCATCTGTCTGGGTATCAAGAATATCCTGCACATCATTATTAAGCTGGTCACGCTTGGTAAGCATATCATCAAGCTCATGCTTGCCAAGAACAGAACGCAATGTTGTTTGCGCAAGCTGGCTTGTGGCCATGATAAAATCTTCGACCCGATTAATCGCGAAAGAAGGTTCTACCACACGATAATATAAAACGGCATTGACCTTGACCGAGACGTTATCACGCGAAATAACGTCCTGCGATGGAACATCTTCAGTACGAATCCGCATATCAACCAGCAGCATTTGCTGGATCATCGGCAGAACGAGCTGGATTCCCGGCTCACGAATACTTGAATATTTTCCAAATGTATAAACAACGCCCCGTTCATATTCTTTGACAATACGAAACGAAACGGCAACAAGGATAAGAATAAAAACAATAAATCCGGCTAAAAATTCCATTTAAAAAATCCCCTTTATTTTGTCGCTCTGATTTTCACGGCAAGATCCTCAACCGCACTGATAAAAACCTTATCATTTTTTTTCAGATCAAGATACTCGTCAGAATAAGCATGCCAGATTTCACCCTGCAACCGGACGCGGCCTTTTTTCTCTTTCCATTCAGTGACAAAAGCTTTTTCATTGATCATACCCTCAATGCCCGTTACAGCCTTTTGGCGATAAGCTTTAACAGTCAGATAAAGGATCAGACCAAGAAGAAAAATAGTGACACCGGAAATCGTCATCCAGAGCACGGGGGAAAGTTCGACTGTCAATAAGGAATATAGAATCATACGACTGATATAGCCTCCGCCAGTTTTTTTACAAGCGCGTTACCCATGGCATCCGTAGAAAGCTCTATACAACCCTGCTCCATAATGTCGGCTGTACGCAAACCCTGATTGAGGACAGTCTGCACCGCCTGTTCAATATGATCTGCCAGCGCCGCCTCATCCAGGGAATAGCGCAGCGCCATAGAGAAACTCAGAATTGTTGCCAGCGGATTCGCCTTGCCCTGTCCGGCAATATCGGGGGCAGAGCCATGGACAGGCTCATAAAGCCCCTGCCCTTTCTTCGCACCCAGCGCAGCAGAAGGCAGCATCCCGAGACTCCCGGTCAGCATCGAGGCCTCATCAGAAAGAATGTCACCAAACAGATTATCGGTGACAATCACATCAAACTGTCGTGGATTACGCAGCAACTGCATCGCGCAATTATCGGCATACATATGGGTCAGCATCACATCCTGATAATCTTCCTCATGCAATTTCGTAATTTCCTCGCGCCATAATTTTCCCGACTCCATGACATTGGCCTTTTCAGCAGAGCATACTTTATTGCCGCGCTTACGCGCCAGTTCAAATGCCACGCGCCCGATCCGGCGGATTTCTTTCGTTGTATAAACCTGCGTGTTAAACCCGCGACGCTCTCCATTTCCAAGATCCTCAATCCCGCGTGGTTCGCCAAAATACACCCCGCCCGTAAGTTCGCGGACGATCATAATATCAAGACCTCTGATAATGTCTGGCTTAAGTGTGCTGGCATCAATCAGCGCATCGAACACAAGCGCCGGACGAAGATTGGCAAACAGATCAAGCTCCTTGCGCAATTTTAAAAGCCCCGCTTCCGGACGGAGAGTGTAATCGACATGATCCCACTTCGGGCCACCGACAGCCCCCATAATCACAGCGTCAGCCGCTCGGCACTTTTCCAGCGTTCCCTCATCAAGCGGAACGCCATAACGGTCATAAGCCGCACCGCCAATATCATCTTCGGTAATGTCAAAATCCGTCTGCGTATTTTGCGATAGCCAGTCAATAATTTTTCTGACCTCCGCCATTACCTCGGGGCCAATGCCGTCTCCGGGAAGCAGAACAAGTTTATGAGTCATTTTTATTCCTTCTACGACCACAGCCAGGATTTATTACGTCGGTTTTTCTCTTCATAAGCCGCAATCATTTTCTCTTTTGCCAGCGTCAGACCAATATCGTCAAGCCCCTCCAGCAGACACTGTTTGCGAAACGGTTCAATCTCAAAAGCAAAGATATTATTTCCGGCAGTGACTTCCTGCTTTTCAAGATCAATACAGAGCGGCTCGGATGGAAATTGCTGCGCCCGATCCATCAGAATATCAATCTCCTCCTGCAGCAATTGCACAGGCAGTATCCCGTTTTTAAAACAGTTATTATAAAAGATATCGGCATAAGATGTTGCAAGAATACAGCGTATTCCAAAATCAAGCAGCGCCCATGGTGCATGTTCACGCGAACTGCCGCACCCGAAATTATCGCCGGCAATCAGAATCTCTGCCGCCCGGTATGGCTTTTTATTAAGGACAAAATCGGGATTTTCTTCGCCCTGCCCGTCATAACGCATATCGTTAAAAAGATTGATGCCAAAGCCCGTCCGTTTAATGCTGCGCAAAAACTGCTTGGGAATAATCATATCGGTGTCAATATTGGCCATCGGCAGAGGGGCAGCAATGGCAATCAATTTTTTAAAAGCCTGCATCTTTATCGTTCCTCGTTCCTCTTTCCTATTCTCTTTATACTCTGAAATCTTCATATCGGCAAAGGCTTCAAATAAATCCATATCATAAATGGCTGCGCCTTTTTCCTCACGCATCCGCTTGAGAACCCCTTCCACAGAGATATCACGATCCCCGAAATGATGACGCGATATACTATAGCCATCAAAACTTTCAACGATACAGGCAAGGCGGGCTGGCGCTGAAATATCAGCCCCTTTTTTATGCAGAAAGCCGTTACCATCCATCTGTTCATGATGGTTCATCATAATATCCGCCATCAGATCAATAAAGGGATGACTGATATTTCCCAGAACTTCGGCAATAATTCCTACGCCAAGCTCGGTATGGGAACGCCGCAGCATTTTAATCGCATTCTCCGGTTTTTCAATTGTATCCCAGATATGGAGCGGCAGCAGACTTTTTCCAATATCATGGGGAAGCATGGCACGATAAAGATTTTCAGCGGCAAGAGAAGACAGCCCCATATGCAGGGCTGTTTTTCTAATATCTTCGGCAACGCGGTAAGCGTGGTCATGAAAAAAATAGGTCATCCGGTAAAAAGGAGGGAGATTATCCTTGACCCATTCCTGCCGTTTTTTATCAAAGGTTTTAAGGACAGCCATCTGCATCGTAATAAACGTCGTAACACGCCCCTCGATGTCAGGAACATCTTTCAAATCAAAATCATCTGGCCAGACAGGCTTTGTCACAATATAAATCCCCACAATTCAGTTCATTTTGTCATTTTTATCCATCGCCATCAAAACATGACAGGCCGCACAAGGCAACAAGAGAACATCGCAGCATTGTTCTGAAAACACTATATAAGAAAAATAAAATATGTTTGTAATCTTTGTATAAAAGGAGTATATTTTTTCATTAATAACAATCCACGATAAAAATTTGAAATAAAGTATCTGTGGATAATTAAACTGGACAGGTTTGAAATTTACAGTGTATCCGAATATGATGACTTGTATTTTAAAAGCTTGTTTTAAAGTAAAAAACTAAAAAAAGAGGCATAGCAAGAATATGCCCATAAAACAGGGACTAGCTTAAGGAGAGCAAAATGATATCCATGCGGGCTTTGATGCGGTCAACGGCAGTAGCTTTAATCGCAGCGCCTTTGGCGCTCGTGCAATTGGCAGCCATTGCTTTGGGTTCCAAAAATTATGACACGATCCCTAAACTTGCCGGAAAGCTGCTCACCAGAGCAAGTGGTATTAAAGTTGAAATTGACGGGGCAGAACATCTTAATTCCAATAAATCCGAAAATCCGAGAATATTTGTCGCTAATCATGTATCCTCAATGGATATCATATTAGCGCAAAGTCTTTCCGGTGGCGCTTTTATCGCTAAAGGCGAAATCAGCAAATGGCCTGTTATAGGAAAACTGGCACAGGCTATGGGAACAATTTTTGTTGAAAGGGGAAAAGGGAAAGAAGGCATTCCTCTCGTTCATAAAGCTGTTGCCGAAACCCTGAATAAAAGACGCAATGTTATTGTCTTTCCTGAAGGAACAACAACACGGGGCGACAAGGTTCTCCCCTTTAAAAGTGGTGTTTTAAGTGTTCTGTTTAATAATACGTCCGGCGAGGCATTACGAGAGAACGTTAAAGTTCAACCGCTAGCTATTCGCTTGACTCATGTAAACGGAAAAAATGTGGACAGGCATCCCGATCTTAGAAAAGTTTTTGCTTGGGGTGAAGAAAAAAGCTCTTTTTTTCAAAGTCTTGCCAGCATTTTTGAGGCAGAAAGCATGAAAATTCAAATCAAAGTCCTTCCTGAAATGGATCCTAAAGATTACAGAAATTTCAAAGAATTTACAAAAGCTGCTGAAAATGCGGTCAGACGCGGTCTTGAAGCACCTATACAGGATGATGATGATGAATTCAGGGGCTTTCAGGGCGATCGTTCTGGCTCAGAACGATCGCCCTGCCTTCCCATAGACACAAATACTGGCAACATCGTCATTGCCTGAATTTTCTGAAAGGAAGTTCTAAGGCAATCTATGAGAAACTATGGATTACCCTAGAGTTTTTGTTCCAAAAATTCAGGTAATGAGACGACATTAGAAAATGTCTTACTCTTTTAGAGAATGTCTTATTTTTAATAAAGTAATTTAAGTTAAGAATAAGACGTTTACCTTATACCGTCATTACACGGCTTGTCCGTGTAATCTATTGATTTATATGGATCACACGCATAAAGCGTGTGATGACGTGCTTTAAAAAGTGACTATTTCTAAATTAAAATTACTATAAGAGTTACTATATATACCCTATAAATTCACGAACGTACAAAAACGAAATCACTCTGATCCGAGAGAATCGGCATGAATTTATAGCCCTCTTTATCAAAATCCTTCAAACCCTCCGGCGTTTCAATGCGATTCTGAATGATGTAACGTGCCATCATGCCCCGTGCGCGCTTTGCGAAAAGCCCTATCACTTTCGGGGCATCCCCTTTCATTTCTTTAAAATGGCACGTGATAAAGGAATGCGCCAGCCTTTGCGGTTGAATAGCCTTGATATACTCAAGGGAAGCCAAAGAAATAACACTTTTATCCTTATGATTTTTAACAGCTTCATTACAAGCCTGCGTCAGAAGTTCTCCCCAGAACGCATATAAATCCTTACCCCGCTTATTGGTAAGCTTCGTTCCCATCTCGAGACGGTAAGCCTGCATCAGATCAAGCGGGCGCAGCAACCCGTAAAAGCCGGAGAGAATCCGCAGATGATCCTGTGCATAGGCCTTATCTTCACGTGAAAAACTGGCCGCCTCCAGCCCGAGATAGGTATCCCCGCAAAAAGCCGTTATCGCAGGCCGCGCATTCTCCGGAGTCAAAGGCGTTGTAAAATCCTGATATCGGCGGACATTGAGCGCCGCCAAAGCCTCCGAGAGATTCATCAGTTTTTGCAATTCCCCTTGCGAAATTTTTTTCAGATCCGCCGCCAGTTCCTGCGTATGGTCAGGAAACGCAGGCTGCGTATAATCCCTTTTGTCCCACACCGACTCAAAATCCAGTTTTTTTGCAGGAGATATCAAGGCCAGCATTCACAATTCCTTTTCTATGATCGGTCAGGACAATAACACACCATCAATTTATATGACATGATCAATACAGCAAAACCCCGAATGATCAAGAGCGCTCCCTCTCCACAAATAACCCCGCAAATAAAAAAGCCCCCGATCCGGGGGCTTTTCTTAATGATTTGAACAATAGCTGATTAATTCTGGAAACGAATAATCAAATGACAGGATACACCTGTATTACTTTCCGGATAAAGACTAGCGACATTACAAGCAGATTCCAGAGGAAAGACTGTTCCTGTTCTCGAATTTCCATCATCCAGTTTACGGTCAAGCCGGGCGGCTTCCAATGCGGACAAAGGAGCTGTAGACCCGCTAGGCGCTGCCCCGGGGCTATTGTTTAATAACAGATAATGGCCAGGTCTTGCCCCCGGAGCAGCAGGAACAACCCCAAGTGCACCACCTGCATGATAAGCGGCATGAAAACCACCCCCAATAGGTGCCTCAGGGAAATTCGCACCCCAGGCATTACCCGCAGCCCCTGTCACAGCATTCACACCGGAGATCAAATCAGCTGCAGCAAGTTGCGGGAAGAAAGAAAGATTTTCATTTGCAGGAGCCACAAGAATCTTTACACTATCAACCCTTCCATTTCCATACGAAGCGGTTACAGGTGTAAAGCAAGGAGTCGCAGTACAATTGGATAGTCTGGTATTTGCATTCCGCATATCTCCTGGCATCGCCGCGAAAGTATCACGAAATGTTGTTGTCGCGGCATCAATTCCCTTAACGGCAGATGCTGTCGCCGCTATCTGCGCGTTTGCGATCAGTTCCTGTCCTTTCAGAACGCCGCCGATCAGCAGGCCGATAATAATCATAACAACAGCCAGCTCCACAAGCGTAAAGCCTGCCTGCTTCCTGTCCGTTATAGGGGTTAAAGTATTCATATATCTGTCTCCTTTGGTTGGTCGAAAAATGAAGTTTATGGTTTGTGTCAGTCTTGAATGAATAATAGAATGCCAAGAGATTAGCAGCCTGATTATACACACAACAGTGCATCCAAAACACTCTTATTTAACCCAGTCTATGATTTTTTTAGTGAAGAAATTCTTAACAAAATCAGTGGCAAACCCGCCATTTGCCAAGATGTGAACTCAAAAAAACAGAATGAGGAATTGTATGGGCAAAATCAGAACGCGCCTCTTGATTTACTTCGATGTCCGGTAATCACTCGGCGATTGTCCGGTGATATCACGAAAAACACGGTTAAATGAAGCAGCCGAGTTAAAACCGGCTTCCTGCGCGATAATTTTAATCGGGACATTTGTATCCCGAATCAGGGTTTTAGCATCCTCGACCCGTCTTTCATTCAGAAGCTGCGGAAAACTTTTCCCAAAATGCAGATTGATAACCTTTGAAATTATGGTTTCCGATACTTCAAGTTCCCGTGCAAGCTCGGCACGGCCATAAGACGGTTCATGATAGATTTTTTCCCTGTCCAGAAGCTGTTCAATCCGCTGCGCCAATGCCAGCTCCTCTGCACTCATATCCTCTTTTTTACCACGGTTGACCAGGATCAGAGACTGCGGGTAGATACGAAACAGACTTGTCCCCGCCAGATAGACCACACCTGTTCCCAGCAATGTCCGAATCAGAAGAGCATCCTCATGTGATAATACAGGCGTAAGACTGACGAGCATAACAGCAAGAAAGAGAAGATTTATAAAAACCAGTGTTAAAATCAGCCAATAACGGTCTTTACCCGCCTTATCCTGATAAAGCGTCGTCAGCATATTTTTATGCCCCCAAATTGCGGCCATACTGATCGCCCCCGCAATTAACCCTGTAATCACCAGCCATTCATGCAGAACAGTACAATTAATCGGAAACAGGCAACTTCTATCCTGAAGCGCCATAAAAACCGCACCCACATAAGCCAGCGGCACCACAAATAACACCCCGTAATCTGAAAAATTGGGCGTTTTATGAATACAGGCAATCTGGATCACCAGAAGAACACTCAAAGGCGGCCCCATAAACCAGAGGAACCACTGGATAATCTCGTAATAAACCGACATATCAGCAAGAAAGCGCTGCGAAAAATCAAAAAAGAAGGCAGCGCCCAGCACACTGAAATAGCAGAAAGGCAATAAAGCCCGCTTTAAATCCCCGGATCGGAAAGCCATATAAACCAGAACATAAAGACACTGTGCGAGCCCGATGAGAGAGAGTATTTCCGCAACTGAAAAACGTAACTGATCCATGACTATAGAACCCTCTGCAAAAGTTTGAAGTAACGGTGGTGGAGCGCCATTTTGGACAATTTGAGGAGAGGATTTTTGAGTTTTATATCCTGAAGCGCATTTTCTGGTTCGTTTCAGGCGCAATTATCCT